>Ga0190275_10000952_pt1 | contig 22639 bp, 25 predicted proteins | sample Popmic550T_FD_133745 | JGI IMG/M metagenome (GOLD analysis project Ga0190275, IMG submission 133745) | Populus adjacent soil microbial communities from riparian zone of Yellowstone River, Montana, USA - 550 T | ecosystem: Environmental > Terrestrial > Soil > Riparian zone > Trees stand | place...
ATGACCCGCAACATCTACCTGGGCGGGAACATCTTCCTGCCGATCGGCGCGCCCGACCGCGCGACGTTCGAGTCCAAGACCCAGGAGCTCTGGAACCAGATCCAGTTCACCAACTTCCCGGCCCGCGCCAAGCTGCTGGCGAACGAGGTCAAGAAGACCAAGCCGGACCTGGTCGGCCTGCAGGAGGTGGCCATCTGGCGCCGCAGCCCGAACGGCGTCAAGGACGGGTCGGCCACGCCCTCGACGCAGGTGGTCTACGACTTCCTGAAGTCGCTGAACACCGAGCTCAAGCGCAAGGGCCTGAAGTACCGCACGGCCATCTCCCAGCAGGAGGCCGACATCGAGGCGCCCACGCAGCAGTACGACGTGCGGCTGACCATGCGCGACGTGATCCTGGTCCGCACCGGCAAGAACGCGCCGAAGCTGACCAGGAAGAAGTCGGCCCAGTTCAAGGCCGACATCGGCATCGACGTGCAGACCGGCGTCATCACCAGCCGTCGCGGCTGGGCGTGGGTGGAGGGGTCGCTGAAGGGGCGCAAGTTCCGGTTCGTGAACACGCACCTGGAGTCCGCCGGCGAGGCTCCGCGCGTGGCCCAGGCCAAGGAGCTCGTGGCCAAGGGCGGCCCGACCCGGTCGAACCGCTCCACCATCCTGGTCGGCGACCTGAACTCCGACCGCACCAACGCCGACGGCGCAAGCCCGGTGGCCTACAAGAGCATCATCCGCGCCGGCTTCAAGGACGCGTGGCTGCAGGCCACCAAGGGCAAGGAGACGCCCTACACCTGCTGCTTGAAGACCCCGACGGCCAACGACAAGCCCCCGTTCCCCGGTGACCACCGGATCGACCACATCCTGGTCAAGGGCAAGAAGGTCAAGGGCCTGAAAGCCACCGTGGTGGGCACCGACCCCAAGAACCGCACGTCGACCGGCCTCTGGCCGTCCGACCACGGCGGCTGGGTCGCGAGCCTGCGGCTGAAGAAGTAGGGCCCCACCGGTCCATCCGTCGATTCGCCGTGCTCCGGCACGGTGAATCGACGGATCAGCCGCCGGGGAGGACCCAGAACGCGATGACCGCGTACTGGAGCCCGGCGGCGGCGATCACCAGCAGGTGGAAGATCTCGTGGTAGCCGAAGACCGTCGGTGATGGGTCGGGGCGGCGCAGCGCGTAGATGACCGCGCCGACCGTGTAGAGCAGGCCGCCGCCGGCGACCAGGGCCGTGGCGGTGATGCCGAGGTCGGACATCATCTCGGGCATGACCACGACCGAGACCCATCCGAGCAGCACGTAGGCCAGCGCCGCCAGCCACTTGGGCGCGTCGATCCAGACCAGCTTGAGCAGGATGCCCAGCAGCGCGCCGCCCCAGACCACGGCGGTGATGATCTCGGCCATGGTGCCGTCGATGACCAGGATCGCGAACGGCGTGTAGGAGCCGGCGATGAGCAGGAAGATGGCCGAGTGGTCCAGGCGCCGCATCCAGCGGCGGGCCGAGTCGGTGCGCCAGTTGATGCGGTGGTAGAGCGCGCTGGTGCCGAACAGCGTGGCCACGCAGACGGAGTAGATGCCGGCGGCGGCCATGGCCTCGCCGCTGGGCGCGGTGAGCACCAGGACGGCCCCCAGGATGAGCGACACGAAGAACGCCCACTGGTGCGAAACGCCGCGGAGGCGGGGCTTCGCGGGCAGCGGGAGCTTGGGCTTCTCGAGTCCCGCTCTTGGCTCTACGGCGCCCGACACAGCTGTTCAGACTAGCGCGGGCACGCCGGCGAGCGCGCCATCTCAGCCCCGCTCGGCGACCGCGGCGAGCCGCCGCACGAGGACACCGACGAGCGGTCCGTACGTGCGCTCCAGCACGGCCTCCACCGGCGCGGGCGCGTGCATCTGGATGACCACGTCGCACCCGCCGCCCGCCGGGCGCACCTCGTGCACCAGGTCGACCGGACCGACCCGCCAGGTCCAGGAGCGCCCGTCGACCTTGCGGGTCACGGTTGCCGGCACGGGCACCGCGCCGAGCAGCCGGGCGGCGCCGCGGGCGCCCGCGCGCACCTCGGGCTCACCGAGCCCCCACGCCCCGCGTATGTGCGGCGCCCACTCGTGCCAGCGCGCGGGCCGCGCGAGCAGCGACCAGGCGGCCTCGGGCGGTGCGGCGGAACGTGCGCGGCGCTGGACCATCGCCCGGTCTACGGGCGGGAGGCCCTAACGGCTCGCGCTAGACGGCGGCGGGTGCGAACTGGGGGTACAGCGGGTACCGCTCGGCCAGGGCGCGGGTGCGCTCGCCCAGCTCGGACTTCTCGGCGTCGCCGAACTCGCCGGTCAGCGCCTGGGCGATCACGCGGCCGATCTCGCGAAAGTCGTCGACCTGCAGTCCGCGGGTGGCCAGCGCCGAGGTGCCTACGCGCAGGCCCGACGACACCGCCGGCGGGCGTGGGTCGAAGGGCACGGCGTTGCGGTTCACGGTGATGCCGATGTCGTGCAGGCGGTCCTCGGCCTGCTGCCCGTCGAGCTCGGACTGGCGCAGGTCCACGAGCACCAGGTGCACGTCGGTGCCGCCGGTGAGCACGTTCACGCCGGAGCCGAGTAGCTCCTCGGCCACGGCCGCGGCGCCCTCGACGGTGCGCCGCTGGCGCTCGCGGAAGACCTCGGACTGGGCGATCTTGAACGCCACGGCCTTGCCCGCCACCACGTGCATCAGCGGTCCGCCCTGCTGGCCCGGGAACACGGCCGAGTTCAGCTTCTTGGCGTACTCCTCCTTGGCCAGGATCATGCCGCCGCGTGCGCCACCGATGGTCTTGTGGACGGTGGTCGTGACCACGTCGGCGTAGGGCACCGGGCTGGGGTGCTCGCCCGCGGCCACGAGGCCGGCGAAGTGGGCCATGTCCACCATCAGGTACGCGCCGATGGAGTCGGCGATCTCGCGGAAGGCGGCGAAGTCCAGCTGCCGCGGGTAGGCCGACCAGCCGGCCAGCACGAGCTTGGGCTTGTGTTCCTCGGCCAGCTGCGCGATGGCCTCCATGTCGATGATGGAGTCCTCCTCGCGCACGCCGTAGGCGGTGATGTCGTACAGGCGGCCGGAGAAGTTGATCTTCATGCCGTGGCTGAGGTGGCCACCATGGTCGAGCTGCATGCCCAGGATGCCGTCGCCAGGCTGCAGCAGCGCGTGGTAGGCGGCGGCGTTGGCCTGCGCGCCGGCGTGCGGCTGCACGTTCACGTATTCGGCGCCGAACAGCTCCTTGGCACGGTCGATGGCCAGCTGCTCCGCCACGTCCACGTGCTCGCAGCCGCCGTAGTAGCGCCGGCCGGGGTAGCCCTCGGCGTACTTGTTGGTGAGCACCGAGCCCTGGGCGTCCAGGATGGCCTGGGGCACGAAGTTCTCCGAGGCGATCATCTCCAGCGTCGCCTCCTGGCGCCGCTCCTCGTCCCGGACCACCTGGGCGATCTCGGGATCGACGTCGGCCAGGTGCTTGGTGAAGTAATCGGGGGCCAGTTCGCTCACGCGATTGACCATACTCAACCCATGGACGGAGAGCACAGCCACGAAGAGCCCCACACCCACGAGCACGAGCACGACGGCGAGACGCACGAACACCCGCACACCACGCACGACCACGAGCACGTCGAGCACGAGCACGAGCACACGCACGAGGACGGCACCACCCACAGCCATCCGCACGTGCACGAGGAGGGCCTGGAGCACGACCACGGCCACCCGCACGAATAGGCGCGGTCGATCGGTTGTCGCCGCCGCGGAGGCGGATTAGAGTCCGAGACAACTGCAACTAGCTGGTAGTTGCGAGCCGACCACCTGGGGAGGTGAGGCGAAGATGACGGTCCCGCATACGGGACCAGTTGTGCGCGCGCCCGACGTGGCGGACGCCCTGGCGGCAATGCGCGAGCGCGGCCTGCGGGTCTCGTCGGTGCGGCGGCTGATGCTCGACGCGCTCTACGGCAGCAGCGAGCCGATGACCGCCGACCGGCTGGCCGACGTGGTGGGCGGCCAGACCGGCACCGACGTGGCGTCGATCTACCGCAACCTGGAGACGCTCGAGGAGGTCGGCCTGGTGCGGCACTTCCACCTGGGCCACTCGCCGGGCCTGTACGTCCGCGCCGGGGACGGTGAGCACGAGTACCTGGTGTGCGGCTCGTGCCAGGCCATCCGGGCGGTCGAGCCCGAGGAGCTGGACGACCTGCGGGGGACCCTGCAACAGCAGTTCGGCTGGGAGGCCCACTTCACCCACGACCCGATCGTCGGGCGGTGCCCGGCGTGCGCGGGCGGCCACCAGGCCTGATGGGCTTCGAGTGGCTCTTCGGCCCGGTGGAGCATGCCGATGAGTGGCTGACGGGCTTCTTCGACGGCGCGCCGCTGCTCGTGGCGCTGCTGGTCGCGTTCGCCCTCGGCCTGCGGCACGCGTCGGACCCCGACCACCTGGTGGCCGTGACCTCGCTGATGGCCTCCGACCAGGCCGACACCCGCGCGGCGGCACGGCTGGGAGCGTGGTGGGGCGTGGGCCACGCGGCCACACTGATCCTGATCGGGGCGCCGCTGATCGTGTTCAAGTCCGAGCTGCCCCCGTGGCTGGAGAGCGGGGCCGAGAAGGCCGTGGGCGTGGTGATCCTGCTGCTGGCCGGCCGGGTGATCCTCAAATGGCTGCGCGGTGACTACCGGTCGGTGCCCCACGAGCACCGCAGCCCCGGGAGCCACGCCGCCGGGCGCCGTCACCTGTTCAGGGGCGACGCCTCCCAGCACAGCCATCCAAGCGTGCGCTCACCCGCGCAGGCGTTCGCCATCGGCACCCTGCACGGCCTGGCGGGCACCGGCGCGATCGTGCTGCTGCTGATCGCCGCGCTGCCCACCCAGCTCGAGGCACTGGCCGCGCTGGCGGTGTTCGCGCCGATGTCGGTCATCTCCATGGCGGCGTGCACGAGCCTGTTCGCGTGGGTCCTGACCCGGCCCCGGATCGAGCCGCTGTACCGCACGGTGCTGATCCCGGCCCTGGGCACGTTCGGCGTGCTATTCGGGCTCTGGTACACGGGCCTGACCTGAGCGGTCAGCCGGCGGCGTTCCAGGTCACGCCCGACCCCGAGCACGAGCCGAAGGTCATCTGACCGCCGCTGAAGTTCGTGTCGCCGCGGCTCAGGCCCACGGTCCCGGTGGCCCGGGCGCCGGTGATCTTCCCCGCGATCTCCGGGTTGCCCTGGTCCGAGGGGCCCTTGTAGCTGAACGAGCCGTCGGGGCCGATGGCCATCGGCGGGATGTTGGCGATGGCGTCGATCACGATCCGGCTGTTGCCCGGCGTGGAGCAGAACGTGTTCACCCCGGCCTGGAAGTTGGTCACCCGTCCGCCGGCCACCGTGAAGGTGATGGTGCGGTTCTGGGCGGTGGTGCCGCTGTAGTTGCCGGCCTTCGGACCGCTGTTGCCCTGCGGGGCCGGCTTGCTCGTGCCCTTGCGCTTGCGCCGGACGCAGCTGACCTTGCCGCGGCGGCTGACCTTGTGCTTGGAGCCCGCCTTGCACTTCTTGGCGCACACGCTGCTGCGGCCCTTGCGCTTGACGCGGGTCTTGCCCTTGCCGCACTTCTTCTTCTTGGCCGCTGCCTGTCCAGCCGGGCCACCGGCGGGCGCGGCGGCCCCGGCGACGCTGGAAGTGCTCGCCAGCGCGCAGACCAGCGCCAGCACCATCACGAACTTGAGACGCATCTAGAAAAGCTCCCCTGAGGTTCGGTTCCCCTGCCGGCGCCCAATAGAAAGCCGATCGGCGCGATTGTCAAGCGTTCGCCGCCACCGCCGCCTGCCCGTAGGCGATCCCGCCGTCGTTAGGCGGCAGCAGCTCAGGGCGCAGGATCTCCAGCCCGTGCCCGCGCACGGCGGCGGCGGTCTGCTCCAGGAGCAGGCGGTTCTGGAACACGCCACCGGAGAGCACCACCGTCTCCAGGCTGCGTTCGCCGGCGGCCCGGGCCGCGGCGGCCGCCGTGCAGGAGGCGAAGGAGGCGTGGAAGCGGGCGGCGACGGTGGCCGGGTCATGGCCGGCGGCAAGCCCCTCGACGACGTCGGCCACGAGTTCGCGCCCGTCTAATGCGCCGTCGCCCTGCCGTGCCGGGGCAGGCGCCCGCCGATCCGGGACGGCGGCCGTGGCCAGGGCCTCCAGCTCGATGGCCGCCTGGCCCTCGTAGTTGACCTCGGTGCGCACGCCGCACAGGGCGGCGACCGCGTCGCACAGACGGCCCGCGCTCGTGGTCACGGGCGCGGCGGCGGTGGCGCTGAGGCATAGAGAGGCCACCTGACTCCAGCGTTCCGGATCGACCCCGGGAAGCGGCGCGGGCTCGCCCCCCTCGATCTCGGTCAGCCAGGCGCAGGCCATCCGCCAGGGCTCGCGGATCGCGCGCTCGCGGCCGGGCAGGCGCACCGGCCACAGGTGGGCGGCGCGCTCGAAGCCGGTTAGGCCGCCGGCAAGCAGCTCCCCGCCCCAGACCGTCTCGTCCGGGCCGTAGCCGGTGCCGTCGTAGATCACCCCGAGCGCGGGCCCGGCGCGGCCGTGCTCGGCCAGGCAGGCCGCCAGGTGGGCGTGGTGGTGCTGCACCGCGACGTGCCGGACCCCGTCGCGGTCGGCCGCCTCCTTGGTGGAGAGATACTCCGGGTGCAGGTCGTGGGCCACCACCCGCGGCTCGACCGCGAACACCCGCTCGAAGTGCTCCACCGCCTCGCGGAGCGAGCGCAGCGTCTCCCAGTTCTCCAGGTCGCCGATGTGGTGGGAGGGCCAGGCGCGCGTGCCCTTGGCCACGCAGACCGTGCTCTTGAGCTCGGCGCCGTAGGCGGTGATGGGCTCGCGCGCCGGCACCGGCAGCTCCAGGCTCCCGGGCACGTAGCCGCGCGCGCGGCGCACCATCAGCGGCCCGAGCGCCGTCGAGCGCACCACCGAGTCGTCCGTGCGGATGTGGATCGGGCGATCGTGGGAGACGATCAGGTCGGCGATGCCCGTCATGCGCTCGGCGGCGTCCCCGTCGCGGTAGGCGATCGGCTCGTCGGACACGTTCGCGCTGGTCATGACCAGCGGCCCGCCCGCCGCCGTCAGCAGCAGGTGGTGCAGTGGCGTGTAGGGCATCATCACGCCCAGGTCCGGCGAGCCCGGGGCCACGGCCGCGGCCACCGGGGCGTCCCGGCGGCGGCGGGCGATCAGGATCGGGCGCTCGCGCCCGGTCAGCAGCCCGCGTTCGGCCGCGGTCAGCTCCACGAGCTCGCCGGCCGCATCCAGGTCGGCCGCCATCAGCGCGAACGGCTTGTCCTCGCGGTGCTTGCGCTCGCGCAGCGCCGCGGTGGCGCCTTCGTGGTCGGCGCGGCAGGCCAGGTGGTACCCGCCCAGGCCCTTCAGCGCCACGACCAGGCCGTCGTCCAGGGCCCGGGCCACGTCGGCCACCGGCAGCGACAGCCGCGGCCCGCACTCCGGGCACGCGTTGGGCTGGGCGTGGAAACGGCGGTCGCCGGGATCGTCGTACTCGGCCCGGCAGGCGGCGCACATCTCGAACGCCGCCATGGTGGTCAGCGGCCGGTCGTACGGGACGGCGGTGACGATCGTGAACCGCGGGCCGCAGTTGGTGCAGTTGGCGAACGGGTAGCCGTGGCGGCGGTCAGCGGGGTCGAGCACCTCGGCCAGGCAGTCCGGGCACGTGGCCGCGTCGGCGGCGACGAGCGCCTCGGGCGCGCCCGGGGCGCTGGCGCGAATGGTGAACCCCGCCCGGCCGGTCGCCTCGACGAGTTCCGGCGTCACCCGCTCCACGACCGCGAGCGGCGGCGCGTCGGCGGCGACGCGGTGGAGGAAGCGCTCGAGCGCCTCGGGCGGGCCTTCGACCTCGACCAGCACCCCACGGCTGTCGTTGAGCACCCAGCCGGCCAGGCCCAGGTCCCCGGCCAGGCGGTGCACGTGCGGGCGAAAGCCCACGCCCTGGACGGTGCCCTCGACCCGGGCGCGCACCCGCTCGCGGTGATCGCTGCGCACCGCCACTACGAGGACACGCGGCGCATCTCGGACAGCACGTAGCCGTAGACCACGTGGTCCGCCGCCAGCGCCGCGCGCTCCACGGGTCGCAGCTCGCCGGCCTGCTTGAGGCCCATCAGCGGCGCCTGCACGACCTCGAAGCCCAGCCAGAGCACCAGGCCGTAGACCGGGCCGAACCACGGCTTCCTGCGCACGCCGGCCGGGATCGCGGCGAACCCGGCGCCACCCGCCGCGCCGTATCCCCAGTGCATGAGCTCCTGGACCGCGCGCCGGGGACGCTTGCCCGCCAGCCGGAACACACCACGCGATTTCTGGCGCAGGATGGCGCGCGGCGGCGGCTCGTCGACAAGCCCGAGGCTGATCGTGGCGGCACGCATGCCGGTCATGGTCATGGCGGCGATCGCCCCGCGCAGGGCTCCACGTGCGATCCGGCCCGGGGTCAGGCGCTCGTCGTCTTCCGGCGAGGCCGCCTGGTGTCCGGCCTGGCCGCTGCTCATCGGGGGTCCTCCAGCAGCTCGCGCAGCACGTGCCAGGCGCTGGCCTGTGCTTCCTGGATCCGGGGAATGTGCTCGGAGCGGACCACGACGACGTGGTCCGCCAGGCGCTCCTCGGCCACGCGGCCGCCGTCGTAGCCAACCATCGCGATCGTCAGCATGCCGCGCTTCCGAGCGTGGGCCAGCGCCTCGATCACGTTGGCCGAGTTGCCGCTGGTGGACAGCGCCAGCAACCCGTCCTGCGCTCGCCCGTGGGCTATGACCTGGCGCGCGAAGACGGCGTCGACACCCACGTCGTTGGCCACCGCCGTCAGGATCGACGAGTCCTCCGTCAGGTCCAGCCCGCGCCTGGGGGGCCGGGACCCGGGTGGCTCGCGCAGGTCGGCGACGGCGTCCATGGCGTCGGTGGCCGACCCGCCGTTGCCCAGGGCGAGCAGCCGCCCGCCGCGGTCCATCCGGGCACGCAGCTCGGCGGCCGCGGCCGCCAGGACGGGGCGAGCCTCCGTCAGCGTCCGGGCCCGCAGCGTGCCGGTCTCGGCGGCCTTGGCCAGCACGGAGCTGCGCACGTCGGCCAGGACCCCGTCGAGCTCGGTCTCGGCCTCGGCCAGGAACGGGTAGAGAAAGCTGGAGGCGCCGGTGTCGTGCACGGTCCGCGCATCACGGCCGTCCAACAGCCCGCGGTGCTCGAAGAAGACGTGCACCAGCTCCCACAACACGTGGTAGGCCGTCTCCACCAGCTCCTGACGCACGAAGGGGTCCTCGGAGGGAGGGATCAGCTCCCATTCGGCGCCGCACCCCTCGAAGGCGATGGTCAGGCATCCGCGCCCACGGGAGAGCGCGACTCCGTCGCCGCCCGGGGCGTGGCCGAAGAACATGACCATGTCCGCGGCCTCGGCCTCCAGGGCCAGCTGCTCTCCGACCGGTCCCCCCTCGGCCGTCAGCGCCAGCGCGGGCAGCGCGCGCTTGCCGACGATCACGGGGTGCACGAACTCGACCGCCACGTGGCGCGCGTCCGAGCGCGCCTGGGCCCGCCCGCCGACGGCGAGCAGGCGTCCGCCGCGGGCGAAGCGCTCGGCCATCCGGTGGCAGAGCTCGGCCAGCCGGCGGGCCTCGGCCCCGAAGAACCGCTCGCCGGCCTCCACGCGGACGGCGGCGCGCGGGTCGGCGGGGGTGCTCAGGGCCCGGTTCACGCCGGAGCGGGCTCCAGGTCCGCGACGTGGGCCAACCAGTGCCGGAACGCCTCGACGCCCTCGCCGGTGCGGGCGCTGGTCTGGATCACCTCCGCGTGCGGGTTCACCGACCTGACGTTGGCCAGCAACTTGTCGAGGTCGTAGTCCAGGTGGGGCAGGAGGTCGATCTTGTTGACCACCACCAGGTCGCAGGTGCGGAACATCAGCGGGTACTTCAGCGGCTTGTCCTCGCCCTCCGTGACCGAGCAGACCATGGCCTTGGCGTCCTCGCCGACGCGGAACTCCGCCGGGCAGACCAGGTTGCCCACGTTCTCGATGATCAGCAGGTCGATCTCGCCGAGCGGGAGGTCGGGCAGGGCAGTGCGGACCATGTTCGCGTCCAGGTGGCACTCGCCCCCGAAGCCGCCATCCGTGTTCAGCTGCACCACGGGCAGGTGCAGGGCCGAGAGGCGGTCGGCGTCAAGGCTGCCCTGGACATCGCCCTCCAGCACCCCCGCGCGGACACCGTCCAGGCCGCCCAGCGCGGCCTCGAGCAGCGTGGTCTTGCCCGCGCCGGGGGCGCTCATCAGGTTCACCACCCTGACCCCCTCGCGGTCGAAGTCCTCGCGGTTGGCGTTGGCGATCGTGGTGTTCGCGTCCAGGGCCTCTTCGGCCACCTTGACCTTGGTGCGGTGCATGCGGCGTCCTCCTACATCCGGGAGATCTTCAGGTAGCGCTTGAGCTCGGGAAGCTGGACTGCCACCAGAGCACCCACGGCCCCCAGCGCCCCCAGCGCGATCAATGCCTTCATGTGACCCCTCTCTCCTCGTTCACGAGCTCGGTGACGAGCTCCTCGACCATGCGCACGGCTTCATCGAGCGCCGCGCTGACGGGCGGGCTGAGCTCGCCCACGACCTCTTCCTCCTCACCGGTCATGCGCACCTGCGGCTCGCACCCCAGCACCAGGATCCGCTTCGGCGCCTCACCCAGCTGGCCCGCGAGCGCGATCACCTTGACCGGGTCCATCCCGTGGGCGTCGAGCGCGACGGGCGCCTCGTCGGCCCCGTCCAGGTCCGGCTCGATCACGAACAGGGTGCCCGGCGGCTCCCCGCGGGGGACGGCGTCGACGAAGACGGCCGCGTCGTAGCCCTCCCCCAGCGCGTAGACCAGATCCAGCCCGCGGATGCCGAAGTCCTTGACCTCGACGCCGGCCGGCAACGGGCGCCCGCCCAGGCGCCGCGCCACTTCGACGCCGAAGCCGTCGTCGGCCATGAAGATGTTGCCGATGCCCGCGACCAGCACCCGCGTGGAGGGCAGGGCGTCGCCGGCCATGGGCTCCACCTCCTCGGGCGAGAAGAAGAAGCGGTGGCCGGGCTGGCGGGCCTCACCCAGATCCTGCCCGGGATCGTCGTCCAGCGTCACGGCCAGCTGGAGGGCGCCCCCGACCTCCTCGTGCAGGCCCTCGACCACGGCCAGCCTGCCGTCCATGGCGCGGTCCATCACGTCGCCGCCGTGGCGGGGGCGGAGCACCACCCGGCTGCCCCGGCCCACCTCGGTGCCGGCCACCGTGACGCTGCGCGGGGCCGAGCCGACCAGCTCGTCCCAGCTGCCGGGCATCAGCGCACCTCCCTCAGGTCGCGGACGGCGCCGTGCAGGCTCATCAGCTCGTCCTCGGTCAGAGCCTCGGTGCGCTCCAGGATCTCCCGGGCACGGGGATCGGAGGCGCGCATCTCGGCCTTCTCCTCGTCGGTCAGGGCCAGGATGTTCAGCGTCAGCATCTGATCGATCTCCCCGCCGTCGAACAGGTCGCCCGGGCTCTCGGGGGCGATCTGGGGGTGGTCCTCCAGGATGATCGGCGAGGCCAGCACCGTGTGATGCTCGTGCGGCTGACCGACCAGGACCGGCCACACTCCCTCGTTACGACACCCGTCGGCCTGGTTTCGCAGCTCCTCGGGCGGATCGGTCAGCGAGATGAACTCGCCACTCCCCACGTGCAGCACCGCGTGCGTCGAGCAGAAGGTGCGCTGCATGGCGTCCTCGCGCGTGCCCCCGTCCCAGGGAGAGGTGTTGGCCACCCGAACCGCGACCCGGTGCAGGCCGTCGGCCAGCCGTTCGCCGGACACCTCGAGCGATCCCTCCAGGGCGCGCCAGCTGCGCTGCACCGAGGCCCCCCGACCCAACGGCTCCTCTTCGGACCGTGCGGGGATCTGCAGAGGCACCCGCTCACCCACCCGGCCGGACAGCTCGCGCTCGGTGGCCTCCTCCCAGGAGAGGTGGCGCTCCCCTCCGACGGTCAGCTCGTCGACTGGCTCTCCGTCGGCCAGCAGCTGGCGGCGGACCACGTGCAGGAAGCGCACGCGCACATCGACGGTCTCCGGGTCGCCGCGGAGCAGGCACTCCGCGCGCATGACCCAGGGGTCATCCTCGCGACCCTCGCTGTGACCGCGCGGGTAGACCCCGCCGAAGGTCCAGCGCTGACGGTTCTTGAGCGCCGAGCGCCGGTAGGGCCACAGGATGTAGCCCTCATAGAGCACGGCGTCGGCGATCCGGCGGACGGGATCCGCGCTCACGGGGCGTCCTCGCGCAGCAGGGAGTCGAAGGTCTCCTCCCACGTCATGAGGGCGTGGCGCCCGCGGTAGGCGTGGAGGCGCTCGAACACGTCCCGGCGCACGCGCAGCCACGCGGCGTCGGGGAAGTGGCGGTCCATCATCTGCCGCCACACCGCGACCGGGAGCCGGTACTCCGCCTCCGCCGCCCAGGAGATCGGCTGGACCTGGAGGGCGCCGCCGGGCCCGGCGTAGAACATCGAGCCTGCGAACAGGAACTCCAGGGGGATGTCCCCGTCCTGCAGGGCGTGCAGGTAGCGGGTGCCCGTGACCTCCAGGTCGTACGTGCAGGTGACCGGCAGCTCCACCGTCGTCACGTCGGTGAAGGGGCCGACCTGGAGCGCCACGTTGGTCCAGTGCAGGCTGCGCAGCGTGGTCTTCCACTGCTCGCGGTGCCCGAACAGCTCCGCCAGGTTGTCCTCGTCGCGGTCGCTGTACGTGCGCCGGGTGGCGGCGATGCGCAGCTGCACGTTCAGCGCGACCGACCTCACCGGCACGCCACCACTTCCGATCCGGAGCGCGAACCGCAGCGTCGGCACCGCCGAGGGCTCGAGCACACCGCCCTCCTCCACCGAGAAGGTCAGGCGGGGACCCGCGGCCTGCGCCGTGGGGGTTCCGGCGGTGGGCAGCGGTGCGGGCACCGCCTAGCCCGGCGAGAGGTTGGGCATCCGGGGATCGATCGGCTCCTGCGCCGCGGCGTTGACGCCCGTGGACGCCCTCGCGGTCCGGGTGCCGTCCGCGTTGTGACCCTCCTGCTTCTCGTAGTTGCCCTTCGCGTTGCCCGACTTGTTGCCCGGTATGTGGCCCAGCGTCCGGGTGTCGATGTCGGGCTTGCCGGTCTTGATCATGTTCTTCTTCATGCGACCTCCTCTCGCTCTCGCCCGTGCGGCTTCGCCCGGTCCGAGAGCGCTTCGTAGAAGCGTTCGATCTCCTGCCAGACCTCCTTGCCTCCCGTCAGCCCGCGCCAGCGCGTGCGGATCAGGGCCACGAGCCGGTAGGGATCCTCGATGGGAACCAGGAAGACCTGTCGCGCGCCGCGCGCGCGGTTGACCAGCAGCGCCTCGACGTCGGGCTCCATCGACGCCAGCACCGGGTTGTCGGCCACGATCTGCTCCCAGGCCTCCAGCTCGAGCAGCGACTCGGTCGGTCCGGCGGGGCTCGGGTAGAGCGCCACCACCCGCTCGGCCCGGGTGCTGGCGAAGAAGAACGCCATGTCCACCGGGATGCGCAGCGCTTCCCAGCGCGCGTCGTCCAGGACGAAGCCCTCCAGCCGCAGCCGCCGTTCGGGGACGAGGCGGTAGTGGCCCTCCCCCGCCTCGCGGCGGTCGAAGAGGATCTTGCACGCCCGGCACGCGCACATGAGCTCGCCGCTGCGCAGGTCCAGCAGGTGGCGGTGCTGGGCGGGGATCGGCTCGCTGCACAGCTCGCAGCGCTCGAGCTCCGCCTCCTGGCGCTCGGCGCCCTGCCGCGCGAGCCGGCGCAGCCGCGAGGACGACCCCGAGGTGCCCGCGCCGGCCATGGCTATGCCGGCACCGCCCCGCGGGCCACCTTGACGATGCCCGCGTCGTCCTGGAGCAAGGGCAGCGGCTCCAGGAACAGGCCGGGCGCGTCCAGGCACCGCCCGGCACGGCGGACGTCGAACGTGTGCCCGCACCCCCCGCACGCGAGCTCGGACCCGCGCAGCACGGCACCCTCCATGCTCCGCGCGCACCCCGGGCAGTCGGGCCGGTAGCCGTAGAAGTCGTCCATCACGCGCACGAACAGCACGGGCTCGCCCGCCACCGCCTTGACCAGCGTGCCGCCCCCCGAGAGCTCCGCCAGCGTCCCGGCCACGAGCCACTCGGCCGCCGGCTCCGGCGCGTGCACGGCATCGGAGACCTCGATCTGGAGCAGCTTCGTGGGGCCTGGAGCGGGCGCCGAGCCCGATACGCCCTCGGCCTCGATGTCCACCACGTCGGGCGCCACCTTGCGGATGGCGTCCTCGATGGCCAGCTTCAGGGTCATCGTCGACGAGGGACAGCCCTCGCAGCTGCCCTTGAGCCGTAGGCGGACGATCCCGTCCTCGACCCCCACGAGCTGCACGCCGCCGCCGTGCGAGTCCAGGTACGGGCGCACCCCCTCCAGCGCCTCCTCCACCCGCTCCGCGAGGGGCACCGGGTGCACGTCGTGCAGGAGCAGGAGGTGCGAGACCAGCTCGTCGTCGGTCGCGGCGCGCCGGCCGTCCTCGCCCAACAGGGGGACGATCCGGGCCAGGCCCTCCCCGTAGAGCTCGAGCAGGGCCTGGACCAGCGCGGTGGCCGTGTCCCGCGCCGCGGGGTCGGGCAGCGACTCGATCTCCCCGAGCAGCGCCTCGACCTGTGCCAAGGGCTCGGCGCCGGTGTCCTGCGTGGTCGCCATCTCAGCCCCCGTTGGTGGCCCCGAACATCGGCGAGTGCGTGCGCTTCAGCGTCTTGCCGTTGCCCAGGTACATGTGCACGCCACAGGGCAGGCACGGGTCGAACGACCGCACCGCCCGCATGATGTCGATGCCCCGGAAGTCGTCGGCGCCGTTCTCCTCGAAGATCGGCTGGCCGGTGACCGCGTCCTCGTACGGGCCGAGCGTGCCGTAGGAGTCCGTCGGGCTCCCGTTCCAGGGCGTCGGCGGGTAGGGGTGGTAGTTGGCGATCTTGCCCTCGCGGATGACCATGTGGTGGCTCAGCACCCCGCGCACCGCCTCATGGAAGCCGCACCCGATGGCCTCGTCGGGGACGTCGAAGTCCTCGAACACCTTGGTCTGGCCGCTACGCACCTCGGTCAGGCCCCGGTCCACGAAGTGCAGCGCCATCGCCGCCGCGTAGGCCACGAAGTACACCCGGGCGCGGTTGCGCTCGATGGCGTTGGACCACTGCGGAACCTTCCAGTTCAGGGTCGCGGCGGGCATGTCCGGCGACTCGGGGAGCTGGATGTCCACCCCGTCGCCGGTGGCCTGCACGAACGGGGTCTTGACCTTGTCGGCCAGGGCCGTGACCCACAGCCGGGCCAGCGCGCCCCCGCCGGTGTCCAGCGCCAGGTAGTCGCCCGTGCGCTTGTCGTACCAGCGCGGGCTCATCACCCACGAGTAGTTGCCGCCCTCGAGGTCGCGCTTCTGCGGCCGGGGGATCGTCGTCTGGTTCCAGGGGTGGCGCTGGTCGACCGGGTTCCCCAGCGGATCCTTGGGCACGAAGGTCTCTTCGCTCTGCCAGTCGTCGTAGTACGACGACCCGAGCAGGATCCGCAGCCCCAGGTTGATGTCCACGAGGTTGGTGGTCACCAGCTCGCCGTCGACCACGACGCCCGGGGTCACGTACATCTCGTTGCCCCAGGACTCCATGTTCGTGTAGTCGTAATCCACGTAGTCGGGGTTGTTGAACGCCCCCCAGCAGCCGAGCAGGATCCGGCGCCGGCCCACCTCCTCGTAGCCGGGCATGGCCTCGTAGAAGAAGTCGAACACGTCGTCGTTCATCGGCACGGCCTTCTTGATGAAGTCCATGCAGCGCATCAGCCTGGTCAGGTAGTCGGTGAACAGCGTGGGCGTGGCCTGTGTGCCCACTCCCCCGGGGTAGATCGTGGAGGGGTGCACGTGGCGGCCCTCCATCAGGCAGATCATCTCCCGGGTGACCCGGCTGACGATCAGTGCCTCGCGGTAGGTCTCGCCCACGAACGGGTTGAACGAGCGCATGATGTCGGCGATCGTCCGGAACCCGTGGACGTCGGCGTGCGGCGCCTCGGTCTTCTCCGCCTTCTCCAGCAGGCCCGGGTTGGTGTCCTTGACCATCTGCTCGCAGAAGTCCACGAACACCAGGTTGTCCTGGAAGATCGTGTGGTCGAAGATGTACTCCGCCGCCTCGCCCAGGTTCACGATGTGCTCGCCGAGCGGCGGCGTCTTGACCCCGTAGGCCATGTTCTGCGCGTACATCGAGCAGACCGCGTGGTTGTCACCGCAGATCCCGCAGATGCGGCTGGTGATGAAGTGCGAGTCGCGCGGGTCCTTGCCCTTCATGAAGACGCTGTAGCCGCGGAACATGGAGGACGTGCTCTTGCACTGCACGACCTCCTTCTGCTTGAAGTCGATCTTGGTGTAGATGCCCAGGTTGCCGACGATCCGGGTGATCGGATCCCACGACATGTCGACGACGTTGCCCGCCTCCGGCTTGATCTTCTCGCGTGTGGCCATCGTTCTCTCTCCTCTCCCGCCGCGCTAGTCCTGCAGCGCCTTGGGCTCGTAGCCGGTGGTGAGCTCGTCGCGGTTGTGCCGCCACTTGGGCTCTTTGTTCACGGTCTTGTTGGTGATGCCGCGCAGCTTGCGGATGACCGTCCCGTAGCTCCCGGTCAGCGCCGACGACACCGTGCCGCCGGGAGGTGCGTCCATGAACGGCATGAACTTGTCGGGGAACCCGGGCATCGTGCAGCCGATGCAGATGCCGCCCACGTTGGGACAGCCCCCCACACCCCCCACCCAGCCGCGTTTGGGCACGTTGCAGTTCACGACCGGGCCCCAGCAGCCGATCTTGACCTGGCACTTCGGCGAGTTGTAGTCCTTGGCGAAGTCGCCCTGCTCGTAGTAGCCCGCGCGGTCACAGCCCTCGTGGACGGTCTTGCCGAAGATCCACTGGGGCCGCAACGCCTCGTCGAGCGGGATCACCGGCGCCAGGCCGGCGGCCTGGTACAGCAGCCAGGTCAGGGTCTCCATGAAGTTGTCCGGCTGCACCGGGCAGCCGGGCACGTTCACGATCGGCAGGTCGGCCGCCGAGCGGAAGTCCCAGCCCAGGTAGTCGGCCAGGCCCATGCAGCCCGTGGGGTTGCCGGCCATGGCATGGATGCCCCCGTAGGTGGCGCAGGTCCCAACGGCCACGACGGCGAACGCGGACGGCGCCAGGCGGTCCAGCCACCAGTCCAGCGTCAGCGGCTCGCCCGTGGCCTCGTCGTTGCCGAACGAGGTCCAGTAGCCGTCGCCGTTGATCTTCTCGTTGGGGATCGACCCCTCGATCACCAGCACGTGCGGGGCGTCGAGGGTGCCCTCGGCCGCCTGGCGGAACGGCTTGAGGAACTCCTCCCCGCCAAGCGTCGGGGACAGGACCTTGTTGTGCAGGTGGACCTTGGGCAGGCCGGGTATCGCCCCCAACAGCACCTCTTCGATGCTGGGCTGCGAGGCCGCGGTGATCGACACCGTGTCCCCGTCGCAGCTCATGCCCTCCGAGATCCACAGGATGTGGACCTCCTCCACCCCGGCCGCAGCCTCGGCGCTCATGTCCTCGTCCCTCCACTCGTTTGCAGTTGCTCCTCAAGTTCCAGCGAATCGACCAACAGCTCCTCGCCGCGGGTCACCTCGACGTCGATCGAGCCGCACACCCGGCACGCCAGCGGCAGCTCGGGGAGCGGCGTGTCGGCCCCACACCCCTGGCACCGCCCGCCCGCCTCGACGTGCTCCATCTCCAGCTCCGCACCCTCGGCCACGGTGCCCTGGGCGGTCAGCTCGAAGGCGAACGCCAGCGCACTCGGCACCACCTGGCGCAGGTGCCCGACCTTGAGCTCGACCTTTGCCACCCGCCGGCCCCGGGCGTGACGCTCGACGACCGCGACCACCGCCTCCGCGATCGAGAGCTCATGCATCAGCAGATCCTCGGGAGCGGGTCGCCCACCAGCTGGTCCATGACCCTCTTGCCGCCGAATCCCGTCTCCACGAGCACCATCCCCGGCGGCTCGGTCCTGACCTCTCCGATCTCGGCCGCGTCCTCGCAGCCGGGCACGCCGCGCAGCGCGGCCAGGGCCGCGTCCGCGTGACCGGGGTCCACGAAGGCCACGAACTTGCCCTCGTTGGCCACGTACATCGGGTCGATCCCCAGGATCTCCGCCGCGCCGGCGACCGCCGGGTGCACGGGCACCGCGGCCTCGCGCACCAGCATCGCCACGTTCGAGGCGCGCGCCAGCTCGTTGAGCACCGACGCCACGCCGCCGCGGGTGGCGTCGCGCATGCAGCGCAGGGCGGGCCCGGACTCCTCCAGCAGCGCGTCCACGGCGGGCCACAGACAGCAGGTGTCCGAGGCGATCTCGGCACCGCCCAGCTCGAACTCACCGCGCGCGAGCATGATGGCGGTGCCGTGGTCGCCCACCCTCCCGGACACGAGGATCCGGTCTCCGGGTCGAAGGGCAGCCGGGGACATCCGAGCTCGCGGGTCGGTCCGTCCAACGCCGGTCGTGATGGCGTAGATCGAGTCGGCGTGGCCACGTTCCACGACCTTGGTGTCCCCGGCCACGATCTGCACGTCCGCATCGCGCGCGGCGGAGGCGATGGCCTCGACCTCCTCGCGCAGCGTCTGGGACGAAAGCCCTTCCTCGAGGATCAGCGACAGGCTCAGCGCCAGCGGGCGCGCGCCGGACACGGCCAGGTCGTTGACCGTGCCGTTCACCGCCAGCTCGCCGATCGAGCCGCCCGGGAACCGGATCGGCTTGACCACGAAGGAGTCGGTGGTCATGACGAGGCCCTCTTCCACCGCGCCGGCATCGGCATCGGCATCGGAGCCGAACGCGGGCGCGAACAGGCCCTCGATCATCGACTGGGTGGCCTTGCCACCCGCGCCGTGCGACATGGTCACGTGCTCGTCGCGGAACTTTCCCCGCTTCGCGCGCGCGGTCTCGATGATCCCGAGGATCTTCGTTTCCCGCTCGGAGACCGCGTCGGTCACACGACCTCCCGCTCCCGCGCGAAGCGCCCGAAGTTGTAGTAGGCGGCGCAGGCGCCTTCCGAGGAGACCATGCACGTGCCGATCGGCCGCTCCGGAGTGCACGCGGTGCCGAACACCTTGCACTCGAACGGCTTAATCACGCCCTTGAGCACCTCGCCGCACTGGCACGCCTTCGGGTCGGCCACCCGGATGCCCGGGACCTCCCAGCGGTTCTCCGCGTCCAGGTCGGCGTAGGCCTGGCTGAGCTTCAGGCCGCTCTGGGAGATGAAGCCCAGCCCGCGCCACTCGAAGTGCGGACGCAGCTCGAACACCTCGGACATGACCTCGAGCGCGCGCAGGTTGCCCTCGTAGGGCACCACCCGGGTGTACTGGTTCTCCACCTCGCAGCGGCCCTCGGCCAGCTGCTTGAGGATCATCTGCACCCCCTGGAGCACGTCCAGCGGTTCGAAGCCCGAGACCACGATCGGCCGGCGGTAGTCGGCCGGGATGAACTCGAACGGGCGCGCGCCCACCACCGTCGAGACGTGGCCGGGGCCGATGAAGCCGTCCAGGCGCAGGTCGGGCGAGTCCAGCAGCGCCCGCAGCGGCGGGACGATGGTCACGTGGTTGCACATGACCGAGAAGTTCTCGACGCCCTCGGCCTTCGCCCGCTTGAGCGTCAGCGCGGTGGAGGGCGCCGTGGTCTCGAACCCGATGGCGAAGAACACCACCTGCCGGTCGGGGCTGCGCTTGGCGATCCGCAGCGCGTCCAGCGGCGAGTAGACCATGCGGATGTCGGCGCCCTCGGCCTTGGCGTCCAGCAGCGAGCCGTCGGAGCCGGGGATGCGCATCATGTCGCCGAAGCAGGTGAAGATCACACCCGGCTGGTGGGCCATCGCGATGCCGTCGTCGACGCGCCCCATCGGGATCACGCAGACCGGGCAGCCGGGACCGTGCACCAGCTCCACGTTCTCGGGGAGCAGGTCGTCGATCCCGAACTTGTAGATCGAGTGCGTGTGCCCGCCGCACACCTCCATCAGCTTGTAGTGGCGGCCCGGCTCGACCAGCTGGAGGATCTCGCCCGCCAGGGCGCGGCCGAGCTCCGGGTCCCGGAACTCGTCCACGTACTTCATGCGATGGCGGTCCCCGCGTGCACCAGCAGCTCGTCGCCGGCCTTCACCGGGGACACGAGCGCGATCTCCACGGTCTCGCGCCGCCCCTGGCGGTCCTGGCACAGGGCCAGATCCCGATCGGTGTCCACCTCGAGCACCTGCAGCGGCACGGCCACGTCACCACAGGTGATGCAGCCGGGCTGGCAGGCGGGGACCATCACTCGATCACGCTGGCCTTGAGCTCCTCGAGCTCCTGCTCGTAGTCCGCCCCCATGGCCACGAGCTGGCGGCGCGTGGCCATGGCCTCCTCCTCGTCGACCTTCGACATCGCGAAGCCCACGTGGATCAGGACCCAGTCGCCGGGCCCGACGCCACCGTCGGAGTCCAGGAGCCCGATGTTCACGTTGCGCTGGACGCCGGCAACGTCGACCCGGGCGAGGCGATTGGCCTCGTCGACCACTTCAAGTATCTGGCCGGGAATGGCCAGGCACACGATGCAACTCCCCCTCTTCGACGGCTCGCGTCACGGTCTATCAGGCGCGTGACATCGGGCGCAAGCGTTCCGCGTAAGTGGAACCCGGTCGCATCTAGCCGGCGTCGAGCGCGGCCCGCGGCCGCCGCGGCACCGGCCCACTCCGGGCGCCGGCACCGGCCCTCCCGGACACGCGCCGGAGGCCGAAGCGGAGCCGCTCGCCCCGCTCTGCCATGCCGTCGCGGAACTCCTGCCAGGTCTCGCCGGCCACCGCCCGCCGGGCCTCCGGTCCACGCCGTGCCGCGGCCATCGCCAGCGAAAGCTTCCGGGCCGGTGTCAGCACCGAGGCGGGCGAGCGCGTGCGGGCCATCACGTCCAGCACCTGGCGCGCCAGCACCGGGTCGGTGGTCGCCCGCCGGTACAGCTCGCCCTCCACCGCCCCCATCTGCTCGGCCCGCCCAAGCCTGTTCGTCCACTGGTACATCTGCAGGCACTCGCGGTCCCGGGTGCGTTCCCAGCCCCCCAGCACGCGGTCCAGGGCGCGCGGGTCATCCAGCACCGGGGCGGCCCGCTCGCCCAGCAGGCGGCCGAAACGCAGGGCGTCGCGGATGCCCTGCGCGGTCACCGGGTCCTTGAAGTGCCCGGCGTCGCCCGCCAGCGCCCAACCCGGGCCGTGGGAGCGGCGGAAGTACGACGCGGTGGACACCGTGTGCCGCACCTTGCTCTGGCGCTCCGCCCCCCGCAGGCGCTCGGCCAGGGCCGGGACCGCGGCGACGGTGCGCTCGTACTCGCCCGCCAGATCGTCGGCGAACTCCCGGGCGCGCGCCAGCGGGGGCATGACCAGCACCAGCACCAGGCCGTCGTCACACGGGAACGCCGTGACCAGCTCCTCGCCCTGCCGCCACTGGGAGGCCACCGATCGCGGGCCGGACTCCCGGTCGCGCCAGTAGGCGAAGTAGCAGCCGCGGCCATTCGCGCTCTCCAGCTCCGGGCGCTCGGCGCCGACCGAACGGGCCACCACCGACCTTCTGCCGTCGGCGCCCACGACCAGTGGGGCTCGCACCTCGCGCTCGCCCCCGTCGCGGTCGCGGTAGCGCACGCCGGCCACCCGGGAGCCGTCCAGGACGAGGGCGCTGACGGTGGCACGTTCGCGCACGTGCGCCCCGGCCTCGCGCGCCGTATCCACCAGCGCGGCGTCCAGCCCCGGGCGCCTGACGCACAGGGCGTAGTCCAGGCCCTCGACCGGGGTGTAGCCGGCACGGACCTCGTGCGGGCCCCACCCCATCGAGCCCTCTGTCAGCCGGGGCGCGCCCAGCCGCTGGACCCGCTCGAGGGCGCCGAGGCGCTGCAGCTCGACGACCCCGCCGAGGAACAGCAGGTGGGTGGACAGCGTGTCCGAGGGAAACCGGCCGCGGTCCAGCGCCAGCACCGACCGGCCCGCCCGCGCCAGCGCGGTCGCGGTGGCCGACCCCGCACAGCGGCACCCCACCACCACCGCGTCGAAGCGCTCGGCCACCCGGGTCAGCCCACGTCCAGGACGTTGGGGCGGCCGAGGTCGTACAGCACCTTGTCGGCCCGCTTGAACGCCTCGAACTCGGGCGGGTCGTAGAGCTTGTACATCCGCGGCGGCGCGGCGCCGGACCCCGCCGCGTCCAGCAGGGCCCCCGCGGCGGCGCGGCCCGACTCGTTCGCGCCCTCCATGGTCGCCAGGTCGATGTCGGTCTGCACGTAGTCGCCGGAGAGGAACAGGTTTCCCACCCGGGTGTGCGCCTGCGGACGCTTGTCCCACGATCCCGCGGTGTTCACCAGCAGCGGCGTGGCGTTGCTGTTGCGCCGGCGGCGGCGATCCCAGCGGATGCCCGGGTCCAGGAACGCCTTGTGGGCCAGGCCCTTGCCGAGTACCGACGGATCGGTGTCCTTGAGGTGCTCGGTGATCTGGTGCCACACCTCTCGCCTGATCTCGGCCGGCGTGCAGCGCTTGGCCTTCTTCTTGACCAACTGACCCGGCGAGTCCCAGTCGGAGATGTCCACCGACAGGCAGTCCACCGAGCGGCCGTCGCCGTAGTCACGCGCGAAGTCCCGCTCGCCCCAGAACTGCGCCTGGGTCAGCGAGGTCAGCGCCCAC
>Ga0190275_10000953_pt1 | contig 22635 bp, 19 predicted proteins | sample Popmic550T_FD_133745 | JGI IMG/M metagenome (GOLD analysis project Ga0190275, IMG submission 133745) | Populus adjacent soil microbial communities from riparian zone of Yellowstone River, Montana, USA - 550 T | ecosystem: Environmental > Terrestrial > Soil > Riparian zone > Trees stand | place...
GAGGCCTTCGAGGTGCTCGTTCGCGAGCACCAGGACCGGGTCTACGACTTCTGCCTGCGCATGCTGGCCGACCGGGAGGAGGCGAACGATCTCGTCCAGGAGATCTTCGTCAGCGTCCACCAGAACGTGGGCAAGTTCCGCGAGGACGCCAAGCTCTCCACCTGGATCTTCCGCATCAGCAAGAACCAGTGCATCAACCGCCTCAAGTACCTGAAGCGCCGAGGGCGTGGCCGCTCGGATGAGTATGGGGAAGTAGGCGAAGATGTGTTATTGGGCGCAATGGGCGCACCCCAGACTCCAGATGCGGCGTTGGATTCGGCGCGGGAGCGGGCGCGGGTGCAGTGGGCGATCGGGCAGCTGGAGCCGGACGCGAGGATGTTGGTCGCGCTGCGAGACATCGAGGGTCTGAGTTACGAGGAGATCATCGAGATCACGGAGCTGGCGGAGGGGACGGTGAAGAGCCGGTTGCACCGGGCGAGAGAAAAGCTGGCGGACTTGCTGGGGCGGCTTGAGGAATGAGGGGACTTCAGCGGAGACTGATGGACGTGGAACCGCAACTGAACCACCGGGAAGCGAAGGCCCTGTTCTTCGCGCTGGCTGACGAGGAACTGGCGGAGCCGCAGGCGCAGGCGGTGCGCTCGCACCTGGACGGGTGTGAGGAGTGCCGGGCGGGGTGGGATCGGTACGCGCAGACGGTCCAGCGGGTGCGCAAGGTGGAGCGCGAGAAGGCGCCGCCGATGATGGCCTCGATGGTGCTGAACCGGGTGAAGCGCGAGCGGCGGTTCGGGCTGCGCAAGCTGCACCTGGCGCACAACTACCACCGCGTCCCTGTGGAGGTGCTCATTCCGCTGCTGCTGGCCGCGGCGGTGGCCGCCTTCCTGGTGCTGTCCGCTTCGTGACCGCCCTGCAGGGTAGGGCGCGGAGACGACGGTCTGGCGCTCATGAACAGGACATGATGCGTTGCGTCCCGGGGAGGGCTTGGCTACGGTGCCGCGCCCTTGGAAGGGCGCGCCATGGCAGAGACCGAAAACAAGAGCGACAAGCCGGCTGAAGCGGACCTCGGGTCCAAAGAGCAGGAGATCTACCAGCAGCGCCTGGACAAGGCGGGCAAGTGGCGCGATGCGGGCTTCAACCCGTACGGCAACGGCTACCGCCCCGAGCACCAGGCCGCGGAAATCCACGCGAAGCACGGCGCCCAGTCCGCCGAGGACTTCGAGAAGGCACCGCCCACCGTCTACACCGTGGCCGGCCGCATCATCGCGATGCGCACCTTCGGTAAGGCCGCCTTCATCAAGCTCCGGGACCGCTCCGGCGAGATCCAGGTCCACATGAAGAAGGACGCGCTCGGGGACACCTACGAGGTCTTCAAGCTCTGCGACGTGGGCGACTTCCTGGGCGCCACCGGCCCCGTCTTCCGCACCAAGACGGGCGAGCTGTCCCTGTCCGCCACGAAGTTCATCCCGCTCACCAAGTCCCTGCGCCCCCTGCCAGAGAAGTGGCACGGCCTGACGGACGTGGAGATCCGCTACCGCCAGCGCTACCTGGACCTGGTCTCCAACCCGGACGTGAAGCAGACCTTCCTCAAGCGCAACAAGCTGGTGCGCTTCATCCGCGAGTTCCTGGACACCCGCGACTTCATCGAGGTGGAGACCCCGATGATGCACCCGCTGGTCTCCGGCGCGGCAGCGCGGCCCTTCACCACGCACCACAACGCGCTCGACATCGATCTGTTCATGCGGATCGCCCCGGAGCTGTACCTCAAGCGCCTGGTGGTGGGCGGCCTCGAGCGCGTCTACGAGATCAACCGCAACTTCCGCAACGAGGGCATCAGCACTCGGCACAACCCCGAGTTCACGATGCTCGAGTTCTACCAGGCGTATGCCACCTACGACGACCTGATGGACCTCACCGAGCAGATGCTCTCCGAGGCCGCCCAGGCCGTCACCGGCGACACCAAGGTCGCCTACCAGGGGCACACCCTGGACTTCGGCAAGGGCTGGAAGCGCATCCCCATGACGGAGGCCATCCGCGAGGCCGTGGGCGCCGCGCTCACCGACAAGGACATGGCTGACCCGGACAAGCTCCGCCACGAGCTGCTCAAGACGAGCCACGGCGAGGCCGAGCGCCGCGCCATCGAGACCATGAACCAGGGCGAGCTGGTGGGCGCCCTCTTCGAGCACCACGTCGAGGGCAAGCTGGTGCATCCGACTTTTATTACCCACTTCCCCACCTCGGTGAGCCCGCTGGCCCGGCGCAACGATCAGAACCCGGAAATCACGGATCGCTTCGAGCTGTTCGTCGCCGGCCGGGAGATCGCCAACGCCTTCTCCGAGCTGAACGATCCGCTGGACCAGAAGGAGCGCTTCCAGGGCCAGCTCGAGGCGAAGCAGCGTGGCCAGCAGGAGACGATGGACTACGACGAGGACTACATCCGGGCGCTCGAGCACGGCATGCCGCCCACGGCAGGTGAGGGCATCGGGATTGATCGGCTCGCGATGTTGTTCACGGATGCACCCTCCATTCGGGACGTCATCCTCTTCCCGCTCCTCAAGCCGCTCTCCAAGTAGCCAAAAGTAGCCAAGGTCCTAAGGTTCCCGTGCAAACCGCTGAACGGCAGACCGTCTATCGCTGGGGCTTCGTCTGGAGCGGCGCACTTGTCGCCCTCGTGGGCTTCGTGCTGCTCGGGGTGGCCCTCTCCCGGTCCCATGCGTGGGCCGAGGTCGCCAGCTCGCTGGGTCTGTCGATCATCGGCTGGGGCTCCTTGCTGCAGACCCTCAACGCGCTGTCGCTCACGCCGGCAGAGCTCGGGCTGAAGCAGCCGCTGCCCATCGGCGGGACGCAGTTCCTCGTGGCGGGTGTGCTGGTGTGGCTGGCCGGCTGGGGGCTGATCGCTGCGGGCATCCGGCGAGCTCCTCCCTCCACAGAAGGCCCGAGCCCCGCGGCGGGTGCCCCGCTGTACCCGCGGCTCGCGGGCTACCGGGACTTCTACTGGAGCACGCTGGCCGCGTACGGCGGTGGCATCCTCCTGGCGGAGATCGTCCTCATCCTGCTGCAGACGCTGCTGTCCAGTGGCGTGCAGGTGTCGGAGACGGGAGGGGCCTCGGGCTCGGGCCTGCAGCTGGCGCCTCCCTGGGCCTTCGCCGTCTCGCTCCTGGTGGCCTGCGGCATTGCGTTCATCTCGGGGGCCATCGGCGCGGCGCGGGCGCGGCGGCTGTCGCTGCCCGAGGCCACCATCGGCGTCTTCTACCTGGGCCTGCCCGTCCCCATCCTGCTCACGATGATGGAGCGGGTGAGCTCGCTCCAGCTCACGCTGGGACCGCGGCTGCGCGAGGTGACGTACGTGGCGGGCCTGCTCGGCCGGCCCGAGCTGTCCTACTGGCTCGTGTTCGGGCTGCTGGTGTTGATGCTGGTGCTGGGCATCAACTCCGGCTTCGTCGCCGCGGGCAGCGGGCGGCTGGATCTGCGCGCCGGCTTCGAGCTGTTCGTCTCCCGTCGGCACGTGGAGGTGTTCCGTCCGTCGCTGCTGCTGGGGACGCTGGGGGTGCTGATGCTGGGCATCGTCCCGCCGCTGCTCATCTACGGCATCGTCCGGTCCGTGGAGGCCGCGGTGGAGCGCACCCGCATCCGCGCCCTGGGCCTGGCCGACCCGCTCGCCGCCGCCGAGGCGCTCCACCGCCTCAAGCTGCGCGAGCAGTCGCCCACGATGATGATGACGGCCCTGTCCGTGGGCGGCGTGGGTGTGGGCGTGATGGCGCTCATTGTCGTGCTGTCGGTGATGAGCGGCTTCGAGATCGATCTGCAGCAGAAGATCCTCGGCACCCACGCGCACGCGGTGGTGTCCAAGTACGCCGGGGACCTGCCTGAGTACCCGAAGCTGATGGAGCAGATCGGCAAGGTGCCCGGAGTCATCGGCCAGTCGCCCTTCATCACCAACCAGGTGATGATCGTCTCCGAGGGCAACGTGGACGGCGTCGTCATCAAGGGCGTCGACCCGGACTCGGTGGGCTCGGTGACGGACCTGCCGGGGTACATGCTGCCGGGCGGCTCGCTGGAGTACCTGAGGAAGCCCGAGCTCATCCTCCCCGAGCGCGCGCCCCGAGGCGCGGGCCAGCCCATGCTGGACGACAAGCCCGCGGGCTCCGAGGGCAAGCCGGAGGAGGAAGAGGAGGAGATCGATCCCATCATCGGTCGGACGACAAAGCCGGCGCAGGAGAAGGTGCTGCCGGGCATCATCCTCGGACGTGAGCTGGCTGCCGCCCTGCGCGTGGTTGTGGGCGACAAGGTGAACATCGTCTCGCCGCTGGGCACGGAGCTGGGGCCCCAGGGCCCCATGCCGAAGAGCCGCGTCTTCCGGGTGGCCGGCGTCTTCTACTCGGGCATGTACGAGTACGACGCGAAGTTCGTCTACATCTACCTGGACGAGGCTGCGAAGTTCTTCGAGGTGAAGGGCGCCAACGGCATCGATCTCAAGGTGGCGGACATCGACGACGCGCGGCACGTCGCCTCGGAGGTGGTGCGCAAGCTGGGCGGCTACCCCTACCGGGCGCGCGACTGGAGCGAGACGAACCGCAACCTCTTCTCCGCGCTGCGGCTGGAGAAGCTGGTCATGGGCATCATCCTCTCCATCATCATCATCGTGGCCGCGGGCCTCATCGTCGCCACCGTCATCATGCTGGTGCTGGAGAAGCGCAAGGAGATCTCTGTCCTCAAGGCCCTGGGCGTGCCGGACGGCGGCATCGTGAAGATCTTCCTCGCGGAGGGCCTGCAGATCGGCGTGGCCGGCGGCCTGCTGGGGCTCATGTCCGGTCTGGCCTGGTGCTTCTTCATCGAGAAGGTGGGCATCAAGCTGGACCCTCAGGTCTATTACATCCCCGCGCTGCCGGTGAAGATCGAGCCGGTGCAGACGCTCCTGGCCGTGGTCATCGCGGTGCTCGTCACGTACCTGGCATCCATCTATCCGGCGCTCAAGGCCAGCAGCGTGGAGCCGGTGGAAGGGCTCAAGGCAGAGTAGGCCATGGCATTCCTCTCCATCCGCAACGTCTTCAAGAGCTACTTCCTGCACGGCAAGCGCATCGACGTGCTGCGCGGCGTGTCGCTGGAGATTTCTCGCGGCGAGCTGGTGAGCCTGGTGGGCCCCTCCGGCGCGGGCAAGAGCACCTTCCTCCACGTGCTGGGCACGCTGGACGCGCCGGCCGCTGGCGAGGTGTTCTTCGAGGAGCGCTCCGTCTTCGCCATGAGCGACGCGGAGATCGCCGAGTTCCGCAACCGCACCATCGGCTTCGTCTTCCAGAGCCACTACCTGCTGCCGGAGTTCACCGCGCTGGAGAACGTGGCCATGCCGGCGCTCGTCCAGCGCCTGGACCGGACTACCACGTACACGAAGGCCCGCGAGCTGCTGGAGCGGGTGGGGCTGGGCGCCCGCGTGGACCACAAGCCGGGCGAGCTGTCCGGCGGCGAGGCGCAGCGCGTGGCCCTGGCGCGCGCCCTGGTGCTCCAGCCCGCCATCCTCCTGGCCGACGAGCCGACGGGCAACCTGGACCCGGCCACCGGCGAGGGCATCCACCAACTCCTCCGAGACGTGAACCGCGATCTGGGCATCACCGCCGTGGTGGTGACACACAACGAGACGCTTGCTCGCTCCATGCCGAGGCGGCTGCGCCTTGCAGGCGGGCAGGTGACGGACGCTTAACTCGCCGCGCTTTTGCATTGAGGGACGCCGAACCTATCCCTTAGATTGCGCCGCCCCTTCCTGGCCGACTGCCCCTTGAGGTCTCCCGTTCTGTCTCACAAGACGCTCCTGCCGCTGCTCGCGATGACGCTGTGGGCGCTCGCACCCTGCCGTGCGCTGGCGCAGGCGGGGACGGGTACGCCTCCGGCGCCGGCCACGGAGCAGCCCCAGCCCCAGCCCCCAGCCCCCTCCACCCCCCCCGCGGACGCCCCCGTAGACGAGGAGGCGCTCTCCGAGGAGCAGGGCGAGCGCGTCGTCGAGGTCCGCATCGAGGGCAACCGCCGCGTCGAGTCCGAGGCCATCCGCCGGGTGCTCGTGACGAAGCAGGGCACGGTCTTCGATCCGCTCCGCACGGGCGAGGATCTCCGGGCCGTCTGGGGCCTGGGCTACTTTACGGACGTTCAGTTGTTGGTGCAGCGGCTCCCCAAGGGCATCGCCTACGTGGTGCGGGTGCAGGAGCGCCCCTCGGTGCGCGCGGTGAAGCTGACGGGCAACGACGAGCTGAATAACGACGATCTCAAGGAGCAGATCGACGTCAAGCCCGCCACCATCCTGGACATGGACGCCGTGCGCTCCACGGTGAAGAAGATCCAGGAGAAGTACATCGAGAAGGGCTACTTCCTGGCGGAGGTCTCCCACCGCATCGATCCCGTGGAGGGCGGCACCAGCGTCGACGTGGTGCTCGTCATCAACGAGCACGCCAAGGTGATGGTGAAGGAGATCACCTTCATCGGGGCGCAGCAGGTGAAGGCCGCGGATCTCAAGGCGGTGATGGTCACCCGCGAGGGCGGCTACTTCTCCTTCCTCACGGGCGAGGGCACCTACCGCGAGGAGGCCTTCCAGCGGGATCTGGCCGTCATCCAGGCCACCTACTACGACTACGGCTTCATCAACGTCCGCATCGACAAGCCCGTCATCTCCCTGTCGGCGGACAAGCGCTACATCTTCATCACCCTCAAGGTGACGGAGGGCGAGCCGTACGACATCGGCAAGCTGGACTTTGGCGGCGATCTCATCGTTGCCAAGGAGGGGCTGGGGGCGAAGATGACCTCCGCTCCGAAGGAGCGCTTCAACCGCTCCAAGCTCTCCCAGGACATCCTGACGATCACGGACGTCTACTACGACGAGGGCTACGCCTACGCGAACATCAACCCCGTCACCTCCGTGAACGCGGACGACAAGACGGTGGACCTGACGTTCGACATCCAGAAGGGCCCACAGGTCACCATCGAGCGCATCGACGTCATCGGCAACACGAAGACGCGCGACAAGGTCATCCGCCGCGAGCTGCGCGTCTACGAGGGCGAGCTCTACAACGGCACGGGCGTGCGCCGCAGCAAGGAGCGCGTCACCGCGCTGGGCTTCTTCGAGACGGTGGACATCACCCAGAAGCCGGGCAGCGCGGACGATCGGATCGTCCTCCAGGTGGAGGTGAAGGAGAAGGCCACCGGCACCTTCCAGGTGGGCCTGGGCTTCTCCAACGTGGAGAACTTCATCTTCACGGCCCAGGTGTCCCAGAACAACTTCCTGGGGTGGGGGCAGAGCGTCTCCGCCTCGGCGCAGATCTCGGGCCTGCGCTCGCTGGTGCAGCTCTCGTTCTACGATCCCTACTTCCTGGACACGCAGTACCTGCTGTCCGCGGACTTCTTCCGGGTGGACGCGGACTATGACGGCTTCGTCCGCCGCTCCACCGGTGGCAGCCTCTCGCTGGGCTACCAGTTCGTGGACGACCTGCTGGGCACCGTCGGCTACACGCGCGAGTACGTGGACGTGGAGGCCGGCCAGGCACTGGGCTCGGTGCTGCTGGCCAACCAGTTCCTCAGCGGCGTCACCAGCGCCGCGCGCCTCTCGCTCTCCTTCGATCGCCGGGACAACCGCCTCTTCCCCTCGCGCGGCTTCATCCACTACGGCTCGGTGGAGTTCGCCCCGAAGCTGCTGGGCGGCAGCTTCCTCTACACCCGCTACACGGCCTACTCGCGGCTCTACTTCCCCCTGCCGCTGGGCATCGTCTTCAAGACGAACGCCACCGTGGGCTACATCCAGCAGCTCGAGGCGGACAAGCCGCTGCCCATCTCCGAGCTCTACTACCTGGGTGGCATCAACACCGTGCGCGGCTACTTCCTGCGCAGCATCAGCCCCACGCTGACGGTGCCCCGCTCCGAGTCTCCGGATGCCACCGTCACCGAGTTCCGCACGGGCGGCAACAAGCAGCTCATCCTCAACCTGGAGCTGGAGTTCCCCGTCTTCGAGAAGGCGGGCATCCGCGGCGTGCTCTTCTATGACGCCGGCAACGCCTTCGCGCGCAACGAGCAGTTCTTCCAGGATCGGCAGGATCGGCTGCCGCTTGGCCTCTTCCACTCCGTGGGCTTCGGCTTCCGCTGGTTCTCCCCGGTCGGGCCGCTGCGCTTCGAGTGGGGCTTCCCGCTGAGCAAGCGTCCGGAAGATGAGCCCTATCTCTTCGAGTTCACCATCGGCAACTTCTTCTGATTTCTGATAAGGCGTCCCCCCCCGGTGCTCCGGGCGCCCCCTACCCAGGGGGTGTTGAAGAACCGCCGAGGGTGAACGTCGGAGCCAGTAACACCCCTCTAGGAGCCGTTGACATGTCGCTTCGAAGCACCCTGGCGGTCGTGACCGCCGTCCTGTCGCTTGCCCTCCCGGTCGCTGCCTCCGCGCAGAACCCGAAGTTTGGCTACGTGGACTACCAGCAGGTCCTCCTCGCGGTGGAGGATGGCAAGTCCGCGAAGACGCGTCTCCAGAAGTGGTTGGAAGATCGCCAGAAGGAGATCGACCGGGAGCAGGAGGCGCTCCGCAAGGAGAAGGAGCTGCTGGACAAGCAGGCCAGCGCCATGAGCGAGGACACTCGCATGCAGAAGGGCGCCGAGCTCCAGAAGAAGGTCATCGATCTGGCCCAGAAGTGGGACCGCTACCGCGCCGAGGCCTCCAACCGCGAGCGCCAGGAGATGGAGCCCATCGTCAACAAGATCGACCAGGTGATCGCGAGGATCGCCGAGCGGGACGGGTTCTCCTTCGTCTTCGAGAAGCGTGACTCCGGCCTCGTGTACGCGCAGACGCAGTACGATCTCTCCAACGAGGTCATCCGCGCGTACAATGCCCTGCCGAAGAGCACGGCCCCGGCTCCCAAGGCCCCGGTTGCGAAGGACGCGCCAGTGGCGAAGGACGCCCCGAAGAAGTAAGGGGCTGACCGTCGTGAACCACACGTCCTCGCCGCGCCGGCTTGGGGAGCTCGCCACCCATGTGGCCGGGGAGCTCCTCGGAGATTCCGGTCTGCTCATTCATGGCCTCAACGGGCTCGCCGAGGCAGGCCCTGGGGACGTGTCCTTCTACGGCAACACGAAGTACCGGCGTCAGTACGAGGCCACGCGGGCCTCCGCCGTGCTGGTGGGGGCGGATGCGCCGCCGCGTGAGGGGGTGGCGCTCATCCGGGTGCCCAACCCGCACCTGGCCTTCGCGCGGCTGCTGGCGCTCTTCCACGCGCCGCCGCGCCCCTCCCCCGGGGTGAGCCCCCAGGCGCACGTCCACCCCGAAGCACGGGTGCACCCCGAGGCCACGGTGATGCCGGGTGCCGCGGTGGACAAGGGCGCCCGCGTGGGTGCTCGCTCCGTGCTCTACCCGGGCGCCTACGTGGGCGAGGGGGCCACGGTGGGCGAGGACAGCCTGCTCTACCCCAACGTCACCGTGCGCGAGCGCTGCCAGGTGGGCTCGCGTGTCACCCTCCACGCCTCGTGTGTGGTGGGCGCGGATGGCTTCGGCTTCGCGTTTGACACCGAGGGTGTCAACGGGCCGGAGCACTACAAGATCCCCCAGACGGGCATCGTCCGCATCGAGGATGACGTCGAGGTAGGGGCCTGCACCTGCATCGACCGGGCGACGCTGGGCGAGACGGTGATCGGGCGCGGGACGAAGATCGACAACCTGGTTCAGATCGCCCACAACGTGAAGGTGGGCCCGCTGTCGCTCCTGTGCGCGCAGGCCGGGGTGTCCGGCTCGGCGGAGCTGGGCACGGGGGTGGTGCTGGCGGGGCAGGTGGGGGTGGTGGGGCACATCCGCGTGGGGGACATGGCCAAGGTGGGCGCCCAGTCCGGCGTGGCGCACGATGTGGAGGAGGGGCAGATCGTCTCCGGGAGCCCGGCCGTGCCGCACCGCGAGTGGCTGAAGAACTCGGCGGCGCTGGGCCAACTGGGGGATCTGCTCAAGGAAGTGCGAGCCCTGCGTCGCAGGGTGGAGCTGCTCGAGAAGGAGAAGGGCGGATGATGGACATTGGAGATATCCAGCGGCTGCTGCCCCACCGCTACCCGTTCCTGCTGGTGGACCGCGTGGTGGAGTTCATCCCCGGCCAGAAGCTCGTGGCCTACAAGAACGTCACCATCAACGAGCCCTTCTTCAACGGCCACTTCCCCGGGCACCCGGTGATGCCGGGGGTGCTCATCCTGGAGGCGCTGGCACAGGCCTCGGCCATCCTCGCGTACAAGAGCGAGAGCATGAACCCGGAGAGCAAGGTCACCTACCTGATGGGGGTGGACAACGCGAAGTTCCGCAAGCCCGTGCTCCCCGGGGATCGGCTGCAGCTGGGCATCGAGGTGCTGCGCCACAAGGGTGTCATCTGGAAGACGAAGGGCACGGCCACCGTGGAGGGTGTGAAGGTGGCCGAGGGCGAGTTCCTGGCCACGGTGGTGGACAAGGACGCGAAGTCCGCCGAGGAGCCAGCGCCCTGAGAGGCGGGGACGGAAGGAGAGAAGTCATGGCTCAGGTTCACCCCACGGCGGTGGTCCATCCGGACGCCCAGCTCCACGAGACAGTGGAGATCGGGCCTTATGCGGTCATTGGACCGAAGGTGAAGATCGGCCCCGGGACGCGGGTGGGGCCGCACACCGTCATTGAAGGGCGGACGACACTGGGTGCGCGCAACCGCGTGTTCCAGTTCTCCTCGCTGGGAGCGGCGCCTCAGGATCTCAAGTACGCGGGAGAGGACACCGAGCTGGTCATCGGCGACGAGAACCAGATCCGCGAGTTCACCACGCTGCACATCGGCACGGCGGGAGGCGGCGGCATCACCCGGGTGGGCAACCGCAACCTCTTCATGGCCAACAGCCACGTGGCGCATGACTGCGTGGTGGGCAACAGCTGCATCCTGGCCAACAGCGCGGCGCTCGGCGGGCACGTGCAGGTGGAGGACTTCGTCATCTTCTCGGGGCTGACGGCGGTGCACCAGTTCACGCGCATCGGCAGGCACGCCTTCGTGGCGGGCGGCGCCATGGTGGTGATGGATGTGCCCCCGTACTGCATGGCCCAGGGGGACCGGGCGGAGCTGGTGGGGTTGAACACCGTGGGCCTGGAGCGCCACGGCTTCAACGAGGCGCAGATCGGCCGCATCAAGGAGGCGTACAAGATCCTCTTTCGCTCCAAGCTGCAGGTGGCGGAGGCGCTGGCGCGGCTGAAGGCCGAGTACGGCGGCCAGCCGGAGATCGACCACCTGATCGAGTTCATCAGCCAGAGCAAGCGCGGGCTGACGCGCTAGGCTGGGGCGGTGGAGCGGATCGGTCTCATTGCAGGCAACGGACAGCTGCCCTTCCTCTTTGCCCGCGAGGCGCGTGCCCGCGGCCTCGAGGTCGTGGCGGTGGCTCACCGCGGCGAGACGGATCCGGCGCTGGAGGCGGAGGTGACGGCCTTCACGTGGGTGCGGCTCGGGCAGGTGGATCGGATCGTCCGCACCTTCGTCCAGGCGGGGGTGGCACGCGCGGCGATGGCGGGTGGCATCGGCCGGGTGCGAGCGCTGACGGAGGCGCGGCCAGATCTGGGAGCGGTGCGCATCATCTCCCGGCTGCGCAGCTTCCGGGACGACACGCTGCTGCGCGCCATCGCCGACTACTTCGAGGCTCAGGGCGTCACCATCGTGGCGCCAACGGACTACCTCTCCCAGGTGCTCTGTCCTGTGGGCCACCTCGCGGGGCCTCGGCTGCACCCGGCGCAGGAGCAGGATGTGGCGCTCGGGGTGGAGGTGGCGTCGCTGCTCGGCAAGGCGGACGTGGGGCAGACAGTGGTGGTGCGCAACGGGCACGTGCTCGCGCTGGAGGCAGTGGAGGGCACGGACGAGACGATCCGCCGCGGCGGCAAGCTGGGCGGCAAGGGCGCGGTGGTGGTGAAGCGCTGCAAGCCCGGGCAGGATCTGCGCTTCGATCTGCCGGCGGCAGGGCCCCGCACGCTGGAGGCCATGCGCGAGGTGGGCGCGAAGGTGCTGGCGCTGGAGGCGGGACGGACCGTGCTGCTGGACGCTCCCCAGCTCTTCAAGGAGGCGGAATCCCAGGGCATTACGGTGGTGGGCGTCACCTGAGGTGTGGGTGTCCTCCACCCATCATGCGCCGTACCTGTGAGGGCCCATTCCCTGAATTCACGCGCCGTCCTACCGTTGGTGCCCAGGGAATCCCTCCTGTGGGGGCTCTGTTTGCCCTCGCCGGCATGCCCGAGGTTGCCGCCCTCATGAACGCTCGCCTGCTCCTGCTCAGCCTCGCCCTTGCCTCCTCGCCTGCTCTGGCGGGGGACGCGATCCATGTCTCGCTGGATGCGCGTATGCCGCTCGGCCAGGGGACCCCGGCACTGAAGGTGGAGATCCTGGAGCCCATCCTCGGCTTCGACGTGAAGCTGAAGCGCTCGGACGGAAAGGTGTTCGAGTTCAAGGAGGGCGGGCGGCCAGGCACCACGCGCACCCTTCCCTTGGAGCAGCCGGAGGGCCGCTTCCACTACGAGGGCGAGCTGACGGTGCGCTTCAAGGGCGCCGAGCCGGGGACAATGCCGCTGTCCTTCGACACGGAGCTGCTAGGGCCGCTGACGCTGACGGTGTCCAAGGAGGACCTGGATCTCGCGGGGCGCAAGCTGCGCTTCAAGCTCTCGCGGCCGGCAGCGCGCGCGAAGCTCACGGTGCTGGTGGACTCGGGATGGAATGCCTTCGACGGCGAGGTGAAGTTCAAGGGGGAGCCCGGGGGCACGCCGCTCGAGGTGACGTGGCCGAAGGTGCCGGGCAAGGTGATGAAGATCTCGCTGCAGGCCTATGACACGGCGGACTTCTACCAGAGCGTGGACTTCTTCCCGTGGCAGGTGGACATCCCCCACGAGGAGGTGAACTTCCCCTCGGGCAGCGCGGAGATCCCGGCAGCGGAGCGGGGGAAGCTGGACCGCAGCGTCGAGAAGCTCACGGAGGCGGTGAAGCGCTATGGGGAACTCGCCGCGGTGCGCCTCTACATCCTGGGCCACACGGACACGGTGGGGGCCACGCCCTCCAACCGCGAGCTGTCCCTTCAGCGGGCGCGCAGCATCGCCTCGTACTTCCGCAGGAAGGGCGCGCGACTGCCCACCTTCTACGAGGGCTTTGGCGAGCAGGCGCCCCACGTCGTGACGCCAGACGAGACCGACGAGGCGGGCAACCGCCGCGCCGAGTACATCATCTCCGTGGACGATCCCGTGCTGACGAACGCTCCTTTTGCCCCGCAGTGGAGAAAGCTGTGAAGCCTTCCTGGAGGAACCGACGGATGAACCGCCTTGCTCTCTCCACCACACTGGGCCTCGCTCTCGTGGGGTGCGCACACTCGGTACCGGTGGCCCAGCGCCTCCAGGAGGAGGAGACGAAGTGCGCGCTCGTGCAGATGGTGTTGCGCGAGCAGGTGCCCGCTCAGCAGCTGGCGGAGTTCGCCACCGAGGGCCGGGAGCCGCCCGTGCCGGTGGTGGTCTTCGTGCGCAAGCCCGAGCAGGGGCTGCTCGAGCGGTACTTCGCGGGCGAGTCGCCCGAGTGCGGAGACAACCAGTTCCGCGTGGTGCGACAGCTTGGACGCGAGGGGCTGGTGCTCTACCTGCAGGAGACCGGGGACGGCTACTCGTACGATGCGCGCCGGGCAGGCCCGGAGGAGCTGTCGATGGGAGGACCGCCCCAAGGCGTGGTCCGTCGCAGCGCTGGGGGCAGCTGGGCGACCGCGTCCGACTGATCGCGAGGCCGTGCTCAGCGTGCGAGCAGATCCTTGGCCCCATCGGCCATGAACTGCACGGCAATGGCGGCGAGGATGAGCCCCATCACGCGCTCGAGGATGGCGACGCCGGACTGCTTCAGCACGCGCTGCACGAGATGGGAGGCGCGCAGGATGAAGTAGCTGGCCACGAACGTCAGCACGATGGCCGCCAGCACTGGCACGGCCATCGACAGGGTCTCCCCCTTGGACATGAGCACCATGGCGCTGGCGATGGCGCCCGGACCGGCCAGCAGCGGCATGGCCAGCGGAACGAGCGCCACGTCCTCCTTGGCCACGCCCTCCTGCTCCTCGGTGCGGCTGGTGCGCGTCTCCGAGGGCCGGGCGCGGAGCATGTCCAGCGAAGTCATGAGCAGCAGGATTCCGCCGGCCACGCGGAAGGCGGCCAGGGAGATGCCGAACACCTTGAAGATGACCCCGCCGAAGACAGCGAAGAAGATCAGCAGCCCGCCGGCAACGATGCAGGCCCTCAGGGCCGTGCGGCGCATCTTCGTCTCCGAGTCACCCGCGGTGATGGCCAGGAAGATCGGCACCACCCCGATGGGATCCACCACGAAGAAGACGGCGGAGAGTGACACGAGGAAGTGGGTGAGGTAGTCGCTCATACCGCTTCACACCGTCAGGCGCAGCTTCCAGACCATGGTGAGCGCCTCGAGGAAGATCTTCCGGCTCATCTTCGACTGACCCACGCGCCGGTCCTCGAAGACGATGGGGAGCTCGCGGACGGTGAAGCCCTTCTTGAGCGTGCGGTAGGTGAGCTCGATCTGGAAGGCATAACCGGTGCTCTTCACCTCATCGAGCGCGATGGCCTCCAGCACGCGGCGGTGGAAGCACTTGAAGCCGCCCGTCAGATCGCGGATGCCCACCCCGAGGATGGTGCGCGCGTAGAGCGAGCCGCCCTGGCTGATGATCTGCCGCCCGACACCCCAGTTCACCGTGCCGCCGCCGGAGACGTAGCGCGAGCCCAGCACCAGGTCCGTGCCCGCCTCGGCCTCGTTCAGCAGACCGGGCAGGAAGCGCGGGTCGTGGCTGAAGTCGGCGTCCATCTCGATGATGTACGTGTAGCCCTCGGCGAGCGCCCAGTGGAAGGCGGCCAGGTAGGCGCGGCCCAGGCCCTCCTTCTTCTCGCGGTGCAGCACCCGGATGCGCGGCTCCTGCGCCGCGAGCGCATCGGCGAGCTTCCCCGTGCCATCCGGCGAGTTGTCATCGACGACGAGGATGTCCACGCGCGGCTCGGCTGCTAGCACGGCCTGGGTGATGGGGCCGAGATTGTCCGCCTCGTTGTAGGTGGGAATGCAGACCAGCGCGCGGTTCATGTCGCGGCGGGACATAGCAGAGCCAGGGCCCCCGGCCATTCAAACTTTGGCGGGAGAGGGGAGCAGCTCGAGCACCACCTCTGCGGCTCGCTCGGCGGCGCCGGGACCTCCCAGCCGGCCGCGAACTTCCTCCAGTCCTCGGAGCATCTCCTCGCGAGGTGGGCCCGGTCCCCACACGCGGCGGATCTCCGCGGCAATGCGCTCCGGGGTCATGTCTCCCTGGAGCAGCTCCGGCACGAGCCGCCGGCCCGCGAGCAGGTTCACCAAGGCCACATGGGCCACCTTCAGCATGAGCCGGCCAACGAGGTAGGTGACGAGGGACACGCGGTAGACGACCACGAGGGGGCGCTGCATGAGCCCCGCCTCCAGCACCGCCGTCCCGGAGGCGACGATGGCCGCGTCGCTGGCGCCCACGACCTCTGGAGCCCGGCCGTCCACGAGCCGGGGGAAGAGGCCACTGCCCTCGAAGCGGGAGGTGATCTCCTCGCGGGGAATCGTCGGGGCCACGGGGACGACGATCTGCAGTCCCGGGCGCTCCGCTGCGAGCTGCTTCGCGGCGCTCACCATGGTGGGCAGGAGGCGGCGGATCTCGCTCATCCGGCTGCCCGGCAGCAGGGCGAGCGTGGGGGCATCCGTGGGGAGCCCGAGCCGCTGGCGGAAGTCGGCGGCGCTGGCGGGGGAGGGGACCTGCTCCACCACGGGGCTGCCCACGTAGCGTGCGTCCACACCGGAGTCCCGGTAGAAGGCCTCCTCGAAGGGGAGGATGCAGAGCATCCGGTCCACGAGCTTGCGGATGGTCTTCACCCGGCCGCGGCGCCAGGCCCAGATCATGGGCGACACGTAGTAGGCGACGGGGACTCCGAGCGCCTTCAGCTTCGCGGCCAGCCGCAAGTTGAAGTCGGGGATGTCCACGAGGATGGCGCAGGCGGGGCGGCGCTCGGCGGCGGCGGTGGCGATCCCGCGCAGCACCTGGAGGATGCGAGGGATCTTGGGGAGCACCTCGGTGATGCCCATGACGGACACCTCGTGGGCGCCATAGAGGAGCTCCACGCCGCGCGCGGCCAGCTTGGAGCCTCCCATGCCGAAGAACCGGAGGTCCGGGCGGCGGGCCTGGAGGGCGGCGACGAGCTCGGAGGCGTGGGCGTCGCCGGAGGCCTCACCCGTGACGACGAGGATCTGGGGGGCGGAGTTCATCGGGGGCGCGCATCGTAACTGAAGCCGGGCGGGCAAATGTGTACACTCCCGTCGCCCTTGAAGACGCTTCTGCTCGCTGAGAGCCACCCTCCAACGCTCGAGCACCTCACCGGGCTGCTCGCGCAGGCCGGTTACACCGTGATTGCGGTGTCCGACCCCGTGTCTGCCATGGAGCACTTCGTGGCGGACAACCCGGACGTGGTGGTGCTGGCGGTGGACCTGGCACGGATGGAGGGTGCCGAGGGTGCCGAGGGTTCCCATGTCGGGCAGCTCATCCGCAGCCACAGCCAGGGAGGCCGCGTCCCCATCGTCGCCATCGACAAGGGGCACCTGGGGAAGGCGAAGGGTGTCCAGTCAGTGCTGGGCTTGAAAGTCAACGCCTACATCCAGGATCCGCTCAAGCCGAACGAGCTGGCGTCCAAGGTGGACGAGCTCGTGCGGGCGGCGGCGGCGGTGGCGCCCACCCAGGGCATCGACGCGATGCTCGATCGCCAGGCAGTGACGGCGGGGGACCTCAAGGGCTACCCACTGCCGGAGCTGGTGCATGTGCTCTACCGGCAGCGCCGGCAAGGGGTGCTGGTGGTGGCGTACCGGGACCTTGCTCGGCGGGTCTTCTTCGCACGGGGCGGGGCGGTGAACTACGACTCGTCCGCGCGCCAGGATGCATTGCCCAGCTTCCTGCTGGAGCGAGCGATCGTCAGCGAGGCTCAGGCGGAGATCGTGGTGCAGGCGCTGAGCTCAGGGCTGCGCATCGGCGCGGCGTTGGCGGATGCGGGGGTGGAGGCGGCGGGCCAGGAGCTGCTCGAGATCCTGCGCGACTACACGCGGGAGCGGCTGGCGCAGGTGGTGGGCATGCGCGAGGGGCGCTTCGCCTTCTACGCGGGGGACGAGTACCAGCAGGAAGTGGCCACGGCGGAGATTCCGGCCCTGGCGCCGGTGCTGGAAGGAGCGCGGCGGGCCATTCCGCTCAAGGTGCTGGCGGCGCCGCTGCGCCGGCACATGGGTGAGTACCCGGTGCGCTCTCCCGAGTTCGGCAAGGATCTTCCGGCGCTAGGGCTCGACACGGACGATCTGAAGCTCGCCATGCAGATCAACGGGCGGCTGCTGCTGAGGGATCTGCTGGCGCACGGGCGAGGAGATCTGCGGCGGGGGTACTCGCTGCTGTGGTTCCTGCGGCTCACGGGCGGGGTGACTTTCTCGCCCTCGCCGGTGGCGGCGGAGGGAGAGGCCGTCGCGACGGTTCCGGACGTCATCGCTCGGCGCAAGCGCAAGGCGCTCCCGTCGGAGGTAGCGGCCGCGCTGCGTGAGGGGGCGGTGAAGATCATCACCAGCAGCTACTTCCACAGCCTGGGGCTGGACATCGCCGCGGACGTGGAGGCGGTGGAGCGCGCCTACCACGAGACAGCGATGAGGTATCACCCGGACAACTTCGCAGAGTACGACCTCTCCGAGGTGAGGGATCTGCTCGACTCGGTGCAGGAGAAGCTGTCGGCGTCCTACCGGGTGCTCTCGGTGGATGAGAAGCGCAAGGCGTATCTCCAGTTCCTGGTGGGGAAGCGAGAAGTGGCGGGGCGGATCAACGCCATCAACGTGGAGGCGGAGATCCTCATCCGCCGCGGCGAGTCGTACCTGCGGCGCAAGGACTATCGGATGGCGCTCCAGCTCTTCGAGGAGGCGGTGGCGCTCAATCCGCGCGAGCCCGAGTACTACTCCTATCTGGCCTGGGCGACGTACCACTCGGCGCTGGGGACGGTGAAGGATCGGGCCAAGGAGGCCCAGAAGGTGCTCAAGCGAGCGTTCTCGCTCAACGCGTCCCTGGAGCGGGCGCACATCATCTCGGCCATCATCGACAATGAGCTGGAGGATGCGACTTCGGCGCGCAAGAAGCTGCTGAAGGTGCTTGAGCTGAACCCGAACTCAAAGCTTGCCAAGGCCGCGCTGCGCAAGGTGGGCCGCTGATGAGCATGTCGGCGGTGCTGCTCCGCCTGCTGCGGTACGGGCGGCCTCACGTGAGCGTGCTGGTGGCGGCGTTCGGCTGCATGGCGGTGCTGGGGCTGGGAACGGGCGCCTACGCGTACCTCATGGGGCCTGCGCTGGGGTTCCTGCTCTCGGGAGGCACCGAGGGCTTTGGGGGCACGCACGCCGTGCCCTGGCTGTCGGAGCTGCCGCGCGAGGCCGCGCTGTGGGGCTTCCCGCTGGTGGTGGTGCTCATTGGGCTGATCAAGGGCGTGGGCTACCTGGGGCAGTTCTACTTCATGGGCCTGTTCGCGCAGCGGGTGGTGAAGGATCTGCGGCGCGAAGTGTTTCTGCGACTCACCGCGCTGTCGCCCGCGCAGCTCTCGAAGGAGCGGGTGGGGGATCTGCTCAGCCGGTTCTCCACGGACATGACGGCGGTGGAGTGGGCGGCGATGTACACGGTGGGCTCGTACCTGCGCGACACGCTCCAGGTGCTGGTGCTCGCGGGTGTGGCGCTGTCGATGAGCCCGCTGCTGGGAGGGCTGATGCTGGCGGTCATCCCGCTGGCGGCGCTGCCTGCCTCGCGGCTCACCCGCAAGGCGCTGCGGAGGACCCGGGAGGGGCAGTCTCAGCTGGGACACCTGGCGGGGCAGCTCCACGAGGGACTGGGCGGCCTGCGGACCATCCAGGCCTTCAACGGTCAGGCGGCGGAGCTGGAGCGGTTCGCGGCGCACACGAAGGCCCATGAGAAGGCCGTCGTCAGCGCGGCCTGGGCGCGAGGGGCGGTGCCGGGGTTGATGGAGGTGTTCGCGGCGGCCGCGCTCGCGGGGATGCTGGCCTATGCGGCGGCGACCCAGGTGATGGAGCCGGCGGCGCTGCTGTCGCTGATCACCGCGGTCATCCTCGTCTACCAGCCAGTGAAGGATCTGGGCCGAGTGACCCAGTTCGCGATGCAGGCGGGCGTCTCGGGCGAGCGGCTCTTCGCGCTGCTGGACCAGCGCCACCCGGTGGAGGATGCGCCGGGAGTCGTCCCCGCGGCGCCGCTTCGGCAGGGCATCCAGTTGGCGGAGGTGCACTACTCCTATGGCCCCCGCCGGGCGCTGGAGGGGCTGACGCTGGAGCTGCCGGTGGGCAAGGTGACGGCGCTGGTGGGCCCGAGCGGTGGCGGCAAGAGCACGGTGACGTCCCTGCTGCTGCGCTTCGAGAAGCCTCAGGCGGGGCAGCTGCTCCTCGATGGCGTGGATGCGGATCGCTACCAGGCGGCGAGCGTCCGGGCACAGTTCGCGCTGGTGACACAAGAGCCGCTGCTCTTCTCGGGCTCCGTGCTCGACAACCTCCGCTTCGCCCGACCGGACGCGACGCTCGAGGAGGTGGAGGCGGCGGCACGGGTAGCCCATGCGGACGGGTTCATCCAGAGTCTGCCGCAGGGGTATGAGACGCGCATCGGGGAGCGAGGCGTGACCCTGAGCGGCGGTCAGCGCCAGCGGCTCTGCATTGCTCGGGCGGTGCTCTCGCGCGCGCCGGTGCTGGTGCTGGACGAGGCCACGAGCAGCCTCGATCCGGAGAGCGAGCGCGAGGTGCAGGCGGCGCTGGCGGCAGTCCTGCCAGGGCGGACCGCGCTGGTCATCGCCCACCGACTCTCCACGGTGACGGGTGCGGACGTCATCCATGTGATGGAGGCGGGCCGCATCGTCGAGAGCGGGACCCATGCGGAGCTGCTTCAGATGGGCGGCCGCTATGCGGCGCTGTGGTCTCTGCAGACTGCGGGAAGTGAGCGAGGAGCGGCATGAAGCCGGCCGCCGTGGTGGGCAAGCTGCTCCGGGCGGCCCTGGGGTTGGTGCTGCTGCTCTTCGGGTTTGCGGGCTTCTTCACCTGTGCGGCCGCGTCGGTGGACTACCCGGTGGTGGCGTCCCAGCCGGGCGTGCAGGAGTGGCCTCGCGGCGCCTTCCACGTGCACACGACGCGCTCGGACGGGCGGGGGACGGTGGAGGAGGTCGCGGCGGCGGCTCGGAAGGCGGGGCTCCAGTTCGTGCTGCTCACGGACCACAACGACTTCACCCCGCGCGAGCCGGTCTTCCAGGATGGCGTGCTGATGATCCCGGCGGTGGAGATCTCCACCTCCACCGGGCACCTGGTGGCGTTCGGGATGCAGACTCCGCTGGAGGGGCCTCGGGCGCGGCAGGAGGGCGTGAGCGCGGTGGAGGCCGCGGGCGGCGTCAGCGTGCTGGCCCACCCCGTCCAGGAGAAGAACCCCTGGCGGGATCCTGAAGGAGCGCGCCGTGCTCGAGGCTTCGAGCTGTACTCGGCGGACACGTTCTTCCGGGACGCGCTCCGCAGCCCGTTCTCGCGGCTGATACCGGCGGTGGGGGCCTCCTTCAGCAACTCCCTGCACGGGGTGATGTTGCTGGTGACGCCGCAGCCCGCGAGCACGGAGCGGTTGCTCGAGCTTGCCCGAGAGCGTCCCCGGCTGGCGTTGTGCTCACATGACGCGCACGGGTGGCCCCGCTACGGGGATGTCTTCCGGGCGCTGGCGCTCTACCTACCGCCGGGGGCGCTGCCAGAGCCCCTGTCGACGGAGCCCCGGACCGCGGCGTCCCAGGTGGTGCGAGCGCTGTCGAGCGGGCAGGCGGTGTGTGCCTTCCGGGGGCTCGGGGAGCCCACGGGCTTCGCGCTCGAGGGGCCGCTCTCGGAGCAGCGTGAGGCCCGGGAGGGGGACGTGCTGACGGTCCGCCTGCCCCCGCATCCGCCTGGGACCGTTCGAGTGGAAGTCTGGGGGGCGGGCCGGCTTCGGTCAGATGGCACCTCCATCGATCTGGTGGAGGAGGGCGCGCTGCAGATCGAGGCGTGGGTCCTGGCGCCAGGGCGGTTCTTTGGCTCGGAATGGAGGCCCTGGATCGTCCCAAGCCCGGTCCGTGTGCTGCCGCGAGGCTAAGACCCCTGATAGATGCCTGGGCCATGATGCTGGAGTGGCTGAGCCGAGCAACAACGGCGTGCTGTATAATGGATCCGACCAGTCAGTTACCTGGGGGGGGATTGCTTGACAGTCTTATTGCGAATCTTGTGCTGGAATATTGCCGAGGGCATGTTCGGATTGGATCCCGTCGCGGAGCACATCCGCCAGAAGGCCCCGGACATCGTCCTGCTCAACGAAGTGAGATGGAGGCGATGGCCCTTCGGTAAGGACCAGACCCACGAGCTCTCGGTGAAGACTGGCCTCCCGTACTACTCGTTCGGCAGGACGGTTGCGACCGGGCTCTCGGGTTACAAAGGCGTAGCCGTCCTGTCGAAGTATCATCTGGGGCCGAGTCGTATGCACGCAGTCGTACGAGGGCAGAGAAAGACCGCCTTCGCGACCTTGGCGACCTCCGTCATGATCAATGGAGTCCGCCACGAGATCCTCTCGACGCGCTTCGCGCCGCACAACACTGCGGATCACGCCATGGAGAATCGCATGGGCGTCGTGCAGGCGGCCGAGCTTGCCAGGACATTCAATCCCAGCCACCCGCTGATCTTTGGTGGCGACTTCAATGCGCGGCTGCACACCGACCAGATGAAGCTGTTCCTCTCGACATGTGGGCTCACGGAGGCGCAGCGAGAATGTCCTGATCCCTCTCCCGGGCCCTGCTGGGATCCAGAAGACCGGATCGATTTCATCTTGTATCGGGGCGAGTACAAGGTCCGTCAGATGGAGTTCCGCTGCCCCGAGCCCCAAGGATCGGATCACCCCTCGGTCTTCGTTGTCCTCGAGAGCACGCGGGAGCCCGCTCAGGCCCAGAGGCAGGTGAGCTGAGCCTTCCACACGCTGAGCGCGTCACCGTGGCCGTCCTCGTGGGCACAGCGGATCAGGAAAAGGGGCCCATCACCTCGTAGGTGATGCCCTGTCCGCCACTCCCCCGCTGCGAGCTGAAGTAGAGCCGGTCGCCCCCTGGACTGAACGCGGGGCCGGTGAGCTCCGAGCCGCCGTGCCCCACCACCTGGAGGAAGGGCGCCACCACGCGCTCGGGGGTGATGATGCACAACTGCATGTCCCCTCCGTCCTCGGCCACATAGAGGTCGCCTGACTGAGAGACCACCACGTTGTCCACGCCGGTCAGCGGAGAGTCGGGGTAGAGGTCATCGTCATAGATGACCTCCAGGCGCGAGCTGGCCACGGTGTAGGCCCAGACGCGATTGTTGCCCTTGGTGGTGAAGTAGACGGTGCCCTGATCGTACCAGCACCCCTCGCCACCGGAGAACGCTGTGGTCAGGAACGCGCTTGGCTGAAGGGAAGCAGGCAACGCTGCGGACACCCGCACCCAGCTCACCGGGCCGCCCGCAAGGGGATCCGACCTGAAGCGGGCCGCCTCGAGCACTCCCCCCGCCAGCGAGGGCCACGCAGAGGGGGTGAAGCGGTAGAAGCGTCCGTTGGAGC
>Ga0190275_10000954_pt1 | contig 22605 bp, 19 predicted proteins | sample Popmic550T_FD_133745 | JGI IMG/M metagenome (GOLD analysis project Ga0190275, IMG submission 133745) | Populus adjacent soil microbial communities from riparian zone of Yellowstone River, Montana, USA - 550 T | ecosystem: Environmental > Terrestrial > Soil > Riparian zone > Trees stand | place...
CTACCGCAAGTGGCGCGGCCAGCAGGTCGCCTCCGGCCGCTTCGGCGTCTCGGCCGAGATGCTCAACTCCTCCTACCTGGCGGAGATCAAGATCGGCCAGGGCGCCAAGCCCGGCGAGGGCGGCCACCTGCCCGGCAAGAAGGTCTCCGAGAAGGTCGCCGCCGCCCGCAACGCGGCGCCAGGCACCGACCTGATCTCGCCCTCCAACAACCACGACCTCTACTCGATCGAGGACCTGGCCGAGCTGATCGACGAGCTGAAGACGGTCAACCCCGACGTGCGCGTCTCGGTCAAGGTTCCGGTGGTGCCGAACATCGGCACGATCGGGCTCGGAATCGCCAAGGCCGGCGCCGACATCATCACCCTCTCCGGCTTCGAGGGCGGCACCGGCGCCGCCCGCCAGCACGCCCTGCGCCACGTCGGCCTGCCGTCTGACATCGGCACCCGCGCCGTGCACCGGGCGCTGATGGAGGCCGGCCTGCGCAACCGGGTCGAGATCTGGGCCGACGGCGGTTACCGCACCGGCCACGACATCGTCAAATTGCACTGCCTCGGCGCCAACCGGGTCGGCTTCGGCACCCTGGCGATGGTCAGCCTCGGCTGCACGATCTGCCGCGGCTGCCAGCTCGACACCTGCCACGTCGGCATCGCCACCCAGATCGAGACGACCGAGCAGGCCGAGGAGCACGGGCTCAAGAAGTTCACCCCGCAGGAGGTCGACCGCGCCGCCGAGAGCTGCGCCCGCTTCTTCTCCTCGATGGGCGAGGAGGTCAAAGAGGTGGTCGCCTCGCTCGGCTACGAACGCGCCCAGGACCTGGTCGGCCGCTACGACCTGCTGGAGCAGGTCGCGGCCGAGGACAGGATCGACCTGGCGCCGCTGATCACGCCGCTGGAGGAGTTCCTCGACCTCGAGCCGATCGACCTGCCGGTGGCCGCGACCGCCGACCTGCGGGCCGAGGCCGGCATGGTCGTCGCCCGCCCGATCCGCATGGACGAGAAGCAGGCCTCGACCCAGATCGCCGCCCTCGCCGGCGACATCTGCCAGGGCCGCACGATCCGCAACGAGTTCCCGCGCGCGACCGACGCCGACGACCGCGTGCTCGGGACCGAGCTCTCGGGGGCGATCGCCCGCTCGCGGATCTTCGAAGACGGGCCCGAGTCCAACGACGAAGTCCTCGCCAGCCTCGAGTTCAACGGCGGCTCCGTCGCCGGCCAGGGCCTCGGTGCCTTCAACGCCTACGGCGTCTCGATCCGCATCGAGGGCGGCGCCCAGGACGGGGTCGGCAAGACGATGCTGGGCGGCTCGATCGCGATCCTCAAGGGCAAGGGGGCCAAGGGCAAGCGCCTCAACGGCTCGGTCGGCAAGTCCTTCGCCTACGGCGCCCAGCGCGGCCGCCTCTACGTCCAGGGCTCGGCTGACTCGCGCTTCTGCATCCGCCTCTCCGGCGCCGACGTGGTCCTCGCCGGCGAGCCCGAGCACGACCTCGAAGACGACCGCGGCACCCTCGTCGACCGTGCCAACGCCAAGGGCTTCGCCTTCGAGTACATGACCTCGGGCCGCGCCATCGTCCTCGGCGACCTCGGCCCCTGGGCCTGCGCCGGCATGACCGGCGGCCGCGTCTACGTCCGCCACAACGCCTTCGGCATCGACCGCGACGCGATCGTCCGCCGCCTCGGCGAGGGCGCCAAAGTCCAGCTCAAGGATCTCGACGCCGAGGGCCTGATCGACATCGACGACCTGATCAGCAACTACGCCCGGGAACTGCGGGCGACGGGTCAGGACGACGAGGCCGAGCGGGTGCTCAATCTGGCGGCGGACGCGACCAGCAACTTCCTGATGATCGTGCCGGAGAAGGTCCAGGCGGATCCGAGTATTTCGACTGAGTGATTTGGGGCTGGTGGGGGGAGGGGTCGGGTGCCCCTCCTCACTCGCCTGACTGGCTGGATCGCTGAGGGCCGTCCGAGGTTGCCTCTCGGCCAGCGGCGCAAAACGTTCGGAGGGGCACCCGACCCCTCCAATCAGTCGCACACCTCGGGACGCGTGGATCCGCTGGAGCGTTCCTCTCTCTAGCGCCCGCACCTCGAATCTGCTGACGGGATGGAAGCTCGGTCGGGGGTTCGGGTGTCCCCGAAGCGTCTTCAACTTTTTTGCTGCAAGCAACCTCGGACGGCTCTAGGCGATCCACAAAAAAGTTAAGCGAAGGGGATACCCGAGCCCCCGACCGCCACCTACAACCCCCGCGTCAACAGATCAGCCACAGCCCTGACCTCTTGCAGCAACCCGTCGAGCATGCGCTCGGTGTCGGTGTGGATGCGGTACTCCGCCGCCTGGCGGTCGGCCTCTACTTGGTCGATGCGCTGCTCGAGGGCTTGGGTGCGGGCGTCGATCTTGCGGACGGAGCGTTCTAGCTTCTTCTCCGTCTTGCGAACACGTTTGCGGACGTAGAGGCGGGTTTCTTCGCGGATGCTGTCGAGTTCGCGGCGGACGTCGGTGTTGATCGGCTCGCCCTGCTCGGCGAGCATCTCTTCGACGCCGAGGCGGACGCGCTCGATCTCCTCGTGCAGCTCGGCCCGGGCGCGGTCGGCGGCGGCGGAGATTCCCGGCGTCTCCGGGGGCAGGGGGGGATCGACCGGGTTGGGGGCGGCGTTCACAACGCCAATCCTAGGGACGGGGGTGGCCGGAAATCCCTCCTAGCGCTGCACCACGTAGAGGCTGTAGCGCCCGATGCCAAGCTCGTCGCCGTCGCGCAGCAGTCCCCACTCGACCGTCTCGCCGTTGACGAAGACGCCGTTGAGGCTGCGGTCGTCGAGCACGCGCAGGGGCTTGCTCGGTTCGGCGACGACGAGGGCATGACGGCGGGAGACGCTGGGATCGTTCAGCCGCAGGTCGGCGGTCGGGCTGCGGCCGATCCGGGTCCAGCCGCGTTCGATCGCAAAGCTGTGGATCTCGCCGTCATCGTTCTGGTGGGCGAGGCAGGGGCCCGGCCCGGCCTGCTGGTCGCGCGCCTGCTGCAGCCAGTCAGGCGGTCCGGGGGCGTGGGGGACGGGAAACTCGCTGGTCGCCAGGCCGTGGTCCTGTCGCGCTGTGAAGATCGAGTCGCGGCGGTACTTGGAGGCGCCGCAGTGGGGGCAGTCGGGCAGCTCGTCGGTCTCCTCCAGCGCGAGCTGAGAGCCGCAGCCGAGGCAGAAGAACGTGCCCTCGCCGGGGATCGCCCCGGTCTCATAGCGGCTGTCGAGCGGGCTGCTGCTGACGCTGTCGAAGATGGTTGCCCTCCTTCCTGCGTCCTTGCGTCGATCCTAGCGCGGGCAGGGGCCCCCGTCACTCAAATTTTCCTATTCGATGGGCTCCGCGAGGCGGTGAATAGAATCGCGCCGCGATGGGTCCGATACGCGCCGAAACCGAGGTCGACCTCCCGCGCGAGCTGGTCTTCGCGACGATCGGCGACCTCGCCGCCCGCCCCGCCTTCACCGACCACTTTCTCTCCAGCTACCGCCTGACCAGGATCGAGGCGAGCGGGGTCGGCGCCGGCGCCCGCTTCCGGGTCGAGGCGCCGTTGCGCTCGGTCTGGATGGACACGACGATCGTCGAGCAGGAGGAGCCGTTCCGGATCGTCGAGCGCGGTCAGGGCGGCCGCGTCAACCGGATCCGGACCAACACGGTTTGGGAGCTGACCGAGGGCCCCGGTTCGCTGACCGCGGTACGGCTCTCCCACTGGACCGAGCCGGGCCACTTCGACCGCGGCCTGGAGCTGCTCAGCGCCGGCTCCTTCTGGCAGGAGCGGGGCTGGCGGGAGGCGATGCGGCGCCTGCGGGAGGGTCTGGAGTCGGGCAGCTGGGAGGGCGAACGGGTCGGCGTCGCCGGGGGCAACAGATACGCGACCGGCATCCCTTAATAGACTCTCGCCGCCGATGCTCCCGAACCGCCGAATCGTCCTCTCGTTGCTCGCCGCCGTGGCGCTGGTCGCCCTGGCCGGCGGCGTCTCCGCCTGCGGCTACTCGCACGACTCCAAGCACGTGACCGAGGGTGAGCCGGTGACGCTGGGAGAGCTGGCCTTCAACGTCACCTTCTCGCGCTACCTGAACCCGGCCGACAACGAGGACTCCGCCTACCTGGTCGGCCAGCCCCCGCCCCCGCCCGGCGCGACCTACTTCGGCGTCTTCTTCGAGGTCCAGAACGAGAGTGAAGAGCCGCAGATCCTGCCCTCGACGCTGACCATCACCGATGCCGACCACAACCACTTCGAGGTGCTGCCGAGCGAAAGCATCTACGCGCTCGAGCTCGGCGGCGAAGTCGAATCGCAGGAACAGGTGCCGGTGCTCGACTCGACCGCGGACCTGGGCGCGATCGAGGGCGCGTTGGCGGTCTTCCTGCTGCCCGACGAGGCCTCCGAGGCACGGCCGCTGACGCTGGAGATCCCCGGCGCCGACGGCGAGACCGGCGAGGTCACGCTCGACCTGTAGCCCTGCCGGCCGCTCAGAGGCCGGCTGAGAGGACCTGGGACGCGGCCGGGGCGGCGACGTCGCCGCCGGCGGCTTCGGCTTCGATCAGCAGCACGCCGATCGCCAGGCGCGGTTTTTCCGCCGGGGCGAAGGCGGCGAACCAGGCGTCCTTGATCTGGATCGGGTTTTCCTCTTCCTCCTGGCCCGGTTTCGGGCCCAGCTCGGCGGTGCCGGTCTTGCCCGCGACCTGCGCCTCCGGGATCGCGCCCAGGGTGCCGGTCCCTTCGGTGACGACGCCGGTCATCAGGCCGGTCATGTCGGCTGCCAGCTGCTCCGACATCACCCGCTCCGGCTCGGCCTCGGGCCGCAGCTTCCTGTTGACGACGACCGAGGTCGGCTCGCGCACGCCGCCGTTGGCGATCGTCTGCGCGATGCTCGCCATCTGCAGCGGCGTCGCCAGGACTTCGCCCTGGCCGATCGCCGAGACGCCGAGGTCGAGTTCCTCGCCGATCTCGGTCGGGATCGTCGATTCCGGCAGTTCTGCTTCGCGGACGAACTGCGGCGCGTAGAGCGTCGGCGGTGAGTTGAAGCCGAAGTCTTCGGCGGCCGCGACCAGGTCGTCGTTGCCGATCTTCGGCCCGAGCGGGGCGAAGTCGGCGTTGCAGGAGTGGGCGAACGCTTCCGGGAAGGTGCCGCCGCAGAACTCGCCGTTGGCGTTGTAGATGAAGCGGCCGCCGACGTTGACGCCGTCGACGATCTCGAATTCGTCGTCGAGCGAGAGCACGCCCTTCTCGAGCGCCGCGACCGTGGTCACGAGCTTGAAGGTGGAGCCCGGCGGTTGCGGGGCGGAGAAGGCCTGTCCGGCGAGGGCGCGGACGTCGCCGTTGCGGGTGTCCAGCACGGCGATGCCGCCGGCGCGGCCGGCCAGCGCCGAGACCGCCGCTTCCTGCAGCTCGGGGTCGATCGTCGTCTTCACCGGGGCGCCGGCCTGCGGCTTGGCCTGGGCGATGACGCGGACCCCGGTCCCCGCCGCGTCGATTGCCAGCAGCGACCCTCCCGGGCGGCCGGCGAGGCGGGTGTTGAAGGCGCGCTCGAGGCCGCTGATCCCGACCGGGGTGTCGGCGGCGAACCCCTTGCGGGCGAGCTTGTCGAGGTCCTCGTCGCCGGCGGCGCCGACTTCGCCGGTGACGTCGATCGCGGAGCTGCCCAGCGGGTGCTCCCTTTCCTCGGCCGGGCCTTCGGCCAGCGGCGTCTTGTCGCCGGCGAGGATCGGTGCCCGCGGCGCCAGCTCGATCTGGCTCTCGAGATGCTCCCCCCGGCGCAGGCCGGGGAAGACGAGGTTCGGGTCCCAGTCGATGCCGCCGTCGGAGTAGGGCAGGTCGATCTCGTCCTCGAAGCGTCCGAAGGCGACGGTGGCGACGCCGATCGGCACCGGCACCACGGTTTCTCCCTCGCGTGAGGACGGGTCGTGCGGCGAGCCCGATTCGAGCGCCCTCAGCGTCGCCACCTGCTCGGCTTCGCGGTAGGCGGCGGCGAACTCGTTGACGTCGATCGCCGCTTTCGAGGCCGGGTTCAGCTCCCTGTACATGGTGGCGAAATCGTCCACCGCCCAGGCGGTGGCGAAGCGCTCGGCGGCTTCCTTCTCGGGCGAGCCCGGGGCGCCCATGGAGGCGCCCACGGCAAAGGCGACGATCGCGACGATCGCGAGGGGGAGCGTGCGGGTGACGAGGCGACGTCGCCGCTCCACCTCGGGCGAAAGCTGACTCACTGTGTGAAAGGTAATAGAGCCATCCCCCGGCATGCTTGTATTCAGTGGTGACCGTTCTCGATTGGGCCATCGTCGCCTTCACCGTCGCGCTGGGATTGTGGGGCTACAGGCAGGGTCTGATCGTCGGTGCGATGACTCTGGTCGGCTTCGCCGCGGGTGCGTTCGCGGGCAGCCGGCTGGGGCCGATGGTGCTCTCGCAGGGCTCCGAGTCTCCCTACGCGCCCCTCTGCGCGGCCCTGGGGGCGCTGCTGGCGGGAGCCCTGATGGCGGTCGCGGTGGAGAGCTTCGCGCTGGGCCTGCGGGCGAAGGTGATTCGCCGGCCGGTGCTGCATCTGGCCGACGGCGCCGGGGGCGCCGCCCTGATCGCCTCGGTGGCGCTCGGGCTCGCCTGGGTCTTCGGCGCGGTCGCCCTGCACGCGCCGGGCACCGACCGCCTCCGCGCCGACGTCCAGGAGTCGGTGATCCTGCGCAGGCTCAACGACGTGCTGCCGCCCTCCGGCCCGGTCCTCAACGCGCTCGACCGGGTCGATCCCGCTCCTTCGGTGACCGGTCCGGCGGCGCCCGTCCCCCGGCCCAATCACGGGGTCGCCACCGACCCCGACGTGCTCGCGGCCGGCGACTCGGTGGTGCGGGTCCTGGGCACCGCCTGCGGTCTCGGCGTCGAGGGCTCGGGCTGGGCGGTCCGGCCCGGCGTCGTCGTCACCAACGCCCACGTGGTGGCCGGTTCCGACGACACCACGGTCACCACTCAGGACGGGGTCGAGCTGGACGCGACCGTCGTCCACTACCGGTCCGAAGACGATCTGGCGCTGCTGCGGATCGGCGCCAACCTGCCGGTCCTGCCGATCTCCGAAGAGCGCGAGCCGGGTGCCGACGCGGCCGTGCTCGGCTACCCGGAGAACGGCCCCTACGCGGTCTCGCCCGCCCGTCTCGGCGAGACCCGGCCCACGATCAGCGAGGACTCCTACGGCAACGGACCGGTCGAGCGCACGATCGTGGCCCTGCGCGGTTCGGTCCGCAGCGGCAACTCGGGCGGGCCGCTGGTGGACGCGGGCGGGCGGGTTGTCGGGACCGTCTTTGCCGCCACCACCACCGGCGAGCCCGGCGGCTTCGCGATCCCGGCCGAGGACGTGCGCGAGGCGCTGGCCCAGGCCGCGGGCCCGGTCTCGACCGGCGCCTGTACCGGCTGAGCCGAAAAGCCCATCGCTTACGTTCAGTAAGCTCGGCCTCTGTGGAACCGGCCGCGACGACCCCAGACCGCGTGGGCCAGGCCGGCTCGGTCTGCCCGCATTTCCACGCCGCGATCGAGCTGATCGGGAAGCGCTGGACGGGGGCGATCGTCTGTGCCCTGACCGAGCGGCCGATGCGCTTCGGCGAGCTCCGCAAGGCCGTTCCCGGCCTCTCGGACCGCCTGCTCTCCCAGCGGCTGCGTGAGCTGGAGGAGGAAGGCCTGGTGCAGCGGGAGGTCGAAGCGGGCACGCCGGTGCGGGTGACCTACTCGTTGACCGCGATCGGCGGGGAGCTGGGCCCGGCGATCGGCGAGCTGCGGACGTGGGCCCAGCGCTGGAAAACCGCTGCCTGACGCTCCACCCGGGCCGTTAACTAGCCTGGCTTCATGGATCTGCCCGGCCCCTATCCCGTAGGTCGCTACGCCCAGAAACTGCAGGAGTGGATGCGGGAACGGGCGCGGGTGCAGCTGATCGGCGAGGTAACCGGGGTCGGTCGCAGCAAGGTTCAGGCCTATTTCGAGCTGCGCGACAGCCAGGGCGCCGTTCCCTGCGCGATCTGGCTCAACGATCTCGAGCAGGCCGGCCTGCCCGAGGGGGCGCTGCGCGACGGCGCCGAACTGGTGATCTCCGGCGGGCCGGACTACTACCCGGGCGGCGGCCAGGCGTCGCCGAGCTTCAGCTTCCGCGCCACCCACGTGCGGCTGGCCGGCGAGGGCGACCTGCTGGCCCGGCTCGAGGCGCTGCGCAAGCAGTTGCGCGCCGAGGGGCTCTTCGCGCTGCAGAGGCAGCTGGCACGGCCCCTGCTGCCGAAGGCGATCGGCGTGGTCACGGCGGAATCGGGGGCGGCCCGCCGCGACCTGCTCGCCGGCCTGCGGCGGCGCGGCTGGGGCGGCACCGTGATCTGGGCCTTCGCCCCGGTGCAGGACCGCCACGCGGCGCCGGCGATCGCGGCGGCGATCCAGGGCCTGGCGGCGCGCCCCGAGGTCGAGGCGATCGTCGTCGCCCGCGGCGGCGGCAGCCTCGCCGACCTCTGGGCCTTCTGCGACGAGACGCTCTGCCGCACGGTGGCGATGCTGCGGGTGCCGGTGGTCAGCGCGATCGGCCACGAGCGCGACTCGACCCTGATCGACGACGTCGCCGCGGTCGCCTGCTCGACCCCGACCCACGCTGCCGAGGCCGCGGTCCCGCTCGACTGCGACCTCGCCCGCCGCGAGCTCGAGCGCTCCGCCGCCTCGCTGCGACGGGTGGGGGAGGCGGCGATCGGGGCCCGGGCCCGGCACCTGGCGGCGCTGGCGCGGGGCCCGGCGCGGGCCCTGCAGCGCGAGCGCAGCGCCCTCAACCAGAAGATCCGCGAGATTCGTGCCTCCTCCGAACGCGGGCTGGCGCTGCGGAGCGCCTCGCAGCGGCGGATCGCCGGCGTCGTGCTGGCGCGCGCCCGCCGCCGCGGGATCGAGCGCACGGCGGCCGCCGTGGTCACCGAGGGCCGCCGCGGGCCGGCGATCGAGCGCTCGGCCGCGCGCTCGCTGCAGCGCCGCCGCGAGGCCCTGCAACGGGCCGCCGTGACCCTGCGCGCCCATGACCCCGAGCGGACCCTGGAGCGCGGCTACGCGCTGGCGGAGACCGCCAGCGGCGACCCCGTCAGCTCGGCCGCGGGCGCTGTCGCCGCCGCGGCAGTAAGACTGCGGTTCGCGGATGGCCGCGTGAAAGCGAAGATCGAGGGGGACGTTGAGCGAGAAGCCGGATAGCTACGAGGTCGCGGTGGAGCGGCTGGAGGAGATCATCGACCGCCTCGATTCCGGCCAGGCCGGTCTGCGCGAGACCCTCGACCTCTGCCGCGAGGGCCGCGAGCTGGTCAACTACTGCGCGGCCGAGCTGGAGGCGGTGGGCGAGGGGCTGAAGGAGCTCAAGCTCGACGACCTCGCGGCGAAACTAGAGGTCTCGTCCGAGGGTTAGCTGTCGCTCTCAGAAGGGCCTGAGCACAGGTTCCCCAGGGCTGGGCAGCCGCGGCATAGGGACCAGGAGCGCTCGTCGGGCGGGGCGACGGGGAACTCGCCGGCGCTGATGCGGGAGATGGCGTTCTCCAGGCGCTTGCGGCCAGCGTCCATCGCCACTGAGTCGAGTTGCGTGACGGCCGGCTCCTCCGGGCGCTCGAGGAAGACGTAGGCGACCTCGACTTCGGTGGCTCCGAGGGACTCGGCGACGGCGAGGGCGTAGATCGAGCGCTGGGTCTCATAGCTGTCCGCGCGCTCGCTGGGACCGGAGCCGTCGAGGCGGTCGGTCTTGTAGTCGATCACCAGCGGCGGCTCGCCGTCGCGCTCGACCAGCAAGTCGATCGAGCCGCGCAGGACGGTGCCGCCGACGCCGAGCAGGATCGGCACCTCGGCACGGACGCGGGTCGCCTCGGCTCCGATCTGCTCGCGCAGTGCGGAGCCGAGCCAGCCACGCACCGGCTCCAGCAGCGCCGGGGCATCGGTCCGGTCGGGATCGAGCCCGGCCGCGAGCGCGTGACGTCGCGCCAGCTCCTCCGAGGGCTCCCGCCACCCATTCGCCTGACTCCACTCCAACAGCGCGTGCACGGCGGCCCCCTGAGCGGTCCGCTCCTCGCGGGCCGACGGCGTTACGACCTCCTCTGAGATCGCGGTTGTCGTTTGTCGCCCTGTGGGCGACAAGGAACGACTTCGCTCGCCGAGGCCGAGCACGCGCTCCATGTAGAAGCGGTAGGGACACTCTTCGTAGGCGGCGATCGCGGTGTAGGAGAGGGGGCGGCTGGGGACGATCGGCGGCCGGCGCTCGACCAGCGGCGGCGGTCCCTCGCCGAGCGGGCGGTCGGCGGCGGCGTCGCGCCGGGTCGCCCTCAGCTCGGCGGCGCGCTCCGGCGAGGGGAGGTTGACGCGGACGGCGACCTCAGCGGTCGCGAACTCGGCGTCCAGGCCCAGGCGGGGCTCGGGCGCCGGGAGGGCGACGTCGGCGTTGGCGTCGCGCCCGACTCCCAGGGCCTCGACGAGGCGCTCGACGACAGGGGTGGAGGGCTTCGTCTCGCGCCCCGGCTCGGGCTTGACGACGCCGCTGAGGATCAGCCGCTCGCGCGCCCGGGTGGCGGCTACGTGGAACAGCCGCAGGCCCTCCTCGGCATCGCGCTCCTTCGCCTCCTCGCAGAGCGCGGCGTAGTCGTAGAGGTTGATCGCGCCGCTGCCGAGTCGGCGCAGCTGCATCCCGACGCGCGGCGGGTGCTCCCGGCCCAGCGTCAGCAGCGGCGGCCGCGCCCCGGCCAGCAGGCTGCGCGAGAGGTCGGGCACGGCGACGACGCCGAACTCCAGGCCCTTGGCGTTGTGGACGGTCATGATCCGCACCCCGTCGTGGCCCTCGGCCGCGGTCGCCGCCTGGGCCTCGGCGTCGCTCTCGGCGCGGGCGGCGAGGAAGTCGAGCAGCCCCCGCAGGTCGCGGCCCTCGCGGGCCTCGAACTCGGCGGCGAGCCGCATCAGCTTGCGGACGTTGGCGAAGCGCGCCTCGCCCGCGGGGCGCGTGAGCACCGCCAGGTCATAGCCGGTCTCGGTCGTCGCCGCCTCGATCAGGCCGGCAAGCGAGAGGCGGGGGCCGCGCTCGCGCAGCCGCGCCAGCGTCGCCGTGAAGCGGCGCAGCAGCTCGAGCTCGGGATCGGGGATCCCCTGCAGTTGCTCCGGCGCCGCCAGCGCCGCCTCGCCGACCCCGACCGCGCGCTCCAGCGCCGGCCAGACGTGGCGGCGCTTCCCGGCCGCGGCCCGCAGCAGCCAGAGCGTGTCCGGGGCGGCGCCACAGGCGGGGGAGGCGAGGGCGCCGAAGAGCGCCTGGTCGTCGAGCGGGTTGGCGATCGTCGCCAGCAGCGCGCAGACGTCGGAGACCTGCTGCTGGGACCAGTAGCCGCGGCCGCCGACGACGTAGGGGCGGAGGCCGGCGCGCTCCAGCGAGTCCTCGTAGGCGTCGAGGTGGGTGAAGGCCCGCAGCAGCACGACCATCTCGCCGCGGTCGACCCCGTCCTCGGTCAGCTCCCGCAGGCGCTCGGCGACGGTCCGGGCCTCGGCCAGGCAGTTGAGCGGGGTGCGGCCGTCGATCGCCGGCTCCAGCTCGATCTCCTCCGCGTCCCAGCCGTCGCGAGCGGTCAGCAGCAGCTCGACCCCGGGGCCTGGGGGCCGATGGGCCAAAGGCGTCCGGATGTCGGACGTTTGAGGCCCATCGGCCGGCTGTGGGGGAGCGCCGACGCGCAGGGGGCGATAGGAGGCGCCGAGCAGCGCCGCGCCGAAGAAGTTGACGGCGGCGATCAGCTCGGGGCGTGAGCGGAAGTTGCCGCTCAACGCCATCAGCTCGGCGTCGGCGCGCTGGGCGATCAGCTCGCGCTGGCGGCGGAAGACGTCGAGGTCGGCGTGGCGGAAGCCGTAGATCGACTGGAACTCGTCGCCGACCACGACCAGCTCGCTGCGCGGCCCGTGCAGGGCCTCGATCAGGCGCAGCTGCAGCCGGTTCGTGTCCTGGAACTCGTCGACCAGCAGGTGGCTGAAGCGGCTGCGGTAGGACTCGCCGATCTCCGCCCGCTCCAGCAGGCGCGCGGCGAGGATCTGCAGGTCCTCGAAGTCGATCCCGGCCCGCCGTTCCTTGGCCGCCTCGAAGCGGCTGGAGAACAGCTCCAGCAGTACCCCCAGGTGGCGGTACGCCTCACCTCCCTCGCCCGCCTCGGCGGTGCGTGAAATCGCCGCGTCGATTGCCTCGCGGTAGGGGAGGATCGACTTCGCCCTGCTGTCGGTGCGCAGCGCCCGCAGCTCCTCCAGGCCCGGCGGCGGGCCGGGCGCGCTCAGCCGCGCCAGCGCCCGCTCCACCAGCTCGCGCTTGGGGTCGCTCTCGCGCATCTCCTCCAGCGCCTGGCCGGCCGCTTCGATCGTCGCGGCGATCGCCTCGACCGGGTCGCTCGGCCGCGGCTGCGGCAGCCGCGGCTCCGCTTCGCCGCGACTGCGCAGCTCCGCGTGCACCCCCGCCACGATCCCCCGCAGCCCATCCACGTCGAACGTAGCCACCAGTTCCTCCCGCGAATCCTGGGGCCGGTGGGCTGCGGGCGTCCGCATGTCGGACGCGTGAGGCCCATCGGCGGGCGGTTCGGGGGAGAGGAACTCGCGCAGGGCCTCGTCGAAGGCCTCGCGGGCGGCGCGGGAGGTCTCGGGGGCATCGAGGATGCGGAAGCCGGGGTCGATTCCAGCCGCCACCTGGTGCCCGGCGAGGAGGCGGTTGCAGAAGCCGTGGATGGTCGTGATCCAGGCGCTGCCGATCGCGCTCAGCAGCTCCGCCGCGCGCTCGGAGCCGGCCTCCGCCCGCCGCGCCAGCTCGGCCCGGATCCTCTGGCGCAGCTCCGCCGCCGCCTTGTCGGTGAAGGTGAAGGCGAGGATCGCGTCGGGCGCGACCCCCTTGTCGCAGACGAGGCGGCAGTAGCGGTCAACCATCACCCCCGTCTTGCCGGTGCCGGCGCCGGCCTCGAGCAGGACGTCGACGCCGCTGATTTCGATCGCCGCCGCCTGCTCCGGCGTGGGACTGCGCCCGCTCATCGCTCCTCCACGTCCTCGTCCTCGGCGTACTCGGGGGCGCGGTCGCGCCGGCAGATCGGTGCGAAGTCACAGAAGGGAGGGCAGGCGTCGTGCCCGCGCAGGCCACGGCGAGGGCCGGGGTCGCGGCGGATATCGCCAGCGCGCATGCGGGCGACGATCTCGCCGGCGCGCCGGCGAGAATCGGCCAGCAGCTCCGCCAGCTCCTCGGCGTCGACGACGTCGCGGTCGTAGAGGCCGTAGTCGCCGACCTCCGCCGCCGCCTCGGCGCTGACAACCCCCCGCGGGCGTCGCACCGAGGTCCCCCGCAGCGGGTGGTAGAGGCCGCCGACCGGCTCCGCTCCCCAGTGCTCGGCCACCGCCAGCAGGTACAGCGGCAGCTGCAGCTTCGCCTGCTCCTCGAACCTCTCCCGCGGCGTCACCGCGCCGGAGAGCTTGTAGTCGATGACGATCGCGCGGCCGGCGGGGTCGCGGTCGACCCGGTCGATTGCCCCGTGCAGGCCCCAGCCGTTGAGCTCCAGGGTCGGCCGCTCGGCCTCCTCGTAGGCGCCGAAGGCGGCCTCCAGCAGCCAGGGCTCGAAGCCGCCGGTCTCGCGCCCGGCCTCGTCGGCGAGGAAGCGCTCCAGCAACCGTTCGACCCGCCGCGCCATCGCCCGCTCGGCGGGATGAGAGCCGATTTCCCGCTCGGCGGCGATCGCGGCGACCAGCTCGCGCCCGCGCGCGAGCCAGGCCGGCAGGGAGCCAGGTCGCGGCAGCGGATCGCCGCCGGGGCGCTCCTTGTAGAGGCGGTCGAGGGCGGCGTGCATGAGGCCGCCCTGGACGAGCGGGTCCGGCGGCGGGTCGAGCGGCTGCGGGTTGAGCTCGTGGCTGACGAACCAGCGGTAGGAGCAGAGGTCGAAGCCCTCCAGGGTGGTGCCGCCGTAGGCGTCGACCGCGCCCAGGGCCTCGATCGCCGCCGGATTGGTCAGCGGGCCGGGCGCGCGCGAAGCGGCCTCGACCCCGCGCGCCCGCGCGACCCGGGCCGCGACCCGGGTACCGCGCTCGCCATCCACCCCGACCGCCGCCAGCAGGGCGTCGGCGTCGGCGCTCGGCCCGTGGGCGGCGAGGGCCCGGGCCAGCTCGTCCTCGGAGGGCGCCTCGGCCAGCGGGTGGACGACCCGGGCCAGGTCGCGGCTGCGGGTGATCGCCTCCTCGACCGAATCCGGGGACGAGCCATCGGGCGGCGGTGCGAGCAGCGCCCGCACCTCGTCCAGCAGCGGCGAGCGGGCCTCGGCGCCGCCGTTCTCGTCGCTGTCGCGGTAGGAGAGGAAGAGCCGCCGCCGCGGCAGCGCCAGGCAGACTCCGAACAGGTAGCGCTCCTCGGCCTCGCTGTCGCGCCGCGGGTCGAGCCCGAGCGAGTCCCGCTGCGCCTCGGAGAGGAAGGGGTCGCCGCCGCGGTCGCGGCGCGGGAACTCGCCGTCCTGCAGGGAGCCGACGAAGACGTGGTCGAAGCGGCCGGCCCGCAGCCGGTAGGGGCTGGCGATCCGCACCCGGCCCTCGACCGGGCCGCTCCAGACCCGGAACTCAAGCTCGGCGATCGTCGCCGCCAGCCGCGCCGGCTCCGGCGCCAGGCTGCCGAGCTCCGACAGCTCCCCCAGCGCCCCCGCGATCACGGCGGCCGCCCGCAGCTCGAGGCCGTCGCCGGCGTCCAGGCGCGGACCATCGCCCTCGCCGCGCAGCGGTCGCGAGGCCATCGTCGCCGCCAAGCGCCCGACCTCGGCGGCGAGCGCCGCCGGCGTGCGCGCCGCCGCCTCGCGCAGCCGCATCAGGTCGCGCGGCGGCTCGCCGTCCTCGCCCTGCCAGAGGGCCAGCGCCGGCTCCACGTCCTCGACCCGGCCGCGGCGCAGCGCCCGCTCCAGCCAGTCGACCCGCCCCGGCGAGAACCCCGAGGGACCGCGCAGGTAGCGCAGCAGGTCGCCCGCCCGCCGCGAGCCGAGCTCCGCCTCCAGCAGCGCCGTCAGCGCACTGCCGACTGCCGTCCCGGTAACCGGCAGCTCGGCCTCCAGCGCCGTCGCGACCCCGTTCGCCTCCAGCGCCGCGGCAATCGCCGCGCCGCGCCGGGCCGGGTCGCGCAGGGCGATCGCGATCTGGTCGGGCTCGACCCCACCGGCGATCAGCTTCGAGACCTCGGTGGCGATCGCCTCCGCCTCGCCCCGCTCGCCGGCGGAGCGCAGGAGCAGCAGGTCCCCGCCGGGCTCGCGGGCCACCGCTCCCACCCTGCCGAAGCCGCGGGCGAGCTCGAAGAGCTCGGCGCTGTCGGTGTTGGCAGGATCGGCCTCGGTCGCGGTCTCCTCGGCGACCCCGATCCTCTCGCGCAGCTCGCCGAGCAGGCGCGAGCGCGCCGCCAGCGCCGCGTTGCCCAGCTCGAACGGCAGCGCCACGGTGACCTCGGTCAGGCCCGCCAGCACCTCGACCAGCTCGAGCTGGTTGCGGGTGAGGTCATCGAGCCCGTAGAGCAGGACGGGGCGCTCGCCCCAGAAGGAGCCGTCGCGGCGCAGCAGCTCGATCGCCTGGCGGGCGATCCCGTGGCTATCGACCCGGCCGGCCCGCTCGCGCATCTCGGCGTAGGCGGAGAAGAGGGTGGCGACGTCGCTCATGTAGGCGGACCCCTCCAGCGTCGCCGCCCCGGCCTCGACCGCCCCGGGCTCGACCCCGGCCGCCTGCAGCTCGTCCAGCAACCGCTCGAACGCCCGCGCGAAACCAGGGCGGGAGGCGGAGCGGCGCAGCGGTCCGAGCCGCGGCAGCCGTGCCTCGACCGCCGCCGAGACCGCGCGCAGACGCTGGGCGGGGGAGAGCTCGGCGCCCGGCGGCAAGCCCGCGGCCGTCGCCACGGTGCGGAACAGGGCCCCGAAGGTCATCGCCCCGCCCCCCAGCGCCGCCCCACCGGCGCAGAGCTCGCGCTCGAAGGCGAAGACGTCGTCGACGGTCGGCACGACCAGGACCGGATCGCGCCCCAGGGCAGCGACGAACCGGCGTCGGATCAGGCCGGCGCGGCCGGAATTGGGAGGTCCGTGGATCAGGTTCAGGGGCATAGCGGCAAGCGACCCAGCATAGGTCGGCCTCCGGCGCGGCCTGCGCACGACGCAGACCGCGCCACAAAGCCGCAAAGCGGGCGTTTCCGCCCCCGTTTTGCCGTCTACCGCCCCCTCTAAATTCCGCACCAGCCGATGTCCCTCTGTTTCATAGACCCCGCCGACGCCGTTCGCGCCATCGCCGACTCGGTCGGCCGTGAGGCCCGTCGCCAGCTGCTGGGCGAGGCCGTCCGCGCCTGGGTCGACGAGATCCCGGACACCGAGCTCGAGGTCCACTACGCGAAGGCGATCTCCGAGCTCGACGAACACGACCTCTCGATGCTGGCCGCCTGGCACGGCTCGCTCGAGGTCGGCCACCCGGTTCCCAACCGCGACTTCCTGATGGGCGCCTTCGGCTCCCTCGGCGAGAACCGCCGCGAGGCGCTCAAGCTCGCCGCCGGCTTCCGCGGCGAGGAGGCCGTCGACGCCGGCGTCACCGAGGAGGACGCGCTGGAGCTGGTCCTCGGCCTGCTCTCCCCGCCCCGCTTGATGGCTCTGGCGGTCGAGGCGGTTGAGCTGTACGTCTGGGATAGGGCGGGGTCAGACAACTAGTCCCTCCTAGGCAGGCAGGGATCCGGCGACCTCTACGTCTTCCGGATCAGGCGCGGACAGCGCATCTTCATTCTCCCGAGCCGGCGGGCGCTGGAAGCGAGAGTTAAGCCGATATTGAGACTGGCAGGCATGGCAGCGGCAAGGATGGGAGCAGACAACTGTTTCTCCAAAAGTGAGGATCAGGAGTAAACGGTAGGACATGACTAAGGCAAACCTGCCCGTAAGCAGGTAAACAGGGGAATTGATCGGCTGTTAATTCGGGAACCCTTACTGGCAGAATCTCGGAATTCCCATCTGGTCATTACTCACAACGTCGTCGCGCCGATCTGCGCGTGCCCGACTGAGAATCGTTGCGGACACCCCTTGGTTTGGTTATCGTCCTCCAAGCGGGACTTGCTTGGGGAGCAGGTCTGACAGGGATCACGAAAATCGCGTTTGACACGGTGGCGGCGGGAGTTAGGGGTTCCCTAGAGATCCGCGACCCCTAAAGCCAGGGGGATCGTCCATCGTCGAACGAATGACTGAAGGGAAGGAATCCAGCCACTAACACCTCTGATGGTGTCTGAGCAGAAAAGGTTTCTAAATTATGGACAAGAGATACAAAAAGGAACCAACGGGCGAAGACAGCGTGAGTTGTGGGGGCCGGCGTGGCATTGAGAAGAAAGCGGACTTCGACATAGCTAATGCAGTGCTTTGCACTTCCACTCGCAATGTACGAGATGGGTCGGACTTGACTTAGGAACACTGGCCGCATCAGTTTGATGCGCCGGACATAAGTTGAACCTCTCCGTCTCGGCTTGCCGATGGTAACCAATCGCTCTTGGCGATGGAGAGGGCAGTATGCGTTTACTACCGAGTGAACACCGCTTCCGAGCTCGTCGTAGCGCGCACCTGTGGTCGCGTCCTAAAGGCAGCGTGTTGTGAGTCCTATCCGCTCCCCAGTCAAGCGACCGAGCGCTGCTGACAGCGGGTCTCAGCAGGCGGGCAGCAGACATAAGGAGGCTGGCTCGGGCAAGGGGCGGAATAAAGAGGAATTCCCCAAGGGGATGCTGCCACATGTGCAGGTGGAGGTGCCTGAGGATCGGCGGAAGATGGTTGAGGATGTTGCCAGGAACCTCTACCCCGGCAAGAAGTCCATCGGTGACCTGACGCCAAGTGAGCGAGCGCGTTGGATTTCCCTCGCTTCCAGCCTTCTGCATGGCGACCCTGATGTTTCGCAGCAGATCGAGACCGCAAGCAAAGCGATCGGTGAGGCTGAGGTTGCCTTAAATGAGAAGCGGGCAGCGGTGGAAGAGGACGAGCGGAGAAAGCGCGAAGCCAGGGAGGCGGCAACCCACCAAGCGAGTCTTGCTCACCAGGAAAAGGTCACGGATATAGAGGGGCAGCGTTGGCAGGTGCAAACAACTGCCTGGAACCAGCGAATGGGGCAGGAGAAGACCAGGGAAACCAACGGCAACTGGATAGAACGGGGCCTGATGGTGATGATGGTCGTTGCGTTTGCGGTCGCGATCGGGCTTATCGTCGCTGCAGTGGTGACCGGGCAAGGCAATCCTGAGTCGCCATCCTTCACTGGCTGGGCGTTTGCCATCGGAGGTTCCGGGGCGAGCTGGGTGCTGTCGCTGGTGATGCTGGCGCTACAGCGGATGCGCCGGTCCCGGAGCGAGACGGAGCTGCTGCCGGAACCAACTCCAGTAGCTCCCACGGCAGTGGGAGAAGCGCCGAACGAAGCACCCGCTTAGCAACATGTAATAAGCCGTTCAGCTCAGCCAGTTCGCGCAGGCGCTTGCCACATGGCGGTGATCGGTGCCGCAGCAGCCGCCGAGCACGCGCGTGTTCGGGAGGTGGGGTTTCAGCGCCCGGTATTCGGCTCCCAGCTCGGCGGGATCGCCGGCGTCCAGCTCCTCCGCCTCGTCGAGCTCGGCGTGGCTCATGCGCGACGCGTTGGCGCGGATGCCGCCGAGGCGTGCCAGCCAGGGCTCGTCGCGCTCGATCACGGCGGCGAAGTGGGTGGGGTGGGCGCAGTTGACCATGAAGTAGGCGGCGGCTCCGTCGGTTTCCGCGTCGACCTGGTCGATCGCCTCGCCGAGCGCCTGCCCGCTGGGCAGCTTGCCGTCGGTCTCCAGAGTGAAGGAGGCCATCACCGGCATCGCGCTCGCGGCGGCGGCCCTGACGATGCCGATCGCCTCCTCGGCGTAGCAGAGGGTGTAGGCGCTGACCATGTCGGCGGCGGTTTCGGCGAAGGTCTCGACCTGGGGCGCGTGGTAGCGCTCGGCTGCCTCCGCCGACATCGTCTCGGCCGGGTCGTAGGCATCGCCCTGGGGGCCGATCGTGCCGCAGATCGCGATCGGGGTCTCGGCCCTCTCCTCGGCGGCGCGGGTCTCCGCCGCAAAGGCGACCGCTTCCCGGTTCACCGCGGCCAGGGAGGCCGGCGAGTCGCCCAGCTGCCGGCCCCAGTCGGCGTTCGCCCGCCAGGTCGGCGTGTCGAAGGTGAAGCCGACGCCCTGGTCCTGGGCGATCTCCAGGTAGGAGAGGTAGTAGCGGCGCAGCGCCTCGATCCCGTCATCGCGACGCAGCAGGGGATAGGAGGCGAAGCAGGGCAGGTCGAATCCCTGCTGGAAGATCAAGGTGGTCTCCAAGCCGCCGTCGCCGATGAACAACCGCTCGCCGCTCGGCAGCCTGCCTACCGTCTCTACCGTCGTCTCGGCCATCGCTCGAAGATAGCGCCCGCTAGCCGAGGTGACTGCGGATCTCGGCGATCGCCTGCTCGTTGTCGCGGAAGTGGACCGCGCTCATCCCCGCCGCGCGGGCGCCCTCGCAGTTGTGGGCGAGGTCGTCGACGAAGAGACAGGCCGCGGCCGGCAGGCCCAGCCGCTCCAGCGTCAGCTCGTAGATCCGCGCTTCCGGCTTGCGGCAGCCGACGAAGCCGGAGTCGACCACGGTCTCGAAGATCTCGTCGACCGGCAACATCGAGCGCCAGACCGGCTCCCACTCGCGCACGTTGTTGGTCAGCATCGCCATCCGCGTACCCTCCGCCTTCAGCTCCCGCATCAGCGCGATCATCGGCTCGTTCGGGTGCAGCGCCTCGAAGTAGGTCTCGCGGAAGCGGTGCAGCTGCGGCGGGTGCCCGAGCAGCGGTTCCAGGCCTTCCGTCAGCCGCCCCAGGAAGTCGACCTCGGTCATCTCGCCGCGCTCCAGGGCGTAGAGCGGGTTCTCGCCGTCCTCCTCGGTGATCGTCCGCATCGCCTCGCCCAGGTTCTCGGGCGAGATCCCGATCTCGTCCTGGACCGCCATGAAGGAGGTCAGCAGCGGCGTCGTCAGGACGCCGCCGAAGTCGGAGACGACCGCCTCGATCTCACTCACTGGGCCGCGCCACCTCGTAGGTGCCGAGGCCCTCGCGCCCCTCGACCGACCAGCGGAAGAAGGCGATCTCGGCGTTGAGGCCGGGGCGCCGGACGGCGGTCGAGCTGATCAGCGTCCCCGCCCCGCGCAGCGGCCGGCCGTCCTCGGCGTCCGGCCACAGCTCCAGCGTGGCGCGTCGCTGCACGCCGTCCTCGCCGTACTCGGTCGAGAGCAAAGCTTCGTCGAAGGTGAGGGGGCCGGCGTCGGGATCGCAGAGCACCGCCGCGACCTCCTCCTCGCCGTGCTCGCTGGCGCCGGCGGGCAGGGCCGAGGTCAGGGCCAGCAGCCCCCCGTCGGAGAAGACGATGCCGATCGACCGCCGCAGGATCAGGCCCGAGTCGCTCATCGGCCGGCAGCCTATTGGCGTCAAAAAGGTCATGCGGTGAGGCGGCTAGATTGCCGCGATGAGCACGGCCACCATCCGCGACGCCGACCCCGCCCGCGACGCCGCCGCCTGCGCGGCGATCTACGCCCCCCACGTGGAGCGGCCCGACCTCGTTCGAGCAGCGGGCCCCGAGCGCCGAGGAGATGGCGGCCCGGATCGCCCGGATCTCGCTCACCCATCCCTGGCTCGTCGCCGAGACCGGAGGAGAGGCGGTCGGCTACGCCTACGCCTGCCGCTACATGGAGCGCGACGCCTACCGCTGGGCGGCCTCGGTGTCCGTCTACGTCGCCGACGGCCACCGCGGCGAGGGGCTGGGCCGGCGCCTCTACGAAGCGCTCTTCGAGCGGCTCCGCGGCCAGCACTTCCAGCTTGCCTGCGCCGGCATCACCCTGCCCAACGAGGCCAGCGTCGCCCTGCACGAGCGGCTCGGCTTCGCCGCCACCGGCATCAGCCCCAAGGTCGGCTGGAAGGCCGGCGCCTGGCACGACGTCGGCCTCTGGCAGCTGCGCCTCGTCCCCATCGCCGCCGCGCCCCCACCGGAGCCACTGCCGCCACCCGGGTACCATTGAGCGATGCCCGAGGAGAAAGCAGCCGCACCCGACTCGCCAACCGAAGTCCTCACCGAGGAGGACGTCTACGAGGCGCTGGAAGAGGTCATCGACCCCGAGCTCGGCCTCGACTTCGTCTCCCTCGGCCTCGTCTACGACGTCAACATCGAGCAGGAAGACGTCTACGTCACCTTCACCCTGACCACGCCGGCCTGCCCGATCGGCCCCCAGGTCTCCGAACAGATGAAGGAGTTCGTCGGCGACCTTCCCGGCGTGTCGGGCGTCCACCCGAAGATGGTCTTCGACCCTGCCTGGTCACCCGAGATGATGACCGACGACGCCAAGTTCGCGCTGGGTTTTTAGGCGCGTTTTCGCGGTCACACGTGGCCGCGCACGGCGTCTGAGCGATGGCGGTTCTCTTGGTTAGCGCTCTTCGGTCCCGTCGGTCTTCGGCAGCTGACGCTCGGAGTCGTTGACCGGGACCTCTTCAGCGCTGACGTCGAAGTCGTACTCGCGCGATGGTCCCCGCGGCCCTGGCCCGGACCCGGGGAAGCCACCGCCGGGCATGCCGACGATCGTGAAGCGGCCGATCGTGACGCGGCGCAGGAGGGCGCGGACGATCGCCCGGGTCGGGGGGATCAACAGCAGCAGGCCGACGATGTCGGAGAGGAAGCCGGGGGTCAGCAGCAGGGTGCCGCCGACCACGATCAGGAGGCCGTCGACCACCTCCTTGCCGGGGAAGCGGCGTTCCGCCAGGGCCTGGTTGAAGCGCACCCAGGCGCCGCGGCCTTGGTGTTTGAGCAGGAACGAGCCCAGCAGGGCGTCGGCCAGCAGCAGCGCCAGGGTCGGCCAGATGCCGATCAGCTGCCCCACCTGGACGATCACGTAGAGCTCCGCGATCGGGACGACGATGAAGAGGACGATCAGAAAGAGCGGCATCGACGAAAGCCTAGCCGCGGCACTCCTCCGGCCCTCAGGCAGCCGTGGTGGCGGCGCCCGCCGCCAGCTCCAGCTCGGCCAGGGACTCGTTGATGCCGTCGGCGACCGCTTCGACGTCCTCCATCGAGTCGTAGTCGGCGAGCAGGCCGAAGCCGACCTTGCCGTGGTAGCTCATGATCGCCACCGCCATCGCGTGGTTTTCCGGCAGGAAGGCGACCGGGAAGACCTCTTCCATCTCCCGTCCCAGCACGTAGAGCGGCAGCTGCGGGCCGGGCACATTGGTGACGATCAGGTTGAAGAGCCGGGTCGAGAAGTTGATCCGCGAGGCCTGGGCCAGCAGGGTCGGCGGCGCGAAGTCGTTGAAGCGGGAGATCACTTCGGCCCCGAGCGCCTGCTTGGAGCGCTTCAGGCCCTCCATCTCCTCGCTGATCGTGCGCAGGCGGCGGACCGGGTCCTCGACGTAGACCGGCAGCGGCCCCCGCATCAGGGCGATCCGGTTGCCGAGGTCGCCGCGCTCGTCCTCGCTGCGGATCGAGACCGGGACCAGCGCCCGCAGCTCCAGCCCCTCGGTGCGGATGCCGCGCCGGTGCAGCCAGCTGCGCACGGAGCCGGTGACGACGGCGAGGACGACGTCGTTGACGGTGCCGCCGAGCGCGTCCTTGATCCGTTTGAAG
>Ga0190275_10000955_pt1 | contig 22588 bp, 16 predicted proteins | sample Popmic550T_FD_133745 | JGI IMG/M metagenome (GOLD analysis project Ga0190275, IMG submission 133745) | Populus adjacent soil microbial communities from riparian zone of Yellowstone River, Montana, USA - 550 T | ecosystem: Environmental > Terrestrial > Soil > Riparian zone > Trees stand | place...
CGGGCGTCGGGTTCGCCCGCTAGCCGGGACGGTTCGCACCGCGGCGTGAACGGCGCGACACCGCGCGCACGAAGACAGCGCGCGTCGAACGATTCCCGCAACGGGCGAATAGGGGCGCAGCCTGGACGGCTGCCCCTGCCTGCCGCCGGGGTGCCCGGCGGCCGTCCCGCCCCGGGGCTTCGGGCACCGGAAACGGCGGTACGTGACGCCCGCGCCCGCATGCTGGAGACGAATGCCCCTGACGAATCTAATCCAGAAACCGGCGAAAAGGGAAGGAGCCGGCACCCCGACGGACATTTTTCATGTCCGGAGTTGACCGGCTCGATCGGAGGCGAGTCCCCCGCGAGACCTGTTTCCGCAGAGAATGGGTGGGGATGAACGCCAGGCTTCCACCGGGACGTACCGCCACTCTCATACGGATGCCACGAACTCCGTTCCGCGAGCTTGCGTGAGGGATTCGCGCCCGGAGGGCCGAGACGCCGGCGCGCCCGCGTCGGGCGTCTCGGAAACGAGAGCGGCCCTGGCGCGCCGGCGGCTCGGCGCCGTTGGCAACGGCGGTATCGTTGCCTACGGCGCGCGAAGCCCGGCCCGGAGCGCAGCGGAGGGACACGCCCGGACCCGGCCCTTCCGTTCCGGGTCCCGGCACCGACTCCTCGCACTCCGTATCAGGCGTTCGACGCACGGCACCCCGCTCGACGACGACCGGCTCCGGATCGGACGAACGCGGTGAACCGGCTGCCGGCGGATGGACCCGGCCTCACCTTTACGGCGAATGGTGGATTCACCCGCGGCATCGGGCCACCCCGTCCCACGCCGATCGTGGGTACGACAGTGCGTCCGGTGCGCCCCAGTTGGGACACCGGTAGAACATTTCCCGGCAGCGGACGATTCCCCCGCGACCGGCGTTTTTCCAGACGCCGCGCGCGGTCGAGGCCGCCGAGCCACGCGCCATCCATGGTGGCGCGAACCATGCGGTCCCATGCCTCCCCCGGCCCGCCGCGCCGCCGCACCCGCGCGGCGGCGGGACCACGGGGAGGTTCATCTCCGCGCCGGTTTCATTCGCATCACGATCCCGGCGGCCGGACAGGGCGCGGGCGTGGCTGGTACGCGGAAGACGGTTCCAAACGATAGTGCGGGCGGCGCTCGCCGCCTTCCCGCTCCACCGATCGGCTGGACTCGCCCCGACTCCCCGCCACCGATCCATGAGCCTTCCGATCTCATGCCCCGACCCGCGCGACGCCCGCGTCGCCGAGGGCGGAGTGCGCGTGCTGGTGGCCGCCTCCGTGCGCCTGTACCGCGACGGCATCGCGCTCGGCCTGGAGCGCACCCCGGGGGTGGGGGTGGTGGGCGTGGCGTGCGACGCGGGCGAGGTGCTCGCCGCCGTGCGGAGCGGGGCCGCGGACGTGGTGCTGCTGGACGTGTCGATGGGCGGCGCGCTGCCGCTGGTGCAGGGCATCTGCCGCGCGTACCGCGAGCTCAGGGTGGTGGCGTTCGCGGTGGACGACGACCACGAGGACGCGGTGATGGCGTGCGTGGAGGCGGGCGTGGCGGGCTGGGTGGGGCGCGACGGCTCGCTGGACGACCTGGTGCGCGCGGTGCTGAGCGCCGCGCGGGGCGAGCTGGTGTGCTCGGCGCGGGTCGCGGCGCTGCTGTCGCGGCGCGTGGCCGCGCTGACCCACAACGGCCGCGGCGCGTCGCCGCCGGTGCAGCTCACCCCGCGCGAGAGCGAGATCGCGATGCTGATCACCCGCGGGCTCTCCAACAAGCACATCGCGCGCACGCTGTCGGTGCAGCTCGCCACGGTGAAGAACCACGTGCACAACATCCTCGAGAAGCTGAACGTGAACACCCGCGGCGAGGCCGGCGCCCTCCTGCGCGAGACGGAGCTCCAGGAATCGGGCCCGCGCGGCTGAATCCCTCGTAACCCCTGCTGTCGCAACACCATCAGCGCACGAAGAGACGCGGAGAGGAGCACCATCCTCTCCGCGTCTCTGCGTTCGTGCGTGTCGTTAGGGAAAAGACGGGTTCACGCAGAGTCAGCAGAGTCAGCAGAACGGAACTGCAGCTGTTCTCTGCTGACTCTGCTGACTCTGCGTGAAACCCTGGCTGATCCATTTCCACACAGGGACACGGTGGCACGGAGAAACGGAGGGATGCGGGCAGTTCCTCCGCTTCCTCCGTTGCTCCGTGTGACACCAGCCGTTGCTGGATCGGCCCGAAACGATGCCGGAGCGACGGCATGAGCCGCCTCGCTGGTCTGGGGGATGGACCACGATCCTTGAATTCATCCGGGAGCGGATCGAGATCCAGATCCAGATCCAAACCCAGATCCAGATCCAGATCCTTCGATCCAGTCACTTCGTTCGCGTCCCCTCCCGCATCGCGCGCCGATCCTCGCCCACGCACCGGTCCGGCGGGACGGATCGACGCGCCTCAACCGGCCTCCTTCGGCGAGGATGGCGGGCGCAAGGCGGGCAAGGGTCCGGACCGCGGGGCCCACCTCCAACCCCACCCAACGGTCCATGCGCCGCCGGGGCGCCGCGCGCATCGTGCAGCTCCGGCCGGCCGCCTCGCCACGCCTCTCCCGGAGCATCACCTGATCCGTGTCGCCGTGGCGGTCGAGTCGCCGGTGCTGCGCGACGCGCTCCGCGAGATCCTGGCACAGGCCCCCGACGTGGAGGTGGTGGACGGCCTCGTCCCCCGCGGCGGCGGCGACGCCCCGCCCGGCCCCGACGTGGTGCTGCTCTCCACCCGCGACCCCGAGAACGAAACGGCTCCCGCGCTGATGCTTTCCCGCTTCCCCCGCTCCCGGGTGCTGGCCCTCTCCGGCGACGCGCGACGCGCCTTCCTGTACGAGCTGCGCCCGCACCGGACGCCGCTCGGCGAGCTGGGGCGCGAGCGCCTGCTGGCGGCGGTGCGCGCCACCGCGGCCGGCGACGCCGCGGAGGCGCCGTGAGCACCCACGCCGGGATCGCCGCCGCCATGGAGGCCGTGGTCCGCCTCCTCCGCGCCAGCTACGACCCCGCCGAGTTCAACGGCGCCGTGCTCGACTTCCAGGTCTACGTGTCGGAAGACTTCACCCACCCGATGGAGCAGGGCGTGTCCCTCTTCCTCTACCGCGTCTACCACAACGGCAGCGCGCGCGGCCCGGCGGGGCGCACCCTCCCCGACGGGCGGCGCCAGCGCACCCGCCTGCCGGTGGACCTGCACTTCATGGTCACCGCGTGGGCCCGCAGCGCCTCGCTGCAGCACGAGATCGCGGGGTGGATGATGCGCGTGCTGGAGGACCACCCGGTGCTCCCCGCCGGGCTCCTCAACTCGTACCGCCCCGACGTCTTCCAGCCCGAGGAGACGGTCACCCTCTCGCTCACCGACCTGTCGGTGGAAGACACCTTCCGCATCTGGGAGGTGATGATCGACCACGCCTACCAGCTCTCGGTGCCCTACGTGGCGCGCACCCTCGACATCGAGTCGGCGCGCACCGACGCGCTGTTCGGGCCGGTGCAGGAGCGCGCGTTCGGGATGGGCGTGCTGGAGGAGGCGTTTCCGTGAGCGGCGCCCTGGCCCCGCGCATCCGCGTGCTGGAGTGGACGCGCGCCTTCGCGACGCTCGGCATCCGCTTCTGGGACGCGGCGTTCGACGTGCCCGTGCGCGACGAGCTGCGCGTGTACGCCTGGCTCGCCGGGGCCGACTTCGCGCCCGTGCGCGGGGTGCGGAGCCGGTCGGGGGTCTACGCCTTCCCCGCCCTCCCCGGCCGGCGCGCGCAGGAATATCCCGCGAGCAGCGAGGAGCACCCGGAGCTCCTGGGCCCCGTGCAGGAGTACGTCGTCGCGGTGGACGACCCCGCGGGGCGCTGGCTTCCCACCGCCTTCTCGGTCACCCTCCCGCTGGGCTACCGCGGCGAGTTCCTGGCGGCGTCGGCGGACAGCGCGCCCGGCGGGGCGGGGCGCGCCTACCTCTTCCCCTCGGCCGCGCGCCCGGTGCCGGCGGGCGCCGCCGCCGTCCGCGCCGACCTGTGGGACGCCGACCTGGACCGCCCGGCCAGCTGGGCCGTGCTGCGCGCCACCGTGGAGGGCGCCACCTGGACCGCGCTGGCCGACGAGGCCGGGCGCGCGCTCCTCCTCCTCCCCGTCCCCTCCGTCGACCGGCTGCGCCTGGGCTCGCCCCCGGGGAGTGGGCAGGGCCCGCCGGCGGGGAACCGCTGGCCGGTGGCGGTGCGCGCCTGGTACCAGCCCGGGGCGCTGCGCTTTCCCTTCGCCGGGCGGACGGACCTGGACCCGGCGTGGGCCGCGCGCCCGTCGCTGAAGAGCGTTCTCGACGAGCAGCAGGCCGCGCTCGTCTGGCAGGAGGAAGGCCAGCCGCCGGCGGACGAGCACGCGGCGGAGCTCGTGTACGGCGAGGAGCTGGTGCTGCGCACCTTCGCGCCCGGCGGGGCGCTGCTCCTCCCTCGCCTCTGGATCTCCGCCGGAGTGTCCCCCCCGTAACCCCAGGAGCCGAAGATGCCCGAATACCTCGCCCCCGGCGTGTACGTCGAAGAGACCAGCTTCCGCGCCAAGAGCATCGAGGGGGTCAGCACCAGCACCGCCGGCTTCGTGGGCCCGGCGCGCTACGGCCCCGCCGACGGGCTCCCCGAGCTGGTGACCAGCTTCGCCGAGTTCGAGCGCGTCTTCGGCGGGCTCGACCGCCTGGAGTACGTGGGCGAGACGGAGCGCGCGCACAACTACCTGGCGCACGGCGTCCGCTCCTTCTTCGACAACGGCGGCAAGCGCCTCTACGTCTCGCGCATCTACGCCCTCCCGCAGGCCGAGGAGGGCGAGGCGCTGGCCGGCGACGACCTGGCGCTGGCCACCTCGGGCGGCCGCGCCACGGCCGTCGTGGGCGGGCTCACGGTGCGCGCCCGCTACCCGGGGCGCGCCGGCGACTGCCGCGTCTCCTTCACCCTGCGCGTGGGCGGCAACGTGCTGTCCACCGACCGCGACCCGGTGAGCGCGGTGACCTTCAACGTGCTGCGCGGGGTGAACCCCGACGACGTGGTGTACGTGGCCGACCAGGCGAGCCCCGCCGGCCCGGTCCCCACCGGCGGCACCCTCTTCCGCGCCGAGCGCTACTTCGACGACGTGCTGGGGCGCAGCAACTGGCGGCTGCACCCCGGCGACGGCGGCCCCGCGTGGGACCTGGCCACGCTCGAGGCCGGCGGCGCCGTGCGCGACAGCGTGCACGTGGTGAGCGTGAGCGTGGAGGTGACGTTCGTGGACCGGGTGGGCAACGTGCTGCGGCGCGACACCTTCGAGAACCTGGGGCTGCACCCCGAGGGGCGGCGCTCGGTGGGCACCACCTTCGCCGCCGACATCCCCAACCGCGCCCAGTCGCTGCGCACCCCGGTGACCTTCGAGTTCGCCGGCACGCTCGACGAGGGCGCCGAGGTGGCGCGCCTCCTGGTGGACCAGCTGGTCCCCGCCGTGGGGGCCGACGTGCCCTCGGCCAACGGGCAGAGCTTCGAGATCGCGCTCACCGGCGGGAGCGACGGCTACCGCCCCCTCCCCGAGCACTACGAGGGCGACGACACCGACGTGCGCCACAAGACCGGGCTGCGCGCCCTCGAGGACGTCAACGACATCTCCATCGTGGCCGCCCCCGGCTACTCGGCCGGCGGCAACGTGGACGACGACGCCCGCGCCGTCGCGCAGGCGGTGAGCAACGCGCTGGTCAGCCACGCCGAGCGGATGCGCTACCGCATCGCCGTGCTCGACTGCGCCAACGACCAGGCGCTGGCCGACGTGCGCGCGCAGCGGGCGCAGCTCGACTCGGCGTGGGCCGCGCTCTATTACCCCTGGGTGCGCATCCTCGACCCGGTGACCGACCAGGAGATCGTGCTCCCCCCCAGCGGCTTCGTGGCCGGGATCTACGCGCGCAACGACGTGGAGAAGGGGGTGCACAAGGCGCCTGCCAACGAGGTGGTGCGCGGCGCGCTGGGCTTCGAGCTCACCCTCAACAAGGGGCAGCAGGACGTGCTGAACCCCGAGGGGATCAACTGCTTCCGCTTCTTCGAGGGGCGCGGCAACCGGCTCTGGGGCGCGCGCACCATCAGCAGCGACCCCGAGTGGAAGTACGTGAACCTGCGGCGCTACTTCGCCTACCTGGAGCGCAGCATCGAGCGCGGGACGCAGTGGGTGGTGTTCGAGAACAACAGCGAGCCGCTCTGGGCCAACGTGCGCCGCACCATCGAGGACTTCCTGTACAACGAGTGGGCCTCGGGCCACCTGATGGGCGACAAGCCGGGGACCAGCTACTTCGTCAAGTGCGACCGCAGCACCATGACGCAGAACGACTTCGACAACGGCCGCCTGATCTGCCTGATCGGCGTGGCCCCGGTGCGCCCCGCGGAGTTCGTGATCTTCCGCATCGGCCAGTGGACGGGGGACCGCAAGGTGTGACGCCGCGCGCGGGGGCGTGACGGCGCGCGGGCGCGGGCGGACCCCGCTCGGCCCGCCCGCCGGACGACCCGCCCCCGGCTCCCGAACAGGCGCGGACACGCGCACCGCCGTTCCGCGCGGACCCGACCGACCCCTTTCGCACTTTCCGGAGGAGACCCATGGCCGTCCTACGCAACCGTCCCTACAGCGCGTTCGCCTTCCGGGTGGTGATCGAGAACGGCCCCGACGCCGATTCCGCGCTCGCCGCGTTCCAGGAGGTGGCGGGGCTGGGGATGGAGATCACCGTGGCCGAGTACCGCGCGGGGAACTCCAAGGACAACGCCCCCCTCAAGGTCACCGGCACCTACAAGGTCCCCGACGTGACCCTCAAGCGCGGCGTGATCGGCGACCTCACCACGCTCTGGGACTGGATCAACGAGGTGCGCAACGGGAGCGAGACGGCGCTGCGCACGGTGACCATCGAGCTGCAGAGCGAGGACCACACGCAGACGGTGCAGGCGTGGAAGCTCACCAACGCGCGGCCGATCAAGTGGACCGGCCCCACGCCCAACGGCAAGGGGACCGACGTGGCGATGGAGGAGCTGGTGCTGGCGTGCGAGCGCATCGACGCCGAGTAGGCGGCGCCCACCCATGCCCACCGCCGCGCCGCGCCTTCCCGGCATCCGGTTCGAGACCGTCACCCCTCCGGCGCCCCCCGGGCTCCCCCGGATGGACGTGGCGGCGTTCGCCGGCTTCGCCGCCTCGGGCCCCGTGGGGATCCCCGTGGCGGTGGAGGACGTGGTGCGCTTCGGCGAGATCTTCGGGGGCGAGCTGCCGCTGGCGTGGGACCCGGCCCGCGGCGAGACCACGCGGGCGCACCTGGCGCCCGCGGTGCGCGAGTTCTTCCGCAACGGCGGCCGGCGCTGCTGGGTGCTGCGCTTGGCCGAGCGGCCGCGCAGCGCGCGCTTCCTCCTCCCCGGCATCCTGCGCGGGCGCGGCGGCGAGGTGGACGGGGCGGCGTGGGCGCGCGCGGTGTCGCCGGGGAGCTGGGCCGACACGCTGAGCGTGAACGCCACCACGCTGCGCAAGAGCCTCCCCGCCGGGGCGGTGGAGAAGGTGCCGCGGGGCTTCCGCGTGCTGCGGCCGGGCACGCACGACCTGCTGCGGGTCGACTTCCCCGCCAGCGGCACGGTCGCCTTCTTCCCGCCCCGCCCCGTCCCCGGCGACGCCGACCGCACCCGCGCCGAGCGCGAGGCCGAGGCGCTGCGCCCGGCGGCGCAGGCGTACTGGTTCCGCGCGCTCCTCCCCGGGCGCTTCCCGGCGAGTCCGCCTGCCGCGCTCCGCTTCCTGGGCGCCGACGAGAGCCGCGTCCTGGCGCCGACCGGCTGGGAGATAGGGGTCGACGAGGTGCGCGTCTCCCTTTCCGAGGCGGACGCGGCGGGGATCCAGCCCGGGTGCTTCCTCCTGGCCGACGTCCCCGTCACGCCGATCCCCTTCCTGCGCTCCGTCTTCCTGCTGGTGGACGAGGAGGAGCGGGGCGACGCGGCGCGCACCTTCGTGGTGCGGCGCGCCTGGCGGATGCTGGAGCCGGCGCCCGCCTGGGGCGTGGTGGACGGCGAGGGGTGGGTGGCCTCGCTCGCCGCGGCCGAGCTGTGGGCGCGCCGCACCAGCGAGTCGCTGCTGCGCGCCGCCGACGTGGCGATGGCGCCCGGCCACCCGCGCTACTTCGGCCTCTTCCCCGGCGACCAGCTCCTCTACGAGCCGGTGGCCGAGGTGGCGCGCGACGTGGCCGGCCCCGTGCTCTGGGGCGACGTGGAGCGCGGCGTGGCGGCGCCGCTCTGGGCCGAGCTGGGGCGCCCGCGCTTTCCCCTGGCCGCGCCGCGGCGCACGGCGGGCGACGTCTTCCTCCCCCTGGGCCTCCTCGCCCTCCCCCGCGACGACGTCTTCCAGCCCGCGCAGCTGGCGCCCCTCACGGCGCTGGAGCGCGACGGGCTGGCGGCCTTCGGCCCCGACCTCTTCCTGGACCCGGTGCTGGGGCTGGAGAGCGCCGAGACGCTGGTGGACACCGCCTTCCACCGCCAGTACCAGCTGCGGCCGGGGGTGCGCCCCACGCGGATGCACGCGCTGCTCCCCGTGGAGGAGGCGTCGATCCTCGCCCTCCCCGACGCCGTCCACACCGGGTGGACGTGGCGCGAGGGGAGCGAGCACGCCCCGCCCGCCCTCCCCGCGGCCCCCGCGATCACCTCCGTCGCCGGGCCGGACGCCGAGGGCGTGCTCGGCGTGGCGTGGACGGCGGTGGACGGCGCCGCCGGCTACCTGCTGGAGGACTCGCCCGACCCGCGCTTCCGCCGCGACGTGCGGCGCACGGCGAGCGCCACGCCGGCGGCGCGCCTCCTCCGCCCGGCCCCCTGCCCCGCCGCCGTGTACCTGCGCGTCCGCGCCGAGGCCGGGTCGGGCCGCAGCGCGTGGTCGGCCACGTGGCTGCAGGGGGTGGCCGCCGACCGCTTCCACGCGTGCGGGCGCGTTCCCCTCCCCGCCCCGGCGCTCGCCCCCCCCGCGCTCGAGGAGCAGCGGCTGGCGCTCACCTGGAGCGGCCCGGGCGACGCGTTCGTGCTGGAAAGCTCGGTGGAGCCGTCGTTCGGCGCGCCCACGCCGCTCTACGCGGGGCCGGCGCGCCAGTACGAGGTGTGGGCGCCGGACGGGGCCGCGTACTTCCGCGTGGCCGCGTCACGCGGTGGCGAGGAGAGCCCCTGGTCGGCCACGGCGGCGTACGAGCCGCCCCCGGCGCCGCGCTGGGAGAGCGCCCCCGAGGCCGACCCGGCGCTGCTGCCGCGGCTGCACGAGGCGATGCTGCGCTTCTGCGCCGCGCGCTCCGACATCTTCGCCGTGCTCTCGCTCCCCGTGCGGCTGCGCGAGGAAGAGGCGCTGGCCCACGCGGCGGCGCTCGCCTCGGCGCTCGGCGCCGGCGCCGCCGAGCCGGGTGACCAGGCGGCGCGCACCCTCTCCTTCGGCGCGCTCTACCACCCGTGGACGGTGGTGCGCACCAGCGCGGCCGGGCAGCCCACCCGCGCGATCCCGCCCGACGGCGCGGCGAGCGGGGTGATCGCGGCGCGCGCCCTGGGCGTGGGGGCGTGGGCGGCGCCGGCCAACCAGCCGCTGGCGGGGGTGGTGGCGCTGGAGCCGAAGCTGGGCGACGCCGCGCGCGCGGCGTTCCTGGGCCGGCGGGTGAACGCGCTGGCCCCCTTCACCCGCGGCTTCATGGCCTGGAGCGAGGAGACGCTCTCCGACGACCCCACGCTCGCCGGCATCGGCGTGCGGCGGCTGCTGATCGTGCTGCGCCGGCTCGCCCTGCGCGAGGGGAACCTCTACGTCTTCCAGCCCAACGACGCCGCCTTCCGCCGGCTGGTGCAGCGCCAGTTCGACGCGCTGCTGGCCGACATGTTCTCGCGCGGGGCCTTCGCCGGGGCGGTGGCCGAGCAGGGGTACCGGGTGGTGACCGACGACACCGTGAACCCCGCCGGCGGCGTGGAGCTGGGCCGCTTCGTGGTGGAGCTGCGCGTGGCCCCGTCGCGGCCGATGGCCTTCCTGACCGTGCGCCTGGTGCAGACCGGCGCCGGCGTCACCGTGCAGGAGCGCTGACCGTGACCGCCTTCGACGCCTCCGACGCCGCCGCCCACCCGTTCACCGCGTTCAACTTCGAGGTGGACATCAAGGTCGACTCGGTGTCGGACCGGGTGTGCATGGCCACCTTCAGCGAGTGCGACGGGCTGGAGATGAGCATGGAGCCCAAGACCATCCGCGAGGGCGGGCGCAACGCGGGGCCGGTGCACATGGTGGGGCCGGTGGGCTTCGGCGAGCTCACGCTGAAGCGGGGGATGACGGCCAACGTGGACCTCTGGCGCTGGTTCGAGGCGGTGAGCGCCCCCGGCGGCGGCGGGCTGCGCGCCACCGCCGACATCGTGGTGATGGCCGCCGACCGCACGGTGCAGATGCAGTTCCGCCTGGAGGGGCTGCTCCCCGTGAAGATCAAGGCCCCCGCGCTCAGCGCCAAGGACGGCCAGCTCGCGATCGAGGAGATGCAGGTCGCCTACGAGTCGCTGCGGCTGCTGTAGAGACAGCACGATTCGGAAGATGTGCGGCGGCCCGGGCATCGCTCGATCTCCGGATGGGCCCCGCACCGGCGGCTGAAGCCGCAGCAACAACTACGAGAAGCCTCGCAAACTGCGCGAGGCTCCACCTGCCGGGGATCGCGGCGCGGTCAGGGTGGATGACTCGGCCCCGGGATGACTCGGGGTTCGAACGGACGCAGGGACCAGGATTCGGGAGACTTCAGGAGACCATGCCCAATTCAAAGGAACGCGCGCTGGCCAAGGCGGTGCTCACCGAGATGTGGCCGGGGAGCGAGGGGCCGCTGGAGGAGCGCAACAAGGACGGGGGGCCGGCCAAGAAGGTGGTGGTGCAGTTCAACCCCGAGACGCTGAAGGTCTCCTTCAGCAACCAGAACGCGGGGGGCACCCAGCCCAGCGGCTCGGCCACGCAGTTCGTGGGGGCGGGCACCACCAAGCTGTCGCTGGAGCTCTGGTTCGACGTGCAGCTCCCGCTCCACAGCAGCACCCCCAACCCGGGCGGCGACGTGCGCAGCCTGACCAGCGCCGTCACCTACTTCATGACCCCGCAGGACACCACGGTGGACGGGGTGGACGGGAAGCTTCCCCCCGGCGTGCAGTTCCAGTGGGGGACCTTCCTGTTCAAGGGCACGGTGGACTCGCTGGAAGAGTCGCTGGAGTACTTCTCGGAAGAGGGGAAGCCGCTCCGTGCCAGCATGTCGCTGAACATCAGCCGGCAGGACATGGTGGTGGAGTTCGGCGACCCCGCGAAGGGCGTCACCTCCGAGGCGGCGAAGGCGGCGACCGCGGCGTCGGGGGGGAAGGACTCGCCCGCCCCCGGCACCCGGCCGATGCAGCCGGCGCGCGACGGCGACACCGTGCAGGCGGCGTCGGCCAAGGCGGGGGTGGGCGACTGGAAGAAGGTGGCGCTCGCCAACGGGATCGAGAACCCGCGCCTGGTGCCCCCGGGAAAGCTGCTCGACGTCTCCGGCGCCGTCTCCGCCTCCGCCGCGGCTTCGCTGGGGCTGAGCGGCGCCACCGCGGCCTCGGCCCGGGGCTCCGCCGGCTTCTCGGCCTCCGCCAGCGCCGGCCTGGCCGCGTCGGCGGCGCTGGCGTCGTCGGCATCCGCCGCCGGCGCGTCGGCCGGCGCGGCCGCGTCCGCCCTCACCCGCACGAGGTGACGCCATGCCCGTGATCGTCAACGAGATGGAGGTGGTGCTCGCGCCCGAGTCCGGCGCGCCCGGCGCCGGGCCGGGGATGCAGGCGCCCCCGCCGGTGGACCCGCGGGTCACCGCCGAGCTGCTGGAGCGCCGCGCCCGCACCGAGCTGCGCCTCCTCGCGCACTGAGGCGCACCGGCGACCGTCGCCACTTTCGCACTTTCGCACCCTTCGCGCTCCCGCAACCCGTCCGAGACCATGCCCGACTCCGGCGCCCCCGGCATCTACCCCTCCCGCCCGCGGATCTCGATCGACGGGCGCGAGGAGGTCGCGCTCGGCGCCCAGGTGCAGGACCTGTTCGTGGAGGAGACGGTGGAGGGGCTGTACCGCTGCGAGGCCACCTTCATCAACTGGGGCCCCCGCAACGGCGCGATCGGCTTCCTCTACTTCGACCGCGGCATGCTGGAGTTCGGGAAGACGCTGAAGGTGGAGATGGGCGCCGGCGACGCGGCGGGGACGGTGTTCGAGGGGCGCATCACCGCGCTGGAGGGGCGCTTCTCGGGCGCGCGGCCGCCGGAGGTGCTGGTGCTGGCCGAGGACCGCATGCAGGACCTGAGGATGACGCGCCGGACACGGACCTTCGAGGACGTGAGCGACGCCGACGTGGTGCGCCGCATCGCCAGCGCGCACTCGCTGCGCGCCGAGGTGGACTTCAGCGGCCCCACGCACCGGGTGGTGGCGCAGGTCAACCAGAGCGACCTGGCGCTGGCCCGCGACCGCGCCCGCGCCGCCGGCGCCGAGCTGTGGATGGAGGGCGACACGCTCAAGGCCAAGCCGCGCACCTCGCGCGGTGCCGGAAGCGCCACCCTCACCTACGGGCAGGCGCTGATCGAGCTGTCGGTGACCGCCGACCTGGCCAACCAGGCCACCGGCTTCACCGTGGCCGGTTGGGACGTGGCCGGCAAGCGCGCCGTCACCCACCGCGCCACCGACACGGTGGTCTCGGCCGAGCTGAACGGCGGCGACGCCGGGGGGAAGGTGCTGGAGGCGGCCCTCGCCTCGCGCGACCAGCAGGTGGTGCACGACCTCCCCGTGAACGCCGACGAGGCGCGCGCGCTGGCCGAGGCGCACTACGCGCGCGCCGCCCGCCGCTTCGTGGTGGGCCACGGGGTGGCCGAGGGCGACGCGCGGGTGAAGGTGGGCGCCGAGGTGGAGCTGAAGGCGGTGGGGCCGCTCTTCGAGGGGAAGTACTACGTCACCCGCGCCCGCCACACCTTCGACGCGGCGAGCGGCTACCGCACCGCCTTCACCGTGGAGCGCCCCGCGCTCGGGAGGGCCGCGTGATCGCCGACCCGATCCTCCTGGAACTGGAGGCCCGCCTCCCCCGCGGCTACGGCGGCCGCTTCTACGGCGCCTACCCCGCGCTGGTGAAGGACGTCGCCGACCCCGACGGCCAGGGGCGGGTGAAGGTGTCGCTCCCCTGGTCGCCCGACGCCGAAGGCGAGGCGTACGAGGCGTGGGCGCGCCTGGCCACCCTGATGGCCGGGAACGACCGCGGGAGCTGGTTCGTCCCCGACGTGAACGACGAGGTGCTGGTGGTGTTCGCCGGCGGCGACCCCCGCTTCCCCTGCGTGGTGGGGTGCCTGTGGAACGGCGAGGACGCGCCCCCCGAGACGATGGACGGCGGCGGCCGCAACTACCTCAAGGTGCTCAAGAGCCGCAACGGCGTGATGGTGACGCTGGACGACCACGACGGGCAGGAGAAGCTGATCCTGGAGACCCCGGGCGGGTGCACGGTGACGCTGCAGGACGGCCCCGGGACGATCACGGTGGAGGACTCCAACGGCAACTCGGTGAAGCTGGAGAGCGCCGGGATCACCGTCACCGCGGCGGCCAAGGTGACGGTGCAGGCCGGCACGGTGGAGGTGAGCGCGGGCTCCGTCTCGGTGAACGCGGGGATGGCCACCTTCAGCGGCGTGGTGCAGTGCAGCACGCTGATCGCCAACTCGGTGGTGAGCGCCAGCTACACCCCCGGCGCGGGGAACATCTGGTGAGCCGGGTCGCGTGGCTCGCGCCGTCGCCCCTGTGGGACGACCTGGCCGGCGGGGGCGACTTCCGCCGCCCGGCGGTGCTGCGCTTCGCCACCGACACCTTCATGGCCGACTTCCAGGCCTCGCTGGAGAAGCGTCCATCCAAAGTGCGCGGCTACGTGGCGCGCGAGGAGACCTGGCGGAAGCCCAGGGCCGGCCTTCCCCCGCGCACCGGCCCGGCCCCGGCGGCCCTCCCCGCCGCCGAGACGCTCAAGCTCTACCAGCCGGTGCACGGGCGCTTCTACCTGGTGGCCGCCTCGCTCGGCTGCCGCGTCCCCGGGCTCCCCGAGCACACGGTGGACCTGGCCGCGGGGGAGTCGGTCACCTTCGTCCTGCGCCGCGTGGCCGTGGACGACGCAACGGGGGCGCGGACGGAGATGGCGTGGGTGAAGGCGGACGACGCGGAGGGGTGGACCGCCGCGGCGGGCGCGGCGCCGCTGGAGGCCGAGGAGCGCCTCCCCCTCTTCGGCACCTTCTTCGACGCCGACGGGGTGCGGCGCCGCCTCTTCGCCGGGCTGATCCCCGTGGACCGGCGCGAGCGCTACGTGGGCGGCCGCGACGTCACCCTGTCCTCCGATGCCGCGGTCTCGGCCGACGGCGCGGGGGCGGACGAGGCGGCTCCCGCGACGGAGATCTCCACCGAGGACCCGCGGGTGCTGGAGTTCCAGCGCTCGGTGCTGGACCCCTGGGTGGGGCTGCGCGACTGGTACGTGGTCGAGACCGCCAACCTCGCCGACCCCTCGCGCACCGACCCGGCGCACACCTCGGCCGAGCAGGGCTCCGCGCTGATCCTGCTGGACCTGGCGACCTTCGTCCGCGAGGCGCTCCCCGACGTCTGGGCCGCCTGGGTCACGCCGTCGCTCGCCGGCTCGCTCCCCACGGCGCAGCGCGCCTTCCACGACGCGTTCGGATTCGACCTGTGGAACCGCAGCCCCTCGTTCGTCCGCCCGGGGACGCAGACCAGCGCGAACGTGGTGAGCTCCACCTTCCGCCAGGCGCTGCTGGACGCCGACGACAGCCGCGAGGCGCTGGAGGGCGCCACGCTGGCGGTGGGCTCGCCTCCCTCGTTCCCCGCGGGCTACGCGCCCCGGCTGCTGACGGTGAACCCGGCGCTCGAGGACGCCCTCCTCCCGTCCGGCACCCGCGGCGACATCACGGGGGACCTGGCGGCCATGAACACGCTGCTGGACCGCGGCGCCGCCCTCCCCGAGGACGCCCCCGGCGTGCACCGCCGCCCGGTCGTGCAGAAGCTGATGGACGCGCTGCTGGAGGTGGACCGGGCGCGCGGCGGCTCCGGCGGATCGTCATCCCAGGGCGAGACGCAGCGGCCGCCCACGCTCCCGCCGCTGAACGCGCAGGGCGACGACCCCTACGTGATCCGCTGCGTGTACGCGCGGCCCCGGTGCGGGCGGCTGGCGCCGCCGGTGGTGAGCGACGCCTCGGCCGAGTTCCGCCTGGCGGGCTTCTTCGACGCCGACGCGCCGCAGCGCCCGATCCGCGTGGCGATGCCGGTGGACACCTCGCCGGCGGCGCTGCGCAAGTACGACCGCAACGTGGCGTTCCTGCTGAGCGACGAGCTGCGCAAGCAGATGAGCCGGGTGAAGGGGATGAAGGAGCTGATGGACGGCGAGGTGGGGAGCCCGTCGGGGCTGGACATCTCGGTGATCTGCTCGCTCTCGATCCCCATCATCACCATCTGCGCGCTGATCGTGCTGATGCTGATGGTGAGCCTGCTGAACATCGTGTTCTTCTGGCTCCCCTTCTTCATCACCTGCTTCCCCGTCCCCACGCTCAAGGCGAAGGAGTAGGCCATGGCCGGCGACACCGTCTTCGGCTCGGGGATCTCGTTCCCCGTGCGGCTGGGCCCCGACGGGCGCGTGGCGATCTCCCGCGGCCCCGACAACGTGCGCGAGTGCATCCGCCACGTGCTGCTCACCGAGCCGGGCGAGCGGGTGATGCTCCCCGACTTCGGCGGGGGCGCGGGGCGCTTCCTCTTCGAGCCCAACACCGTCTCCACCCGCCGCCGCATCCAGGAGCGCATCGAGGAGTCGCTGCGCCGCTGGGAGCCGCGCATCGCCCTGCAGGGCGTGGCGGTGGAGGAAGACCCCGACGACCCCCGCGGCGCCATCGCCACCGTGCGCTACCAGCTCGTCGCCGACGGGGCGACGGAGCAGGTGAGCGTGGCGGTGCAGCTGGCGAGCTAGGGGAGTGCGAGAGTGCGAAAGTGCGAAAGTGCGAAAGTGCGATGGGGGATGATCGAACGACGGTGGGGTGCCGCCGTCGTACTGGCCGAACCAGATCGCCGTTGAAGTCCGCGAAGGCGGACTGCGTGCCGTTGTAGCCGCGAGTTCACTCGCATCCTGGACACCGGCCGGGCCGGAGGCAGTGGGAGCGGAGGGCGACCGCCGCCGCTCACCAACCGTACCGCACGAAGGACCGTCATGCCGCTCATCGTTCCGCGGATCGACGACCGCGACTACACGCAGATCCTCTCCGAGGCGCTGGCGCGCATCCCGCCGCACAACCCGGAGTGGAAGAACTTCAACGACGCCGACCCCGGGGTCACGCTGCTGCAGCTGTTCGCCTTCATGGCGGACAGCCTGCTCTACCGCGCCAACCTGATCCCCGAGCGCAACCGGCTGAAGTTCCTGGAGCTGCTGGGGATCGCGCTGCGCCCGCCCGCCGCGGCCACCGGCGTGGCGGCGATCGCCAACGAGCGCGGGCCGCTGGACGCGGTGACGCTCCCCGCCGGGCTGCAGCTCTTCGCCGGCGCCACCGGCTTCGTCACCGAGAACGGGCTCGACGTGCTGCCGGTGGAGGGAAAGGTCTTCTACCGCGCGAAGCTGGAGGCGGGGACGGAGACCGACACCGCGGCGCGGATGTACACCCAGCTCTTCGGCGACGGCGAGGGCGACGACGCGGCGCTCGACTTCTACCGCACCACCCCCTTCGAGTGGCCGGTGAACGGCGCGCGCGTGGGCGCGGTGAGCCTCACCGACGACGCGGTGGACCATGCGCTCTGGCTGGCCGTGCTCCTGCGCGCCGCCGACAAGCCCGACGACGCCGTGCGCCGCGACGTGACGGCGCGCATCGCCGGGAAGGTGCTCACGCTGGGGATCGCGCCGGCGTGGGACGGGAGCCAGCGCGTGCTGCGCGCGGGGGGCTCGGCCGCGCGCTCGGTGCCGCAGCTCTCCTTCGACATCTCCACCGGCACCTTCGACGCCGCCGGCGAGCCGGTGTACGCGCCGCTCGACGCCGCGGCCGACGACGACGCGCTGGAGAACCTCACCCTGGTGCAGCTCACCCTTCCCGGGGAGGGCGCCTTCGGCCCCTGGGACGACCTGGACCCGATGGACGACGGGGTGGGCGACCTGCCGCCATCGCTCGACGACGAGAGCCTGGCCGCGCGCGTCCTCTGCTGGATCCGCATCCGCCTGGCCGACGTGTCGGCGCCGGCGTCGGGGTCCACCGCGTCGCAGGGGTGGGAGGCGCGCTTCTCCTGGCTGGGGGTGAACGCCACCCGCATCTCGCAGCGCATCCCCGTGGCCGCGCAGCGCGTGGGCTCCGGCACCGGCGAGCCCGACCAGTCGCTGGCGCTGGCCAACGTCCCCGTCCTCCCCGAGACCGTGGCGCTGGCCGTGAACGGCGAGCTCTGGTCGCGCACCGACGACCTGCTGGCCGCCCCGGCCGAGGTGCCGGTGCGCGACCCCTCGCTCCCCCCCGGCGCCGAGCCGGCGGCGGGCGGGAACCCGCGCGTCTTCGCGGTGGACCGCGAGAGCGGCGTGGTGACCTTCGGCAACGGCTACGCGGGGATGCGGCCGCCCCCGGGCGCGGCGATCGTGGCGGCGTACGCCTGGGGCGGCGGGAGCGCGGGGAACGTGGGGATCGGCGCCGTGAAGACGGGGCCGCTCCTCCCGGCCGGCTTCAAGGTGGTCAACCCGATCCCCACCTGGGGCGGCGACGACGGCGAGACGACCACCGAGGCCGAGCGCCGCATCCCGCTGACGCTGAGGAACCAGAACCGCGCGATTTCGAAGGACGACTTCCGCGAGATCGTGGAGGCCACCCCCGGCATCTCGCTGGGACGGATGGAGGTGCTCCCCACCTACCACCCGGCCGTGGGCTCCCCCGCGCCGGGCGTGGTCACCCTGCTGCTGGTTCCCAACGACCCGCTCCGCCCCGACGCACCGGTCCCCGACCGCCTCTTCCTGCAGGCCGTCTGCGCGCACCTGGAGCCGCGCCGGCTGGTGACCACCGAGGTGCACCTGCGCGGCCCCGAGTACGTCTCCCTCTCCCTCTCGGTGGGGTTCGACACCGTGCCGGGGGTGGACCTGGCCACCGTGCGCGAAGCGGTGAAGGCGGCGCTGAAGGCCTTCCTCTCCCCCCTGGCCGGCGGGCAGGAGGGCACCGGGTGGCCGCTGGACAAGCCGGTGGAGGACCGCGAGCTGTGGGCGCAGGCGGCGCGCGTGGCAGGCGTGGCCTCCGTGCGCGGCGTGCGCATGTGGGACGCGGGCGGCACCGAGGTGGCCACCCTCCCCGTGCGCGGCCTCCAGCTCCCGCGGCTGGACCGGCTCTCCGTCCGCGCGGGCGACGCGGAAGACACGGCGGCCCCCACGGGCGCGGCGGTCAAGCGCCGCCCCGTGCCCGTCGTCCCCAAGAGCTGCTGAGGCCCCGTGGACGTCAACGGAACCCGCTTCCACCTGCTGCTGGGGCGCGACGACTGGGTCGGCGCGCGGGGCCCGGCCGCGCGCGCCGAGTGGGCCGACGGCGCGCTGGGGCTGCAGCGCCTCCCCGTCGTCTTCCCCGCGCGCGGCCTGGAGACGCCGCCCACGCAGGATGACCGCCGCGGCGCCGGGCGCGACTCCTTCGGCAACTGGTACGTGATCGGCGCCGACGGCCGCTCGATCGTGGCGCGCTCGCACCACGACCACGCCGAGGTGCGCTTCTGGCCCCCCGCCGCGCCGCCTGCGTGCGCCGACGCGGCCCCGGGCGGCTTCGCCCCCGCCGTCCCGCCGCCCGCGCCGGAGCCGGTGCGGCTGCGCGGGCTGGCCGTCACCGGCGACCACTACCTGGTCGCGGGGACGCTGGAGCCCGCCGGGCTGCTGGTGTTCGACCTGGCCGCGGGGGGGCCGCCGGTGGCGCTCCCCTGGCCGGCGGCGGTGCCGTTCGCCCCGTGGGACGTCGCCGCGGCGCCCGGGGGCGGGGCGTGGGTGCTGGACCGCGACAACGCCCGCCTCTGGGCGCTCGACCGCCACTTCCGCGTGGTCTCGGGCTCGCCGCTGGCGCGGCCGGCCCCCGCCGCCCCCGACTTCGTCCCCGCGTCCGCGTCCCCCGACGCGTGCGACGCGCTGGGCGACGCCGGCGCGTCCGCCGACGCCGTGGTCCCCATCACCTTGGACGCGTCGCTCCCGATCCCCGAGGTGGAGGAGCCGGTGGCGGTGGACGCGCTCTGCGACGGGAGCGCGCTGGTGCTGGGGCGCGACGGCGCGAGCGGCGCCGCGGCGATCCACCGCTACGCGCTGGACGGCGCGCATTCCATCCATCCCCTGGCCCCGCTCCTGGGCGACGTCCCCGAGGTGCTGGCCGACCTGGCGCGCGCCTTCGACTTCGCCTTCGTGCCGGCGGCCGGGTGCTCGAAGCACGACGCGCGGGGCACCGCCTACCTGGTCTCGCCCAGCGGCAACCAGGGGTACGCGTTCACGCTGGCGGGCGAGGCGGGGGCGCTGGAGATCGGCTTCGGGCGCGACTTCCACCCGATGCGGCGCTTCGGCGGGCGGGCGCTGGTGGCGGCGGGGGGCGAGGCGTGGTACGACGGCCCCGGCGGCCGCTTCGTCCCCCTCCTGGCCTACCCGCGCCCCAGCTTCGAGCGCACGGCCGAGCTGCGCCTCCCCGCGCGCGGCGAGGGGGGCGACGACGCGCGCGCCTTCGACGGCCGCGAGCCGGGGTGCGTGTGGCACCGGCTGCTGCTGGACGCCTGCATCCCCCCCGAGGGCGGCGTGCGCTTCGAGAGCCGCGCGGCCGACACGCTGGCCGAGCTGGCCGCGCTCCCCTGGGAGGAGGAGCCGGCGCCGTACCTGCGCGCCACCGGCCCCGAGCTCCCCTGGCGCGCCGCGCCGCTCGGCGGCCCCGCGGGGCAGGCCGGCACCTGGGAGCTCCTCTTCCAGAACGCCCGCGGGCGCTACCTGCAGCTCCGCGCCACCCTTGCGGGGAACGGCCGCACCACGCCGCGGCTGCACGGGCTGCGCCTCTACTACCAACGCTTCTCCTACCTCTCCCGCTACCTCCCCGCCGTCTGGCGCGAAGACCCCGCGTCGGCGTCGTTCCTCGACCGCTTCCTGGCCAACCCCGAGGGGACGCTGACGGAGATCGAGGGGCGCGTGGCCGACGTGCAGGTGCTGTTCGACACGCGCACCGTGCCGGCCGACTTCCTGGAGTGGCTGGCCGGCTGGATGGGCGCCACCCTCGACGCCGCCTGGGACGAGCCCAAGCGCCGCTTCTTCCTCGCCAACGCCCTGCGCATGTACGCCTCGCGCGGCACCCGCGAGGGGATCGTCCGCGCGCTGCGCCTGGCGCTCGAGGAGTGCGTGGACCCGCACCTGTTCGACGACTGCGCGTGCGGGGGATCGGATTCGGCGGGATCGGCGTCGACCGCGGTCGCGGCGACGTCGACCGCGTCCGCCACCACCACCGGGTCGGCGTCTTCCGCCGGATCGGCGGGCGGATGCGGATGCGGGGGGACGAGCGGGAGCGGAGGCGGGTCGGCGCGGTCGCGCTTCTCCGTGCGGGTGGTGGAGCGCTTCCTCTCGCGCACGGCGCCGGGGGTGGCGTACGGCGACGTGACCGCGCTGGCCGGGCCGGGGACCACCGCCACGGCGCTCCCCTGGAGCCCCGCCCAGGGCGCCGAGCCGCTGCACGCGCGCTGGCGCGAGTGGCTGGCCGGGCGGTACGGCTCGGTGGGGAAGCTGAACGCCGCCTGGGGGACGGAGCTTCCCTCGCTCGACTCGCGGCTGATCCGCCTGGCCGCCACGGCGCCGCCCGCGGCGCAGGCGGCGGACTGGTCGCGCTTCCTGCGCGAGGGGCTGGGCTTCACCTACGTGCCGCCGGCGGGCGCCGAGCTCCCGCTCTGGCACGACTTCCTGGCCGCGCGCCACCGCAGCGTGGAGGCGCTGAACGCGGCGTGGAAGCGGACGGGGACGGCGGTCCATCCCTCGTTCGAGGCGGTCCCCTTCCCCACCGCCATGCCGGCGGGCGGCGAGGAGCTGGGCGACTGGATCGCCTTCGCGAGCGTGGTGGTGCCGATGCACCGCGCGGCGCACCGCTTCACCGTGCTGGTGCCCGTCTTCCCCGGCGAGGACGCGGAGAGCCAGCGGCGCCGGCGCGACCTGGCGCGCCGCATCGCCGAGATCGAGAAGCCGGCCCACACCGTGGTGGAGGCGCGCCTGTACTGGGCCGCCATGCGCGTGGGCGAGGCGCGGCTGGGCACCGACACCCTGCTGGGCCAGGGGAGCCGGTTCACCGCGCTGGAGCTGGGCCGCGGCGCGCTGGGCGCCGCGCTGCTGGCGTGGACCGAGCCCTGGAACACAACCGGGCGCAGGGTGGTGGGGCGAGACCCCGTCGCCGTGCGCCGCCAACCGCGGGCGATCCCTGCGAGGTCGAGATGACTGCATTCGCTACAGCCGCCGCCGGGCCGCTCCGGGCGGACCCTTCCAAGCGCGTGAACTACACGCTGGGCCTGGTGCTGGGGGTCGACGAGTTCCAGCAGGAGCAGCTCTACCACGCCGCCGGCCGGCGCAGGCACGACCAGTGGCTGCACGGCTACGGCACCGCGTGGGGGCTGCGGCTCACCACGCCCTCGCCCGGCGACGCCGACCCCGAGATCCAGGTGACCGGGGGCGTGGCCGTGGACCCGTGCGGCCGCGAGATCTGCGTGCCCGACACCATGTGCGTGCGGCTGAACGCCTGGCTGGCGCGGCACCGCGAGGTGCTCCAGCGCCTCTACGGCGCCGGCCCCGCCACCATCCCCCTGGCGGTGGTGCTCTGCCACCGCGAGTGCCCCGACGACGTGGTGCCGGTGCCCGGCGAGCCGTGCCGCAGCCAGGACGACGCCATGCAGCCCTCGCGCATCCGCGAGACCTTCGAGCTGCGGCTGGCGCTGCGCGACGAGGCCCCGTGGGACTCGCCCCCGGGCGACAACCCCGGCGGGCTCACCCTCTTCCGCTTCTCGCACCCCGAGGAGGAGGCGGTGCGCGCCTTCGGGCGGCTGCTGGACCGGGTGCGCGTGGCGTGCCCCGGCGACGCGGCCGCCGGCGGCCGCGAGGCGCTGCTGGCCGCGGTGCGCGCGCTGGACGACGACGCGCAGGAGGCCGAGGCCGGCTCGCCGCCGGGGGCGCGCGACCCGATCGCGCTCTTCGCCGACGAGGCCGACGCCGCCATCCGCGAGGCGATCCGCGTGTGGGCCACCGAGGTGCGCCCCCGGGTGCGCGCCCGCGAGCCGGGGGGCGAGGGGTGCGGCTGCGGCTGCCCGGGCGAGGACGACTGCTGCGTGCTGCTGGGCGAGGTGGACCTGCCGGTCGCCGCCGGCTGGACGGTGGCGGGGAACCCCTTCCCGGCCGACGAGACGCGCCGCCCGATCCTGCTGCACACGCGGCTGCTGCAGGAGTGGCTGACGCGCGGCGGCGAGGGCGACTGCTGCTGCGGCTGCCCCGAGGTGGACACCTTCGTGACCGCCGCGCCGATCGCGCTGGACACGGTGCGGGTGTGGCTGCACCACGACGAGCCCCTGCAGCTCCCCGCCGACGCGGTGACGGTGGTGGTGAACGGC
>Ga0190275_10000956_pt1 | contig 22585 bp, 19 predicted proteins | sample Popmic550T_FD_133745 | JGI IMG/M metagenome (GOLD analysis project Ga0190275, IMG submission 133745) | Populus adjacent soil microbial communities from riparian zone of Yellowstone River, Montana, USA - 550 T | ecosystem: Environmental > Terrestrial > Soil > Riparian zone > Trees stand | place...
AAATACTCTGGTCGGATGCCTGGACATGCTCCCGTTGCGAGTTGACCGGAAAGCGGATCGATATCGACGCTGACGATTCCATCCGGAGCATCCCAATCGCGGACGTTGCGATACTCCCGGCGCGCATGGGCGCGCTTCATAAACTCGGTCCAGATCGGGAGAGCGGACTTGGCGCCTTCCAGATTCAAGTCTTTGCCGTCGTCGAAACCCACCCAGACGACGCAGATCAATTTCGATGTAAACCCGGCGAACCAACCATCTCGAGAGGTCCCAGTCTTGCCGGCGGCAGGGAGCGTGAACCCGCGTCCGCGAACACCGGCGGCAGTACCGCTGCGCATAACTTCCTGCATCAAACTGACCATCAAGTAGTTCACGCGGGGGTCGAGCACTGGCTTGCGCTGCGGTTGAGATTCGTAGATCAAAGAGGATTTGTGGCTCCGAATCATGCGGATCCAGTTGGGCTTGGATACGACACCACGGTTGTCGAACATCGTGTAGGCGCCGGCGACTTCGATTGGCGTTGCATCCGCCGCTCCGAGAGAGATGGCAGGAGTCGCGCCGACGTTCATGCTCATTCCCGCTCGTTTAGCGATGTCGAGAACGCTACGGAAACCGGCCATTTCCGCGAGCTTAACGGTTGGAATGTTCAGCGATTTCGCCATGGCCTGCCGAACAGTTACGGTTCCGTAAAAACGATTGCCGAAGTTACTTGGCTGATATGTCCGGTCGTCATAGTAGAACGTTGTGGGCTCGTCTGCCATTGTTGTCGCTGGCGTGACAAGAGTCGATGTGTCACTGCCAACCGACGAATTTAGCGCAGCAGCATAAACAAACGGCTTGAACACTGATCCGGGTTGACGCTTGGCAACCGCCCGGTTCAACTGGCTCAAACCATAGTCGCGGCCACCGATCAACGCTTTGATATCCCCGGTCAGCGGGTCCATCGCGACGACGGCGACTTGGGCTTCCCGGAACGGCTGACCCTTCTTAGTCCGCTTCCGCATCAGGTCGTCCAATTCCTTCATGCCGATGCGGACGGCTTCGGCGGCGTCATGCTGCAGGTTCAGATCGAGGGTGGTGTAGACACGGTAGGAGTTGTTCTGGAAGTCGTGCTCCTGAAACTGCTCAAGGAGCGAATCGTTCACTAGATCAACAAAGTAGGGAGCATCGGTTGACTCCGAACCGCTTTTGGCGACGACCAGCGGCTCTTCGACCGCTCGAGCGTACTCTTGGTCGGTGATGTAGCCGTTCTCCCGCATCAGGTGGAGGACGACATTCCGACGAGCCCGCGCGCGTTCCGGCCAGCGTACGGGGTTCGTGAAGCTGGGACGCTGAATGAGACCAGCAAGCGTTGCGACTTCAGCAAGGGACAGATCCCGGACGTCCTTTCCAAAATACGTTTGGGACGCTTCCCCGAAACCACGGATAGCAAAGCTGCCCCGGCGGCCGAGGTCCACCATATTGGCGTAATACTCGAAAATCTGCTCTTTTGAGAGCTTCTGCTCAAGGTGAAGAGTGATCATCACCTCGGCCAGTTTTCGCTGGATGGTCTTCTCCGGAGTCAGCCAAAAGCTGCGCGCGAGCTGCATGCTGAGCGTTGAGGCTCCCTGCGCACGTCGCTGTTCCTTCAGGTCGACGTAGGCAGCCTTCAAAACCCGGAGCGGGTCGAAGCCCGAGTGTTGAAAGAAGCGCTTGTCTTCTACCGAAACCACAGCATTAACAAGCACCTTGGGCAGATCCTGAAAGCGGACCAGACGGCGCTTTTCACGGCTTCGATCGAACAGATTCGTTATCAGCTCCGGTTCGATCAGATACTGGGTTCGTTCTGTATTGTCGCGAAGAGAAATGACTTGCACTACCTTGCGATCTTTGAACTTAACGACAGCCTCTTCGTCGTTAAAGTAGGACTCCGCCCCCGGAAAGATCTCGATGGCGTTCGGGCGCATGTTGTACCAGCCCATGCTGCTGGTTGTCTTACTGTCGGAATAGCCGCTGCGCCGCAGCGCAACCCCGATCTCTTCGGCAGTAATCTGATCCCCCACCATGACAACCTGGGGCGCCGCGAACAGCATGGAGGTATTGGCGAAAGGACCGCTACGAAGCTTTTCGTCTATCTGCCGCGAGTACTTGACAAAAGAAAACGTAAACAGCCCGAGCAGCAGCGTGTTTACAACAACAAAGGCGAGGAGAAAGGCCCTGCCCCAGGGGTGCAGAACGAAGCGTACAAGCGCAGCTTTTTTCGGTACCTGTAATCGAACTGCCACTATTGAGTCTCGGCTACCTACGATTTTCGCACGTCCGTATGACGCTTACTCTATCCCGTCATTGGGCTCCAGCGTCAAGATCTTGAGGGAATACATGGATATGCAGTACGCCCGCTTGTCTCGACTGTAATCTAGACGACAGCCGCCGCCGAGGAAGTTTCCTATGGAAGTTTGCGAGAGAAGGGTTCGCGAGGCCACCTTGGGCCGGCAGCCTCGTTCCAGCTTATCGAATGGCTTGGGCGGCCCGGCGCGGCCGAGACCGAAACAGCTTTTCAACATCCGACTGCGGAGCGCTGACGGAAAACAGTACAGTGGTGCCTTGAACAGTGCTCTTCGCCGTCTGAAGAAGTGACAGGAAAGGGGTAATCGCTTGATTCTTGTTCCCCTGCATTTGACCCATCGCCATCATGAATTGAATGACCTGGGCTAAGGCCTGAGCGTCCTTTTCGGTCTTCATGATGGCTTCAGCGCTGAGTTCGACCGTGGAACCGAGTGTCAAACCGCCGCTAAGGATCTCGAGGGCGTCTTCCGGAAGCTGCATCTTGCCGAACTTCAAACCGCTCTGACCCGTCGCAACGAACCAGACGTCATTTCGGGATCCGGCCAGAGCGACCTTCGTCGCAAGCGCCGCGTTCAGTTCCGAAGGCTTACTGCGCCGATCCAAAGCAGCTTTGACAAGCGCAGTATCGCCCGCCACCACGATCCCGGTCTCCGGGAAAGCGATCATTGTCGGGCCGGCGGCTTCATAGATGTCTACGCCCGCGTACGAACTCCGCTCCATTCCCTTCTCGATCAGCGCGGCGCCGAGACTCTCGGTATTAAACCTAGCCCGAGCTGCAATCAACCCTGGCTTTTTCCCTTCGCCACCCGGTGAGAAGGCGACGAGTTCGATGAGATCCCGTCGCGGATCAAAACCCGTTGCGGTGATGAACTTGCCGAACGCCGCATCCTCCTGACCCAATCGCGACTGGGCGAACAGGCCCAGTGGAGACGCCATCACCCGGCTGACATATACGCCGGCGATATCCTTGGCGTCTGACCCCCCGTATTTCAGAAGGTCGGCATCCACCGCAAGCAGCGGAGAAACCGAGGCAGCGGCAATCAGGATCAGAGTATTTAGCTTCATTTGCCCTCACTATTCCTTAACGCCGTCGGCGGGCAGAAAGTTCCCCGTATGGATTGGCTCTTGCGACATCACTTCGATCCCGTAAGCATCCAGGCCGACAATTTTACGTGGATTGTTTGTAAGCAGCCGTACACGCGATAAGCCAAGATCCGCCAGGATTTGCGCGCCGATTCCGGCTTCATGCTGCAATCTTCGATGTCCGTCGGTGCTGGCTGAGTACGTCGCGCCACGGGTGTGAGGCATCAGCTTGTCACGCTGCATCCGAAGTCCGGCAGTCGATTGATGAAGATAGACGAGCACCCCGCGACCTTCCTTGGCGATTCTGGCAAGTGATCCTCGGATAGCATCATGACAGTCACAGTCTACTGAGCCGAATACATCACCATAGGTACAGTTGGCATGCATACGAACAGGCACATCGCTTGCGCTCAGAAGATCACCGAGCACGAGAGCCAGATGAATATCGGGATCGACTGAACTTGAATAGGCGATTGTTTGAAACTCGCCGAACTCGGTTCGAATAGCGCCTTCGGCATGTCGTCGCACAACGCGCTCATGAAGAAGTCGATAACGTATCAGGTCTGCCACGGAGATCAACTTCAAATCATGAGACCGACAGAATTCGACCAATTCGGGCATCCGCGACATTGTTCCGTCTTGGTTCATGATCTCGCAAATGACGCCTCCTGGACGAAACCCTGCGAGTCTCGCCAAGTCCACCGCAGCCTCAGTTTGCCCTGCACGTACCAGAACGCCGCCTTCCCGGGCGCGCAACGGAAATACATGGCCGGGACGAGCGAGATCGGACGGCCGCGTCTCCGGACGCATGGCTGTTTGAATCGTCAAGGCGCGGTCGGCCGCCGAGATCCCTGTGGTGACGCCGTTCGCAGCGTCAATTGCTTCGCAGAAAGCAGTTGTGAAACGGGATGTATTGTTCGGTGACATCAACGGAAGTTGGAGTTCATCGCACCGCTCCGGACTGAGCGCCAGGCAAATCAGTCCACGGCCGTGCATAGCCATGAAATTGATAATTTCTGGCGTTATTCTTTCCGCTGCGATGGTAAGGTCACCTTCGTTCTCGCGATCCTCGTCATCTACAACCACGAGCATCTTCCCCGCACGGAAGTCTTCGAGGGCCTCCGGTATGGAAGCTAGGGCCATACTTCCATTCTGACTTAGCCATTTCGCTGTTAAGAACTTGGCTTTCGAGCAAAAATAAAGGCGCGATGCTCAGGTCGCGCCTTTAACGGAGGGGGACTGCGGTAGGGAAGCTACTCGCAGGTTCATGATTGAGACGATTTCGTGCTCGCGTTTAGTCGAGAGCGTTACGGTTAAATATTATTCGTGGCCGAGGTAAAGAAAACGCGCGATGAAGAGCGCCGTCAGAACATACATAAGCCAATTGACACGCCGAAATTCACCTTGTAGTACGCATAGGATTGTGTGGACGGTGAACCCCAAGGCAATCCCGTTTGCGATGCTGAACGTGAATGGAATCGAGATGATCGTCAGGAATGCGGGAATTGCAATGCGAAGTTCGGACCAGTCGATTTCCGCCATATGCGACGCCATTAGGGAGCCGACAAGGATCAGCGCAGGAGCGGTCGCGGCTGAAGGAATAGCTCCGATGAGAGGCGCGGTGAACAGAGCTACAAGGAATAATAGTCCCGTTACAATCGCCGTTACACCGGATCTGCCGCCTGCCACGACACCAGAAGCACTCTCGATATAGCTTACGACTGTCGAAGTTCCACTAAGCGATCCGGCAATGGTTGCGGCAGCGTCGCTGAAGAGTATTCGATTCAACCTGGGAATACGGCGCGTTTCATCGAAGAGCTGCGCCTTCTTGCCAACTGCAACGAGAGTGCCGACATTGTCGAAGAGATCGACGAACAGGAACACGAAAACAATCTCCAAAACGCCGAGGCTCAAAGCACCCCGTATGTCGAGCTGGAATGCCGTGGCGCCGATATCGGCGAACGAGAACGAGCCGGGACTCCACTTCACAAGACCCGTAAGCGCGCCAAGCGCCGTAGTTGCAAGGACACCAATCAGCATCGCGGCCTGATATCGGCGGACCAGTAAGGCGGCGGTGAGAAGGAGGCCGAAGATAGCTAACAACACGCTTGGATCGCGGAGATTACCCAACGTTACGAGCGTCGCGGGATTGGCGATGACAAGCCCGGAGTTCTTCAAACCAATCAATGCAATGAACAGGCCGATTCCACTTGCTACGGCTGAATAGAGTTCTTGCGGAATTGCGGACACTATCATTTGTCGGATGCCCACGAACGTCAGAATGAGGAAGATGATGCCGGAGAGAAAGACAGCTCCCAACGCAACGGGCCAAGCGACTCCCAGTCCTTTGACGACAGTGTAGGTGAAGTAAGCGTTCAATCCCATGCCCGGCGCGAGCGCGATGGGATAACGGGCGAGCGCGCCCATGAGAATGCTGCCGAATGCCGCTGAAACACAGGTAGCGGCGACGACAGCTTCGAAGGGCATGCCTGCATCCCGCAGGATTGAGGGATTGACGAAGATGATGTAGGCCATCGTGATGAAGGTAGTCACTCCGGCCAGGATTTCGGTTCGCCAATCCGTTTTTAAAGCGGTGAACTCGAAGTAACGCTCGAGGCGCTGCTTCATTTTTTTGAGTCAGCAGTTTTCAGATCACCAGTGGAAGCAGCTTTAGAACGCCAGTCCGGCGCGTCGAGACGCTGAGTCAGCCACTCGGCGATGTCAGTAAGACTTTGCTGGGATACGGAGTGGCCGATCGAGTACTCGCGGTAGGTTAGATCGACGGGAAGTTTCTGCAACTCGTCACGAATCGCACGGCCGAAAGCGATCTGCAAAACCTGATCCTGCGTGCCGTGCACAATCATCGCTGGAAAGCCGCGCAACTCGTCAGCAGGAGCAGCGCGCTCTACAATTCCCGGAAGCAGGCGTCCACTCATTCCTACGATACCGGCAAAGTTTCGGGGGGCCATCAAAGCACTAGCCACGCTCATGATGCAACCTTGACTGAAGCCCATCAAAAATATGCGTTGACGATCGATGTTGTAGGAGGAAGCGAGCTCTTCGACAAACGTTCGAAGCAGTTCCAGGCTCCGCTCAGCCTCGTCGGCGTCGATGATGTGTCCAGTCGGCGTGAACTGCACGTGGTACCAGCCATACGAACTGTGACCGAGCGTTATGGGAGCACGGGCGCTCACGACGAAGAAACGCGGATCCAAGGCAGGAGCAAGGCCCATAAGATCCTGCTCGTTACTGCCGACGCCATGAAGTAACAGGAGTAGAGGCGCGGGCTCGCGGGTGTTGCCGGCCGGTTCGCGCACAGCGTGAACAAGAGAAAATTTCATCTGCTGTTTAAGCTTACCTATTTTGGCCAGTCGCGCAACTGTTCGAGCAGATCGATGGCGAGCGGAAGGCGTTCGTGATTCACATGGCGCATGAGTTCGACCTGTTTCCGTCCGATCGGCTCATCCACTTCCCTGAGCAATGACAGCCCTTCCGACGATATGTGAATCGCGACGAAGCGACGGTCTTCCTTGGCTCGGCTGCGCGTCAGCAACTTGCGCCGCTCCAGCCGATCGAGAAGTCGCGTGATATCGGGATCGCGCGTGATCATGCGCGAAGCGATTTCTTTGCAGGTAATGCCTCTGTCGCCTGCCCCCCGAAGAATACGAAGCACGTTGTACTGAGTAGGTGAGATGCCGAAAGGTCGCAGGACATCAATGAGCTCCTGCATGAGTGCATCGGCAGTACGCTGCACGTTCAGGAAAACTTCTTCCTCAACATGGCGAAAAGGACTGGCATATTGCAGTTCGTTCACGATTCCACCTGCTACGGACGTATGCTAAACACCAGCGCAGCAGTTGTCAAGATCCTGTAAAAAACCTGTAAAACAGTTAGCCGGCGCACTAAACCGGACACAGTTCCAGCGGTCTACGCTCCCAAATCAAAAAAACTTGCGCGGTCTGTCGAAAAAGCGGAAGGTCAATCGTTCTTAGAGTGACAGGAGAGAGACAGCAATCATGCAGCGAAACAGGATCGTACCCGTCGAAGAGTGGACTGCTGCACGCAAGCAGTTGCTGAACAAAGAAAAGGTGATGACGCGGTTGCGGGATGAGCTTAGCCGTGATCGACGTGAGCTGCCATGGGTCAGAGTCAACAAACTGTATGTTTTCGAAGGTCCGGATGGGAAAGAGGCATTCGCGGATCTCTTTGAGGACCGTAATCAATTGATCGTGTACCACTTCATGCTTGCGCCCGAGTGGGAAGAAGGCTGCCCGAGCTGTTCCTTTGTGGCCGATCACCTAGACGGTATTCTCGTCCATCTCAACGCTCGTGACGTCACATTGGCAGTGGTGTCGCGCGCGCCGTGGCCCAAGATCGAAGCATTCCGGAAAAGAATGGGCTGGCGCTTCAAATGGGTCTCATCGCATGGGACCGACTTCAATTTCGACCATCACGTATCGGCTACATCGGAGGAGGTGGCCAAGGGAAAAATGCTCTACAACTACGAAGTATCGGATCTCGGAGTTGAAGAATTGCCTGGCGCCAGCGTGTTTTACAGAGATGAGGAAGGTGGTATCTTTCACACTTATTCGACCTACGCTCGCGGAGTGGAAATGTTGCTCGGAGCGTATAACTTCCTTGACCTCACGCCAAAAGGTCGCGATGAAGATGACCTGGCATTTCCGATGGCTTGGCTTCGCCATCACGATCGCTATGACGCTAGCTACCAGGTCGATCCAAAGGCGAATTACTCGCCTCCGAAAGGATCTGTCTGTTCTCACTGTTCAATTGAGAGACCTGCGTGAAGACCCATAGTTGTTGCGAAGCTTCCAGTTGGCTGATTCCGGCAGCGATCCTTGCGCTTTTGCCGAAATGCCCGGCATGTTTTGCAGCGTATTTCGCAATTGGCTCAGGTACTGCTCTTACCGTTTCAACTGCGGCACAACTACGAGTTCTTCTCGTCATTATTTGTGTAGCGTTACTTTCCTACCTTACGAGCAAGGCAGCGATTCGCGCCTTGCCGTGTTTCACACGACTTGAAAGGAGATAAGACTATGGCAACCAAAACTGAAGAAGTTACCGAAAAGCAAATGACTGACTGTGGCGGTATGAAAATTGAACCGCAGAAAGAACATCAATGGCTGCAGCAACTCGTCGGCGATTGGACCTGTGAGGGCGAGGGTGCGATGGATCCGGGTCAGCCGCCAGTCAAATGGAGCGGGACCGAAAGCGTAAGGTCTGTTGGCGGACTCTGGACTGTCGCCGAAGGGGCAGGTGAAATGCCTGGTACAGGTGAGCCGACAACAACGCTGATGACCCTCGGCTATGATCCCCAGAAGAAGCGTTTCGTAGGCACATTCATGGGCTCGATGATGACGAATCTCTGGGTGTATGAAGGATCGCTCGATGCTTCAGGAAACCTCCTCACGCTCGACACCGAAGGTCCGAACATGGCCGGCGAGGGCAAGATGGCCAAGTATCAGGACATCGTTGAGATTAAGAGCAACGATCTCCGGCTGCTGAGATCGAGGATGCAAGGAGAAGACGGTAAATGGAATGAAGTGATGACGGCCACTTACCGTCGGAAGAAGTAGAACTCCAAGCAGAGCGGCTTGGTGTGCGCCGAGCCGCTCTCGACCAGCAGAGAGGAACAATGATCGAAAGCATAGTCGCACAGCCGAAAATCGTATCTCGAGAAGAGTGGCTCTCCGCACGGAAGGAGCTGCTTGCCAAAGAGAAGGAGCTTACCCGACGTCGAGATGCCCTTAATGCCGAACGTCGAAGGCTGCCAATGGTCGCAATCGAGAAGCAGTACGTCTTTAGCGGGCCAGACGGTCAAATGAGCTTACTCGATTTGTTTGACAACTGCCGCCAATTGATCGTGTATCACTTCATGTTCGAGCCGGGTCCGGCGCCTCCGGGCAAATCCGGCGAACCCTGGGACGAAGGTTGCAGTGGATGCTCGTTTGTCACCGACAACATCGGCCATCTTGCTCACCTCCGAGCGCGTGACACGTCTCTTGTACTGGTCTCGCGTGCGCCAATTACCAAGATCGCGCCTTTCAAGGCGCGCATGGGATGGACGGTCCCGTGGTATTCGTCCTTCGGAAGCGACTTCAACTATGATTTCCACGTCACGCAGGATGAAGCGATCGCTCCGATCGAGTACAACTACCGGGACAAACAAACACTGAGGGAATCGGGTCACAACTATCATCTGCAGGGAGAGCAGCCAGGGTTGAGCGTATTTCTTCGCGATGGCGATAAGATCTTTCACACATACTCGATGTATGCTCGCGGTCTCGATCAACTCGATGGGACTTACATTTATCTCGACCTCACACCGTTCGGTAGGCAAGAAAAATGGGAAGATTCTCCCGGAGGATGGCCGCAAACACCAACCGACTGGTTACGTCATCACGACAAATATGGCGAAGAGCGCGGAGTGGAGGACTCCTGTTGCAATGCTAAAGGAAAGTAAAGCGTTTAGCGGCTTCTCGGTGGATGATACCCGTAAGGCGAAAGAGTTCTACGGGCAAACGCTTGGGCTGAAGGTGACGGATTCGGAGGAGAACACAGTCGAGTTGCATCTAGGGAGCGGCGCAAAGGTTCTCATTTATCCAAAACCCAATCACAAACCGGCTACGTTTACGATCCTGAACTTTCCTGTGGACAACGTCGACAAAGCTGTTGACGAGCTGACGGAGCGCGGCGTTCGCTTCGAGATATACGATCTGCCCAGTCTGAAGACGGACCAACGAGGAGTCTTTCGTGGAGGGGGTCCCACGATTGCATGGTTCAAAGATCCGGCCGGCAATATTCTATCCGTACTTGAAGTTTAGGAGGGGTCTACACATGAAGTTAGTCAATTCGGTTCTCGTTGCCTTTAGTGTCGCTACGACACTTTTTGCAGGAGAACTCGATACCACCACACGCAAGGTATTGCTGGATCATCTCAACCAGAGCTCAACCGAATTTCACGCGGCGCTCAAGGGAGTCACGGCTGAGCAATGGAACTACAAGCCCGCGCCCGATGTATGGTCAGTTGCCGAATGTGCCGAGCATATTGTCCTGACGGAGGATCTTCTTCGGGACATGGTCGCGAATAAGGTTCTCGCGACGCCGGCAAGTCCTGAGCGGATCGCAGCGCGCAAGCTAAACGACGACAAGGTCACGAAGATGATCACGGATCGAAGCAACAAAGCAAAGGCTCCGGAAGTGCTGAAGCCGACGCACCAGTTCGCCACTCCGGAAGCTGCGCTGAAGGCATTCGACGAAAAACGTGCAAAGACAATTGCGTTTGCCAAGTCGCATGACGATCTTCGCGAGCATGCGTCGCCGCATCCCCTTTTCAAGGAACTTGACGCGTATCAGTGGCTACTCTATCTCTCGGGCCACAGCATGCGCCATACGGCACAGATCCTGGAAGTGAAGGCGAGTGCGGGATACCCGAAGTAGGGCTACGTTAAACTGAAGAGACCCGCCCGCGTCTGCGGGTGTTATCTTCTTGCTACACACAGACACAAGTACATTTTTAGAGCGTTCCCGTTCAGCGGTGGAACTGCTTGAACTGATCGCTGCCGACAGACGGCTGCTCGATACATTGCCTGAAGAAGAGCGGAAGCGTTTACATCAGGCGGTAGCGCAAGTTTACAATCCTGATCCTGCCGCTCGTCGTCGATTGTTGAAGACGGAAGAGCGAGAAAGGAACGCAGCACAAACACAGCGTGATGGCGAGATCCTGCATGAGACGGGCATCCGGACGCTGCGCCGTAAGCCCGTTTTTACTACGCCGAATGTGTTTGCGCCAGAAGGTTTCGGAGCTGAGGATGCTCACGGCGATGAGCAGGAGCAACGGGAAGCAATCGAGCCTCGGCACTGCTATGTTTGCAAGCAGAAATACTCGGTCATTCATCACTTCTACGACCAGATGTGTCCTTCGTGCGCCGACTTCAATTTCGCCAAGCGCACCGAGTTGGCCGATCTCCGCGGCCGCGTTGCACTGCTGACGGGTGGACGCGTTAAGATCGGCTATCAGGCTGGTCTGAAATTGCTGCGGGCCGGCGCGCAGCTGATCGTGACGACTCGGTTTCCACGCGACTCGGCGGCGCGTTACGGGAAGGAGCCGGACTTCAGTGAGTGGGCCGATCGGCTTGAGATTTTTGGGCTCGATCTGCGACACACGCCGAGCGTCGAAGAGTTCTGCCGTGAGTTGCTCGCGACACGTCCAAGGCTGGATTTCATCATCAACAACGCCTGCCAGACCGTTCGCCGGCCGCCTGCTTTCTACGCGCACATGATGGAAGGAGAACGTGCTGCGCTGCGCGAGATGCCAGCCGATACACGGAAGCTTTTGGGCGCATTCGAAGGCTTGCGCAGCTATGACATGCTTCCCGCGTCGGCTGGTAAGACAGTCGGCTCGGCCGAATTATCGCAGATCCCTCTTCTCGCCGAGGATCTGCTTGGGCAAAAGCATCTATTTCCCGAGGGAGTCCTCGATCAGGATCTGCAGCAAGTCGACTTGCGCGGCCGCAATTCGTGGCGGTTGCTATTGGCGGAAGTGTCCTCGGTAGAACTACTCGAAGTGCAGTTGATTAACGCGGTGGCGCCGTTCATTCTCAACGCTCGGCTTAAGCCGCTGATGCTACGTACACCGGAGCGGGACAAACATATCGTGAATGTGTCTGCTGTCGAAGGCCAGTTTTATCGCCGGTGGAAAACAACTCGTCATCCTCACACGAACATGGCTAAGGCCGCGCTGAATATGATGACGCGTACCGCAGCGACAGACTACCACGATAGCGGCATCCACATGAACAGCGTCGATACCGGATGGGTGACGGATGAGGATCCGGCTGAGATTGCGGCTCGGAAAACGGTGGAACAACGGTTTCATCCGCCTCTCGATATCGTTGACGGGGCGGCGCGCATTCTCGACCCGATCATTCATGGCTTCAATACGGGCGAACATGTATGGGGACAATTTCTGAAAGACTACACGCCGACCGATTGGTAAAGCCATTCGTTCTTGGAGGGAAACGAACTTTATCGCTCCACTTCAGCATCATTGGCGTGCAAAGCAGAATGGACGTGCGGATGCCCGATCGTCTGGTGCTCGGCTACACACGGACGATGGTGGGCTTTCTGTTGTTCAATCCACAGCCGGACCATATTGGGATGATCGGTTTAGGCGGAGGATCGATTCCGAAGTACTGCTACCGACGCCTTCCGAATGCGAGGATCAGCGTGGCGGAAATAAGTCCCGAAGTCATCGGATTTCGTGACTCTTTTCAGATCCCCCGGGACGATCACCGATTCCACGTTTTCTGTGAAGATGGCGCAGACTTCGTGGCGCGCCGGCAGAATCAGTTCGACGTACTGATTGTTGATGGGTTCGATAGGGCGGGGCAGCCTCCGCAGTTGTGCACTCCTGCCTTTTACGAGGATTGTTATAACGCTCTGACTCCTGAAGGCATTCTGGTTGTGAATATTTACGAAGGTTGCAATTCTGTTCTGATCCCACGGTTGAGCGATGTTTTTGGGAATCGCATGATTCTTGTCGGTGGCGAGGATAGTAACAACTCCATTGTGTTTGCCGCGAAGGGGACAGTTTTAGGGCGTTCCGATGAGGAACTTGCGGATAGCCGAGAGCGCCTTGAGAGCGCGGATCAAATCGCGTCGTGAAAGATGATGCCCAGCGTGTGGCGGTGTCCCGACCGGATGCGGCTGACGCCATGACGGAGATTGACCCGATACACTCCGCGAGAACCTTGCACCGGCCGATGATGAACGGCGAATATAACTCCGTCTCCTCGGCGAAGCGGTACAACGATCGGGCGTGACTGCATACGTGGACGCTGCTCGGTCATAACGAATTCTCCGCCTTCGAAATCCACTCCCGGTTCTGACAGTAGGACAGCGAGTTGGAGCGGGAAGACATGCTCCCCATAGAGATCCTGATGGAGGCAGTTGTAATCGTCGGCTTCGTATTGCAGTAGTAGCGGCGTAGGCCTCCTTTGACCGGCTTGGTGACAGCGCGCAAGAAATTGCCCGTGATCTTCCGGATACCGCGTTTCGATTCCCATCGCCTCATTCCAGCGATTCGCGATCGGCGTCAAGTGAGGATAGACTGCCGTTCGGAGTTCTTCAACGGGGCTTGGCAGAGGGTAGTTGAAGTACTTGTACTCTCCGCGTCCGAATCCATGGCGCGCCATCACGATGCGGCTGCGGAACAGACTTTCTTCTCGATAGAGAGCCGCAATCTCCCTGCATTGCTCTGGCGAAAGAATCTTCTCTACGACGGCGTTGCCCTGGTCGCCGAGATCGTGCGAGATGCCATCCCAATCGATGCTCATAGAGCAAATTTAGCGCCGTCGTTCGTGTTTCAAAACTCCGATTCTTGCTTTCGAACTCCTTGAGCTTACCTTTGTGTCACTACCGGTGAGTTCAGATGACTGTTCTTACGGCCGTATCCGAAATAGATCACGAAGCCAATCGCCATCCATACGATGAGTCGCATCCAGTTCTCCCAGCCAAGTCCGAACATCAGGAAGAGGTTGGCAAGGATGCCCAGGATCGGCACGATCGGGACCAGGGGAGTCCGAAATGGTCGAGGCAGTTCGGGGTGAGTCTTTCGCATCACCATAATGCCGGCGCAAACCAGCACAAAAGCGAATAACGTTCCGATGCTGGTCATTTCGCCTACGACTTGAATTGGCGCAAATGCCGCGAACAGGCTCACGAACACCATGAACAAAAGATTGCTCTTCCAGGGTGTTCGGTATTTGGGATGAATCTCGCTGAACAGCTTTGGCAATAATCCATCGCGCGACATCGAGTAGAACACTCGGGACTGTCCGAGGAGCATTACGAGGATCACCGAAGTGTATCCGGCGATGATCGCGAGCTTGATCGCTTTCTGGAGCCAAACGATTCCCGTACGGTCGATTGCAGTTGCGACGGGAGCGGCATTGTTCATTTCCGTGTAGTTCACGATACCGGTCAGTGTGTAAGAAAACAGAACGTAAAGGATTGTGCAGACCGCCAGAGATCCGATGATGCCGATCGGCATGTCTCGTTGCGGGTTCTTGGTTTCCTGCGCTGCGGTGGAGACGGCATCGAATCCGATAAACGCAAAGAACACGACACCTGCCGCCCGCACGATACCGCTCCAGCCGAAGTGCCCGAACTCACCTGTATTCGGAGGAATGAACGGCGTGTGATTCGTCGGATTGATATAGGACCAACCAAAGAGGATGAAGAGGATGACAACCGATACCTTGAGGACGACAATTACGGCGTTCGCCCGTGCCGACTCCTGGATGCCGGTAATCAGTAACAATGAGATTAAGCTGACCACGACGATCGCTGGTAGATTGATGATTCCGTGCCCGACGGTTCCATCGGCAAAAGTGATCTGTTGCCACGGAGAATTAGTTAATTGCGGTGGCAGGATGATTCCGAAGTCCGCTAAAAACGATGCCACATAACCCGACCAACTGACTGCGACGGTTGCCGCGCCCACCGCATATTCGAGAACAAGGTCCCAGCCGATGATCCAGGCGATCAATTCGCCCATGGTCGCGTAGGAGTACGTGTACGCGCTTCCGGCAATCGGGATCATCGTCGAAAATTCGCTGTAGCAAAGCCCCGCGAACGCGCAGCCGAATGCTGCCAGCACGAATGCCAGTACGACAGCCGGACCGGCGTGATTTGCGGCGGCGATGCCGGTGAGCGAAAACAATCCCGCGCCGATGATGGCTCCGATTCCAAGAGCCACAAGTTGCGCGGGTCCTAGAGATCGTTCGAGGGAATGCTCGCCCTCCGCTTCCGCCATGATGCGACTAAGTGGCTTTGTCGCAAATAAGTTCATGCATTCTCCTCTTTCTTCCGCCAAAGGAAGTAGACCGGAATCCCGAGCAGGACAATGACGAGACCGGGCCACGTGTAGTTTGGTTTGTATAGTAGCAGCAGGATTTCAATCAGTCCAGCGATCGCGATGTATAGGACCGGCAGAACCGGATAGCCTATTGCGCGATACGGCCGTTCCATGTCGGGTCTGGTGCGGCGCAGAACAAAAACGCCGGCGATCGTCAGGATGTAAAAGATCAGCACGGCGAAGATGACATAGTCGAGTAAATCGTTGTATCGCCCGGACAGGGTCAGCAAGGATGCCCAGGCGCATTGCAGCCAGAGTGAGGTCGCGGGTGTGTGAGATTTCGGGTTAAGAACCCCGGCTTTTCGGAAGAACAGCTTGTCCTGAGCCATCGCATAATACACGCGCGAGCCCGCCAGCAGCATCCCATTTACACAACCGAACGTCGACACCATGATTGCGGCGGCCAGAAGCTGGACCCCGGACGGTCCAAACATCTGTTGCGCAACAGCGGTGGCGACGCGATCCTGCGGAGCGGTCTGTATCTGCTCAAGTGGTAGAGCATTCAGGTAAATGAAATTGCACGCCAGATAAAGCAGCGACACCACCCCGACGCCGATCGCGAGGGACAGAGGCAAGTTTCGTTTCGGATTGCGTATCTCCCCTGCCGTAAAGGTGACATTGTTCCATGCATCCGAGGAGAATAGCGCTCCGACCATCGCGACACCTACTAGCCGGATCGTGTCCCAACCCCAACTCGCTGAGCCCCAGAAATCGGAGTAGTTGCGCTCCACCGCGACGTCGTTCCGGCCGAGAAAGAAGCCGAATCCGATTAGCCCGAGCAGCGCCGCTGTCTTGGCAAAGGTAAAGGTGTTTTGTACGGCGGCTCCAGTCTTCAGTCCGCGCGTGTTTACCCACGTCAGAAGGACAAGCACGAGGATGGCGAGTCCCTGCTGAGTATTCAAGAACGGCAGAATCCAGTTGTCCGCAGAAACGCCGGGAAAGAAAACGCCCGTATACTTTGCGAACGCGACTGCGACGGCGGCGACCGTGCCGGTCTGGATCACCATGAACAGTGTCCAGCCGTAAAGAAAGCCGAAAAGCGGACCGAAAGCTTCCCGAAGATACACGTACTGCCCGCCCGCATGAGGCATCGCAGCCGCGAGTTCTCCATAGCTGAGCGCCGCAATGATCGTCAGAACCGCAGTGATGATCCATGTCATCAGGAGCAGTCCCGGCGATTGCACCTGGCGAGCGATGTCAGCAGAGACGATAAAGATTCCCGAGCCGATCATCGACCCCATCACAATCGTCGTTGCATCGATCAGCCCGAGACCCTTGACGAGTCCCGTTTCTTTCGTCACTACCCCAGCTTCAGCCACTCTTCGGCGCTCCTTCTCACGTCCGGGTACAGATCGCCTACTACTGCAATCGAGTCTGCTCCCGCGGCCCACACCTCCGGCGCAGTTTGACGGGTAACGCCGCCAATCGCAACCAGGGCAACTTGGGCCAATGGCTTTAATCTTCGCAGTTCGTCGACACCGACTTCAGGATCCGGATTCAGCTTGGATGCTGTGCCGAAAATCGGGCCGAGCGCGACATAATCGATGGGCTCATTTGCAGCAGCGGCAAGCTGCGCTTCATTGTGTGTTGAAAATCCGAGCAGGCGGTTCGGACCCGCAACTCTACGCGCCTCCCGGGGAGGGATGTCGTCCTGGCCAACATGGGCGGCGGCGTCGAGAAGCATCGCAATGTCGATGCGGTCGTTAATGACGAATGTGGCGCCCGCTTGACGGCATAGGGCCGCGACCTGTTCGGCGTCCGTGTAAGTATTGCGATCGAAGTTGCCTTTGTGTCGAAACTGAAGGATGCGAGCGCCGGCTGTGAGCAGCGTTTCGGCTGTCCCAACTGTAGGAAGTTCATGGCGCCGGAGCGCGCTTGTGTCGAGGATAGGGTAGAAGCGCGGAAGCATCATTTCAAATAACGGTCGAATAGCTCTGTCGTGCGGCGTAGCGCATCGATCCACGTCTGATCGCGAATGAAGCCATGGCTTTCCTGCGGATAGAACATATGGTCGAAAGCCTTGCCTTCCTGAACTAGCTTCTCGGTCAGTTGGACTGCATCCTGAAACAGGACATTGTTGTCCACCATGCCGTGGATAATTAGCAGGCGGTCACGGAGTTGATTTGAGAAATGAATCGGGGAACTTCGGCGATAGGCTTCAGGGTTTGACGCGGGACTGTTGAGCCGCTGACCTGTATACCCGGCGTTGTAGTTCTCCCAATCGTTAACTGCCGCCCATGACGATCCCGCCTTGAACGTTCCTGGCGCGAGAAACATCGCCATGTTGGTCATGAATCCGCCGTAGCTGACACCCCAAATCCCTAGCCGGTTTGTATCTATGTTTCCCAGCGTCTTTAGATAATCGACGGCTCCGAGTACATCCTCCAGATCTTTGCCGCCCAGATGCAAATAAACATCTGAGCGCCAATCGCGTCCGTAGCCCGTGCTGCCGCGATAGTCCAGATCGAGAACGACATAACCTTTGTTGGCAAGATACGTGTTGTACACGTACCGCAATTCGTTGTAAGAGCCCCACTGTTGAAGAACGCTTGTCGCAATGCCCGCACCGTGAACGTAGACGATCGCCGGAAATGGTTTTAGCTTTTTGTCATCCGGTTTGTAGCCTGTTGGCAACATGATTTTGGCAGCCACCGGCTTGCCATCGATCTTGGATGGAAAGGTCACATACCGCGTCGCCGGCCAGGGCAGCGATTGGAATTCGGAAAGAGGACTTGTCGTTACCCGATGGCCATCCACCCAGAGATCGAACGGATTCTTCTCGTCCGCCTTCAAGACAGCGATATGGTGGCCGTCCTCGGTTACGTTTCCGATGTGCAGCCCCGGTGTTGTCGAGAGCTTTTCTTTGCGCGTGCCGTCCGGCTGAACACGATAGAACTGCCGTTGGGAAGGGCCTTCTTCTGTCGAGGAGTAGTAGATCCAATCCCCGAACCACTGAGGCGCAGTCGAGAACGACTCCTGACGGATTTCCCAATTTCCGCGAGTGATCTGAGTTAGAGTTCCGCCCTCGGCCGGTACTCGGTAGAGATGGGCAAAACCGTCCTTCTCGCTGCTGACGACCACCTGTTTCGAGTCTGGTGACCAGCCGGCGAATCCATAATCGACCCAGCGGCTATCTGTCTCCTCGAAGATGACTTTTGGCTTTGCCGTGGCGACATCGATCACCGAGACTTGCCGCTTTTTGTAATCCGGGGAGAGATGCGCCAGAACGAGTCGTCGGCCGTCCGGAGACCAACGAAGATCGTTGACTTCCCATCGATCTCCGCCGCGATCGACAACGCGCGATCTCCCTCCATCTGCCGGCGCAAGAACTATGGATTGTTCCTCCGGTTCATCGCCCGCAATCGATCGATCGAGATTGCGCGCTGTGATGAGCCGGCCGGAGAAGTTCGGAAGCGGCAATTGGCGAACTCCACCTTTGGCTACGATGCACGCCAGCGTTTTGCCGTCAGGAGACCAATCGAAAACGCTCAGTGTTCCTGAATCGATCTCCGTCGCCTGCCAGATCTGCCCGTTTGAGAGGTTTTGAATAATTACCTGTCCGCCTCGAATCGAAGCCAGCGCGTTACCGTCAGGTGAAAACGCCGGGGACGACTCCGATGCCTTTGTGCGCGTCAATCTCAACAACTCGGACGAACTGTCCGTTGAGACGAGGTAGAGATCGCCCTTATGCGAAAATGCTACGCGGCGTCCGTCCTGCGATACAGAATAGTCTGCGAGCCCGGCTGGGGGAGCAAGGTAGCGCCGCAAACGATCGTCGCGCTGTTCCTCACTCAGGTTGAGATCGTCCTTGTCCGCCTCGAGGTTCGTCAGACGCACAAGTTTCTTGCGATCAGCGTGGAAGGCGTAGAGATCTAGAAAGCGTTTGCCCTCTGCATTCCAGAGGAAAATGAGCACCGGGGCCTTCTTCGCCCATCGAAGTGTGGATGGTCGGGTACCCCATGCGTAAGGGCGAGTAAATAGCCGCTCCAGCGAAGGGGACTGGACCCATACGGTTGCGCAAATCAGCAGCAGGGCGGCGTAACGCATCGGCTACTTGCCCAAACAGTAGACACGTCCATCCTGCGCACTTATTACAATACGATCGCCGTCCATCGCAGGCGATGCCGAGATCGGAGCGCCGGCGCTGAACTTCCATACTTCCTTGCCCGTTGCAGCATCTACCGCATACAGATTGCCGTCATTCGATCCGAAGAATAGACGGCCATCCGGTGTCACGACGGCGGAGGAATCGATCCGAGCCTTGGTCGCGAAGCTCCATAATTCTTTCCCTGACTTGGCGTCGAAAGCGTGCATCAGCTTGTCGCGGCCGCCAATGTAAACCTTACCGTTCACAACAGCGGCCGTCGCATAGAACGGGAACTTCAGTTTAGGATTCTCGTACCGCCAAGCGATTTTGCGCTTTTGGAGATCCGCGCCCATCACTTCATTGTCGAAAGTGCCGAAATACGCAAACTGTCCATGGATCGCAGGAGACGCGCCGGTGTACGATCCTATTTGAACTTCATATGCCTGTTTGCCATCGGCAATCCGGATCGCCCGTAGAATGCCATCACACCCGGAGATGAAAGTGAGTCCACCGACCACGGCCGGAGTCGCATGCACTTGGGCGCCGGTTCGGTACTGCCAAGCCTGGGCCCCCGTTGCCGCGTCGACGGCATAGAGACTGCCGTCGTAGGACCCTACAATTACCTTTCCCTCGGTAACGACTGGCGAAGACTTAATTTCTCCGGCCGTTTTGAAGACCCACTTCGGCTTACCATCGGCAGCGTTGATTGCGTGCAGAGTGCCTGTCAAATCCCCGATGTAGACGACACCGCCAACTACGGCTGGAGACGACTCTCCGATACCCTCGCCGGCTTTGTACTTCCAGCGCAGCTTTCCGGTTTGCAGATCGAGCGCGACTACTTCGCCGGTCCCGACACCCACATAGACGACACCACCAACGATTGCAGCCGACGACTCCACCGCGTCGCCGGTCTCATAAGTCCACAGCACCCGCGGAGCCTTTGGCGGGGTTGCGGTCGTTACACCGGTCAATTCGGGATTACCTCGGAATTGCACCCAATCGGCGTGGCAGGCAAATGCGATTGACAAGAGAATTACCAGGCGCATTCGTAGATCTCCAATGCATCGAGCGGCCGCGGATTGAACTTGCCAGTCCATTGTTCGGCGGCCTCTTCCGAAAGACGTTGCAGATCGTCCTTTGGTACACCGAAACTCCGCAGCGTTGCGGCCAAACCTGCTCCTGTTGCCAGATCGCGGAGGAATGCGGCGAGATCTGGATGGAACTCGGAATACTCGGGACACGCGTTCCATCGCACGACATGTGGCAGCAGAACGGACAAAGCTTCGCCGTGGATGATGCCATAATTTTTGGTCAGCGGATTGGCGCACGCATGGGCCGCCCCAAGCATCGACGTTTCAATCGCCAGTCCAGCGAGATACGATCCGAGCTGCATCGCTTCAAGGGACCGGTCGTCCGTCTTCATATACGCGTCCGCCATCAGTCTCCAGGCTTCGCGAGCGTATGTCAGCGAGAGAGCCGTTCGGCGTGTCGTTACCAGTGTCTCCACCGCATGGGATAAGGCATCGAATCCCGATGCGGCTCGAACGTTGTGGGGAACGGTGCGCGTCAGCTCAGGATCGAGGATCGTTACGGCGAAAGCAGCTTTGGGATCGCCGCAAGCCATCTTCGTCTTGGTCTCCGTGTCAGAGATGACTGCAAAGGATTGCGCTTCACTACCGGTTCCTGCCGTAGTCGGCACGCCGATCGACGGCAGCATGGGCTTGCGCGCTTTGCCATAGCCGCGATAGTCGCTCATATTACCGCCGTTCGTCAGTAGGAAGTTGATGGCTTTGGCGCAGTCGAGAGAACTCCCCCCGCCCAGCGCAATGATCGAATCGATCTTTGCTTCGCGCGCGAGCATGCTTCCCCGCTCGGCAGCCGCCGAATCAGGATTGGCAGCAAAGTCCGAGAACAGTATTACATTCGGTACTTGCTCTGCGTAGACAGGCACATCCGAGACGAGCAGACTACGTGCGAAGCCGAGTTCCTCCGCGATCTCACTTAGATGCGCGAACGATCCGAATCCCTGAAGGACGCGCGCGCTCACTCGGTCTTTTTCGCTGCGGCCGGCGCTGGTGCTGCGCTCTTTGCTCCTATGGAATACAACTGGTTGCGATTCGCGATGATCAGAGCCCCATTGGCTGCAACCACGCTGCAGTAGACGGAACTGCCCATGTTCATCTCGCTGATGATCTTCTTTTCCTTGCCATGCTGCAGGACTACAACGTCGCCGTCCTCATCGCCCAAGTAAACTTTGTCGTCGACGACAGTGGGAGAAGACCAAACTGCGGCGAGCATGTCATGTACCCAAAAGGGCTTGCCCGTCTTTGCGTCAACAGCATGAAGGAATCCACTGAAATCCGCGTAGTACAGAATTCCATCTTTGTAAGCGCCTGTTGATATAGACCGGCGAATCTTGTCGTAGTGCCAGATCAGACCTGTCTTTGTGCTGTCTCCGCGTTTGGTCGGATCGATCGCATACAGATGGCCGACACCCTCGCCATGCTCCGGATCTTGGCCATTCGCCAGATAGACCACGTTGTCAACGATGATCGGCGTGCTGATCACTTCATTGCGTGTCTTCGGCCACACTGAGTCCTTTGGGTTGAGATCGAATTCCCAAAGCTTCTTGCCGCTAACAGCTTCATACCCACGCACCCAGCCGTCGCCTTGACCGCTGACAACCTGAACCGTATCGCCGACCTTTCCGACCGCCGGTGATGACCACTGGCCATGAAGAATCTTTTCGCCGACCGAGTTGTCTTCCCATACCAGCTTGCCGGTCGTTTTGTTCAATGCAATGATCGAAGGCGCGCGAGGCGACGGAACGTTTACGTGACTTTCGTCCTGCCCGTTCGACGTGCTCAGATAAATCAGTTCGCCGTACGCTACCGGAGACGAGTTCGCCAGGTTGTGCGGGTGCGATCCGACTTCTTCCATCATGTCGAACTCCCAAATGATGTCAGCATCCTTCGGGCCTGTCAGCTTCTCGTCTTTGAACGGGCCGTCATTCTCGTTGTCGGTGAAGCCTTTGATGTCGACACACACGAGCTTGGCGCGATTCGAAACATAATACAGGCGTTCTCCTTCCACCAGCGGAGACGAGGCGACACCTTGGAATGGCCAATCGTTTACACGACCGGCAGCCAATT
>Ga0190275_10000957_pt1 | contig 22565 bp, 17 predicted proteins | sample Popmic550T_FD_133745 | JGI IMG/M metagenome (GOLD analysis project Ga0190275, IMG submission 133745) | Populus adjacent soil microbial communities from riparian zone of Yellowstone River, Montana, USA - 550 T | ecosystem: Environmental > Terrestrial > Soil > Riparian zone > Trees stand | place...
AGGGACGCGCAGTCGCTGAGGCGAGAGCTTCCGACACTGCTCCAAGCGGCCGATGAGCGCCTGCTCGCCAACCTGACGCCAACCCGCCAAGCCGTCGTGGCACCCAAGGCTCCGCACGGGCCGGCGGAGCTACTCCCTGGGTTGCACCCAGAGCCAGAATCCGCCAGGGGTGAGCTGCCGGGCGCAAGCGTTGCCAACCTGTCTGCTTGTCATACAGGTTCGCTCCAGGCGCCGCCGACAGCAGGCTCGCCGCCCGAGCTGTATGCTTGTCATACAGGTTCGCTCCAGGCGCCGCCGACAGCAGGCTCCACACCTGAGTCTCCGTCCACCCTCTTCGGCCAGCCTTCGGGCGACACAGCGCTCGAGGCGGGTGAGCTCCCTGGGCGCAGAGAGGAACGTGGCTGCTTTACCTGGTCTCCGGTGCCATGGCCGCTGGTGGCTTCACCTCAAGGCCACCCAAGCTCTGTGCCTCAATCCACAAGTGGGCTCCGGTCGGACTCGGCCTCCCTGAGCCGGACTGCTTGTCATACAGGTTCGTGCCATGCGGAGGAGGAGGAGGACTCCCACCGGGTGTTCCGTCCACCGGGTGCCGCTCCCCCTCCCAGGGGCACCGCGTCAGGGGTGGGCAGGCCCTCATGCCACGACGATGACTGGGAGCCCCACGCACTCAGGTGTCGCGTGGGTAGTACGCCTTGCGCCGTGCCTCTGCGAACGCCTGATCGCTGCCCTTCGTGTGGGCCACTTCCTACGCCACCTTGGGTCTGATCAGCAGCCCCAGATACATACCCCTTCCCCTGGGACGCATCGATCATCCGCCTTCCTCTGTAGGTTGGACTGAGCTCCGAGAGGGGAGCGGATTGTAGGAGTGGAGTGGAGTCAGCGCTTCGTTCGGGGTGGGGAGCGTGGCTTGCGGTCCGAGGCCTGCTCGATCCGGGCGAGCCGCTCGGTGAGCTCCTTGCGCCATGCGGCCTGTGTGCGCGCGTTCTCTCTCTGCTGCTCGTAGATGAGCGCCAACGAGTCCAGGATGGCCTCGTTGAACTCCACCTGCTTGCGCATCACCTCGTTGATGAACGGCTGGAAGACCCCACGGAAGGCACGCTTGGCCAGCACCAGCGCCGGTCCCACCACGGGACGGTGCGACGTGGGCGGATCCGCATAGCGCGAGTCCTTCTTCTGGCGCGGCGTCTCGAGGATCGGCGGCCACTGGGCCTCCGTGGGCACCCGCTCCGTCCGCTCCAGCATGGTGCGCAGGGCCTCGCGATCCTCGGACGAGGGCGCAGGGAGTCGCTCCGTGGCGGCTGCCACCTTCGCCGCGAGGGCGGGATCCGTGAAGAGTTCTTCAGCGCGCATGGGTGGCTCCTGAGAGGCGCAGAGACTCCACCAGCCGGTGGACGGCCGCCTCCATTTGTCCGGCATCATAAGCGATGAGCCGCTCTCCGAGACCCCGGGCCTCGGTTGGCACCGGCGCCGTGGCCTCATGAAGGGCCCACGCACGCGACTGGACGTGAGGGAGCACACCTCGAGCTACGCTCGTTCCCGCATCGAGGAACACGGTCTTCACGGCCGAGGTCCGCACGGCCATCTCCAGCGAGGACGAGCCTGGCAGCGGGAGGGCCTCCGACGCAGAGGCGGGCAGCGGTTGGTCAGGGCTGAAGTGCCAGATGGGCGTGCTTCCGCTCCGGTCCACCCGAGGGCTCGTGGAGAGCAGGGGAGTGGCAGGGCTCAGGGCCAGCACGCGAGCCTCGGGGAGCTGCTCGGCCAGCTTTCGCGCAAGGAGCGAAGCGGGGGCCCGTGGGTGGCTCACGTATCCCGGGCACACGAGCTCCACACTGGCGGCGGCAGGAGCCTCCGGCGGAGCCACCCGCGAGCCCTCCAGGAAGGGACGCAGCCCCTCCCGGACCTGCTCGGCCACCGCTTCCTGCTCTAGCGAAGCAAGCCGCGCCCGCTGCCTGGCGACGATCTTCCGCTGCAGCTGAGGCTCTCGCTCCAGCACCGCGAGCAGCTGCGCCACCTCCACAGGATCTCTCGTCCGCGTGGCCAGCCCCGCTCCGCCCATCGTCTCTGGCACCGCCGCCGCGCCGTAGGCCACGACGGGCACTCCACGCTCCATGGCCTCCAGCAGCGGCACACCGAAGCCCTCGTGCCGGCTCATCGAGAGATACGCGGTGGCCACCGCATAGCACGCCGAGAGCTGCGAGGCGCTCACCCTCCCCAGGAGGTGGATGCGCTCCGCCCCCAGCAGCTCCTTCACCCCATGCAGGTACGTTCCATAAGGCGTCTCCCGGTTGAGGTAGCCCGCGATGAGCAGCCGGCTGCGCGGCTGGTAGAGCCGCTGGTACGCCGCAAAGACGCGCATTACGTCGTCCAGCTGCTTGCTCGGCACGGCCCGCCCCACGAAGAGGAGGTTGACGCAGCCGTCATCGAACTCCGCCTGGAAGGTGGGATCGGGCGGCGCGTGGAAGGCGCTCCAGTCCAACGCGAAGGGCAGCACGGACACCCGGGGGAACCCCCCTGCCGTCAGCTCCTCGGCACTGAAGTGCGAATAGGCGTATGCCGCCTCCACCAGCGGCCGCAGGGCCAGCAGTTCCTCCCGCGCCGCCTCGCACGCCGCCGCCACCTTCCGATCGAAGCCCTCGAAGAGCTGGGCGGGCGTGACGTTGTGGTACACGAGCGCCTTGCGTCCAGGCCCTCGCGCGATCAGCGGCACCAGCCGGGACTCGAAGCTGTGGTGGATGAGGAGCACCGAGTCCTCGTCCGCCTCCTTGCCCCAGGCTTCCGCTGGCCGTACCTGCTCGCGACACTCCTCGTCCCACTGGCTCGCGTAGATCTCCGACGTGTAGCCCCACGCCCTCAGGAGCCCCTGGAGGTAGCGCACCTGATTGCCCACAGCGTCACCCCAGGAGAGCCGAGGCAGGAGCTGGTGGACGGCCCGGGCGGGCGAAGGTCCGCTGGGATGCCTGCTTTTCCGACGCATCACGGTAGAGTGCCGCCTCTATCCTCGGACTGCCGCTCGCACAAGGTAACCTTGACGGGATGGGGCCGATCCGATAGCCACTCCGCATCCCTCGATTATTCAGAGTAAGTCGAAATGAACGTCCTGGTTACTGGCGGTTGCGGGTTCATCGGCTCCAACCTCGTCAAGTACATCCGCAAGCACCGGCCCGAGTGGAAGGTCGTCAATCTCGACAAGCTCACGTATGCGGGCAACCTCGAGAACCTCTCGGAGCTGGAGGGGGATCCCCAGCACGTCTTCGTCCGGGGTGACATCGGCAACCCGGAGCTCGTCGAGCACCTGATGGTGCAGCACTCCATCGACGCCATCATGCACCTGGCCGCTGAGAGCCATGTGGATCGCTCCATCCTCGGCCCCGAGGTCTTCGTTGCCACCAACGTGCTCGGCACCCAGCGGCTGCTCGAGGCGGCTCGCTCGCGGGGCCTGAAGCGCTTCCTCATGGTCTCCACGGACGAGGTGTACGGCTCGCTCGGTCCCACCGGCGCCTTCACCGAGCAGTCCCCGCTCCAGCCCTCCAGCCCGTACTCCGCCTCGAAGACCAGCGCGGACCTCGTCTCCCTGGCCTACCACCATACGTTCGGCCTGGACGTCGTCGTCACCCGCTGCTCGAACAACTACGGGCGCTACCAGTTCCCCGAGAAGCTCATCCCCCTCATGGTCGTCAACGCGCTGCACGACAAGCCGCTGCCCGTGTACGGCGATGGCGCCAACGTGCGCGACTGGCTCCACGTGGAGGACCACTGCTCCGCGCTCGTCACCGCGCTGGAGAAGGGCAAGGCCGGCGAGGTCTACAACATCGGCGGTGGCGCCGAGCGCAAGAACATCGAGATCGTCAAGGCGATCCTCGGCCTGGTGGGCAAGCCCGAGTCCCTCATCAAGTACGTCAAGGATCGCCCTGGGCACGATCGTCGCTACGCCATCGATCCGTCGAAGAGCAAGGCCGAGCTCGGGTGGACACCCGCGCAGACCTTCGAGCAGGGCCTGGCCGAGACGGTGAAGTGGTACGTGGACAACTCCGCGTGGTGGGAGCGGGTGATGAGCGGCGCCTACCGCCAATACTTCGAGAGCCAGTACCGCGCCCGCCTCAAGGGCTAGCACTGGCCGGAGCACTCGCATGCGCTTCCTCGTCACGGGTTCCAACGGGCTGGTCGGCAGCCGCATCTGCGCCCTCCTGGAGGAGCGCGGGCACGAGGTGGTGGGGCTCGGCCGTGGCGGCCGGCGCACGGCAGGCTCCTACCTCTACCTCCCCGTGGAGCTCACCCTCGAGGCGGACGTCCTCACCGCCATCGAGTCCTCTTCCCCCGAGGTCATCATCCACCCCGCCTCCATGACGGAGGTGGATGCGTGCGAGAAGAACCCCGAGCAGGCCTACGCCGCCAATGTCACCGCGACGGCCGCGGTGGCCAAGGGCGCTCGGAGGGTGGGTGCGCACCTGGTCCACGTCTCCACGGACTACGTCTTCGACGGGGACCACGGGCCGTATGACGAGGAGGCCCTGCCCAACCCGCGCGGCGTCTACGCCATCACCAAGCACATGGGCGAGCAGGCCGCGCGCGTGCTGGCCCCCGGGTGCGCGATCGCTCGCACGGCGGTGGTGTACGGCTGGCCGCCCGCGGGCCGCCTCAACTTCGGCGCGTGGCTGGTGAGCGCCCTGGAGAAGAAGCAGCCCCTCAAGCTCTTCGAGGATCAGTTCGTCTCGCCCACCTTCGCGGACAGCGTGGCGGCGATGCTGGTGGAGCTGGGCGAGCGCAAGCTGGGCGGTACCTGGAACACCTGCGGCGGCGAGGTCGTCAACCGAGTCACCTTCGGCCGGGCGCTCTGTGAAGTGTTCGGGTTCGATTCGAGCGTCATCACGCCCTCCAAGCTGGCAGATCTGAAATTGCCCAGCCCCCGTCCGCTGCACAGCGGGCTGAAGGTGGACAAGGCGCGCAGCCAGCTCTCGGCCCAACCGCTGTCCCTGTCCGAGTCGCTCACTCGGTTCCATGCGGCGTGGAAGTCCGCACCCACACCCTCTCGAGGTGGATGATGAAAGGCATAGTTCTCGCCGGTGGCTCGGGCACGCGCCTGTACCCGCTGACCCGTGTCGTCAGCAAGCAGCTCCTGCCCGTCTACGACAAGCCGATGATCTACTACCCCGTCACCACGCTGATGCTGGCGGGAATCCGGGAGATCCTCATCATCTCCACGCCCACGGATCTGCCGCGCTTCCGCGAGCTGCTCGGCAGCGGGGAGCAGTGGGGCGTCCGCTTCGAGTACGCCGAGCAGCCGCGCCCCGAGGGGCTGGCCCAGGCGTTCATCATCGGCCGGCCGTTCGTGGGCAATGAGCCCTCGTGCCTCATCCTCGGCGACAACATCTTCTACGGCCACGGCCTCAGCGACATGGTGCAGCACGCGGCGAAGCGGCCCCAGGGAGCCACGGTCTTCGGCTACTACGTGAAGGATCCGGAGCGCTACGGCGTGGTGGAGATGGACGCTCAGAACCGCGCGCTGAGCATCGAGGAGAAGCCGGCGAAGCCCAAGTCCAACTACGCCGTCACGGGCCTGTACTTCTACGATCAGCAGGTGCTGGACATCGCGGCCAACCTCAAGCCCTCCAAGCGCGGCGAGCTGGAGATCACCGACGTGAACGCCGAGTACCTGCGGCGCGGGCAGCTCCACGTGGAGCTGATGGGCCGCGGCTACGCATGGCTGGACACCGGCACCCACGAGTCGCTGATCGAGGCCTCCAACTTCATCGAGATCATTGAGCACCGGCAGGGGCTCAAGGTGGCCTGCCCTGAGGAGATCGCCTACCGGATGGGCTACATCACCGCGGCCCAGGTGGCGGCCATGGCCGAGCCCATGAAGAAGAACGAGTATGGCCAGTACCTGCTGGCCCTCATCGAGAACAGGGGAGCGGTGCCGTGAAGGTCACCCCCACGGAGATCCCCGGCGTCCTCATCCTCGAGCCGAAGGTCTTCGGAGACGCGCGCGGCTTCTTCCTGGAGACGTACCACTCCCAGCGCTACGCGGACGCCGGCATCCAGGGCCCCTTCGTGCAGGACAACTACTCGCGCTCGGTGAAGGGGACGCTGCGCGGGCTGCACTACCAGGAGCCGCAAGGGCAGGGGAAGCTGGTCCAGGTGGTGGCGGGCGCGGTGTTCGACGTGGCAGTGGACATCCGCCGCGGCTCGCCCACGTTCGGCAAGTGGGTGGGCGTGGAGCTGTCCGCGGAGAACAAGCGCCAGTTCTGGGTGCCGCCGGGCTTCGCGCACGGCTTCTTCGTCATCTCCGAGTCCGCGGACTTCCAGTACAAGTGCACCGCGCTCTATGCCCCGGAGCATGAGCACTCCGTGGCGTGGAACGATCCGGATCTGGCCATCCAGTGGCCGATCTCCGAGGCGCCGAAGCTGTCCGCCAAGGACTCCGCCGCGCCGCGCCTCAAGGACGTGAACGCGCTGCCCGCGTACACCCGCTGAGTGCAGGTGTCCCAGGCCCGAGCTACTCGTACTGCTCGCGCTTCGAGTTCTTGTGGAGCCTCTCGTAGTGCTCGGTCACCGCGAGGACCTGATCGCTCTTCGGCTGCTGGCCGTGGAGCACGTACTGGGTGATCTCCTCGGCGAAGGCCTCGAAGCCATACTTCTTGATGGCGTAGGCGTTGACGCTGATGGGCTTGCCCGGGATGTAGCGCGAGAAGGGCTTGATGTTCTTCACCGCGGCCGCGTTCGTGGCGACGATCGAGTACTGCCCCACCACCGAGTACTGGTGGATGGTGCACCCCATGCCGAGGTTTGCGCCCTTCAGGATCTTGGAGATGCCGCCGACGACCGCCAGTGGAGTCACCACGACGTGGTCCTCGAGGATGGCGTCATGCGGGATGTGGGCGCCGTGCATCACGAAGACGTGATCCCCCAGCCGGGTGATGTCCTCGTAGCAGGGCTTCTGGATGGCGACGTGCTCGCGGATGATGTTGTTGCTGCCGATGACGATGGGGTTGCGCGAGGCGTCGTGCCGAGGATTCTTCGTGTCCTCCCCGGGCGAGCCGATCACCGTCTGGGGCCCGATGAGGTTGTTGTCCCCGATCGTGAGCGGGCCGGTGAGGACGGTGTAGGGCAGGATCTCGTTGCCCTCTCCGAGCTTGACGTCCCCTTCGATGATGACCGTCGGATGAATCTTGTTCATGGCTCGCTCCTCCTGCTCACCTGGGGGGCTGCACCTACGCCAGCTTCTCCGCGGCGCCACGCACCGCAGCGATGACGCGCTTGACGTCGTCATCGCTCATGTGAGGCCACATGGGGAGGCTCAGCACTTCGGCCGAGAGCTTCTCGGCGATTGGGTAGTCCCCAGGCTTGAAGCCGAGCTCCGCGTGGGCCTTCTGGAGGTGGGGCGGCTTGGGGTAGTGGACGAGCGTGCCGATGCCCTGCTGGGTGAGGGCCTCCTGGAGCGCGTCTCGCCGGGAGCTGCGGATGACGTACAGGTGCCACACGGGCTCGGCCCCGCTCGCGATCTTGGGGACGAGGACGTGGGGGACACCCGAGAGGCCCTCCGAGTACATCCGCGCGATGCGCCGGCGTTTCTCGTTCCACTCGTCGAGCACGCGGAGCTTGACGGAGAGGACGGCGGCCTGGAGCGGGTCCAGCCGCGAGTTCACGCCGAGGCTGTCGTGCTGGTACTTCTGGACGGAGCCGTAGTTGCGGAAGAGGCGCAGCCGCTGCGCGAGCCCGGCATCGCTCGTCACCACCGCCCCGCCGTCCCCCAGCGCGCCGAGGTTCTTCGTCGGATAGAAGCTGAACCCCGCAGCGCGCCCCAGCCCCCCCGCGCGCTTGCCGTGGCTCGTCGCCCCGTGCGCCTGCGCCGCGTCCTCGAGCACGGGCACGCCATGGCGATCCGCGATCTCCAGGATGGCGCGCATGTCCGCCGGCTGGCCGTACAGGTGCACCGGGATGATCGCCTTCGTGCGCGGCGTGATCGCCTTCTCCAGCCGTGCGGGATCCAGGTTGAAGGTGTGCTCGTCCGGCTCGACGGGGACTGGGCGGGCTCCGACTTCGCAGACCGCCAGCCAGGTGGCGATGAAGGTGTGGGTCGGGACAATCACCTCGTCCCCTGAGCCAATCTCCAGCGCCCGCAAGGTGAGCGTGAGCGCGTCCAGCCCGTTGCCCACGCCGATGCAGAACCGGGCGCCGCAGTACTCGGCGAACTTCGCCTCGAAGGCCTCCAGCTCGCCGCCCAGGATGAAGTGCCCGCTCGCCAGGGTGTTGCGCCAGACGTCATCCAGCGCGGGCTGGAGCGTGGCGTGTGCGGACTTCAGCTCGAAGAATGGGACGGACATGGTGCTAGCCCCTCTGCCGGATCGCGGCCTGGAAGTCCTCGTAGCTGCGGTAGTAGTCGCTCTCGTCGTAGGGCATCGAGGCGAGCACGAGGCACACCGCGCCCGAGGAGAAGTTGTCGATCTCCCGCCACACCATGGAGCGGACGAGCAGCCCCTTGTTGGAGCGGTTGAGGGAGAAGGTCTCCTTGCGCGTCCCGTCATCCAGGTGCACATCGAAGCTCCCGGACGCCGCGATCATCAGCTGCGCCAGCTGCTTGTGCGCGTGGCCCGCGCGGCTCGCGCCTCCTGGCACGTCATAGAGGTAGTAGACCCGCGCGATGGGGAAGGGGATGTGCCGATCCCCCTCGATGAACGTGAGGTTGCCTCGGTGATCCGGGATCACGGGCAGCTGAATGATGGACCAGTTCTCCTCACGATGAGGCATGAGCAATTCCCCTCTGCGGATCGGTGATCACTTCGCGGAGCAGGTCCACGCTGATGACATAGTCATCGTGGACCGAGTAGGCGGTGGTCTGGTAGCTCCGCCGGCCTACCACGTACTCGAGACGCAAGCCCATCACCTGCGCGAGCTGGCTGAAGATGTAGAAGTTGGAGCCTTCGTGGTTCGACGACAGCACGATGACGCGCGTCCCTGGCTGGCAGAACATCAGGTTCGTCAGCGCCGCGCCCGTCGGAGCGACGATCAGGGAGGCCTGGCGGAAGAGCGCGACCTGGGAGTCGAACGAGGCGCCCTCGAGGCTGACGACCTCGAAGCCCTGCTCGATGAACATGAGCTCGAGCTCGTGCTCGTTGCGCACCTTGCGATAGCCCGCGTTGCGCCGCGTCAGGTACAGCTTGCGCCAGGGCGCGCGCGCGGGGGCCGCTCGGACCGAGCCGAGGAGCTGGGCGGTGCGGCGCACCCAGCTCGGCGCGAGCACGGCATCCGTCTCGCCCACGGGCATGCCCTCGTAGCGATCGAGGATCCGGCAGAGATCCGAGGGCAGGATGAGCCTGCGGACTTGATAGAGCTCGCCATCCTTGAGGCGGATGACCGGGCGCTGGCCCTGGTTGATGACCTCCAGCGCGTGGATGAGGTTCGGGTGGAGGTTCTGGCCGATCAGCAGCGGGAGGCCGTCGAACTCCGGGCGCGTGTTGAGGAAGACCAGCTTCGGCAGGCACTCCACCAGCCAGTGGAAGTAGTTGTTGTCGTGATCACACGAGATGAGGACGCCGGCCTCGATGCGATCGTTGACCCGCTGGTGGGCCCGGAGGATCGCGCTGCCCTTCTCGACGAAGGGGACGTGCACCGGCGTCTTGATGCCGTAGTCCCCGTAGGTGATCTGCGCGAGCTCGTCATGGAGCAGGACGTTGTCCGAGCTCAGGATGAGCCGAGTCCCGCCCACCACGTTGACGTTCTCGAGGACGCCCACGTACTGGGGCATCAGCGGGGCGATGGCTGCTGGCGGCTGGAGATCGGTGCCGAAGAGGGTGGGCGCCGAGATGGTCGTGCTCCCGGCCTCCTCGTACGTCACGAGCGTGTCGCGCCGCCGCAGCTCTTCCACCACGCTGCGGACTTGCACGGCCACCGTCACGCTCACGGCCTCCCGCTGCGGCGGTTTGACACTGGAGAGCATGAACAGATCGCGCGCGAGCTCCAGCTGCCCCAGCTTCAGCAGCTCCTGGATGTGCTGGCTCAGCCGGACGGGGCCGGGCCGCCTTCCCTCGCGGGCGCCGTACTGGATGAAATGGGCGAGCGGGTTCATGCCCGCCTCCTCCACGTCCTCGTAGTTCGCCAGGTAGTAGGAGGTGCTGAACAGCGGGCTGGGATCGAGCCTCTCGTTCACGCCCCGCGTGAGGTAGTGCACGACGGGATTCTCACGGCGGGCGGCGACCTCCGGGCAGTGCCGGGCGTAGAAGTCACTGTCGAAGAGGGGGTGGGGGTGGCGCAGCTCCAGGGCCCCGTGATCGAGGAAGTGGGCGAGCGGGTTCTGCTTGGTGGCCGCCACGTCCGGATTTCGGTGGAGATAGAAGGTGGGATCGAACAGCGGATGAGGCTGCCGGCCCTCGCGGGCGCCATGCTCCAGGAAGTGCGCCAGGGGGTTCACGCCCATGGCCGCGATGTCCGGGTTGATCCCCAGGTACCAGGCCGTGTCGAAGAGCGGGTTGGGGTCGCGCTTCTCCCGGACACCGTGCTCCAGGAAGTGCGCCAGGGGGTTCACGCCCGAGGCCACGACATCCGGGTTGTTGACCAGGTACCAGGCCGTGTCGAAGAGCGGGTGGGGCTTGCGGCCTTCGCGGGCGCCATGGCTCAGGAAGTGGAGCAGGGGGTTCGCCCCCGTGGCCGCGATGTCCGGGTAGCGGGCCAGGTAGTACGCCGTGTCGAAGAGCGGGTTGGGGTTGCGCTTCTCCTGGACGCAGTGGTCCAGGAAGTGCGCCAGGGGGTTCAGCCGGGCGGCCACGACATCCGGGTAGCGGGCCAGGTAGTACGCCGTGTCGAAGAGCGGGTGGGGGTTGCGCTTCTCCTGGACGCCATGCTCCAGGAAGTGATCCAGCGGATCCACCCGTGCGGCCGCGATGTCCGGGTAGCGGGCCAAGTAGTACGCCGGGTCGAACAAGGCGCCACAGCGCTGCCGCAGCCTCCAGCGCTCTCGTGCGGAGCGTCCGGGGAGGTGCGACGCGAGTCTCGAATAGAGCCGGAGCACGGGAGCCTTCCTTATCCTCTGAAGCGCGACAGCTGGCGCAGCCGCGAACACTCCGTCTTGAGCGCCAGCAGCCTCCCGTGGTTCTGGAAGTCGAGCGTGTCCGTCATCCGGAAGAACTGGCCCAGGTCAAAGCCCCGCTCGTCCCGAAGCCTCGCCGCGAGCCGGTCATCCTCGAGCTGGGAGAAGAGCCGCTGCGCCCCCATGGCGCGGATGAGCGGATCCTCATGCGAGAGATAGATGAAGCTCTTGTCGAGCTCGAGGTCTTCCGCGGAGGCCGCCACATCCGGTCCCACCACGTCCGGGAAGGCCGCCCGGAGGAATGCTCCAGGAATGTTGTCGAGGAGGGACTGGTAGAGGACGGCCAGCTCAAAGCGCATGCGGACCGTGTGCTTCCCTCCGGAGAGGTTGCCTTCGGCGCGCGTGCGGTACTGGACGAGGCGCTCGCCCATGAGCCGGATCTGGGAGCGTGGGCACATGCGCACCCACATGTCGAAGTCCTGGAGCTGGATGGAGCCCGGCCGGAACCGGCCCGCCGCACGGAGCACGTCCGCACGGAGGAAGGCGCTCGGGGCGCACAGGAAGTTGCCTTGGTAGAAGAGCAGCCGGAACAGCTCGGCGCTCGAGGAGAACGTCTTCCCGAAGAAGGCCGGGAAGTCCCCGTCGTCCAGCCGGCGCCCTCTTTCGTCGATCAGCTGCGGGAGCGTGAAGACGAGATCCAGCTGCTCGGCCCGCATGAACTCGAGCTGGGTCTGGAGGCGGTGCGGGAGGCTCACGTCATCGCTCGACATGAACGCGATGTACTGCCCGCGGGCCCGGGCGAGTCCCGTGTTCAGGGCGGAGCTCGGTCCTTCGTTGTCCTGGAAGATCAGCGAGATCCGCGGATCCTCCAGGCTCTTGAGGATGCGCCGGCTGTCGTCCGTCGAGCCGTCATCCACGATGATGAGCTCGAGATCCCCGAGGCTCTGCTCCAGCACGCTCCCCACCGCCCTCTCGACGAAGGGGGCATGGTTGTAGGAGGGCATGATCACGCTGATCAGAGGTCCGCTGCTCGGTGCGCTGGCGCTGTCGCTGCGGGTTCCCATCATGGAAGCGGCCCCCGGCTCCGTCAGGGGGGGCTCTTATTAGGGCAAGAAAGTAACCCAGTCAACACGGACCCAGGGGCGCCCAATGCGCTGGTCTCCCAGAGGGACAAGCGTGCCTAATTCGATCATGCGCTCGCTCATGTCCCTCATCATTGCCCACGTGTTCCTGCTGCGCGCGGGGCGCGGGAGCGGCGGCTGCCTGGCCGCTCAGCGAGCGCTCCTCCGAGCTCTTTACGCCGGAGCGCCGCCAGGCTCGGGGTGAGTGCGCATCCTCCCAGCGGGACATGGTCGAGGAGGCGGAATGGTTCTCCCGGGCAAGGGGATGGGCTGGAAAGAGTTCTTCAAGGCGCTGAAGGCGGAGTACACGCGCGACAGGGTGGGCGATGTCGCGGGCTCGCTGACCTTCTTTGGAGTGCTGGCGCTCTTTCCGTTCCTGCTCTTCCTGGTGTCGCTGGCGAGCGTGCTCATCGATCCCGCTCAGGCGCAGGTGCTGATCCAGCAGCTGTCCCAGGTTGCGCCCAAGGAGGTGGTCTCCATCCTGGGTGAGCGCCTTCAGTCCCTGGCGGCCGGTGACAACGTGGGGCTGCTGACCGTGGGCGCGGTGGGCGCTATCTGGGCCGCCTCGGGCGGAATCGTCGCGCTGATGAAGGCGCTCAACACGGCCTACGGCGTGGAGGAGACACGGCCCTTCTGGAAGGTGCGTGGCGTGGCCCTGCTCTCGACGCTGGCGGCGGCCCTCTTCTCCATCATCGCGGCGGCGATAGCGGTCGTCACACCCGCCCTGGCGGACAAGCTGGGAGGGCCCTTTCCCACCCTGGTCACCTGGCTGCGTCTGCCCGTGGCCGGCGTGATGATGATGCTGCTGTGGGCGCTGCTCTACTACGCCCTGCCGAACGTGAAGCAGAGCTTCAAGTTCATCACCCCCGGCTCCGTGGTGGGCGTCATCATCTGGGTGTTCGCCTCGTGGGGCTTCTCGCAGTACGTGGCCAACTTCGGCAGCTACGATGCGAACTACGGCGCCATCGGCGGCGTCATCGTGATGCTGCTGTGGATGTGGATCTCCGCGCAGGTCATCCTGCTGGGCGCGGAGATCAACGCCATCCTCGAGCACCGCTCCCCGGAGGGGAAGGCGCCCGGCGAGCAGGTGCCAGGGAAGGGTGGGGCGATGGCGACCAAGAGCGAGGTGGAGCGCGGAGGGGGCCGGCTGCCGGGCTCCACGGAGTTCCGCCCGGAGCAGGGCGCTCAGCCCCCCGCACAGCCGGTACCGCTCTGGAAGACGCCGCTGGCCGCTGCGGCGAAGTGGGCCGCGGGGATCGGCCTTGGGATCTTCCTGCTGCGCCGAGGCACCCGGCCAAGCTGAGCCCTGGGTGCCCCTGGAGGCTCGTGTCGCGAGCCGATGCTAGCCGGAGACTTCGACCTTGAAGTCGGTGGAGCCGATCTCCGTGCCATCCGGGCCGAGCACCTTCACCGTCCAGTTGCCGGAGTCCCCCGCGCGGATCGTCTTGAACGCGTGGGTGCGGTACGGCGAGCGCGGCACCTTCAGCTCGACCTTGGAGGCCTCGGCGCCGTTCTTCAGGAAGACGACCGTCACCTTGTCGTTCTCGATGCCGGAGACCTTGGTGCCCGCGTAGAGCTTCGTGTCGGGGGCGACCTGGAAGGAGTCCGAAGCACCCTGTACCTCATACTTCTCGATGGCGGTGCCAACCTTCACATCCGCCTTGGCCTGGGCAAATGCGGTGGTGGCGAGCAGCAGGGTCGGCAGCAGGAACTTCAAAACGGTCTTGGACATGGCGTCTCCTGGGTTTGAGGGAGGCGCACCCTAGCACCCCCCTCCGACGCTCGGCTGCCCTGTCCGCTACGACTTTCGACGGACCACGATGTCCGCGGAGTGCTTCTCCAGGAACTCGTTGAAAGGCCCGTTGTAGTCGACCACTTCCTGGCCTTCCTCGAGGGACCAGATACGCGTGGCCACCTCGGAGATCAGCTCCTGGTCGTGCGTCACGACGATGACCGTGCCCTCGAACTTCTTGAGGCCGTCGGCCAGCGCGCTGATGGACTCCAGGTCCAGGTGATTGGTGGGCTCGTCGAACACCAGCACGTTGTCCTGCGTCAGCATCAGCTTGCACAAGAGCAGCCGCACCGTCTCGCCACCGGACAGCGTGTTGGTGGGCTTCATCCGCTCCTCGCCCGAGAAGAGCATCCGGCCCAGCACGCCGGAGATCTCCTCGTTGGTGAGCTTGACGTTGATGTCGCGCAGCCACTCGAAGGCCGTGGTGTCCTTGCGGATGGTGCCGTGGTGGTCCTGCGGCAGGTAGCCCATGGCGGCCTGGTGGCCCCACTTGATGGTGCCGCCGTCCGGCTCCAACTGCCCGGCGATCATCTTCACCAGCGTGGACTTGCCCACGCCGTTGCGGCCGATGACGCAGATCCTCTCGCCCTTCACCACCAGCGAGTTGAACGGCTTGATGATGGGCACGCCGTCGAACGACTTGTGGATGCCCTCGATCATCAGCGTCTGCTTGCCGCTGACCACCCGCTGATCGAAGCGGATGAAGGGCCGGGCGATGTTCGAGCGCTTCAGATCGTCGGTCTTCAGCTTGTCGATCTGCTTGATGCGGCTCTGCACCTGCGAGGCGCGCGTGCCCGCGTGGAAGCGCGCCACGAAGTCCTGCAGCTGGGCGATCTTCTTCTTCTTCTCGCTGACCTCGGACTCGACGCGGCTGCGCAGCTGGGCCTTCTGGTGCACCATGTCGTCGTAGCCGCCCGTGTACTGGATGATCGTCTCGTAGTCGATGTCCGCGATGTGCGTGCAGATCTCGTTGAGGAAGTGCCGGTCGTGGCTGATGGTGATCAGCACGCCCATGTACTCCTTCAGGAAGTTCTCCAGCCAGCGGATGGACTCGATGTCCAGGTTGTTGGTGGGCTCGTCCAGCAGCAGCCCCTCGGGCTTGCCGAAGAGCGCCTGCGCCAGCAGCACTCGCAGTTTCAGGCCGCCGGTGAGCTGCCGCATGGGGCCCTCGTGGAACGGCTCCTCGATGCCCAGGCCCACCAGCAGCGTGGCCGCGTCGCTCTCCGCGACGTAGCCGTCCTCCTCGGCGATCACTCCCTCGAGATCCCCCAAGCGGTTGCCGTCCTCCTCGGTGATGTCCGCCTTGGCCAGCAGCGTGTTCTTCTCGTGCATGGCGTCCCACAGGGGCTTGTTCCCCATGAGCACCACGTCCAGCACGCGGTCTTCCTCGTAGCGGAAGTGATCCTGGCGAAGGATCCCCAGCCGCTTGGGCCGGGAGATCATGCCCATGTCCGCCTCCTCGTCTCCCGCGAGGATCTTCATGAAGGTGGTCTTGCCCGCCCCGTTGGGGCCGGTGAGGCCATAGCGGCGGCCCGGAGAGAAGGCGACGTTAACCTCCTCGAAGAGCTTCTTGGGACCGTAGGCCTTGGAGACGTTGATGACGTTGAACATGGCGCGCGCGCATTAACACCGCGAAGGGCGCGGTGTAGAGCCCTTTCTAACGCGGGGGCTCAGGCGTTTATGTGGGATGGATGGGGTGCATCCGCCTGTCCGCCTGCTTCTCGGACGGGGGGAGGTGCGCTCACATCGTCCGGGTGAAGCGGGCGCGCGGCAGGTATAAGGCCCTGCGATGGCCGTCCGCTTCGAGCTCCTCACCACTGATGCCACCGGGGCCCGCGCCGGGGTGCTGCACACCCGCCGCGGCTCCTTCCCCACGCCCATGTTCATGCCGGTGGCCACCCACGCCGCCTTCCGCCACCTGGGCATGGAGGAGGTGTGGGACACCGGGGCCCGCATCCTCCTGGCCAACACCTACCACCTGATGCTGCGGCCGGGCGCCGAGGTGTTCCAGAAGTTCGGCGGCATCCACCCCTTCATGCAGTGGGACGGGGCGGTGCTGACGGACTCGGGGGGGTTCCAGATCTTCTCGCTGCCCGAGGACCGGCTCATCACGGAGAAGGGCGCGCACTTCCGCAGCTTCTACGACAACAGCCGCCAGCTCCTCAGCCCCGAGTCCAGCATCGCCATGCAGCAGGCGATCAACTCGGAGATCATGATGGTGCTGGACGTGTGCATCGACTCGCGCACGGACGAGCCCGGCACGCGCGAGGCCATGGAGCGCACCCACCGGTGGGCGCTGCGCAGCCTGGCGGCCAAGAACGCGAAGGACACCGGGCAGGCCCTCTTCGCCATCGTCCAGGGCGGCGTGCACCCGAACCTGCGGGACGAGAGCGCGGCCTTCCTCACCCCGCACCCCTTCGATGGCTTCGCCATTGGCGGGCTGGCGGTGGGGGAGACGAAGGAGGAGCGCGAGACGATGACAGAGCGGGTGACGGCCTCGCTGCCCACCGACAAGCCGCGCTACCTGATGGGGGTAGGCACCCCCATGGATCTGGTGGAGGCGGTGATGCGGGGCGTGGACATGTTCGACTGCATCATCCCCACGAAGATGGCGCAGCAGGGCTATGCCTACACGTTCCAGGGCCTGGTGCGCATCACCCGCATGGTGTACCGGCTGGACGACTCGCCGCTGGATGCCGCGTGCGACTGCCTCATCTGCAAGCGCTACACGCGCGGTTACCTGCAGCACCTGATGCGGGGCAAGCACCACCTGGGCTCGCGGATGCTCTCCATCCACAACGTGCGGCACTTCCAGCTGCTCATGGGCCGGCTCCGCGAGGCGATCCTCCAGGGCTCCTACGCGCAGGTGTACCGCGAGCTGAGGGCCTCGATCTCTCCGCCCAAGGATCTGCGCGGCGACGTCTCCCCCAACGCTGTCACGCTGAAGGACGTGGGCTGAGCTTCGCGCAAGTCTCGGAAGTCTCCGCCCGGTTGTGGCAGCGCGCGGTAGCCGAGAAGCGCCCTATATAAGGAGGAGCCCTGAGAGTGGAGCCAGACAACCCCCGCGACGGCGACTTCGAGCTGGTGACGCTGCGCAACGGCGCACGGGCCGTGCGCCACCTGGGGCACGGCGAGGTGATGCACCCCAGCATCGGTCCCTGGCAGGAGGCCCTTCGCCTCTACGTGGAGCAGCCCCGCCTGGCCGAGCGCCTGCGCCAGCCAGGGCCCCCGCTCGTGATCCTCGATGTAGGCCTGGGCGCCGCCACCAACGCCGTGGCCGCCCTCACCCGCGCGCGCGAGCTGGGCGCCGAGCGCCGGAGGCCTCTCGAAGTCGTCAGCCTGGAGGTGGATCTCGCACCGCTCCGGCTGGCGCTGGCGGACCCCATCGGCTTTCCCTTCCTCCAGCCCTTCCGGGAGGCCGCCGAGGTGCTCATGCGTGACGGCTCCTGGGAAGAGGAGGGGATCCGCTGGCAGCTGCGGCTGGGGAACGCGGTCTCCCGCCTGGAAGAGGCGCTCTCCCCCGCGGACCTCGTCTCCTTTGATCCGTTCTCTCCCGCGTCCAACCTGGAGATGTGGACGGAGGCAGTGCTCTCCCGCGTCCGCGCCAGCTGCCGCGAGGATGGGGAGGGCGCGCTGCTGATGACGTACAGCGCTGCCACACCCACACGGGTGACCCTGCTGCTGGCGGGCTTCTACGTGGGGGCGGGGGTCTCTACCGGCACGAAGGGCGAGACGACGATCGCGTCCACCCGCCTGGAGACCTTGGAGGCTCCGCTCGGGGCGCGGTGGCTGGAGCGGTGGCGCCGCTCATCCTCCCGCGCCCCACATGGGGCACCGCTCACGCCCGAGGTCGAGGCGCGGCTGCTCGCCCATCCGCAGTGGCTTCCTCGCTGAGGGTGGCCGCGGCGGGGGCCTCGGACCAGCGGATGTGGAAGGTGCTCGCCGTCCCGTCGAAGCCCTCGGGGATGGCCACCACGCGCCAGCCCCCGGTCAGCTCCACCGCCCGGGCCAGCAGTCCCGCCGCGAAGGTGGGCTGATCAGCCATCACGTCATTCATATACAGCTCGAGCGAAGCGGGCCCGCGCTCCACCACCTGCACCTCGCTGAAGTTGTTGCCCGCGCGGATGCCCTGGCCAGCGCGCTGCAACATCCTCCGAGGGCCCGCCAGCCGGGCCACACCCAGCAGCGCCTTCCCGAGGAAGGTGCCGAACCAGGCGTCCATGAACCGCTCGCCCAGCGAGTAGTACGCGGCCTCGGCCGGCACGCCCCCGTACACGTGGGCCGCCGCGATCCGCAGGAAGTTCCTCCATTGATCCAGGGTGTAGGACCGCTCCAGCTTCCGGTCGAGATCCAATCCGGCCCGCTTGAGGGCCTCCCGGCACGCGGGCGTCAGGCGGTTCTCGAAGGCACGGACGAACAGCGCCTCGACGGTCTGTGCGTGAACGAGCTTCTCTGCAGTCATGGCGGCGCACCCTACAGGACCAAGCGGGAGATTGCTCGGCCGAGGTGAAAGTATGTTCAGTGAAATCCGCTCCTGGTGACAGCTGACGGCCGCAGCAAGGACTCCGAGTGGAAACGTGCCCTCCTCAGGGCACCCGTTAACCCTAGATTCAAAGATAGGCGGGATTCTAACGATTAGAGATTCTTCCGCCAATGGGGGGAGGACACGGCCCAGCCCCCACATCCGCCGACCGTAGCGAGCGGCGCTACAAGCCGGGGGCTGCTGTAGCAGTCCATGTTACGGCGGGAATGCGGGTTTGACTTGGAATAGAGGAAGTTCAGCAATTTCCTTCATAGCTGGATTCAAGGGCTCGTGGCACGGAGCCCGGCTGCAGGGGGCCCTGTCGAAGCCCTGGGATCGGAGATCGTCCACATCTACCTGCCCATCTACGGGAGCTGCCAGGCGCCGTGCCCCGCGACGTTCAACCACCTGGGCCGCGCTCCTGGCCCAGGCCTCACACGCCTTCTTGCGGGGGTGGCCCAGGCGAGGGCCACGAGGGGCGTCGTCGCCGGGCTGCGCTCGGTCTGGTAGCCTCCCGAAGAGCCAATGCGTTGTCCGGCCTGTCACCGCCGTCTTGCTCCGGGGGCGGCGTGCCCCGTGCACAGCGAGCCTCCGCCTCCCGCACCGCCACCCGAGCCGCTCGCGCTCCCGGACGTGCCGGGCCTGCGCGCCGCGACTCTGCTGGGCACCGGCGGCTTCTCTCACGTCTTCACCGCGTACCAGGAGGTGGATGGGCGCGAGGTGGCGCTCAAGGTGGGCCTGGGCGCTCACCGTGAGCGCTTCGCCCGTGAGGCCGCCGCGCTGCGCCGGGTGGGTGTGCCCACCGTTCCCGAGCTGCTGCGGCACGGCACCGTGGGGGGACGTCCCTTCCTGGTGCTGGAGGCCCTGCGGGGGCAGACGCTCGCCGCGTGGATGGCCACGCTTCCTGGCAACGGGGCTGCCTCGCTGCACCGGGTGCGGGAGCTGCTCGCGGGACTGTGCGCGGCGCTCGAGCACGTGCACGCCGCAGGGATGGCCCACCGCGATCTCAAGCCGGAGAACATCTTCCTGAGAGAGGGCGGCGCGCTGAGCCTCCTCGACTTCGGGCTCGCGCGGTTCCTCGAAACCCCTGATGGCGGGCCCGGTGAGGAACCCACGAGCCTCACCCGCACGGGCCAGCGGCTCGGTACGCCCATCTATATGGCGCCCGAGCAGTGCCTGGATGCCCGCGAGGCGGGAGCTGCCGCTGACCGCTATGCGCTCGGGATTCTCCTGTTCGAGCTGCTCGCGGGCTCGCCGCCCTTCATCGGAGGCGCGGACGAGATCCGCCACGGCCACGTCAGCCTCCGCCCGCCGCGTGTCTCCGAGCGCGCCGCCGTTCCGCCAGCTCTCGACGAGGTGCTGCGGCGGTGTCTGGCCAAGGCTCCCGCCGAGCGCTTCGCCCAGGCTGCCGACGTGCTTGCTGCCTTCGATGCCGCGTGTCGCCTCGACAGGCCCGCCTTGCCGGACGCGGCCCACACGCCCATGGGGCCCGGTGCCTCGGGCGCGGGCGTCCGGCCCTTGGCGGTGCTGGGGATCCGGACGGAAGCGCCCGTGGATTCACTGCTCGCGGCCGTCGAGTCCCAGGGGGGGACTCTCGCGCGAGCATGGACCGGTGGCTATCTCGTCGTCTTCCCCGAGTCCCTCTCCGTGGATGCGAGCCTGCGAGCCGGGGCTCTGGCCGCGCGAAGACTGGGAGAGGACGGGAGGACCGCGGCCGTCCTGCACCTGGCCGAGCTGCATGTGCGCCCCGGAGCCGCCACGACACGCGTGGCTGGCATGGCTCTGGCGCACCCTGAGGACTGGTGGCCCCTGGAGATCCAGGAGGGACAGGTACAGGTCACTGCCGAGGCCGCCGCTCGGCTCGACGTCGGTGCTACCCGCCCGGGCTCTGGGGGGACGCTCCTGCTGATCCGGGACAGCGGGGCATGGCCCTCTGCCTCCGAGACTCCGCCGCTCGTCGGGCGAGAGGCGTTGCTGGAGGCGCTGTCCGCGGAGGCGGTCCGCTGCCTGGAGGGAGGAGCTCCCGGCCTCTGCATCCTCACCGGGGAGATCGGACACGGGAAGACGCGCCTCCTGGAGGCCCTCGCCGCGAAGCTGACGGTGGAGGCCCGGGCCCAGGTGCTGCACCTGCGCGCCTTCCCTCCGGACACCACCGCGCCGGACGCGCTGCTGCAGGCCTTGAGAGCCGCCACATTCTCCGAGGCTGCCTCCGGCCCTGTCGCTCCCGTGCCATCCTCAGGGGCTCAGCGCCATGCCGCCGCGAGGGCCCTTGCCGAGAGCCTCCGTCAGCGTGCGCGGGAGACCCCCCGGGTGCTGCTGCTCGACGATGCGCACCTGGCGGATCCCACCAGCCTGGATGCGCTGGAGCTGGCCACCCTGGCGGAAGCGCGGGCACCCTTGTGGGTCTGCGTGGCCGGCCGTCCTGCGTTGCTCGGCCTGCGCCCGCACCTGGGGGATCGCAGCGCCCAGGTCTCGCGCCATGCGCTACCACCCCTGCCTTCCGAGGCCAGCCGCTCCCTGCTCCTCCGCCTGTTGCGCCCGGTCGAGCACATTCCCGAGCCTGTGCTGGCTCGCCTGGAGCAACTCGCCCAGGGCGTGCCGCTGTCCCTGGTGGAGCTGACAGGGGCCCTGCGGGCCGCGGGGGCGCTGCGCTCCTCTCCCGGGGGTGGGTGGTACATCGCCCCGGATGCACTGCTGGACATCTCGGTGACGCCGCTCTTCGAGAGGCTGGCCATGCGCGCGCTCGCCGAGCTCCCCGAGGTCCACCAGACGCTGGCGCAGCTGTGCGCGGTGCTCGGGAATGAGGTGAAGGTGGGCCGGGTGGACGCGGCGCTGCGACAGCTCGATGCCGGGAGGGCGGTGGGGGCCGTGGCCTCATGGGATGCGGGGGCCGGGCTGGCCCGCCTCGTTCGCGCGGGGCTCCTGCGTCCGAGCACTCCGGGGCGCTTCGTCTTCCGTCACCCCCTGCTGCGTGAAGCCCTGGAGGCGACGCTCCCCCTGCCCAAGCGCCGGGCTCTGCATGCCGCCGCCCTGCGCTCCCTGGAGGGAGAGAGCCTGGCTGCGCGGCGCCGGCGAGCGCACCATGCCGCGGGCTGTGGCGCCCATCAGGAGGCTGGCATGGCCTTCCTCGCGCTGGCCGAGGAGGCCCGGCAGTCCCACCGCTTGATGGAGGCCGAGCAGTGCTACACCCGCGCGCTCGCGCTGCTGCCCGAGAAGGAGCACGGGCTGCGTGTCCGCGCGCAGGCGCTGGCGGGCCGCGGTCGGGTCCGTCATCGGCTCCAGCTCTTTCGTGAGGGGCTCGCCGATCTCTCCGCCGCGCGCGCCCTCGCCGAGAGCTGGAGGGATGTCACGCTGGAGGTGGACCTGTTGCTGGAGGAGGCCACCGCACGCGACTGGATGGAGGATGTGGAGGGCTCCTCGGCATGCACGCGCGAGGCGATGGAGCGCATCGAGCAGCTCGATGATCCCCGCCTGGGGCTGCGCTGCACCCTGGCGCGGGGCCGGATGCACGTGCGCCAGGGTGAGTGGGAGGCCGCGGCCCGGATCCTCCGCTCGGCGGCGGAGGGCGCAGAGCTGGCCCGAGATCACGAGACCCACGTCGTGGCCCTGGCGATGCTGGGCTCGGCCCTGACATTCCTGGATCGGCCTGCCGAGGCCGCCGCGCGCTTCGAGGAGGGACTGGCGCGCTGCGAGGCCGCAGGAGACGTGCTGCACCTGGCCGCCACCTGCACCGCCCGCGTGCTGCTGTGGCTCAAGCTCGGCGATGTCTCCCGGATGGAGGAGGATCTGCGCCGCGCCATGTCACTGGGGCGTGAGCTGGGCCACGCCCAGGTGGAGCGCTGGTCCACCTTCAACCTCTCCGAGGTCCTCTATATGCAGGGGCGGCTCCAGGAGGCGCTGCCGCTGGCCGGCCGCGCGCACGAGTTGGGCGTGCGCTTCTTCCGCGAGCATCCGGTGCCGGTGGACGCGCTGCTCCTGGCCCGCATCAGCATGTCGCTGGGAGACCTGGCGGAGGCGGCCCGGCAGCTTCGGTGGATCGAGGGGCACTGCCCCCCGGAGTCCCTGCCGCCCACGGCCATCATGCGGCGGCTGGTGGAGCTGGCGGTGCGC
>Ga0190275_10000958_pt1 | contig 22564 bp, 24 predicted proteins | sample Popmic550T_FD_133745 | JGI IMG/M metagenome (GOLD analysis project Ga0190275, IMG submission 133745) | Populus adjacent soil microbial communities from riparian zone of Yellowstone River, Montana, USA - 550 T | ecosystem: Environmental > Terrestrial > Soil > Riparian zone > Trees stand | place...
CACGCTCGGCGGGCGGAACGGCACCTGCCCCATCCCTCGAAGTCCGGCGACCATCTTCAGTCGCATCTTGTCGTCGAACTTCGCCGGTCGCACGTTGAGCGCGCGCATCAGGCCGACCGCCCATTCGACGGGTTGCTTGACCATCGCCGACGAGCTGTCCCGGAAGGCGGGCTCAGCCACCATCGCCGTCAGTACTGCCTGAATGTCTCGCTTGGTCCCGTACGCCGCCACGAGCCGCGTCAGCGTTTGCGCGGACGGCGGCGTCGGCGAGACGAGCCGGAACCAGAGCCGCCCGAGCACGAAGGCAGCGGACTCCGGCTTCGCCAGGGCGAGGTCGGCAAAAGCCTTCGCGTCGAAATCGCCGGTTGTGCCGAAGATGGTCTTCGGGTCCGAGTCGTACCGTTTCGGAACGAACCTGGCCTGCGTGGAAGTACGCCGTACGGTCCAGCCGGTGAGCGTCCGGGCGCCCTCGTAGACGTCGACCTCGGTGTAGTGGCCGATGCCCAGAGTGAAGAGCTCGAGGAACTCCCGGGCCAGATTCTCGTTGGGAGAACCTTTGCGGTTGCTGTTCCCATCGAGCCAGCGGATCATCGCCGCATCCACGATCATCGCGTGTGCAAGCTCGGTGAAGCTGCCGCGGGCGTTGGCCCGGAAGACCTGGTTCTGCGCCAGCATCAGCTGCGGGCTCCGCACCTTCTGACTGCTCGTCGCGAAGTGCCCGTGCCAGAACCAGGCCAATCGCTCGGTCGCGCGCTCCCCGGCCACCATCCGATCCAGCCACCAGGTCGCAAGGTGCAACTCCTGCTTAGCCCGGGCCTTGTTGGCAGCCTTCTTGGCCTCTTTGTCGCCCTTGTCCGGCATGGCAGCCGCCGTCAGCGCGGGTGGCGGCGTCGCGCCCGGGTCGGCCGCAGTACCGAACAGCCGCGCTACCGCCGTTTCGAACCCGGCATCCACCGCCCCCGGCTTGGGCCCGAACCCGAACCGGTCGTACAGCCGCCTGACGGCAGCCCGCTCACTGATCTCACCCATACCCCCGATCCTGGCCAGCATCCTGCGCGTCAGGCCAGGATCGGGCAGACATCTTCAGCCAACCCACAGCGAGCGTCAGTACCGCCTGGGCGCTTCGTTCCCACTCTTGCGATGCACGGTCACCGACGTGTCGCCGTCGAGCTTCGACGGGCCAGCACCGTATAGAGCGTTCTGCCACCCGGGAAGTCGAACTTCTGCGCCGGTCCCTTCCGGTGATCGGAGGCACTGATAGAACTGAGGCCCGTGACGTCCGCATCCTTGGTCAGGTAGCTGATGATCAGGTCCAAGGTGAAGGCATGGGCACCGAACGGATTCGTCGCGTCGGGGCCTCTCGAATCCACCAGAGCGCTGTCGCCCCCGAGCTGATCCTCATGGGTGACCGACAGGTCGTACGAGCCGGTCTCCGGTATCCGGGCGAAGGAGTATCCGCCCTTGGCGGGGTAGGCGTAGAGCGTGGTCTGGCGAAGCATTCCGGTGCTGTCGAAGTACGACCGGTCGTCGAGCAGCAACGGCGTACCGGTCGCCGGTACGTCCCGGAGCTGGGCTGTGCCGGGATCGAACGGCAGTGGCTTGCCGGTGTATTTGCCGAGGGCAACCGGGTCGGTGGACGGCCGCCCACCGGCACCGGTGCAAACGGTCCGTGCGCCGACTCGCCACCGGCCCCCGGTCTCGGTCAGCTCGGTCCGGGAGATGCGCCGCCCCGACGCATCGCCATAGTCCAGCACGCCGGTTGTTCCGCTGAGGGTGAAGTGAAAGCGAGGGACCTCGCGCTCAACCGCTTCCTCCGGTGCCTTGCGGGGATCGACGAAGATCCCCGGCTTGGGCTGGATCGCGGTCCGGTCGCGGCAGGCCCAATCGGCCACCGGCTGATCGACCGGCCCCGCCGGAGCCTTGGTGGTCTTCTTCGTGACGGCCGGCGGTGCCTGTCCGGCGGGCAACGGCTCATGATCGCCATTGTTGACAACGGCAACGGTCACCACCACGGCAGCGACCGAGGCCGCCGCCAGGTACGGAGTCACCCGGTGCCGCCAACGCCGGGCGGCCGGCGTCTCGGTGGCGGCCGGCTTGGTCCGCTCCTGGACGACCGACCACATACGGTCGAGATCGACCTCCAGGGCGGCCGCCTCGCGCTCCAGTTCATCGGTCAGGCGGGTTTCCGTCTCGTTCATCGGTGATCCTCGAGTTGCTGTCCGAGCCGGGCGACACCACGGCTGACGAGTGACTTGGCGGTGCCGAGCCGCACCTGCATGGCGACGGCGATCTCGGCCAGGGGCAGGTCGAGCCAGTACCGAAGGACCAGCGCCTCACGCTGCCGGGGAGGCAGGTCGCGGAGTGCGCGGACCAGTTCGTGGATGGACTCGTTCCGCTCGATCTGCTCGTTCGCGGGTGGCGCGGCGACCAGGTGCAGGCGTTTTCGGTCGGCCAGCTTGGTCCGGCGCTGCCTGGTCCGTACCTCGTTGACCACCATCCGGTTCAGGTAGGCGACCAGGTTGCCGACCTGGCCGTCGCGGTACACGACAAAGAACCGGCAGAACGCCTCCTGCACGACGTCCTCCGCATCGTCGGCGCCGAGTAGGTGTGCCAGCCGGGCCAACCGGCCGGCATGGATCCGGAAGAGTTCCTCGAACGACGGGTCACCCGGTACCGCGCCCGCCGCCATGCGTTCTCCTGTCATCAGCCTCACAACAGAATGACGACGGAGCAGGCCAAAGGTTGAGTGCCGGTTTTGTATGCTCGAACCATCACACCGATGTGAAGCCGGAGGTGGCGATGCGGATCGGGGAGCTGTCGGAGCGGACCGGCACGCCACGGAGACTGCTGCGGTACTACGAGGAGCAGGACCTGATCGCGTCAGAGCGGTCGGCCAACGGGTATCGCAGTTATGCCGAGGGGACCGTCGACCGGGTCATACAGGTGCGGGGATTGCTCGACGCCGGGCTGCCGACGCGGATCATCAAGGAGATCCTGCCGTGCCTCGACAAGCCGCGGGCGATCCACGTCGAGGACGCGGATCCGGAGATGATCGCGACGCTCGAACGTGAGCGCGACCGGATGACGGCGCGGATCGACTGCCTGGCCCGCAACCGCGATGCGGTCGCGGAGTACCTGGATGCGGTGCTAGACCTTCGCGGGCAGGGCGAGCTGAGCCAAGGCGTCGACGAGCGGAGCTAGCTCCGGGAACTCCGCAGCCTTCTGCAGCGCTGCGGTCAGTACTTCGTCGTGCGTCGGCTCTGCCTGCTCGAGCAAATCGCGGCCGGCCTTGGTGACCTCCGTGTAGATGCCCCGGCGGTCCGTCGGGCAGAGGTAGCGCTCCAGCAGCTTGCGATCCTCCAGCCGGTTCACCAGCCGCGTGGTCGCCGACTGGCTGAGCACGACCGCGTTCGACAGCTGGTTCATCCGCAGGTGGTGCTCGTCCTGCCGGGCCAGCACGTCGAGCACGGAGTACTCGCTCACCGACAGCCCGTGCTGCTTCTGCAGCGCGCGCTCCAGCTCATCCTCGATCCGGGCGTGCAGAGCGGCCAGCGTCCGCCAGCCCTGAGCGCGCGCCTCGGCGGCGTCATCCGGTAGCCCCACAGCTCCTCCTCGTTTGAACAATGCCGTTGCATGAGGCAGTATGAAGCTCATGCAATAGTCCGCGTGTGCAACTATCGCAGACGCCGGTAACAGTCACGAGACTACCTTCGAGGAGAAATCCAGTCATGCCTGCCGCGTTGCTAGCGCTGGCCATCGGTGCCTTCGGGATCGGTACCACCGAGTTCGTGATCATGGGCCTGCTGCCAGAAGTCGCCACCGACTTCGGCGTCAGCATCCCGTCGGCCGGGCTGCTGATCTCCGGCTACGCCCTCGGGGTTGTTGTCGGCGCCCCACTGCTGACCGCGATCGGGTCGAAGATCTCCCGCAAGACCGTGCTGCTCACGCTGATGGGCGTCTTCATCGCGGGCAATCTGATCTCCGCGCTCGCCCCGACGTACGGCGTCCTGATGACCGGGCGGATCGTGGCGGCCCTCTCGCACGGCGCGTTCTTCGGCGTCGGCTCCGTGGTGGCCGCTTCGCTGGTACCGAAGGCGAAGCAGGCCAGTGCGATCGCGCTGATGTTCACGGGGTTGACGGTCGCGAACGTGTTCGGCGTACCGGGTGGCACGGCGCTCGGACAACAGTTCGGGTGGCGGTCGACCTTCTGGGCGGTCACCTTGCTCGGCGTGATCGGGCTGCTCGGCATCCTGTTCCTGGTTCCGCGGCAGAGCGTCAGCGAGGGACCCGGCCTGCGGAGCGAGCTGGCGGTCTTCCGCAACCTGCAGGTCTGGCTGTCGCTGGCGATGACGGCGCTCGGTTTCGCGGGCGTGTTCGCGTCCTTCACCTACATCGCCCCGATGATGACCGAGGTGGCCGGCTTCTCGTCCGGCGCCGTCACCTGGCTGCTCGTCCTGTTCGGCGGCGGCCTGGTGGTGGGCAACCTGCTCGGCGGCAAGGCGGCCGATCGCGCGCTGATGCCCAGCCTGTACGCGATCCTGGCGCTGCTAGCCATCGTGCTAGCGGCCTTCGTCTTCACCGCCCACGGACGAGTGCCGGCCGCGGTGACGATCGCCTTGTTCGGCGCGGCCGGCTTCGCCACCGTGGCGCCGCTGCAGAAGCGCGTAATGGACAAGGCAGCCGGTGCACCGGCACTCGCCTCCGCGGCGAACATCGCCGCGTTCAACCTCGGCAACGCAGTCGGCGCCTACCTCGGCGGCCTCACCATCGAACACGGCCTCGGCTACACCGCCCCCAACTGGGTCGGTGCCGGCCTGGCCGCCGCCGGACTCGCGGTCGCCGTTGGCTCCGGGCTGCTGGACCGCCGCCGGCGTACCGAGGCAACTTTTGAGCTCCAACCTCAGCAGGTCGCGTAGTAGCGGCTGACTGCTTCGAACGACTTCTTCGGCTCCCAGCGGTACTTCGAAGCTGGGTCCGAGGAGGTCTGGCGGATCACCTTGCAGAGACTGAAGGCGGCGATGTCCTCGTCGTACTTGCGTTCCTTGCGGTGCGGGACGTCGGGTGAGATGAACGTGTACGGCGCGGCGCCCAGGAAGCCTTCCGCGGTGAAGACCTCGAGCATGGTGCGCAGATGCCTTGCCTGCTCGGCCTCGTCGCGGAAGTAGCCCGCCTTGATCTGCGGTGGGTTCTTCTCGTAGTCGAGGATCTCCCAGCCCATGCCGCCTAGCTCGGGTGCGCCGGTGAAGGTGCAGCAACCGAACTCCAGGATCATGATCGGCTTGTTCCAGCGGCGGAATGGCGCCAGTTCCTTGGCGTGCCCGGCGCGGTCCTGGTGGTAGGAGTAGTAGTCGAGCCCGACGATGTCGAACAGCGACCAGTCGATCTGCTCGAGGTCCGAGGCGGCGCCGTAGCTGATCCGTCCCTTGAAGTTGCTGCGGGCAACCTTCACTGCTTTGGCAACGAAGACACGCAGTTTGCGCTGCAGCTCGGCCATATCGAACTCACCCTTGGTCAGGTATTCGACCCGTTCGAAGAAGTTCGCCCCTGGCACGATGCCCGGCGTGAACAGCATGAACTCACACCCGATCACCAGAATCACCTCAGGCTCGTACCGGGCCCGCAGCAACTCCGCCTCCCGCGCGGTCTGCCGCAAATGCTCCAGAGCCTGACTCTGCGGCTGATCAAACGCCCGAGGCTGCACCGAGACCTTCAGCCCGCGCTTGAGCCCCTCCTCCGCGGTGTCCCGCAGCCGTCCGACATCAGTCCCATAGACACTCACCCAGTTGGCCCGAAGCTGCTCGTCAATCGCCCAGATCTCCCCCTGCATCAACCCCTGGCTCCACCGAGCCCGGCTGTCATCCCCCAAAAACCCCGTCCCGACGTCATAAGCGATCCCCTTGAACTCCAGCCGCCGCTTCTCCGTCATGACACCGAGTTTTCGCCGTTAGTTCGCCGGTTTCGCCCTTCGGAGGTCGCTCGGGGCGCGACTTAGGTATGTGACACAGCACTGCGCCGTCACAGATGTGCCCAGGCAATCGCTTGCGCTACCGACCGTGTTCGGACAACTCTTCTCCGCATACGGCCGCCCCGCCCAGCGCGGCCCGAATGAACCTGGAGTGTGAGGCATGACAGGAAAGCTCAAGTTCCGCGCGGTGCTAGCCGCAGCCGTGGTCGCCGTCGCATCGGCGGGCGCACTCGCCTCGGCCGAAGCCCGGACGCCCCCGCCCGGCACCAACATCGTCGGCGGTACCACCGCCAGCACCGCCCAGGTCCCGTGGATGATTGCGCTGAACAACAGCCGCTCGTCCTCCCCGGTCGGCCAGTACTGCGGCGCCACCCTGGTCAGGGCCAACAAGATCGTCACCGCGGCCCACTGCCTGAACCAGTCGATGAGCACCTACACGGCGATCCAGGGCCGCGACAACCTGAACTCGACCACCGGCGGCAAGACCTCGAAGATCTCCAAGATCTGGAAGGACCCGCTGTACGGCCAGGCGCCCGGTCACGACGTCGCCGTACTGACCCTGGCCACCCCGTTCACCGGTGTCGCCACTCTGCCGCTGGAGACCAGCCGCGCAGCGGACGCCGTCGGCGCCCAGCCGACCGTCTACGGCTACGGCAACACCGAGGGCACCGGCCCGGCGAACCGTCTGCAGAAGGTTGTCGTCCCGGTTCTCGGCGACGCGTACTGCGGCAACGTCTACGCGCGCTATGACTACGTCGCAAACGGCGAGATCTGCGCCGGTTACAAGGCCGGCGGCAAGGACTCCTGCCAGGGCGACTCCGGCGGCCCGCTGGTCCTCAACGGCCGCCTCTTCGGCGTCGTCTCCTGGGGCATCGGCTGCGCCGACGCCGGCAACCCGGGCGTCTACGCCGAGGTCGCGTCCTACGCCTCAGCACTGACGACCCAGATCAACAACTAGCACTACCGCCGCCGCGAATGGTCGGTCCCACGGGGGACCGGCCATTCGTCTGTCTTCGTTGCTTAGAGCAACGTCTCGATCAGCTGACCGGCTTGGCGATGACAACCGCGTTGCTCAGGTACTTGCTGCCGTCCCAGTCCTCACAAGTGACCAGCACCAACCGCCCGGCCACTCCCTGGTCGAACAAGCGCGTGGCCTGCTTCGCCAACGCTCCCTTGCGATACACCGCGACGCCCACGACCGAGTACTTGATCGTGCCTTTGCCGGTCGACACCGTGACCGTGTCGCCCGCGCCGAGCTGCTCGAGGTCATCGAAGGCGCCACCACCGTTGTGCACGGTATGACCGGTGATGATCGCCGAGCCCTTCGCCGCACCGGGCCGGGCACCGTCGGACCACCAGCCGACCAGACGCGGGTTGGCCGGTGGAATCAACGCGCCACCACGAGCGCGGATGCCAAGCACGCGAGCAGAGATCCCCAGACTCGGGACAGAGACCCGCACCGGGGTGCCCGCTTTGGGGCGAGCGGAGGGGGACTTCTTCGGCTCGGCCGACGTCTTCGGCGGCTTGGCGGTCGGCGTACCGGCGGTCGGCGTACCGGCGGTCGATGCCGGTGGCTTCAGCTTAGAAGCCGGCTGGGAGGACCGAGCCGTTGCTACCGGGCTCTTGGGCTGCGGCTGGCTGCTCTGATCGGCGGACGAGCTGTCCCCCTTGAACTGCACGTAGCCGCCGAACAGAAGCAACACGGCGCCGGCCGCCAGGATCGCAGCCGTCCATCGAGATGAACGTCTACGGTCCTGGCGGCGCTTGGCGGACTTGTCAGGCGGCGTGTGCACCACGACGCTTCAGGGACTTCAGGACCCCTGCGGCCAGCAGGATGGCACCAAAGGCCAGCAGTACTCCGCCCCAGATGCCCTGGTGACCGGAGTCAGCAGAGGCGTTCGAGAGCTCCGGGCTGGACAGACCGGCGTCGACCTCGGTCGGAACGACCACCGGGGTGCTCGGCGCGGACGTCGGCGTGTCGGTCGGCGTCACCGAGGGCGTCTCGGAGGGGGTCTCGCTCGGGGTCTCCGACGGGGTTCCCGAAGGCGTCTCGCTCGGGGTTTCCGACGGGGTTTCGGACGGCGTCTCCGAGGGGGTCTCGCTCGGCGTCTCCGACGGGGTCTCGGATGGCGTTTCGCTCGGGGTCTCCGACGGAGTGATGGTCACCGTCGGCGTCTCGGTCGGAGTCTCGGTCGGCGTGGGCGTCGGGGTGGTGGTCACCTTGCCGTAGCAGAAGTTGACGTGGCTCAGGCCGTAGAACGGAAGGTTCTTGTTGCCCTCGTTCACCGGGGTGTGCAGCGACGTACCGAGCAGGACACCGTCCGGGCGGTAGTCGTAGAAGTTCGCGACCGGACCACCCTTGACGATCACCCCGAGAACGGTTCCGCCGACGGCGGCGAAGTCGATGACCGTGCTGCCGGTCTGGTTCCCCGCGTGGGCCGGGTCGTCGACGAGCAGCTGGCGGACCGTCATCGTGACCGTGACGCCATTCTCGGACTTCGCACCCCCGGTCGGCGGGTCGAACTTGATCTCCTGCGAGCCGGGCACCAACTCCGCGCAGGTCGGGTTGCCAGGCTTCAGGATCCCGTCGGCCGAGGCGGACGGGGCGAGCGCCACGGTGAGCCCGCCCAGTGCCAGCGCGATGGCACCGGCACCGCCGAGCAGCGCCGCGCCCCTGGAACTCACTGCCTTGAGCGCGCCAGGGCGCTCCGACTTCGTTTCCTCGTTCACAGGAATTCTTTCTCCACTGGTTGATGCCTACCCCGAAGGATTGGCTGCGATGTGTTGCGTCCCCGTCCGGCCGGCCAACTGCGCCGAAGCCGCCCCCAGCGACACGCCCTCGGCATTCTGGTGTGCGTTGGCTTCCGGAGGCAAGCCATTCGGCCGCGGCTCGCCGAGCTCTTCACATAACAAAACGCACCATGGTCGCTTTGACCGCACTGAGTAGCCGAAAGCGGCCATCCGCCGCTGAATCTGGACGTGACCACCAGATGATCGAGGCAACTAATACGCTGTGTTTTGTACTGGAACGCCGTGTCAGTAGGCTTTCGCGAATGGCGCGCGAGGCGGATGAGAAGACGGTGCTCGGTTCGGTGTGGTTGCGGGCTGAGCCGGGCGAGACGCGAGCGCCGCTGAGTCGGGAGGACATCGTCAGGACCGCGATCGAGATGCTCGATCGCGATGGGTTGGAGAACCTGTCGATGCGGAAGATGGCGGCCGAGCTCGGGACTGCGGCCACGTCGGCGCTCTATTGGCGGGTGGCGAACAAGAACGATTTGCTGGAGTTGGCGGTCGACTCGGTGCTGGCGGGGGCGCTGGTGCCTGCCGATGAGAGTGACTGGCGGGATCAGTTGACGGCGCTGGCGCGGGCTGCGTACGGAGTACTGGCTGAACATCAGTGGGCTGCGCAACTGCTGGCCAGCCATGCTGGGCTCGGGCCGAACTATCAGGCTTATGCGGACCGGGTGCAGGCGATCCTGAGCGCGGCGGGCTTCAAGGGCGTTCATCTGGATGCGGCGGTATCGGCCGTGTTCCATTACGTCGTCGGGGCGGCCGTGACCGATGCTGCTTGGACCGCGACGGTACGCCGGAGTGGGTTGGGCGAGAGCGAATGGTCGACCGCCGCCGGGGATCAGCTTGGCGTGGGCGCGGCGACGCTGGCCGCCTATCTCAGTCGCGAAGACCTGGCCGGCCCGGAGGCGCGCTTCCTCACTGGCCTCCGGGCCATCCTGATCGGGCTGCGCCCTCGGCAGCTGTCCTAGCTAAAGGTCGGCGAGGATCGAGCTCGGCGACTCGAACGCGTCGGCGACGAAGCGGAGGAACGCAGCCGCGGTACCGCCGTCGCAGACCCGGTGGTCGAACACGAGCGAGAGCTGCGTGAGCTTGCGGATCGCGAGCTGACCGTCGACCACCCACGGGCGATCGATGATCCGGCCGACGCCGAGGATCGCGACCTGGGGGTGGTTGATGATCGCCGCACTGCCATCGACACCGAAGCTGCCGTAGTTGTTCAGGGTGAACGACCCGCAGGTCAGCTCGTGAGCCGTCAGGCGCCCGTCGCGCGCGGCTGTTGTCAGCCGGCGGATTTCCGCGTCGAGCCCGCGCGCGGTCAGCAGGTGCGCATCAGCCACGGCCGGTACGACCAGGCCACGCTCGGTCTGCGCTGCGAGCCCGAGATTGACGCCGTCGTACTGAACAAGCTCTTGCCGCTCGGTGTCCACAAAACCGTTGAGCTCCGGGTATTTCTTCAACCCAGCAACCACAAACCGCGCCATCAGCGCGAGCAGTCCCGGCCCCGCATCGGTTGCCGACCGCAACGATTCCCGCAACGCGAGCAACTCAGTGGCATCTACATCCACCCAGGTAGTCGCCTCCGGAATCTCCCGCCGGCTCCGACTCAAAGTACTGGCCACAGCCTTCCGGAACCCGCTCATCGGAACCCGCTGCAACTCCTTCAAGCCAGTCCGCGACTCAACAGTTTCTTCAACCACCACAGGCTCTTCAGCTCGCGCGGACAGGGCAGCCTCCACATCCCGCCGAACAATCACTCCACCAGCCCCAGATCCATCCACCTGGCGAAGATCCACTCCCCCATCCCGAGCCATCCGCCGAACCAACGGCGATACAACCAACGGAACCCCCCGCCCAGCACCAGCCAAGGCGGTGACGGGAGCGGAGGCCACGCTGGGGCGGGGCTTGCGGCGGCGGCCTGGGCCTGTCGACTCGGGGGTGCCGTAGCCGATGAGTACGTTGCCGGAGCCGGCTTTTTCTTCTTGGCGGTAGGTTTCGGCCGGGGTGAGGGTGCCGATGGTGATCAGCGGCTTGCCGACGTCGATCGTGGAACCCTCGGGACCGTGGAGTTCGGCGACCACGCCCGCATACGGCGACGGCACCTCGACGATCGACTTCGCCGTCTCGACCTCCGCCACCGGCGCGTCGACCGCGACCACATCGCCGACCGCCACCAGCCAGCGCACGATCTCCGCCTCGGTCAGCCCTTCACCGAGATCAGGCAGCAGGAACGTCTGCGTGCCACTCACGAGTCCTCCCACTGCAACGTGTCCACCGCATCAAGAATCCGGTCCACCCCCGGCAACTGATGCCGCTCCAGCTTCGGCGGCGGGTACGGAATGTCGAACCCAGTCACCCGCCGGATCGGCGCCGCCAACGAGTGGAAGCACCGTTCAGTGACCCGGGCAACGATCTCCGACGACACGCTCGCAAACCCGCTCGCCTCAGCAACCACCACAGCCCGCCCGGTACTACGAACAGCCGCGCAAACCGTCTCGTCATCGAAGGGCACGATCGACCGCACATCCACCACCTGCAACTGACGCCCCTCGGCAGCAGCCGCCTCCGCAGCCTCCATCGCGATCGGCACCGACGGCCCGTACGCGATCAACGTCGCGTCGCCACCCTCACGCCGGACGACGGCCGTCCCGATCCCCGGCTCCTCGACACTCAGGTCGACTTCTTCCTTGGCCCAGTACAGCTTCTTGGGCTCCATGAAGATCACTGGGTCCGGAAATTCAATGGCCCTACGCAACAACGTGTAAGCATCAGAAACGGTGGCCGGGGCAACCACCGTCAACCCCGGCGTGTGCGCGTAGTACGACTCCGACGAGTCACAGTGGTGCTCGACCCCGCCGATCCCACCGGCGTACGGCATCCGGATCACCATCGGCAGCGTGACCTTGCCGCGAGTCCGGTTCCGCATCTTCGCCACGTGGCTGACCACCTGCTCGAACGCCGGGTAGCCGAAGGCGTCGAACTGCATCTCGACCACCGGCCGCATCCCGTTCATCGCCAGCCCGACCGCCATCCCGACGATGCCGGCCTCGGCCAGCGGGGTGTCGAAGCAACGCTCCTCGCCGAACTCCGCGGTCAGCCCGTCGGTGATCCGGAAAACCCCGCCGAGCGCACCAACGTCCTCGCCGAACATCAGCACGGTGTCGTCGGCCCGCATCGCGTCCCGCAGAGCCTGGTTCAGCGCCTGCGCCATGGTGAGCTTCTCGTACGGCATGGTCAGGCCTCCTCTCGCGACAACTCGTCCTGCAGGAACGCGGCCTGCTCCTTCAACTGCGGCGTGGGCGTCGCGTACAGATGCGCGAACAGTTCAGCCGGATCCGGCGACACCTCCTGCATCAACCCATCGCGCAACTCAGCGGCGATCTTGTCCGCCGCGGCTGCCGCCTCACCCCGCCGGACGTCGTCCAGCAACCCTTCAGCCGACAAATAGGCATCCAGCCGCTTCAACGGATCGCGCTCCAACCACGGAGCGACCTCCGCGTCATTGCGATAGCGGGTCGCGTCGTCAGCGTTGGTGTGCGCCTGCACGCGATACGTGTGCGCCTCGACCAGCTGCGGCCCCTCACCAGCCCGGGCCCTGCCGACCGCGGCACCCAGTACTGACAACAGCCCGGCAAGATCGTTGCCATCGGCCCGCTCTCCCGGCATTCCGTACCCGATGCCCTTATGTGCCAGGGATGGCGCGACAGTCTGCCGCGCGAGCGGAACCGAGATCGCGTACTCGTTGTTCTGGATGAAGAACACCACCGGCGCCTTGAACACGGCCGCGAAGTTCAGCGCCTCGTGGAAGTCACCCTCGCTGGTCGCGCCGTCACCGCAGAGCGCCATCACGACGGTGTCCTCGCCCTTGAGTCGCGCGGCGTGCGCAACTCCGACGGCATGCACGAGCTGCGTCGCCAATGGCGTCGCTTGGGGAGCGACCTTGCGCTCGTACGGGTCGTAACCGGAGTGCCAGTCACCGCGCAGCAGCGTGAGCGTCTCGATCGGGTCGACGCCGCGGCTGACGATCGACACGGTGTCCCGGTACGTCGGGAACAGCCAGTCCTGCTCGCCGAGCACCATCGTCGCGGCGACCTGGCAGGCCTCCTGACCGTGCGACGACGGATAGACCGCGAGCCGCCCCTGCCGGACGAGCGCGCTGGCCTGGTCGTTGATCCTGCGACCCACCACCAACTGTGCGTAACCGTCGACAAGTGCCTCCGGCGCCGGCATCCCGTATTGCGGATTGTCGTGCCGGACACCGTGCTCATCGACGAGCTGGACTGGGTCAGCGGAGGGGAGCAAACGCTCTTCGACGGTGGTCATGGACCCTCCTGCGCGGGAGACGGACGGATGCCTCATCGTCATACTTGTGGCCATTCGGATCCATAGCTGGGAGAATCCCAGGACGATCGGCTCGATCCGGCCAGCCTAGGGAGCAGAATGTCCGACGACGTCTCGGTGCGCGCCGCCGAACCTGGACAGATGGTCGTCGCCCCGGCGCTCGACGAGATCGACCGGCAGATCGTGGCGGCGCTGAGCCGTGACGGACGGCTCTCGATCCGGGCGCTGGCCGACCGGATCCACATCTCCCGCGCGAACGCCTACGCCCGGGTCGAGCGGCTCACCGGGACCGGCGTGATCACCGGGTTCACCGCTACGGTCGACCCGCTGAAACTCGGGCTGGCGACCTCGGCGTACGTCACCCTCAGTCTCCGCCAGAGCTCCTGGCGAGTACTGCGCGAGCAACTCCAGGCGATCCCCGAGGTCAAACACATGGCGCTGGTCGGTGGCGACTTCGACGCCATCCTGCTGGTCCGGGCCGCCGACAACGAGGGCCTGCGGCGCGTAGTACTGGAGAAGCTCCAGGCGATCCCCGAGGTGTTGGCAACCCGCACGGCCCTCATCTTCGAAGACCTCGGCACGCTTTAGCGCCTACCCTGAACAGATGGGGTGGGGGAAACGGACCTGCTGGCTCGCTGTCATCGCCTGGACGACGATGGCGGTGACCGCCTGCGGCCCGCGAACCACCCAGGCGGCGGTCGGCATGACCGTCGACAAGGCGGGCAATCCGGTCATCGTGCTGCAGAACTGCCTGGCCGACATCAGCCGGCTGGAACTGGTCGACGAGACTCGTTCGCAGATCTTCTACGACACCGAGGAGCCGGTCCCGGCAGTCGTCGAGATCCCGCTCCTGACCGGCACCGGCGAGTGGCAACCAAACCAGCCGGTACCGAAGCCACACGTGGCCGGCAAGTTCGTGATCAAGGCCTGGGGCGAGGGCAACAGGTATCTCGGCCGCAGAACCGAGTTCACCCTCGCCGACCTGAAGACCCTCAAACCAGGCCAGGTCCGCCACGACTGGCTCCCCTCCGGCCAGCCCCCAACCTACGGCGCCTCCCCCGCCACCCCGCAGTACAGAGTCACCACCCTGGAAGACTTCACCACCGACAACTGCCCCTGAAGCCGGCGCCCCGAAGACCTGCATGAAGTGACATCCGTGAGCCATCCTCAGGGACCTCGGCACGCTCTAACCTGACGAAATGAACCGGGGGAAGCTGGCGGCGGGCGTGATCATCGGTTGTTGTCTGGTGATCAGCCTGACGGCCTGTGGGCCGCGGCAGTCGAAGGCGTTGGTCGGGATGTCGGTGGACGGGGCCGGCAAACCGGTGTTCGTGTTGCAGGATTGCGAAGGGGTTATTCAGGAGATCGAGGTCTACGACTCCGCGGTTGCGCCGACGAATGCGACCGCGGGAGAGACCCCGGTGGTCGAGTACGCCAACTCGGATCCGCAGAAGGCGGTGGTCACGATTCCGCTCGCGGGTGGCAGCGGATGGCAGCCGGTCGATTCGGTGCCGCAACTGCGGCCGGCCGGTCAGTACAGCGTCCAGATCTGGGGCGAGAATCACGGGTGGGCTGCGCGGGGTACGAGATTCACGCTGGCCGATCTCAAGGGCCTGAAGCCCGGCCTGGTGCGCTACCGTCCGGCTACCGCAACCCCCAGCGCCGGTGGCTCACCGGTCAAGCGCACGTTCTCTGCCGACGGTCATGAGTGGAACATCGTGACCTCGCTCGAAGACTTCATCTCGGGCGACTGCCCCTAGGCCTGAGCTACGCGCCGCGGCGGCGTTGGCGGTCGGCGTAGGAGCGGAGGGCTCGGAGGAAGTCGACTTCGCGGAAGGCGGGCCAGTAGGCCTCGCAGAAGTAGAGCTCGGAGTAGGCGCTCTGCCAGAGCAGGAAGTTCGACATGCGTTGTTCGCCGCTGGTGCGGATGATCAGGTCGGGGTCCGGCTGGCCGGTGATGTAGAGGTGCTTGGTGATGTCGTCGGCCGAGAGGGAGTCGGCCAGCCCGCTGAGATCGTTGCCCGCTTCCGCCTCTGACTCGAGCAGCGAACGGACCGCCTCCACTACTTCCTGGCGTCCGCCGTACCCGACCGCCAGCGTGATGTGGTTCCCGGTGGCGCAGTCCTTCGTCGCTTCGACCGCGTTCTTCAGTGCGTGGGCCGTACTGTCCGGCAGCAGGTCGAGCAGGCCGGCGATCTGTACCCGCCAGCGGCCGCCTGGTTGCGCCAAGCGGCCGGCGACGATCTCCTCGACGACCTCCATCAGGTACGTGACCTCGGCGTCATTGCGCTTGGCGAGGTTCTCCGTCGAGCAAAGGAAGACGGTGACGTGCGGGACGCCGGCCGTCTCGCACCAGCCGAGCAGGTTCTCGATGTGCTCGGCGCCGCGCCGGTGCCCGACGCTCGGATTGCTGTGTCCCTGGCCGCGCGCCCACCGCCGGTTGCCGTCGATCACCACACCGATGTGCTCGGGCAACGACCGGCCGGCGAGCTGGGAACGGAGGCGGCGAACGTACAACGCATACAGCGGACCGGTGGCGGGCATGCGGAGTAACTTACCCGTCTCAGACGGTAATGCGCAGCCCTTCTACTCCTCAGCCCAGTCGCCGGCCGGCTGGCCGGGGATGTGGGTGCCGAAGGTCCATTCGAAGCCTTCCGGGTCAGCGACCCGGCAGCGGTAGTTGCCCCACTCGGTGTTGTCCGGCGTCCAGACGGATTCGGCTCCGTGCTTGGTCGCGGTGGCGTACACCTCGTCGACCTCTGCCTGGGACCCGAGCGCGATGTACAGCCCGTGCCCGACGCTGTCTCCCTTGCGCGGCAGCTTCTCGTAACCCTCCTCGTCGGTGAAGAGCGTGAAGGCCGCATCCCCACGCCGTATCTCGGCGTGCATGATGCCGCCCTTGTCGTCGGGGTACTGCATCGTGGTCTCGAACCCGAACGCGTCCTCGAGCCATCGCAACGCGGCGACCGCATCCCGATACCCGAAGTACGCGTGCAAACTGGCAGCTCTGTTCTCCGTCATGCACTCGAGCCTGCCGGACATTGCGGCCACCTGCTGACCTCTACTCAGATCTCTTGGAGCAGAGCCCTAGGGTTCGGAGGTAGTTGAGTCTTCGAGCTTTTGGGAGTGGTGATGGCGCGTCCTACCGTTCTGATGCCTGGGCCGATGAGCAAGATCGTGGTGGAGGGGCTCGCGGAGCACTTCGAGGTGATTCGGCTCTGGGAAGAGAAGGATCCGGGCGCGGTACTGGCCGAGCGGGCCGGCGACATCACGGCGGTCGCCACCGGTGGTACGACGATCGACGGCGCGTTCCTCGACCGGTTGCCCGCGTTGCGGATCGTCGCCAGCTTCGGCGTCGGGTACGACAAGATCGACGCGGCGGCCGCGGCCGAGCGCGGGGTGATCGTCACGAACACCCCCGGCGTTCTGGACAACGAGGTCGCCGACACTGCCCTCGGGTTGCTGTTGATGACGGTCCGCGAACTCCCCCAGGCCGAGCGGTACCTACGAGCCGGCTCCTGGAACGAACGGCCCTACCCGCTGACGCCGACCACACTGCACGGCCGGACGATGGGCATCCTCGGACTCGGCCGGATTGGCGAGGCCATCGCCGCGCGCGCCCAGGCCTTCGGCGTATCCGTTGCCTACCACAACCGTCACCAGAAGGACGTCGACTACCAGTACTACCCAACGCTGCTGGAACTGGCACAGGCGGTCGACATCCTGATGATCGTCATCCCCGGCGGCGACGAAACCCGCCACCTGGTCAACGCCGACATCCTGAAAGCACTAGGCCCCGACGGCATCCTCATCAACGTGGCCCGCGGCACCGTCGTCGACGAGCAGGCCCTGGCCGAAGCCCTCCACTCAAAAACAATCCTCGCCGCCGGCCTGGACGTCTACGAACACGAGCCCACAGTCCACCCAGCCCTCCTGGACCTGCCCAACGCCGTACTCCTCCCCCACGTAGGCTCCGCCAGTATCCCCACCCGCAACGCCATGTCCCAGTTAGTAGTCGACAACCTCCACCACTGGTCCACCCACGGCACCCCACTAACCCCAGTCCACGAATCCGCAGCTCTGGTCGAGGGCACCTGACAGCGAAAATCCAGCGGCGGGACGGGACTTTGCGGTCTAGATTGACCGCATGATTCTGAGGCACGTGACCATCGACTGCGCCGATCCGTACGAGCTGGCGACCTTCTGGAGCAAGGTCACCGGCTGGCCCGTCTCCGCCCAGGACGAGCCGGGCGACACCGAAGTACTGGTCGAGGCGCCGGCGCCCGTGCCGGGACTGCTCTTCATCTCCGTCCCCGACACCAAGACCGTCAAGAACCGGGTCCACCTCGACTGGCAGCCCACCGAGCGCACCCGCGACGAGGAGCTTCCTCGCCTGCTCGCCCTCGGCGCCACCGTCCACGAGGACCACCGCAAACCCAACGGCCGCGGCTGGGTGACTCTCCTGGACCCGGAAGGCAACGAGTTCTGCCTCGAGATGAGCCAGGCGGAGGTCCAGGCCAGCGCTTAGGGCACCCGGTAGAGCGAGCCGCCCGCGGTGATCCCGAAGGAGACCTTGGTGCCGGCGACGACCAGGTCGACGATGTACGTCGTACCGGACCAGCGGCCCTTGTACTGCACCGATCCCGCGGCCGGTACCGGCGCGATCACGGACAGGATCGAAGCAGTGGTCCCCGACCGGGCGAACATCAGCGTCGGCGCTGAGTTCCGGGTGAAGATGTTCGGGTAGTGCCAGCCCTGGATCGGGCTGGTCTTGCCCTGCTTGATCAAGATCGCGCCGGCCGGGAGCGCCTGGCGGTACGGAACCTGGAAGAGAATCGTCCGGCTCGTGTCGCCCGGCTTCATCCCGATCGCCGTCGTCCGCGAGTAGACCGTCGCCTTCTGGTCGGACGGCAGATGCCACAGCGTCTGGAACTGCTGTGCCTTCGTGGCGGTCGCCCGGTCGAGACTGACGACCAGATCGGGGTCCTTCAGCACCAGTACTGCGCGATTGCGGCTGATGCCGGCGCCCGGCGTATCGGCGAACTCGTAGAAGTCCGAGTTCGCGTTGACCAGCCGCCTGGTCAGCTTGGTGACTGGGTACGTCTCCGGCGCCAACGGTGTGGTCATGGCGCTGGCAGCGGTCTGCCCCTTGGCCCACGTGCGCCAGGCATCGTTCTGGTATCCCGCGTGGCCGCCGTTGATCAGGATGTCGCGGCCGCGGGACGTGTAGGTGATGGCCGTGTGGTCGCTGTGACCGTGCAGGGCACGCGATGCGCCGAACCGGATGCTGTACGACGACTCCTGGTTGAACGGGCGCGTCTCGCCCCAGCCGGTACGGCCGAACACGTAGCCGGAGGTGTAGACCCCGACTCGCAACGTCGGGGCGACACCGGCGGTGCCGCGCGTACCGGCGTACTGGAGTGGGGTGCCGTCGATCGGCCGAGTGGGAACGACTTCGGAGTCGCCGATCTGGTGCAGGTTGCCGAGGGAGTTCGTGGCGAGGCTGAGCCAGTTGGCCAGGAGCGCTCGCCGGGTGTTGATGGTCGTACCGGCATCGGCTCCGCACGCCTCGAGGGCGGCGACTGCGCGTCCCCAGAGCGCGTAGTTGAACTGCGCGTAGGCGGTCGACTGCTCATTGGTCGAACCCTGGGCGTCGATCGCGGTGGTGATGCCGGCCGCGAGCCGGTTCTGCGCGGTGGTCTTGTAGTCGTCGCGGTTCAGGGTGCAGCCGACGCCGAAGAGCGCGATGCTTTCGTCCGTACCGTGGTTCCAGGCGCCGCTCCAGTTGGCGGTCAGGAACTTGGCGTGGTTGATCAGAGCGGTGTCGAGCCATCCGTAGGTCGCCGGCAGCGCGGTGACGGACAGCCCGGAGACGATGGCTTGACGTAGGCAGAGCAGCACGTTGGTCCGGTGCATCGTGGACTCGTAGGCACCGATGTCGCCCTTCCAGGAGTACGGGTTGTCGGTGACCCAGTCCTTGGTGATCGTCGCCACCCGGTCCAGCGCAACTTTGTTGCCCTCGGCACCGGCCATGATCCCTTGCCCGAGCCAACGGAGCGAGTGGAACCACATGTACCAGCTCGGGTTCTTGTACGGGTTGAGCCGCCAGTTGACGTTCCCACTGCCGTTACCGACTTTGTACGGTGCGTAAGGACCCCACGCGTAGATGTCAGCCTGGAGCTGCGCCACGGAGGTCGCGTCGTCGACAGTACTGAACCCCGGGCACGTGTACACCCCAGTCCCGGCCACCATCGCCTTACTGGCAAGGGTTTTCACGTCACCAGCCGGTACCGCCCCCGCAGGCACCACGTTGCTCTTGGCTGGATCGAACTGCGCGAACCCCAACTCCGGCAGATCCGGCAACACCGCGATCCCAGGACGCCCCGGCTCGGCTGCCGCGCCCCCCGGCGCGGCAACCACCCCACCCATCGCGAGCGTGAACCCCACCGCCACGCCCACCCACCGACGACCCACCACAACTGCCCCCGCTCACCGTTGCTCCGCCCCCCGTACAAGAAGCACGATGAACAAAACCCCCAGAAAGTTGCGAAGGGCACTTAATTCAGCTCAGACGAGGTCTTTGGCCGCCTGATCCTCACGCCGCGCGAGCCGCACGAGCCACACCAGGCTGGCCGGAACCACAGCGATGGCAACGGCCGCGACCAGGCGGATCGTCCAGTCGGGGTTCACGACGATCACCCAGACCATCGTCGCGATCACCGCGACGGAGACAGGCGCCAGCGCGACCGCCACCAAGATCACCCGACGCCGGGTCCAGCGAGTCGGCGGCATGGGGTGCTTGACAAGCCGGTACAAGACGAAGCCACAGACCACCGCACTCAGAGCCGGCGAGGCCGCCGCCCGGAGCCCGTCCACCACAGCGAACCCCACGGCGCAGGCGACGAGCACGATCAGCACCACCGCAAGAACGATCCGTTGGCTCTTCATCGTTGGATAGTGACAGCAGGCCGGGTCCTGGTTGTCGAAGAGTGCCGTTGGACCGGGGAATATGGCACGATCTGAGAGGTGGGCAGCCGGACGGACGAGGATCAGCATCTGCGCGATCTCGCGCTGCTGCGGCGGGTCCGGGACCGGATCGATCGGGAGTACGCGCAGCCCCTGGACGTCGAGGCACTCGCCCGGGGGATCAACGTGTCCGGCGGGCACCTCAGCCGGCAGTTCCGGCTCGCGTACGGAGAGTCGCCGTACTCCTATCTGATGACCCGGCGGATCGAGCGCGCGATGTCGCTGCTGCGCCGGGGGGATATGAGCGTCACCGACGTCTGTTTCGAGGTCGGCTGCTCATCGCTAGGGACATTCAGCACCCGCTTCACCGAGCTGGTCGGGGTACCGCCGAGCGTGTACCGGCGAGAGGCGGTGGGCGCCTTGGAGGGGATGCCGACCTTGATGTCGAAACACGCGAGCAGACCGATCAGGAATAAAGAAGCACCAGCCGGCGAGGCACAGTTAGCGTGATGCCCATGGACATCACGATCAGCGCAAGCTTCCTGCCACAGACCGATCCTGACGCCGCGCTCGCCTTCTACCGCGACGCGCTCGGCTTCGAACTCCGCAACGACGTCGGCTACAACGGGATGCGGTGGCTCACCGTCGGCCCGCCCGGCCAGCCCAACACCAGCATCGTCCTGCACCCGCCGGCCGTCGACCCCGGCATCACCGAGGACGAGCGCAAGGTCATCACCGAGATGATGGCCAAGGGCACTTTCGCCAGCATCCTGCTGGCCACCCCTGACGTCGACGCCGCCTTCGCCAAACTGCAGTCCACCGACGTCGAGATCGTCCAGGAGCCGATCGACCAGCCGTACGGCGTCCGCGACTGCGCGTTCCGCGATCCCGCGGGCAACATGGTCCGGCTCCAACAGGCCGGCTGAGCACCCGCATCCCCTGCCCTGCCAGGCGAGACCGTCTCCGGCGGCGCCGCCCGACGAGATGGAGAACACGAATGAGCAAGGCCGCTACGACGGGTAAGAAGGCGCAGCTCGCCGACAGCCACGACATGATCCGGGTCCAGGGCGCGCGAGTGAACAACCTCAAGGACATCAGCATCGAGCTGCCGAAGCGCCGGCTGACGGTGTTCACCGGCGTCTCGGGCTCGGGCAAGAGCTCGCTGGTGTTCGGCACGATCGCCGCCGAGTCGCAGCGGCTGATCAACGAGACGTACAGCTCGTTCGTCCAGGGTTTCATGCCGTCGCTGGCCCGGCCGGACGTCGACGTGATGGACGGGCTGACCACGGCGATCATCGTCGACCAGGAGCGGATGGGCGCAAACCCCCGCTCGACGGTCGGTACCGCCACCGACGCCAACGCGATGCTGCGGATCCTGTTCAGCCGGCTGGCCAAGCCGCACGTCGGCGGGCCGACCGCCTACTCGTTCAACGTCCCGAAGCGGACCGCGACCGGCTCGCTGAGCTCCGACAAGGGCGCGGGCGAGAAGAAGGTGGTCCGCAACCTCGTCTACGTCGGCGGCATGTGCCCGCGCTGCGAGGGCATGGGCTCGGTCACCGACATCGACCTTACTGCCTTGTACGACGACAGCCTGTCCCTGAACGAGGGCGCGCTGACGATCCCGGGGTACAGCATGGAGGGTTGGTACGGGCGGATCTTCCGGGGCTGTGGGTACTTCAACCCGGACAAGCCGATCCGCAAGTACACGAAGAAGGAACTGCACGACCTGCTGTACCGGGAGGCGACCAAGATCAAGGTCGACGGCATCAACCTGACCTACCTCGGGCTGATCCCGCAGATCCAGAAGTCGTTCCTGTCCAAGGACGTCGACGCGATGCAGCCGCACATCCGCGCCTTCGTGGAGCGAGCGGTCACCTTCACCACCTGCCCCGACTGCGACGGCACCCGGCTCAACCCAGAGGCGCTGGGGTCGAAGATCAAGGGCAAGAACATCGCCGACCTGTGCTCGATGCAGATCAGCGACCTGGCCGCCTGGGTGAAGGACCTCAAGGAACCCTCGGTGGCGCCGCTGCTCAAGGCACTCGGCGGCGCGCTCGACGCGTTCGTGGACATCGGCCTCGGCTACCTGTCGCTCGACCGGCCGGCCGGCACGCTGTCCGGCGGTGAGGCGCAGCGGACCAAGATGATCCGCCACCTGGGCTCCTCGCTCACCGACGTCACGTATGTCTTCGACGAGCCGACCATCGGCCTGCACCCGCACGACATCCAGCGGATGAACGACCTGCTCCTGCAGTTGCGCGACAAGGGCAACACGGTGCTGGTCGTCGAGCACAAGCCCGAAGCGATCGCGATCGGCGACCACATCGTCGACCTAGGTCCGGGGGCCGGCTCCGGCGGTGGCGAGGCGCAGCGGCTGAAGCTGGTCAAGCACCTCGGCAGCGACCTGACCGAGCTGACCTACATCTTCGACGAGCCGAGCATCGGCTTGCACCCGCACGACATCGGCCGGCTCAACGACCTGCTGAAGGCGCTCCGGGACAA
>Ga0190275_10000959_pt1 | contig 22559 bp, 17 predicted proteins | sample Popmic550T_FD_133745 | JGI IMG/M metagenome (GOLD analysis project Ga0190275, IMG submission 133745) | Populus adjacent soil microbial communities from riparian zone of Yellowstone River, Montana, USA - 550 T | ecosystem: Environmental > Terrestrial > Soil > Riparian zone > Trees stand | place...
CCCGTGTGCCTTCTGACCTTAGGTGGCGAAGGTCTCTCCGAAACACAGCTGAAAGACATCGCCCAGAACGTGATTCGCAATCAGCTGGCCGGCGTTCCAGGAGCCTCAGTCCCTCAACCTTTCGGCGGGCGTGGACGGCAGATGATGCTGTACGCAGACCCATTCAAGCTGGAAGCGCATCAGCTCAGCATCATGGATGTCGTCCGCACGATTGGAGAATCGAATGTCATCCTTCCCGCGGGCGACGTCCAGATTGGACGGCTCGATTACAACATCTACACGAACAGCATGCTGGGCGGAGTGGCGGACATCAATCGCGTTCCTCTGAAGATGGTGGGTCAGACGCCGGTGAAGGTTTCCGATATCGGAGAGGCGAAGGACGCGCAAACCCTTCAATACAACATTGTTCGCGTCAATGGACAGCGTTCCGTCTATCTTCCAATCCTGAAACAGGGTGGAGATTCCAACACCATTGCCGTTGTCGATGGCATCCGCAGCAAAGTGAAGAAGCTTGCCGACATTCCCGATACGCTCAAGACGGCCGTGGTCTTCGATCAGTCCGAGTTCGTCAAGAGCGCGATCGAAACTTTGCTGCATGAGGGAGCGCTCGGTCTGTTTCTGACGTCTCTGATGATTTTGATCTTTCTGGGAAGTATGCGCGCAACCATTGCCGTGTTCTTCTCGATACCACTATCGGCGCTGGCCACGTTCGTTGCGCTGCAGATTGGTGGCAGTTCCGTGAACACGATGGTTTTGGGCGGACTAGCGCTCGCCTTATCCCGGTTGATCGATAACTCGGTGGTTGTCCTAGAGAACATCTACCGCCACCTTGAAATGGGCAAATCGCCGGCGCTAGCAGCCGAACTGGGAGGCAAAGAGGTTGCCCTTCCTGTCCTTTCGGCAACGTTAACAACGGTCGTCGTCTTCTTTCCCGTTACCCTTCTGTATGGTGTCAGCAAGTATCTGTTTTCCTCGCTGGCGCTTGCTGTTGTCTTGTCTTTGTTTGCCTCTTACGTTGTTGCGTTAACGGTAGTTCCGTTATTCTGCGCCCGTTACCTGAAGAGCGGCGGTTCCCATACCAGCGGTCAGAAGCCAAAAGGATTGGGCGCACGTTTCAATCGATCGTTCAATCATCATTTCGAGCGATTTCTCGAGCTGTACAACGGGCTGGTGAACCGAACGATAAAGCGTCCGGTCGTCACCCTTGTGAGTTTCGCATGCGTGTTCTTCCTGAGTCTCCTCATCGCTCCTTTGCTCGGTCTTGCCTTCTTTCCAATGACGGATGCCGGACAATTTGTGATTCGCGTCAAGGCGCCGTCCGGAACACGTTTGGAAGAAACTGAGAACGATATCAAGAAACTGGAAGCGCTAGTCCGGAGGATCGTTCCGACGGAAGAGCTCGGAATGGTCGTCTCGAACATTGGCGTCGACCCCGGCTTCTCATCAATCTTCACCAACAATTCGTCCATGCATACGGCGAATGTCCAGGTTGCGCTCACTCCGGGACATCGGGTCGGCAGTTACGACTACATTGCGCAAGTGAAAAAAGCAATGCAGGACGAACTGCCGCAACTTACTGCGTATTTCGGTTCGGGCAGTCTCATCGAATCCACTTTGAACATGGGACTCGCGGCTCCGGTTGACGTCCAGATCTCGGGATCGAATCTCCAAACCAATTACAAGTTGGGTTTGGATCTCGCCCGAGAGATTCGGAAGTTTCAGGGAGTTGCCGACGTGTTCGTGCCACAGGACCTCGACCAACCAGCCCTGAAACTGGATATCGATCGACTGCGCGCCCGAGAGCTTGGTCTGAGTCAGCGAGAAGTGGTCGCCAACGTTATTACCTCACTTACTTCGAACCAGATGATTGCGCCGAGCCTCTGGATCGACCCGCGCAACGGCAACCCCTACTATCTGGCAGTTCAGTATCCCGAAAAGCAGGTCAAGAATATCGTGGACTTAAGCGCCATCCCGCTGCGCGGACCTGCTTCGATACAGCCTACGCGACTGGACATGATCAGCACGATTCAACCGATGCAGGGACCCACAGAGGTGAATCATTACCAGATTCGAAGGACGATCGACGTGCTAGTGCGGCCGCTCGGCGAGGACCTAAGCTCCATCGCGAACGATATTGACAAGTTGATTGCAAAGACGAACATTCCGAAAGGTGTAGAGATCACTTTGCGAGGGATGGTGCAAAGTATGCGCCAGTCTTTCACAAGCTTCGCGACAGGCTTACTCCTTTCGATCCTGCTTCTTTACCTGATTCTTGTGGCCCAGTTCAAATCGTTCATGGATCCGTTCATCATTCTTCTCGCGCTGCCCCCTGGGATTACAGGAGTGCTCGTTACCCTCTGGTTAACTGGCACCACCTTAAACGTGATGTCCCTGATGGGCATCGTCATGCTTGCCGGTGTCGCGATGTCGAACAGCATCCTGATCGTCGAGTTCGCTCATCATCTGCTTCACGACGGGATGACCGTAGGTGAGGCAATTGTGCAAGCCTGCCGCGTGCGGCTGAGGCCGGTGCTGATGACCTCACTCGCCACGATCATTGGCTTGATGCCCATGGCGATGAAAATGGGCGAAGGTAGCGAAGCCTATGCCCCACTCGCCAGAGCGCTCATCGGCGGACTCACCGTTTCGGTCGCCTGCACGATCTTCCTAGTTCCGGCGGGATTCTATCTCGCTTACCGCAACAAAGGGTCTTTGGCGGTCGCGTGAAATGTTGATCCGCCGCAGAGACTTCCTTTCCGTCACATCGGCGTTCGGCGGCGTACTCATGAACAGCCCTGGAGAGGGCAAGGCACAGACGTTATCGAAGGACGATCCGAATCGACCGCTATTTCGCTCCGAATCGGCCCAAGTTCTGATTCCTTTCACCGCAGTCGATAAACAAGATCATTTGGTCGGCGGCCTATCTGCTGAAGATGTCCGACTCCTGGCAGATGGGAAAGAACAGCACATCAACTTTCTGTCGCTGGAAGATCGTCCCGCATCCATCCTCTTTGTCATCGACATCAGCGGGAGCATGAAGAAGCCCGTTGCGAACGTGCAAGAAGCGATGCGGAGAATGCTGCGCGCCGCGGCGCCTGACGATGAATTTGCAGTAATCGAGTTCAATGACACTCCACGGGTGACAGTCGGATTCACGAGTATTACATCGCGCGTGGAAGAGCGGGTTAAAGAAATCGGGCCGGTGGGGCGTACATCCCTTACCGACGCCATCGTTCTGGCGTTTCAGGAATTGAAACGATCTCATCAAGAGAGAAAAGCAGTCATCGTACTCTCCGACGGCCAGGACAATCACAGTCGCTATGTCCGAAAAGACGTAATACGCCTTGGCGTCGAGACTGATGCGAGGCTATATGCAATCGAACTGTGTCCCCCAATAGGCGAGGGCTTCGTGCCCGCAACATTCCTCGAGGCGCTAGCGCACACGACGGGCGGGAGGTATCTTCCTGTCGTCGATCGCAAGAGTATTCCCGACATCGTCAATCGCATTGACGTGCATCGGAGTTACGTACTCGGCTTCACTCCGCCTCTCGACCAACGTGATGGCAAGACGCATCAGATTCAGCTGAAGCTAAAAACAACGGCATCCGCTGGACCAGTACGGTTGTTCTGGAAACATCGCTACCTGGCTCCAGTTTCTCTGTGACGTCAACCGTCAGCCGTGACGACGAGAGCTGTTGTCCGTCGAGATCCGACCCTGCAATAGCTGTGTGGTATTTCCGAATCGAAGTATACGGAGTCACCCTCTGAGAGTCCATACTCGTCCTTGTTAGCGCGCAGCAGAAGCTTACCCGAAAGTATGTATAGAAACTCGATTCCGGGATGAGTGTGAGGGCGATCGTCACACGGCTCAGCATTCTCAAACTCCGCAAGATAGGAGTTGAGAGACCGATTCGGAACCGGAAAATCAAGACTCTCGAAATAATAGGCGGGTTGCGCAACGTCCGGAGAATCAGGGAAACGCAAGCGGTCCTTCTTTCTGACGATCTCCAGAATGGGCCGCCGTTCCGGATTGAAGAAATGTTCCAGGCCAACACCGAAGACCAGAGCAATACGCAGTAACGTCGGCAACGTAGGATGCATCACGTTGCGCTCCAGCTTTGACAGAAGCGCCGGCGACAGGCCTGTGTGCTTCCCCAATTCGGCCAAACCCATACTCTTCCGCAATCTCAGGCGTCGAAGTTTTTCGCCGATTCCATACTTTGTCAGCCCGCTATTGATCGTTTCCGATTGCATAATAAACTCGTTATCCTCTTAGTGGACGAGCCGCCCACAGTTTTTCACCTAAGGAAAATCAGTTTGGTTGTTTTCTTTACAGTCAACGTGATTGTCATTACACTCAATTGTGCACCAGTATTGTCTCCGCCGCACACTTTGGCTTCCGCATCCTCGCGAAGAAGTTTTTGCATTTTTCGCGGCGGCTGAGAACCTCCAAAACATTACTCCGCCGTGGATGCGATTTCGGATTCTCACTCCCTCACCGATCGTGATGCAGGCTGGTACAACCATCCTGTATGTGTTACGGGTTCACGGAATCCCAATGCGTTGGCTCACGGAAATCGAATCGTGGGATCCCCCTAATCAGTTCGTGGACGTACAGGCCAAAGGACCGTATCAGTTGTGGAGACATCGTCACGAGTTCTCCGAGGTTGACGGCGGCACTCTCATTTTTGACACGGTCGACTATGTTTTGCCGTTGGGCCCACTGGGTCGTGTCGCTCATCATTTGATGGTTGCTCGTGACCTGGAAGCCATTTTTGACTATCGGGCACGCGAAGTTCAAAGGCTCCTCAGTATGCCCGACCAAAATCATTTTCATGTGAATCAACATGATGCCGAAAGATTTGATCCTTAGGAAAAGGACGAGGCAGGCAATCTCAAGATTGCTTCCGCTCAGGAGTCCAAAGGGGGAATGCCGGTTATGTCTGAACCCACGGGAACAGGCTCATAACCCGCCAGCAGCGGTCGGTACCTTTGTTGGTTGCCATATAGTTGCTCGACGTTTGCCGTTTCGATCGCGTCTGAGAGCTAATGTTTTCTGCTACCGGCTTCGAAGTTGGCTGTTGGCCGGCTAATCGTGTTGACTCAGCTTAGGAGGTTCAAATGAACTACATAGACAACGAAAAATGGTCCGGCGATGCCCAAGGCATAGCGCCCCGACCGGAGCACCGCGAAGGCCGCGTTGCTTTGAGCATTGAACAACAAACTGCGAAGCTGCCATCGGACACGTTCCTTTGGGCGGCAGCCGGCTCGATAGGAGCTTCGCTGTTTCTCGAGATAACCGGACACAAGGAGAAAGCCAATTTCGTCGCTCATTGGGCTCCAACCTTCCTCATGTTCGGCCTGTACAACAAGATGGTGAAACTTCACGGATCATCGGGGGCGTAGGTCTCATACGATCCACTCATAGCAAAGGGCGGGTTCGCGAAGGATCTTAGACCCTGAAATCCTCCGTGACCCGCGCCGACGGCCTGAAGTGATCAAGTTATCTATGCAGACACGGGAACAAAGAAGCCCGACGAAATAGTTGTAATGCCATCAGGCGTAACACTACGCTTAATACCCTGAGAGAAATCCTATGCTCAGCGCACTGCAAAGTTATGGAACAGTTTGCAGAGACTTTGAAGTGCAATGAGATCGATCTCGTCTGGTGGCCCCTCTTCCTCGGTTCCTATCGAGACGACGCCACCGCGTGGGAACCGGTTAAGACGGAAGCCGAGAGCTTCGATTACGAAGAGACCCTTCCGTAGCATTCATTAAAGTTCGGGCCCAAAGCTCAGAGGTTCCAGATTGAACGACCGGGGCCTGCGACAGGTCTAACTCGTATGTCTGGACTTTGGACTCAAAACGCTGCTGCGGAGCGGAAGAGTCGAAACGAAGTATCTCCATCTCGCAGGCATACTGAGGGTCATAGTAGGGCGGAACATCGAGCGGCCCCACTTTCAATGACTGGCCGCCTATACGCCGGAGGATATCCGACGAATGATGACGCGTCGTGGCAGTGGTGACGCCTAATACCCCGCCACAGATACGCGCCAGCGCGTACATACTCAGCGCCATCCGGACAGCTTCTGTCGAACAGCGGAGATCGTCGGCTAGCGCCCAGCCGCCGCATTCCACATAACCGATGCCTCGCTGACGCGCCTGTTGCAGGTCAGCCTGGATTGCCCCTCGCAGCTTCGGTCCCCAATCCTGAGCTTTTGCGATCGCGCTTTTCGACACTGAAAGAGTCGAAAATGCCACATCGGCGCGATGAGGACGATAACGGGCACATCCACCGACCTTGCCTGTCGAATCCAGTACCAACAGGTGCCAACTCTGCTCATCCCCTTCCTGTTTAAACCGGCCGTCCTTTGACACTTGCCACGGCTCGATTGCGCCGTCGTGAAGATAGGACCGCGCCCGCAAGCGTTGTGCTGTCTCCAGGAGTTGCCTGTGCCGGACAGGATCTACGTCCAGGCGCGCAAACGAAACCGGAACATGCGCTGTCGATGGCGCAAGAAGTACCATCTGCCGGGTGGAGATCGATCGAGTTTTAGTACTTTCAGCTTCGTTTGCCCTCGGTTGCGTGAACCGTCTGTGTTCGCTGAAAGTCGTTTGTTCGCCAGTTGTGTGCGCTTGATTTCCGTGCATGTCCGATCCGTGTCCTGCTTCTTACATCGGCGCGGTGACCAACGCTGAACAGCTTTTGACGGGGTTTTGAGATCGTAGAGCTAGCGTGATTTTCGACTTACGGATTTTGCCAGGAGCGTAGCGTGGCGTAGGGGATTGGTGGGCATGTCATATCTACTCAGAACGCTCTAGTACTATCCTGGCCGGATAGCAGCGCGATCGGGAAGAGTGCTAAATACGGCGCGACATCGTCGTTTGCGGGCGTGAAACGCGCGATCACTAAACATGCTTCGACGCTACGGTGAATACTGTAGCGAATAAGAGGACCTAAAATTGCTTCATTTTACGCTTGAATAGTAGAGGGCTTAACTGAAGTGCAATTTTCTTGTTTAGACGGAATCAAGGTTTGTTGGATAACCGATACCGGGGACGGTCGTACAGAATGTGCCATTGTCCTGCAAGTGTCGGAATCTACCTGTGTCCTGCACACTACCAGTGCACTCAACCCCGGTAAGTCCATAACTTTGAAGATCGATGAAGATCATCAGCTGCCGGCAGAGGTTTACGGAATCGAGCAGGATGACTTCGGGTGTTACCTGAGTGTCAGGACGACCAAACCCTGGTTTCCTGACGCTTACATACCCAGCTATCTGTTGCCTTTGGAGAAAAGCCCCGCTATGCGTGCTGCGCCAGATCGAGATTGAGGGCGACCGGGAACATTTTACCGGCTTCGGCCGCTCCAGATTTTCCCGTAATGACTGATGTCGTAACCAAGTAGTCCTTCAGTTCGCTCACCCACGGCGTATATCGAGGATTCGGAGAGCGAGAATCGAACCGTAGCAGCTCCATATCACAGTTATAGACTGGGTCAAAATAGGGGGGGAGTTCACAGTCGTCAACCACTACCGATCGCCCACCCAAGCGTTTCAGTATGGTAGCTGACCCATTCCTCGCCGTGGCTGTACTGACCCCGATAGCATTACCGCAAAGCTGCACGAGACTATAAGTGGCAAGTACCATCCGCGCCGCTTCTGCGGAGCACCGTGTTTCCTTTGCCAGCGCCCAACCGCCAATTTCGGCGAACTTGAGACCTTCTTCGCGAGCATGGTTCAGTTCGCCTTGCAGCGCCTTTCGAACTTGTCCTCCCCAACGCCCGCATTGCGCGAGTGTGGAAGACCAGACCTTCAGCGCCGAGAGCGGTACAAGTCCGTTATGGAACAGGGCTCGTATGCAGCCCATCACACGATCTGCTTCGTCGACGAGCAATAGATGCCAACTCTGGAGGTCGCCACTCATTTTATGCCGTCCATCAGAAGACAACTGAGAAGCTGAAATCGCTCCGTCTTCCAAATAGATCCGGCCCCGTAAGCGTTGCATCTGAGCCAACAAGCCGTTGTACTCATTTTCGTCCTCCCTTAGGCCCGGGAACAAGTCGGGAGCACCGGAAGACGCAGGTGCTAAAAGGAGGAGGCGACGCGATGGCCTGTGAGCGGCAGTTAATGTTCTCATGTCCAGATGGAGGTTCTCCCCTTTGGCCAGTACTTTGGTACTAGGTAAAACTTAGTGAACTTCTGTTATTGCATTTTGTACGGAGTAATGCAAGCTCGAAATCCCCCTAAAGATGAAATTTCATAGGGTTCCTACGTATCCTGGAATGTCCCCTAGGTATGCTAAAAGCTGCGATCTAGGTGGAACGGCGTCTCCACCTGACAGTGGGTGTATCGATACTGAGAAACCAGGTCTCTAGAGCCGGGTCGGTCGGAGGTGTGCGTTTTGACGCGCCCGTGTGTCATTTTGGCACGGTTGTCTCGACATTCTGTGGCGATAAACCTACAGAATTTCGCTGATCAATTCAGATATAATTGGAACCGCCACTCGACCCGTTCCCTGCTTTATGGTCACAACCGAAAGACTGATACGGCAGGTATGTGTCGAAAATAGCGGCATTGCGGAATAGAGGACAAAAGTGAAGGTTAAGTTTTTTCGACCGGGGATGATGGCGCGCCTAGTCGCGGCAGGATTGCTGCTCTTATGTACAAGCGCGTTGGCCGACGATGACAAAGGGAAGCGCAAGGCGGATCTGAGTCGCCTTGTCGTACTGGGCGATTCGCTCAGCGCGGGATTTCAAAACTTCTCTCTATATGATAGAAATAATGGGAATTCCGGACCGGCAGCCGGCGGGCAATCCTCCGGATTTGCTACCTTAATCGCTACCCAGGCGGGCGCGAACTTGACCCTGCCGCTTATTTCTTATCCTGGCCTTCCTCCCGCATTAAAACTGACTCCGAAAGGCATTATTCGGGAAGACCTCCCTGCTGGGCAGCGGGTGAATACTGGGGTACGCGCCACAAACCTGTCTATACCCGGCTTCACGCTTGCCGATGCGCTATCACATCCCTTCCCTGGCGACTTAATGAACAATCCGATCGATGCGCTCGCGTATTCGGTCATTTACGTCCCAGATGGTGTTCCAGCCTGTGGACCTATTCCTACTGGACTGAACACATTGGGACTAAGCGCCCTGGCCTGTGCGAAATCCTTGAAGCCGACTACCGTTCTCGTCTCCCTCGGCAACAACGACGCTCTACAGGCGCTGACCTTCGGAATCCCTCCGACCTCCCCTGTAGCATTTGGCATTAATTACGGCAAAGTGCTGCTGTCTCTAGCGAGCACCGGTGCTTCGCTCGTTGTCGCGAACATCCCGGACGTTACGACCGTGCCATTCCTGGTTCCAGCTCCCGCCTTTCAAGCTCAGTGTCGTTTTCTGCCGCAAGGAGCGACGGCCGCAGACTACATGGTTCCCGACATTGTTAATGCGACCAAGCCCGAATTCAATCTATGTACGAACTATGCTATACGGAGCGCAGAGCTGATCCGGCAGGCGCGAACGGCCGTGACACAGTACAACAAGATCATCGAGTTGATGGCGAAACCATTAGGTGTGACGGTGGTCGACGTGAATGGCTTCTTCAACAGGATTTCCACCGAAGGCTATCTTGTTAATGGAACTCGTCTCAGGACAGGCTTTCTGCAGGGGCTATTCTCGCTAGACGGGATTCATCCTACGAATACCGGCTACGCCATTCTCGCCAATGAGTGGATCTCCACCATGAATCGGGACCTCCGCACCAAAATTCCGTTGGTCGCGGTTGAGCGGGTTGCCGCCACCGATCCACTTTTGCCGCGGTGACCGGAACTACAACTTCACCGCTTCGTTGAGAATTGACCGGAAGCGCGCGCCAGCCTCGTAATTCGTGAACGAATCGCGGATTCGGCTGGCGCTCACTTTATAGGAAGGCTCCTGTGCTCTGCGGACGCAATCTTGTACGGACTGTGTGTCCACATGTTCCGACCGTAGCGTTATACCTGCGCCGGAGTCGGCAAGGTAGGTCATGTTCAAGTGTTGATCCATGTTGCTCGGGAGGCCGACCACTGGTGTACCTGCAGCTAGAGCTTGGTGCGATGTCGGGCTTCCCCCGTTGCAAATGACCACGCTAGCTCGCCGTGCTGCCTCGAGTCCGGGCAGAAAATCAGCGACCCATGCGTTCGGTGGAACAGCCTTGAGGTCGGCGCGCACGCTTCCCACGATCAGCGTCACGGGCTGATCTTGTAGCGCATCGAGACAGACGGAAAGCAGCTTCGGCGAACCTGAACTACCAAGAGTGATATAGACAATCGGTTTGTCGGTCGGTAAGCTCCTCCACCAATCCGGCAGTTCGAGCGATGGAGTCCAAAGAAGCGGCCCGATGTAGCGATGTGTCGATGGCGCAGCTTCGGTGGGCGCCAGTTCCGGAACATCCGGATACAAGACCCAGTCCGCATCGGTGTACATCTTTCGAATATCCCACCCGATTGGTGAAAGCCCATGCTCTTTTCGCACGCGATTCATCGGCGCGCAATGCAGCGCGAACGCGATCGGACGAGCGCACTGGAACAATGCGTTCGCAACAGGAACACCGAAGACATGCGTGAGTGGAATGTCCGGCACGCAAAAACGCTGTCTCGCATACGGACTCCAATACGCGTTCACAATGGAAATGTAGGGTATTCCGATCACTCGGGCACTGATGGAGAGCGAGTGACGAAGGTCACCTACGACAACATCGGGCCGGAGCTCTTGGAGAATTGCTAGATCGTCTTGGACATAGGAGCGCAGACTACTCGCGCTGTGGAGCGGTTGTCCGCTCGCCAAAGCATGAAGGAACTGCTCCTGAGGAATTGAGTTGATGTGGCGGATCGGAACAGCCAGGTTGGAAAGAAGCGAGGAATATCGATTGGCCGCAGCAAAAATTACGTCGTAGCGAGTGGCGTCCAGGGATGCGGCGAGGACTGCTGGCCTGGCGACGTGGGCCAAGGTCACGGCCTCGGCCATAAAAAGGACTCTAAGCCGTCGATGTAAAGACAAGGGGAGGTCTAAAAGCAAAAAGCAGGGAGGAACTGATCCTCCCTGCCCTTAAGTGTTGTTCCCTAGCTTTAACTAGCGAGAGAAGCGACGACGCGCATATCCGAACAGAAACAGACCTGAACCTAACAGCATATATGTGCCAGGTTCCGGTATCGGGGCTGAGCTAAACGTACCAGAGAAGGTATTGGTAATGGTTCCGCCGGCATTGATCACATCCTGAATCATAGAAGCGTTCATGTCTCGAATCTGCGTCGTAAATCCACCAAACCACGGAATGGAGCCACTACTGTCCCGACCCAGCAACTCGACACTAAGCGACACATCCACAGTGTTATTCGGTCGATTCGTAAGAACGAACGGCGAAACGAACATCCCACCGATGAGCGGTGAGCACGATGCTCCCACAGCCGTTACACCGGCACAATCGTCCAAAGCACCCTGTGCAGAACCACCAGCCACAACCTCCGTAAGATCAAATACAGGATACGGTTGGAGCACACCATTGCCCGGTGGCGTTGGTTGGACGGCCCCCACATAGAACTGAATGAAGTTAGGCACGCTGACCGGTGCGAAAGTCAGATCAAGGATGCGCCCGTAAGGATTCGTCGAGGACGTTACCGTGCCGCCATCGTAGTTGATATTGGTTGGTTCGCCAGTGGCGAAGTCTCCAAACCCAGCTCCGGTTGGCGGCCTCCAATCAATCTCACTCGCTGAGACGGTGACGCTTCCACTCGTCACAATCCCAATCGAGAACTCCCCTATCGGCGTCGCCGATGCAATAGACGCCGTAAGTAGAGCCGCTGCTATCGCAGACGAGCTCAAACTAAAGCCAATTTTCATATTTTTTCCTCCGAGTGAACACGGGTACGATATCTACCCACACTAAGCGAGACTACCACAGCTCACTAAGGTGTACAACCTAAATCTGCACTTTTTCCTCTGTTATCGGTAAGTTACAAACCACTAACAGTAGGATGTTGCCAAACTCACTCCTACTCTTGGCATAGTACTGTACCGCTGACTGGCGTTACGCCCTTTGCCCTCAGCTGAACTCTGCTAGTGTCCCTCACCCCTGGAATTTCCGTAATGTGTTAGGGCAATCGACCCGTATCTGGCTGCCCGGCCTAGTACGATTGGTTTAGCAGGAGCGAAAAGTATGTCCGTGAAGATGCCCGCTGCTGCTACCCAAGTCTCTCCCATTTGGCAAAGATCGACAGGCAGAACGCTAACAGTTCTCGCGCCTGTCACGACTCTAGCTGCTGAGACACCGAACGTATTCCGATCGATTCAGCACAACCCTGATCGCTATGAGGAACTCCTTGCCGGTATGCAGAGGCTCAGGGGAAGCGTGTATCTTCGGGATGGCGCTATTCAAGCTGCTGAGTTGACGGCGGACGGCCGGCACATTTCACGGTTCGACAGACACTCTTGGCACGTTCTGACACTAGACCGTGACGGGCAGGTTTGCGGCTGCGCCCGCTATACGTCACACGGTTCTGGCGCCGCTTACGTCAATTTAGGCGTCCGGAGCGCTGCACTCGCTGGGCGACCGGACTGGCGCGACAAGGTTCAAGCGGCCGTAGAAACGGAAATCGCCACAGCCGACCGCAAAGGCGTGGCCTTCGTCGAGGTCGGCGGCTGGGCCCTTGACGGCTCGGCCCGCTGCACGAGTGAGGCTGTCCGGATTGCACTCAGCGCTTATGCCCTCTCTCGGAATCTTGGAGGCTGTGTAGGTTTGACAACAGCGACAGTACGCCACGATTCCGCAACGATCCTCCAAAAGATCGGCGGGCGGCCGCTGCGTTTCGACGGAACACCCCTGCCCAGCTATTACGACCCACGATATGAATGCGAGATGACAATTTTGAGCTTCGATTCCAGCGAACCCAATCCCAGATACGAACCCTGGATTGAGGTTCTCCGCGAGGAATTGACGACGGTTCGCGTGATCACGAGCGCAACCCCTAAGGTGGCGACAGCATCCCCCCGAGCGCTGATCGCGTACGCTTAGAGACAAGTTGCTGGATAATCAATTCGTGGGTGAACGCCGTCTGGAAGAATGCATCGCGAAATGGCGGTCGGTACTGGGATCGGAGCACGTAATTACCGATTGCGCAGCTCTCGACCGCTCCGGCACGGCCACGTTCGCAACAGCAAGCGCCGTCTACGCAGTTTTGCGGCCCGGCAGCCGCGAAGAGATACAGAAATGTATCCGCATCGCCAATGACGCGCGTGTTCCCCTATACCCCATCAGCACAGGGAAAAATTGGGGTTACGGATCAAGCGTTCCGACCGCAGACGCATGCGTCCTGGACTTGGGGCGACTCAATCGAATTCTGGACTTCAGCGAAGAGCTTGCATACGTCACAATCGAGCCAGGTGTAACACAACGCGCATTATATGAGTATTTACAGGCCCGGCAATCCCGACTGTGGATTGACGCCACAGGCGCCAGTCCGGAGACCAGCATCCTAGGGAACACGCTCGAGCGCGGATTTGGTCATACTCCGTACGGCGATCACTTCGCCAACGTTTGCGGACTAGAAGTCATCCTGGCCGATGGCAGCGTCGTAGACACGGGCTTTTCCCGCTTCGAGGGCTGCAAGGCAGGTCCGCTCTATCGGTGGGGTGTCGGGCCGGTGTTGGATGGATTATTCTCTCAATCTAATCTGGGCATTGTCACTCGGATGACCGTTTGGCTGATGCCGGCGCCCGAATATTTTCAGGCGTTCTACTTTCGTTGCGACCGGGACGATCATCTTCGGGATCTTATCGATGCGCTTCGGCCGCTCCGCATAAACGGTACGCTTCGCAGCGCGATGCACATCGTGAATGACTACAAAGTTATCTCGGCCATCCAGCCGTATCCATGGGAAGAGATGGGCGGCTCCACACCCCTGGTCGGGCCGGCGATGCAGACCTTGCGGAAGAAATATCAGTGCGGGGTCTGGAACGGATCGGGTGGCCTCTATGGTACGCGCGGTCAAGTTGCGGAAGCGCGTCGCCTCGTCATGCGCGCCCTACGCGGGAAGGTAAATAAGCTCCAGTTTCTCGACGATAGAAAACTGAACCTCGCCGCCCGGTTCTCGAAGCCCTACAGCGCCGTCACGGGGTGGGATCTGACCAGGGCGCTGGAGTTGGTCAGGCCCGTCTACGGCCTGATGAAAGGAATCCCGACCGAGCAGCCACTCCGCAGTTGCTATTGGCGCAAACGCCATATCCCTACGGAAATGGACATCGATCGCGATCGCTGCGGGTTGTTATGGTGTTCGCCGATTGCGCCCGCTAGTGGCGGGCACGCGCTGACCATCTCGGGAATTGCGCACCGAGTGCTGCTTGGCCACGGATTCGAGCCTCTCATATCGATTACCCTGCTGACGGAAAGAACCATCGGCTGCGTGATCTCGATCACCTACGACAGGGACTTGCCCGGAGAAGACGAGCGAGCAATGACCTGTCACCAGGAATTACTCAAGGAGTTGAATGAGCAGGGATATGTCCCCTACCGCTTGGGCGTCCAGTCGATGGACCAAATGCAAGGCTCGAACGGCTATAACCAGTTGCTGCGCGCCCTGAAAGCCCAGATGGATCCCAACGGGATACTCTCTCCTGGCAGATACGAGCCACGCAATGCCGACGCGTCGGAGCGTATGTCGGAGCAGATCGAATACGGAAACTAAGGCTTAGGAGCCGCCGGCTTGGGCAGCGGTTTCACTTGGTTGTTGTGACTTGCAGCATCCTGCTTCAGAGCATTCAACTTCGAAATATCCAGCGATCTCTTGGAAATTACAGATTCCGGCTGCTGAGTTCCCCCTTGGGAATTGCGGAAAGGAACACTCATGACGATCTCCCGGATCAATGTCCTGGCGCGATAGCCGTCCTTTTCCAGAGTTTCCACGATGCGCTGAACGGTACAGTCGTCTCCATCCTGCAGGCTTCGTCCCAGCGCATAGCCTAGCATCCGTCCCGCCAGGTTTCCTACGAATTCGCTTTTACGGCCGAGCAAAGCCATTCGCAGTTCCACCGGCCCGTTGAATTTCTCGCCCGAAGGCAACTCCCCGCTCGCATCGACAGGTGTACCATCATCTTCCTTATCGCGCCAGCGTCCCATCCAATCGAAATTCTCGAGCCCGAATCCGATCGGGTCCATCAATTTGTGGCAAGCGGCACACGCAGAGTTCGAACGATGCTCCGTCAGCTTCTCGCGCATGGTGAGCTTCTTGCCCGCCGCGCCTTCCGACTTCAATTCCGGAACATCCGGCGGCGGCGGCGGAACCGGTGTGCCGAGTAGAGTGTCCAACGCCCATGCGCCCCGCAATACTGGGCTCGTTTCCTTGTGGCGAGATGTCATCGCAAGAACGCCGCCGAGACCCAGTATTCCTGCCCGCCGATTGTCCGGCCATTGGACGAGCCGAAACTCGGAATCACTCAGACCCTGAATCTGGTTCTCAACTTGGTAGAACTTGGCGAGCCGCTGGGTCAGATGGGTGTAATCTCCCGTCAGCAGTTCGAGAAGACTTCGGTTCTCTCCCAGAAGTCGATCGAACAGCAGCACAGGCTGCGCACGCAAATCGGCTGCGACTTCGGGCGTGTAATAGGATTGTAGTTCCGTAAGCAGCGGTACGACACGACCACCTACATCCTGCGTACCGAGCCACTGACCCACAAAGCTGTTGAGGAATGCGCGCGATCGAGAATCGTCGAGCATGCGGTCGGCCTGCTCGGCCAGAACCTTGGCGTCGCTCAGACGTCCCATGTCGGCAAGCCGCAGCAGTCTCTCATCCGGAATCGTGGACCATAGGAAATAGGAGAGTCTGGTCGCGAGCTCATATTGGCTAAGCGGATAGAGACCGGCCTGCGCATGCTTCTGTTCAATACGGAAGAGGAACTCCGGCCAGACGAGCAGTGTTTTTAGCGATAGCTTCACGCGCTCTTCATAAGGATCGCCGCGCTCGGCCGCTCGATCATACATGGCCATGAAACGGTCGATTTCCGTCGGGGTAGCCGGTCGTCGAATCGCCTTGGGAACCAAAGTTTCGAGAATCTGGCGAGCAGCTTTGCGCGGCTGCCCAGGTTGTTCGCCCGGTTCCATACCGAAGAGTCGATAGTGTAGAGCCCGCTTCTCAGGAGAAACCACTTCGGCTTTCTGGCTAATGGCGATCCGGCTCAATCTCGCGGTCGGATCATTCGAGACGATGGCGATACTGTGCGAACCGCGATTGAGATTGAACTGCAAGCGCGCGAGCGAAGGGCCAGGAACAGGTTTGCCCGCAATGATCCGGCGTCGCTGCAAGTTGAGCGTCCCCACCTCTCCTCCGTCCACGCGAAGGATGAGTTTCGTCGCTGGATCGGTCGTCGACTGTGCATTGCCGCCTACGATAAAAGTGACGGCAAGGTCGTAAGCGCCTTCAAGATATACCGGAATAGTGGCAGTAAATTCTGCGGTGTCGGAAGGAGTGAATACTCTCGATAGCGCGGGCGTCACGATGACGCGATCCAATATCTGTTGAGCAGCCTCCATGTAGCGCTCGGTCAACACGGGAGGGACGTAGAGTGTTTCCCCGTTGGTGTCAAACCCTGCGCCGCCACTTCCGTCGGCCGGCAGCATCGCAGTCACTTCAAAGTCGATACCCAAAAGATCGCGAACGGTATTGTGATACTCCCGGCGATTGAGGCGGCGCGCGATGGAGGGACCCGCATAGTCGCCGATATTGCACGCGGTCTGGCGGAGCCTCGCATCGATCCACGTCGATACCCGTAGACGGTCATCTTCGGAAAGCTTCGAGTCGCGCGGCGGCATCGTTCGATTGCGAAGCTGGGCCGACACATTGCGCCACAAGCCGCGATTGTTGTCCATCTCCGAGACGTTGGCGGCACGCAGAAAGGGCGCGTGACCTTTGGTGTTCTCCGGCTTATGGCAGCCGGCGCAGTTTTGCACGAGAACAGGCCGAATCGTTTCGGAGAACTCGTGATCGGGACCCGGCAAAGACTTTGTAGCTTGCGCCAGTACCGTGCCTCCGCAAGCGAGAAGAACAACAAGCGTGCGCATCAAGCCAAACCCTGCAGCGGTCCGGTGCTGTCGCCGAACGACTTCTCCTCAATTCCCATACGATTCAACATTTCGAGATAGAGATTACAGACAGGCGTGCGAACGGGCGCGCGTAGACGGCGGCCCGGCCGCAAAGTACCCTTCCCGCGACCCGCCAGAATGAGCGGCAAATCTTCGACGGCGTGCAGGTTGCCGTCTTTCAGAGATCCGCCGAACATGATCATCGAGTTATCGAGCAGCGAAGTCCCGCCTTCATCAAGGCTCTTCACTCTCCCGAGGAAGTAGGCAAGCTGTTCCATATGCCAATCGACGATCTTGCCGTATTGATCCCGCGTATTGGGATCGTTCTGATGATGCGAAAGAGAATGGAAGCCGCCGCGCACACCGCTTAGGAATGAGTAATCGTAGTTCGACTGTGCGTCACCGAGCATTAATGTGCCAATGCGGGTCGTATCCGTCCAAAAGGCAAGGATCAAAATATCCATCATGAGCCGGAGATGCTCAGCATGATCTTGCGGGATACCCGCGACCGGTCGCTCCAGTGGGAACTTTCCGGCGTTGATCCATCGCTTCTGGGGCCGGAGCGTGGCCTCAAGTCTCTGCTCCACGCTGCGCACAGATTCAAAGTATTCGTCCAGTCGCACGCGATCCGAGGCGCTGCCATTACGCTTCAGCGACTTGGCGCCTTCAAGAACAACGTCAAGCACGCTCGCGTCGTCCCGTTGCAGAGCCGATAGCAGAGCCGGATCCTTAGGATTCACGCTGGAAATGACAGCGCCGCGCTTGTTCCGGAACAGCCGGTCAAACGCGAGTTGCGGGACAATTTCTTTCGGGACCGGCGTGTGCGGATCGCGCCAGGAAATGAACGATCCGTACATCCGCGCAAACCCGCCGCCGGCAACGTCGATGCCGGTACGCGGCGCGTCCAGACCCAGTTCGATGCTGGGCAACGGAGTCAGCGCGCCGATACGCTGCGCAGCTAGCTGATCGATAGAAACGGCCCCGGTATCGAGATCGTCCGCGGTCGTACGTTGGACGTAGCCGCCCGACAGCCAGATGGGAACCTTCGGCCAGTGTCCATTGCGACCGACAGAATTCTTATTCCACAAATTCTCAAGGAGAAGAAAGTCATTCTTAAAGGGCGCGAGGGGCTTCAAGTGATGCGTGATCTCGTAATCTTCCGCGTCGCCTGGAGGAGTCCAGAGTTCAGGTCGCACGCCATTGGGCATGAACAGGAAAGCCATGCGGAGGGGCGGCTCGCTCAGCCTCTCCTCACCCGCATGGGCAACGCTTTCGAGCCAAGGAAGGGCGAGCGCGACACCGGCCCCTTTTAGGATGGTTCTTCTTGCGATTTTCTTCTGCACAATTTTTTCCTGTACGACGTGGAGGGTCCCCGGCCTGAGTATATCAAGGACAGGACTATGGCGGGCGTCAGATCTGCTTCGCTTTAGCGGATTGAAGTCCCCTCAACCGAGCCTTTGCGTAAGCTTGGTCGCTATGATGAACATGGCTACTGAGCCGTACTTTGACATTTCCGAAGCGTCCCGCGCACGTTGTACTGTAAGGCGTGATTGTGATCTTGAGTCTGTATTGCCGGCGACGTGGAAAATGCCCGACGTAGCCAAGTACACCTGCTATCGAACGAAGACGCCAATCGTCATCGATGGCAAGCTCGATGACGACGCGTGGCGGCAAGCTCCTTCATCCAACGCATTCGTCGACATCGTCACGGGCGAACCGGCATGGTTCGACACGCGGGTTCGGCTTCTCTGGGATGACAAGCATCTCTATTTCGGCTTCTCGGCTGAGGAAACCGACGTGTGGGGCACATTGACCGAGCGCGATTCGAAAATCTACGAAGAAAACGACCTTGAAATTTTCATTGCCGGCCGTGACGCATATTACGAATTCGAAATCAATGCGCTCAATGTCATCTACGAAGTCTTCTGGATCTGGAAGGACGTTCATGGCCCGGGCGGTCGCTATTGGGGACGCCCGGAATTCAATCCCGAAACACAGCGTGTAATGGTGCTCGACGGCGTTGGCGGCCACGTCCACGAACGCGGCGAGCGCTGGGGATTTCTAGACTGGGATTGTCCCGGTCTAAAGCATGCCGTACAGGTTGATGGAACCCTGAATCGGCGCGACGACATCGATCGAGGCTGGTCTGCCGAGATCGCCATTCCGTGGACCAGCTTGACGGGCATTGCCGACGGCCGTTCCCTCCCTCCACAGCATGGCGATGTGTGGCGAATTGATTGTTCCCGGTTTGAAAAAATCGGACCGAACGGCGAGATGCTCGATCCTTGTGCCGGTTGGACTTGGAATCGCCATGGGCACTACGATTCCCACATCCCCGAGCTGTTTCCGGAGATCACGTTCTCAGAAGACTACGTTTGACTGGAATCGAGCCGCGACACGTACATTTCAGGATCCTCTGCAAACTTGTCCTTACATCTCGGCGAACAGAAGTAATACGTGTCCCCTTCGTAATCGTACTGCGCAGCCGCGGAGCGTTCGTCCACATCCATGTCGCAAACATGATCTCTGGTCATATCGATGAGATGCCGCCCGGGCCTGCCAGTTACAAGACCTTATTTGGCAGCGACACGCCAGATAACACCGCCGGTGTCATCAGCAACTAGAAGCGCGCCCGCCGCGTCCACGGCAACACCAACCGGCCTTCCGTTTGTCCTTCCGGTGTTCGGGTCCGCAAGAAAGCCGGTCAGAAAATCTTCAGCAGGATTAACCGGTCCGCCATTGCGAAACGGTACGAATACAACCTTGTACCCCGAGTATTGTGAACGGTTCCATGACCCGTGCTGTCCAATAAAAACTCCGCCACGGTACTTCTGCGGGAACGCATCAGCCTTATAAAACACCATACCGAGTGAAGCGGTATGCGAACCCAGGCCGTAGTCGGGAACGATCGCCTTACTCACCAAGTCTGGACGTTGCTCTTTCAGACGCGCGTCAACGTGTTTCCCAAAATAGCTATAAGGCCAACCATAAAAGCCGCCTTCCCGAACGCTGGTGAGATAATCCGGCACCAGCTCATCGCCTAGATTGTCACGCTCATTGACAACGGTCCAAAGCGTCTTCGTGCCCGGCTGCCAGTCCATTCCATTTGGATTTCTCAGACCCGATGCGAAGATACGCTCGCCGCTTCCATCCGGATTGATCTCGAGGATGTTTGCTCGGCGATGCTCTTCAGCGATGCCGTTTTCCGCGACATTGCTGGCCGAACCCACCGAGACATAGATCTTCGTTCCGTCCGCGCTGGCTACCAGGTTTCGCGTCCAGTGATTGTTATAGCCACCTGCCGGCAAGTCGAGTATCTTCTTACCCGAGCCTTCGAGCTTTGTCTGACCTGTCGTGTACGAGAACTGAACGACGCCATCGGTGTTCGCGACATAAAAGCGGTCATTGATCAGCAGCATTCCAAACGGCTGATTCAGACCTTCACAAAAAGTCGAGCGCGAGTCCACCACGCCATCTTTGTTCGCGTCCCGTAGCAGCGTGATGCGATCCGCGCTTGGACGGATATTACCCGCCTGCCGAAGCAAATCCTGCTTTATCTTGTCTTCAGGCTTTTCCGGCGGCTTGGGTTTGGTGCTGGCTTCGGCGACGAGAATGTCACCGTTGGGCAGGACGTAAATCCACCGAGGGCTGACCAAGTCACCGGCAAAGCGTTGGACAACAAACCCTTGTGGCGCCTTCGGCGTCGCTCCGGCCGGCCATTGACCGACAGTTGAGAATTTCTTGGTCTCTGCCGGTTTTGGCGCCGGGAGACTGGGTTTCGGCCCGTACCCCGCTTGTCCAGCGGAAAGATGTTCAGCGGAAAGATGTCCGGCAAAAAGAACAAGCGCAAACGGAAGAAGATGCATTTAACTCACCACCCGTAGGACTGGAATTCGGGTGATGGGTTTCACCGGCCGCGGTTTATCTCGTCGATGAACCGCGGCCCTTCCGCTTCTTAACTGGCTATCTTCTCGGCTTCCTTGCGAACGATGTCGATACTTCCTTTGAAGTACGCGTCGTCCTCAATAATGATGCCTGTGGTTTTGATGTTTCCCACCAGGCTTCCTTCTTTGCGGATGGTGATCTTCTGCGAGGCTTCGACATCACCTTGCACCTGACCCTGAATGATCACTTCACGAGCCCGGACGTTAGACCTGGCCTTTCCGTTCGGCCCCACCGTGCAACGACTATTCTGCACATCGACGTTGCCCTTCACGTCTCCGTCGATGAACAGGTCTTCCTGGCTGATGATGTCGCCAATGATGGATACCGCTTTGCCGATTGCCGTGCCTCGCGATGTCTCAGGCGGTCTTACCTGCTGCATCGGCTGAGGCGCCGCGTAAGTTGCAGTGGCCTGCGGCTCCGGACGTTCCGGCGCCGCCACCGTATCGGTTTTCTTCTTTTCCCACATCTGATCGCTCCCTTCGATTTCTCGTGATGCGACCCCGGCAGGCTCCCACAGAGTTAGTACTAAAGCGCTATGAGGCCCAGTATGCCACAGTATTCAGTTAGTTACGATACTTTCTGAGCGACAGAATTCTGGTATTCCTCGTACGGCCCCTGGAAATCCTCAATTGACCCGTGATCGAAATGCCAAATACGCGTGGCGACTTCATCGATGAGGTCGTGATCATGCGTGACCAGTAGGACGGTCCCTTCATATCGCTGCAGCGCAATATTCAGTGCATTGATCGATTCCAGATCCAGGTGATTGGTCGGCTCGTCGAGCACCAGGAAGTTTGGCTTCTGCAGCATGAGCCGGCAAAACGTGAGACGGGCTGCTTCCCCGCCCGACAGCGCCTTATTCGGCTTCAAAGCGTCATCGCCGCTGAAGAGCATTTGCCCCAAAAGGCCGCGAATCTCTTCCACCGAAGCCTGCGGATCAAACGAATGCAGCCATTCGAGCGTAGTCATTCTCTTATCGATCGATTGCTGATGATCCTGGGAGAAATAGCCCACGCTGACTTCGTGTCCCCAATTCACTGTGCCGCCATCGATGGCAAAGTCTTTTTCCTCGTCGACACCGGAAGCCGTTTTCAACAGAGAGCGCAGCATGGTCGTTTTCCCAGCGCCGTTACGACCCATGAGCGCGATCTTCTCGCCGCGCGTCAAACTACCGCTAAACCCTTTTATCACCGTCACATCGCCGTAACTCTTCGAGAGGTTCTTGAAGTCTAGCGGATGCCGGCCGGAGGGTCGCTTCATCTCGAAACGAATGAATGGGCGTTGAATGTTCGAACGCGCGAGTTCGGCTGTCGCCAACCGCTCAACTTCCTTTTTCCGCGAGGTAACTTGTGAAGACCGTGTTCCCGCCGAGAAGCGCGCGATGAACTCATTCAACTGCGCAATCTTCTTCTCGCGCTGGGCGTTCTGGGATTCGACGCGGGACCGGATCTGAGTCTTCGCCAGCACCATGTCGTCATAGCCGCCGGTGTACATGATGATCGTTTCGTA
>Ga0190275_10000960_pt1 | contig 22522 bp, 18 predicted proteins | sample Popmic550T_FD_133745 | JGI IMG/M metagenome (GOLD analysis project Ga0190275, IMG submission 133745) | Populus adjacent soil microbial communities from riparian zone of Yellowstone River, Montana, USA - 550 T | ecosystem: Environmental > Terrestrial > Soil > Riparian zone > Trees stand | place...
CAGCAGCGACAGCGGCGGCGGACCCGGCATGGGCGTCTTCCTCTGGGTGCTGCTCATCGCCACCCTCGCCTGGGCGATCGGCTCGGGCGTCATCCGGCACCGGCAGGGCGGCCAAACGGCATGATCACCCCCAGTCTCTCCGGCCGGTCCTCGCACCGGACACTCCTCCTCCCTTTCGCGGTTTTCTTGATTGCCTTCTCGCTCGTGCTGGTCGCGCGGTCAGCCGACAGCGCTTCGGCCGAGAAGGCCGAGTTCGAGTCCGCCGCTCCGACGCTCGACTCGGACCCGGTTGGCCGCGCCGCGATGCTGACGCCCGAAGCCGACTTCTCCTCGAGCCCCGACCCGCTCCTACGGCGCAAGGGCGGCGGCAAGAACGTCGACATCGGCTTCGCCGACTTCCTCTACAACGAGGAGAGCGACAGCGAGAAGCAGCTGAAGAAGACGAAGTCCACCAACGCCGACATCATCCGCGTGAACATGTACTGGAGCCTCGTCGCGCCGACCCAGCCCGCCGATCCGCGCAATCCCGACGATCCGGCCTACAACTGGACCCAGTACGACCGCGCGATCGTCAACGCCTCGAACATGGGTTTCGACGTCGACCTGACCGTCCTCGCTGCGCCCGGCTGGGCCGAGGGCCCCAACCGGCCCGACATCGAGGAGGCTCCCCCGGGCAGCTGGAAGCCCGACGCCGACGCGTTCGGTGACTTCGCGCACGCGCTCGCGATTCGCTACTCCGGGACCTACGTGCCGGGCTCGTCCGCGCCCGGCACCGGCACCGGCACCGGCGGCAGCTCAGGAGGCAGCGGCGGCCTCCCGCCGATCCTGCCACTCCCACTCCGCGCCGACGAGACGCTCCCCTTCGTCAAGTACCTGGAGGCTTGGAACGAGCCGAACCTCAGCACCTACATCACGCCGCAGTGGGACGGCAAGGACAACGTGGCCTCCGACATCTACCAGAAGCTGCTGAACGCCTTCTACTCCGAGGTCAAGGCCGTCAACGACGACTTCCAGGTCGTCTCCGGCGGCACCGCGCCCTACGGCGACCCGCCCGGCGGCCCGAACCGGACCCGCCCGGAGGACTTCTACCAGGAGCTCCTCTGCCTGACGCCGAAGAACAAGAAGACCACCTGCCCCAACGGCGGCACCCCCTCGAACTTCGACATCATCGCCCACCACCCGATCAACCGGGAGGACCCGCCGACCAAGCACGCCATCGCTGACGGCGACGTCGAGGTCGCCGACTTCGGCGAGCTGACGACGGTCCTCCGCAAGGCGGAGAAGGCCGGCACCACCGGAACCCCCGGCCACCACGACCTGTGGGCGAACGAGGTCTGGTGGCAGACCAACCCGCCTGACAAGGACGAGGGTGTCTCACTGAAGACGCACGCTCGCTGGACGGCGCAGGCCATCTACCTGCTCTGGAAGCAGGGCGCGAGCAACGTCTCCTTCCTGCAGTTCCGCGACGCCAAGTACACCAAGGGCGAGTTCACGCTGGCCAGCTACCAGACCGGCGTCTACACCTTCGACGACAAGCGCAAGCCGAGCGCCGACGCGGTCGCTTTCCCCTTCGTCACCGACAAGAAGGGCAAGGGCTACATCGGCTGGGGTATCGCCCCGAAGAGCGGCACCGTGAAGATCGAGGCCAAGGAGAAGGGCAAGGGCGACTACCGCACGGTCGGTAGCGCCAAGGTCAAGGAGGGCAAGGTCTTCCAGACCAACGTCAAGATCAAGGGCGAGGCCAAGGTCCGCGCGACCGTCGGCGGCCAGCGCAGCCTCGTCTGGGACCAGAAGAACTGACCCGCTTCCCTCGAGCAGCGCTTCTCCCGCTCGCTGTTTCGGCCGCCATCGCGGTTGCGCTGACCGGCTCGACCGACGACACGCCCACCCCGGCCTCCGCCGCGAGCGGCGATCCCGGGCCCGCGTTCAAGGTCGGCTTCGCCGATCACCTCTACGGGGTCGGGCCGAAGAGCGAGAAGTGGCTCGGCCGGACCCGCGCGGTCGGAGCGGACATCGTCAGGGTGAACATGTACTGGAGCCTCGTCGGCTTCGACAAGCCGAAGAACCCGCGCGACCCCGGCGACCCCGCCTACAACTGGTACGGCTACGACACCGCAATCGCGAACGCCGCCCGGATGGGCTTCGGGGTCGATCTGACCGTGCTCGCCGCCCCACGTTGGGCGGAGGGGCCGAAGCGCCCACGGGTCAACGACCTGGCACCGGCGGGAAGCTGGAAGCCCGACGCGTCCGACTTCGGCGACTTCGCTCACGCGGTCGCGACCCGCTACTCGGGCGAGTACGAGTACGGCGGCGAGACGCTGCCGCGGGTCGAGTACTTCGAGGCCTGGAACGAGCCCAACCTCCACACGTACATCACGCCCCAGTTCAACGGCCGCAGGAACGTTTCGGCGGCGGTCTACGTGCGTCTCCTGAACGCCTTCTACGAGGGCGTCAAGGGCGTCGACCCGACGATGCAGGTCGTCGCCGGCGGTACCTCGCCCTACGGCGACCCTCCGGCCGAGCGCTCGACCAACACCGCGCCGCTTCTCTTCTACCGCGAGCTCCTCTGCCTGAATAAGAAGCTCCAGAAGACCGGCTGCGCGGGCGGGCAGCGGGCCAAGTTCGACGTCATCGCCCATCACCCGATCAACCGCGAGGACCCGCCGACCGCCCACGCCGACGGTCCCGACGAGATCCAGATCGGCGACTTCGACGAGCTCACGAAGACCTTGCGAAGGGCCGAGAAACAGGGGACGACAGGCACCCCCGGGCGCCACGACCTCTGGGCCAACGAGATCTGGTGGCAGACGGACCCGCCTGATCCCCAGGAGGGCATTTCCTTGAAGACGCACGCCCGCTGGACCGCGCAGGCGCTGTACCTCCTGTGGAAGCAAGGCGCCACCAACGTCTCCTTCCTCCAGGTCCGCGACGCCAAGTACACGCCGGGCGAGTCCACGCTCGAGAGCTATCAGACGGGCATCTACACGGCCGCCGGCAAGCGCAAGCCGGCCGCCGTCGCTGTCGCTTTCCCGTTCGTCACCGATCGTCGCAGCAACCGCAACCTGCTCGCCTGGGGCATCGCGCCGAAGTCGGGGAAGCTGACGATCGAGGCCAAGAAGGGCGGCGGGCGCTACCGCCCGCTCACCACGGTCCGGGTCCGCGAGGACGCCATCTTCACCAAGCGGCTGCGCCAGGCCGGCGAGCTGAAGCTCCGCGCCAGGATCGGCGGCAAGCGCAGCCTGGTTTGGGAGCAACACGACTGAGCTCCGGCAACGAGCTGGTCCGTTCTGGACCGAAATAGCGGCACAGACAGGTCCTGCTGGGGGAGATGGCTACGCTGGCCGGCTTCACCCCGCCTTAACTCGCTCCGCGACTCAGCCGGTCACAATCGGTGCCGGATGGGCGAAGGGGCTGACCATCGGATCACCCGTCGGCGTGCGCTCGGCGCCGCTGCGACGGGCGCCGCCGGGATCTCGGTCGCCGGCCTGACCAACCACGCCGCGCTCGCCCGCGAGAGCCGCGTGCCCGTGGCGCGCGACGGCTCCTTCGAGTGGGGTGTGTCCTCGGGGCTGCCGCAGACGAACGCGATCGTGCTCTGGACGCGCGTCGGCGGCCTCGACCGTTCCTCGAAAGTCCTGCTCGAGGTGGCGAAGGACCGCGGTTTCAGCAAGGTCGTCGAGCGTCGCAAGGTGACCGCTCGAAAGGGTCGCGACTTCACCGTGCACGCGGTCGTCCGCAAGCTGAAGCCGCAGCGCGAGTACTTCTATCGCTTCAGCACCCGCGAGTCGCGGTCACGCATCGGGAGGTTCCGGACGCTGCCGCCACCCGACTCCAACGAGACGATCCGGATCGGCTTCTTCTCCTGCCAGAGCTACACGGCCGGCTTCTACAACGCCCACACGGGTCTCGCCGGTGAGCCCGACCTCGACCTCGTGGTCTGCCTCGGCGACTACGTCTACGAGAACGCTACGTACGAAGGGCCGCGAAGGGACAAGACCGGGAACAACGGAGACGGTGACGTCCAGCTCCTCGACGAATGGCGCCAGAAGTACCGGCTCTACCAGTCCGACGAGCAGCTCCAGCTCATGCACGCCAACCACCCGTTCGTGGCGGTGTGGGACGACCACGAGGTCGAGGACAACTACGCCGGCGACATGCCGTCCTCCGCCGCTGAAGAGGGAAAGACCAATCCGGGCGAGCCGCGCCGCGTCAGCCTCCCTGAGCGCAAGGCCAACGCTTACAAGGCCTTCTTCGAGGCGATGCCGAGACGCAAGATCAAGCGCGATCCATCGCGGATCTACGGCCAAACTCGGCTCGGCGGGATGGCTGACCTCTTCTTCCTCGACGAGCGCCAGTACCGAGATGTCCAGCCGTGTGCCGACCGCACGCTCGCCCCCTGCGGGGAGAGTGAGACCCCCGGAAGGCGGATGCTCGGCGAAACGCAGAAGACCTGGCTCAAGGACTCCCTCGCCGCGTCCGGCGCGAAGTGGAAGCTTCTCGGCAACCAGCTCATGCTCATGACCTTCGACCTTGCTCCCGGGGCGCCGGTCACGGTCGATTCCTGGGACGGCTACGGCGCCGAGCGCCGCGAGCTCGGCCAGCACATCCTCGACAACGGGATCAAGGACGTAGTTGCGCTCACCGGCGACATCCACACCTTCTTCGCCGGCAGGATGACGACCTCGGGCCGCATCGACGGCACCCCCTACGGGGTCGAGTTCGTCGGCGGGTCGATCAGCTCGCTGGGAGTGAAGGAGACGTTCCAGAACGCGCCCGGGGTCGAGCAGCTCGAGAACGCGATAACGGCCAACAATCCCCATATCACCTACGCGGACTTCGACGCCCGGGGCTACGGCGTGGTCACCCTCAGCGCCGCGGAGGCCGTCTGCGAGTTCAAGGCGCCGGAGACGGCGCTCTCGGAGAACTCCCCCGTCGGCTTGCTGGCGAGGCTACGAGTGGCAGCGGGAACGACGGACGTGGAGCGGATCTAGGCGTGAGCAACTTCGACCAGCACCGCGCCGATCGGGTAAGCTCGCCGCTACAGCGTGAGCTGGGACCACGGGTTCCGGCTGGAGGATTCGCAGACGAATGTCAGAATGTGGGACTGTCGAAACCTATTAGGATGCAATCGCGGCACCCGCGGGGCACCGTGTTACTTCGAACCGGAGGGAAGCAGTAAATGAAAAGGACCACAATCCTAGCGGCGCTTGCTCTGTGCATGGTGCTGCTCGTCTCGACCATGGGAGTTGCGGCGGCGCAGAACAGTGCCGACCGAGCAACGGTCAAGACAACCGTGAAGGTGAACAAGACGAATGGAACCGCCAAGGTCTCAGCCAAGCTCTCGACGAAGGGCAAGGTAGTACTCAGCGGCAAGAAGGTCCAGAAGAGGTCGAAGACGGCCAACTCGGCCAAGACCGTGAAGCTCAACGTTCAGGCCAAGGGCAAGGCCAAGAAGCAGCTGAAGAAGAAGTGCAAGGCGAAGGTGAAGGTGAAGGTCAAGTTCACCCCTTCCAATGGAACCCCCGGATCCCCGGCTGTTCCGGCTGGACCGCTGGTGCCGGGCCCGTACAACCCGAATAATCCGTACAACCCGTACGACCCGTACGTGCCAAGCACGCCGGCAGTTCCGGCAGTTCCGGCTACGCCGAACGATCCGCCCGTTACGAAGAAGCTCAAGATCAAGCTGAAGACGAACAAGTGCAAGGGCAAGGGCAAGGGCGGCAAGTAGCGGCTCGACCCTCCGGGCAGCGCAGCATGCTGCTATCTCCCTCCCCTAGGTCAGGACCCCGCCACACCGGCGGGGTCCTCAGTCCGGGAGGGAGTCCTCGGTGGTCTCAAGAAGTTGCGACCGGCGGGGTAGGGGCGAGCATCGAGCGGATTTAGCAACGATCGACAGGCTCAGCAGCGGAAACCTCATTAACCAGCCGGCGGCGGCGGTTGGTTGCATCCAGAAAGGGAGTAGATGGCGTACCTGGTAACAGGAGGGGCGGGATTCATCGGCTCCCATTTGGTGGATCGACTGATCAAGGACGGGGAGAAGGTCTTCGTCCTCGACGATCTGAGCACGGGTTCGCGTGCCAATCTCGAACACAACGCGTCATCGGCCCTCCTCGAATTCGTCGAGGGCTCCACGTCCGACATCGATCTGGTTCGCGAGCTCACCGCAAAGGTGGATACCGTCTTCCACTTGGCATCTGCGGTGGGGGTCCAGCTCGTCTGCGATCGCCCGCTCGATTCGCTCCTCGCCAATATCCATGGTTGTGAGAACGTGATCACCGCGGCCTCCGACATGGGCGTCAGGCTCGTCTTCTCCTCGACCTCCGAGATCTATGGCAAGAACTCGAACGTCGCGCTCGCCGAGGATTCCGACAGGGTGCTCGGGCCGCTCTCGAAGTCGAGGTGGAGCTACGCGCTTGCGAAGTCTTTCGGCGAGATGCTTTGCTACGAGCTTGCCCGAACCCATGGCGCCCGCATGGCGGTCGTGAGGCTCTTCAACACGGTCGGCCCGCGGCAGACGGGCCGCTACGGCATGGTCCTCCCTACCTTCGTCCGCCAAGCCGTCGACGGCGACGATGTCACAGTCTATGGCGATGGGTCGCAATCTCGTTGCTTTATCCACGTGTTCGATACCGTCGATGCACTGGCCAAGGTTGCCAACGCCGACGCGGCGTACGGACGCGCGCTCAACGTCGGGGCACGAACGCCGATCACAATTGCTGAGCTTGCAAAGAAGGTCATCGAACATGCAGGCTCCGATTCGCAGATCTCCTTCGTTCCCTACGAAGACGCTTACTCGACAGGCTTCGAGGAGCTCGGCAGCCGCCAGCCGGATACGACCGCAATCGAGGCCGAGATCGAATGGAGGCCGACTCTTACGATCGGCGAGATGATCGAAGACACCATTGCCTACCAGCGCTGCCACCCAGCGATGACCGTCGCTGCCTAGAGTTCGCGACCTCTAGGACTTGCGGAGCGGCGAGGACCTGACTGAGATCCTGATCACGGGTGGAGCCGGCTTCGTCGGCTCCAATCTCGCCGTCCTCCTCGCGCAGAGGCACCCCGACTGGGGTCTGACGGCCTTCGACAACCTCCACCGGCGGGGGTCGGAGCTGAACCTGGCGCGCCTCGAGGAGGCGGGGGTCCGCTTCGTCCGCGGCGACGTCCGCGAGCCCGCCGACCTGGCCTCCGCGCCGGCTCCCGACGCGATCGTCGAGTGCTCGGCCGAGCCGTCCGTGATGAGCGGCGTCGACGGCGACACCGGCTATCTCGTTCACACGAATCTGACCGGTGCCTACAACTGCCTCGAGCTCGCCCGCGAGAGCGGCGCCCGGATGGTCTTTCTCTCGACAAGCCGCGTCTATTCGATCGACGCCCTCCGCGGGGTGGTGCTTGACGAGACCGACACCCGGCTGGAGCTCGCAGCTCAGCAACCCACCCCCGGGATCAGCGTCGCCGGAATTGCCGAGAACGCCCCGACCGGCGGCGCCCGCACGCTCTACGGCACGACGAAGCTCGCCGCCGAGCTCCTGATCGAGGAGTACCGCGCGATGTTCGGGCTCACCGCCGTCGTCGATCGCTGCGGCGTCATCGCCGGGCCCTGGCAGATGGGCAAGGTCGACCAGGGCGTCTTCACTCACTGGATGCTCAGTCACCACTTCGGCCTCCCGCTCTCCTACATCGGCTTCGGTGGGAACGGCAAGCAGGTGCGCGACCTGCTGCACGTAAACGACCTCGCCGAGCTGATCGACCTTCAGCTCACCGAACCGGAGCGGTGGGACGGCCAGGTCCTCAACGTCGGCGGTGGCAGCGGCGGCAGCCTGTCGCTTCTGGAGACGACGGCGCTGGCCGCCGAAGCGACGGGCCGCGAGGTCCCGATCGGTTCCGAGCCCGAGACCCGGGCGGGCGACGTGCCCTCCTACATCTCCGACTGCGGCGCCCTGTTCGAGCGCACAGATTGGCGCCCGACGCATGACCCGCGGTCGATCCTGGCCGACATCGCTGCCTGGATCGTGGCTGACGAGGAGCGGATCGCCTCCACCCTCGGCCTCGACGGGAGCGCGCGATGAAGCTCTCGGTCGTGATTCCCGCCCAAGACGAGGAGGGAGTGATCGGCGAGACCGTCGCCGGCGTCGCCGCCGCGCTCGAGCGCGAGGGGATCGACCACGAGATCCTCGTCGTCGACGACGCGAGCATCGACGGCACGCGCGCGATCGTGGAGGCGATCGCGGCCGAGAGCCCCACCGTCCGCTACCACCTCTCCCACTACTCGAAGGGGTTCGGGATGGCGGTCCGCGCCGGGCTCGACGAGTTCACCGGCGACGCCGTCGCGATCTACATGGCCGATCGCTCCGACGACCCCGAGGATCTCGTCCGCTACCACCGCGTGCTCGAGGAGGGCTACGACTGCGCGTTCGGCTCCCGCTTCATCGCCGGCTCCCGAGTCCATGACTACCCACGGCTGAAGCTGACCGTCAACCGGCTCGCAAACCTGTTCATCCGGGCGATCTTCCTCCACCGCTACAACGACACGACGAACGCCTTCAAGGCCTACAGACGCGAGGTGATCGAGTCGGTGAGCCCGCTGCTCTCGAAGCACTTCAACCTGACCGTCGAGCTGCCGTTGAAGGCGATCGTGCGGGGAAGCAGCTTCAGGGTCCTGCCGATCTCCTGGACGAACCGCACCAGCGGCACCTCGAAGCTCGCGATGCGGGAGATGGGAAGCCGCTACGTCTTCATCGTCCTCTACGTCTGGCTCGAGCATCACCTGAGCCGCGGCGACTACAAGCGGACGCCGGATGCAAGCGGCGGCTGAGCGCGCGGCCGGCTTCTCCCGAAGCCTCAACGATGCGCCGTGGGCGGCGCCCGCCTTCGGGCTCCTCGTAGCGATCCTGAGTTGGCCGGTGATCTTCTCCGGCCCGGGCGGGGGGCTCGACTCGAGCTGGGGAGCCGGGCTCTACATGGCCGTCGAGCAGGGGCTCGATTTCGGCGACGAGGTCGTCTGGACGTACGGGCCGCTCGGGTTCCTCGGCCGCGGCGACGCGCCGCTCTGGTTCGACGACCTCGGCGTGCTGTCGTTCCTCTACAACGGGCTTCTCCACATCGGGCTCTGCATCGCGATCGTCTACTCGCTCAGCCGCACCATCGGCGTGTTCGCCGCTTCCCTCGCCGCCTTCGTCGCGCTGGGCATCCTTCCCGGAGCGGAGGCGCCGACGGTGATCGCCGTCGCCCTCTGTATCCCGGCGCTGCTTCCCGACCGCCCGCGCTGGGCGATCGGCGCGATCGTCTACGGCGGGTCCTTCCTCGCCGCGTTCGAGTGCCTGATCAAGCTCTCGATCGGCCCGCCGGTCATCCTGATCTGCCTGGCGGCGCTGCTCGGGGCCCGCGCCCAGGCACGGCGGATCGCCACGTTCGCCGGGCTCTTCGTCGCTGAGTTCGTGGCGCTCTGGCTGATCACCGGGCAGAGCCTCGGCGACCTCTGGGGCTATCTCAGCGGCACCCGTCAGGTGATCTCGGGCTACAGCGAGGCGATGGGCGTCGAGCTCCTCTCGACCCGCGGCGAGTACCTCGCGGTCGTGCTCCTGCTTGGTTTCGTCGGCTTCGCGGCGGTCTGCTCGTGGCGAGACGGCCGCGCGCGCCTGGGCGGGGCGGCGATCGCCGCTCTGGCCGGGTTCGCATTGTTCAAGGAGGGGATCGTTCGCTACGACGTCGGCCACATGACGATCTTCAGCTCGACGATTCCGGTCCTGCTCCTCCTCCTGCCGTGGCCGCGAACGCGCGTGCCGCTTGCCGCGGCCACGGCCGTCGCCGTGATCGCCGCGATTGTCATCACGCGGCCCGAGGGCTATTACGCCGATCGACTGAACCCGATCGACAACGTCGACCTCGCGCGGGCCCAGGCGCAGATCCTGTTCGACGGCGACAAGCGCGAAGGGATTGTCGAGGGCAACCGAGCGTTGATGAAGGGCGTCTATGACCTGAGCCCGGAGCAGCTTGCCGACCTCGAGGGCCGTACGGTGGCGATCGAGCCGTGGGAGATCGCGCTCGCCTGGGCCTATGACCTCGATTGGTCGCCGCTCCCAGTCATGCAGGGCTACTCGGCCTACACCGACGAGCTCGACGAGATGAACGCCGAGGAGCTCTCCTCGGGGTCGGGGCCCGAGCGAATCGTCCGCGAGGGAAACCAGCCCACCGGTCACGGCGCCACCTACCCCGCGATCGACAACCGCAACCCCGCCTGGGACCCGCCCGCCTCATCGCTCGCCATCCTCTGCAACTACGAGGAGCTCAGCCGCAGCTCGAATTTCCAGGTTCTCGGCAAGATCCCCGACCGATGCGGCGAGCCTGAGCTCATCGGCACCGTCGGAACGGCCTTCGGCGAGGCGGTCGCGGTTCCGGAGCCCGGCCCCGGCGAGGTCATCTTCGCCCGGATCGAGGGCGCCGGCGTCGAGGGCCTCGAGAAGCTCAAGACCCTTCTCTACCGCGCTGACTTCCGGATGGCGGAGACCAACGAGGGCACGTATCGCCTCGTCCCCGACAGCCTCGGGAACGGACTGCTGCTCCGCGGCGACCCGGAGGTCAGCGGATCGGCCGGCTTCGAACAGGTTCCCGGCATCGAGAACTTCACCCTGACGGGCCGAGAGGGCGACCTGACGATCGAGTTCTTCCGGATGGGCGTGGAGAACGAAAACGGGGAGCCCGAAGGCTCCCCGGATCCGCAGAAATAAAGGGCGCCTACTTGACCGTGACGGTGGCCTTGCCGGCGAGGCAGCTGCCCTTCGCCTTGACCTTGACCTTGTACTTGCCAGGGTCGGCGGGCCCGCTCAGCGCGATCTCGAACTTGCCCTTCGAGTTGGTCTTGGCCTTGCCGACATCCTTGATCGAAACGCTCCGGCCCTTGGCGCACTTCGACGGGCCGACCTTGCCCTCGAACGTGGTCATGCCGTAGGGATCGTCGGCGTCGGCCTCCTTGTACTTGGCGCTGACGGTCGTCTTGGTGTCCTTGGCGGCGAGCGCCGGAACGACGCAGATCGCACAGGCGGCGAGCAGCGCGGCGAGCGCGGCGAAACTGAAAACGGTCCTGTTCATGTCCTGGCTCCTGTCATTCGATTCAACTCAGCCCACCCCCGAGGTCCAGCGGTCGGCATTCTCAGCGTAGATCTCTCCGATCAGGTCCTCGATACCCCGACTGATCCTCCACTCAGGATAGTCGGCCTGAAACTGGGATATGTCGCTAACCCACCACCGATGGTCGCCGATGCGGTTTTCTTCCGATAGCGACCAATCGAGCTGCCTGCCGACGACTCGCTCGGTCACCTCGATCGCCTCGATCATCGAGCAGTTGCTCTCGCGACCGCCGCCGAGGTTGTAGACGGCCGCGGCGCGCGGAGCGGCGTGGAAGGCGTCGAAGGCGGCGACGACGTCAGCGGAGTGAACGTTGTCGCGGACCTGCTTGCCGCCGTAGCCGAGCACCGTGTACGGCTCGCCGGTCGCTGCGCACTTGACCAGGTAAGAAAGAAAGCCGTGGAGCTTGGCCCCGGCGTGCGCAGGGCCGGTCAGGCAGCCGCCGCGAAAGCAGACGGTCGGCATGTCGAAGTAGCGGCCGTACTCCTGGACCATCAGATCCGCCGCCGCCTTGGAGACCCCGAACAGGGAGTGCGTGGAGTGATCGATCGACATGGACGTGTCAATGCCTCCGAACCACCGGTGATCCTCCGGCAGCTCGAGGCGCGTGGCGGTCTCGAGGAGCGGCAGTCCGTTCGGGAGGTCTCCGTAGACCTTGTTGGTCGACATATAGACGAAGGTCGCGTCGGGGCGGTGGGCCCGCGCCGCTTCGAGCAGGTTGAGCGTGCCGTTCGCGTTGACGGCGAAGTCCGTCTGCGGATCCGACGCCGCCCAGTCGTGCGACGGCTGCGCGGCGGCGTGAATCACCAGCTCGAGGTCTGAGCCCGCGTCGGCGAGGACGCCCATCATCGCCTCGGCGTCGCGAAGGTCGAGCTCCAGCGAATCGAACGCGTCGTAGCGCTCGACCAGCGTGTCGGTCACCGGCTGGGTCGACGCATCCGGCCCGAAGAACCGCGACCGCATGTCGTTCTCGATGCCGATCACGCGAAAGCCGGCCTCGCAGTAGTGGGCGACGGCGGCGGAGCCGATCAGGCCGCCGGAGCCGGTGACGATGGCGGTGGGCATCCGGGGCATTCTGCCCGACGCCCGGCGCATTCGATAGGTCCGAACCTGAAAAGGTCTTAACAGTGTCCGTGGACGGCGCCCGTCCGAACTGAGAACATCCTCGACTTCCGATAGGGGCTACGAAGAGGATGGGATGAATGGGGCAGCAGGAAGGTCCGCGTTGGGGCGGCGTCACTCCGAATAGGGCGGGACTTGCTTTCTGCCTGCTGGCGGTCGCACTGGTCGCCTTGGTCGGCTTGCGCGCCGAGTCATCTCCCGCGCAGGACCCGCCGGCGAGCTCGATCGTCTCGATCGCCGAGGCGGCCGATCGCGACTGCGGTGAGCTTCAGGCCCCCGGCGCCCCCGGCGTCGAGCTGGTCGACCTCGGCTCGCCGGATCTCGCGGACGGCGGCTTCGGCATGGTCCAGGCGCGCCTCGAGGGCCCGAGTGGTTCCGACTGGGACCTGACGATCTTCGATTCCGCGGGCGAGGTCGTCACGGCCTCTGCTTTCCGCGGCCCGAGCGAGGTCGCCTCCGGTTACTTCGACGACGATGGCGGCCTGACCGCGCAGGTCTGCCGGCTCTCCGGCGAGGGCACCGGCGGCGAGCTGAGCGTCTGGACCGACGCGCTCGAGCCGACCAAGGTCGAGCCGTCGTCGCTCGCGAACGTCAAGGTCACCTCCGCCGCCGAGGAGGCCCAACTTCAGGACCTCGGCCTCGACCTGACCGAGCACGGGGGAGATGACTACATCGCGGTCGTCCTTCACGGAGACGAGGATCGCGAGGCGCTCGAGAAGGCCGGACTCGACTACGAGATCGAGGTCGGGAACCTCGATCGCCAGAGCGCCCGCCAGCGCTCGATCGACGCCGACTTCGCCGCCGAGACCCAGCGCAGCTCGCTGCCGAGCGGCAGCGACACCTACCGGCGCCTCGCCGACTACAGCCGCGAGCTCAAGGAGCTGGCCGAGAGGAACCCCGAGATCGTCAAGCCGATCACGCTCGACAAGAAGACCTACGAGGGGCGCCCGGTCGAGGGGATCGAGATCACCACCGATCCCGACACGATCCGTGACGGCAAGCCCGTCTTTCTGCAGATGGGCGTCCACCACGCCCGCGAGTGGCCCTCCGGCGAGCACGCGATGGAGTGGGCCTACGAGCTGGTCAAGGGCTACCGCAAGGACGATCAGCGCGTCGTCAGGCTGCTCAAGCAGACCCGCACGATCGTGATCCCGATCGTCAACCCCGACGGGTTCAACGCATCGCGCGAGGCGGGCCAGCAGCTCGGCCACGGCAACGGCCAGGACGGCAGCTACTTCACGAGCTTCCCGGCCGCGCCCAACGAGTACCGGCGCAAGAACTGCCGCAACGTCGCGGGCGACGGCGGGACCTGCGTGCAGCCATCGCTCGGCCTGGCCGCTCTCGGCGTCGACCCGAACCGTAACTACGGCGCGTTCTGGGGCGGCCCCGGTGCTAGCGGTGATGCCACGAACGAGACCTACTACGGCCCGGGACCGTTCTCGGAGCCCGAGACGAAGAACATCCGCCAGCTCGTCTCGACCCGCCAGGTGACGACGCTGATCACCAACCACACCTTCTCCGCGCTGGTTCTCCGCCCGCCCGGGCTCGCGAGTCAGCCCGACCCCATCGACGAGCCGATCTACAAGGCGCTCGGCGACGCGATGTCGGCCGAGAACGGCTACTCGAGCCAGAAGGGCTACGAGCTCTATGACACGAGCGGCACCACCGAGGACTGGAGCTACAACGCGACAGGCGGGCTCGGGTTCACCTACGAGATCTACTGCGACGGCATCCCCGATCCGACTCCCGTCATCGGCGATCCGCGCTGCACCGGCAACTTCCACCCCACCTACCCCAATGTGGTGGCCGAGTACGACGGGACCTCCTCCTTCGCCAACGCATCCACCGGCGGGGGCGGTAACCGAGAGGCCTACTTCCTCGCTCTCGAGAACACGGCCGACGCCTCCAAGCACTCGGTGCTCACCGGCAAGGCTCCTCCGGGCGCGATCCTCCAGCTCGAGAAGACCTTCCAGACCCCGACGTCGGTTGAGGATCCGGCCTCGATCGAGGATCACCTCGAGACCGAGATGAAGGTGCCGAACTCAGGTGAGTTCGACTATCACATCAATCCCTCGACCCGGCCCCTGGTCGCACAGCCGCAGGGACGGCCCTCGCAGGGCTCCCCAAGCGCCCCGATCGCCTTCAACGGCGCTCCCGATCTGGCGACCAACAGGCCGTGCGGCGCCAACCAGTCGACAGACCCGGACTGCTTCACCGACCATCCGTTCGAGGTCACCGCGGGTGCGGGCGTCGACAACGACAGCGTGACCGTGGAGGTCGAATGGGGCTCGCCGGTCAGCGACTGGGACCTCTACGTCTATACCGACAGCGACGGCGACGGCACCTCCCTGATCCCCGACGGCTCCGACGAGGGGACCGAGCCCGACGTCGAGCCCAACCTCGTCGGCAGCTCGGCCACCGGCGCCACCGACGCCGGCAACTCGGAGACGACGCAGTTCGTCCGCCCGGAGACAGGCGACGGTCGCGTCGCCCCGGGCAAGTACGTGGTCCGAGTGGAGAACTACGCGGCGGTCGAGCCCTATGACGGCACGATCACCTTCGAGGGCCCCGGCCCGTTCACGCCGGCGCAGACGGAGACCTGGAAGTTGACCTGCTTCTTCGCTGACGAGGCGCGGGTCAAGCAGGACATCCTGATCGGGCGCGGCGAAACGAAGAACCTTGATCTGAGCGACTGCGGCACTCGCAGCGATGGCAGCGGCGGCGGTGGCGGCGGCAGCGGTGGCGGCGGAGCCAAGGACGACTGCCGCGGGACCGAGGCCACGCTCGTCGGCTCGCGCAAGGCGGACAGGATCGTCGGAACGAAGGGGCGTGACGTGATCGTCGGGCTCGGCGGCAACGACACGATCCGCGGCCGGGGCGGCAACGACATCGTCTGCGGGCGCGGCGGCAAGGACAAGGTCGTCACCGGCGCCGGCGAGGACACGATCAAGGCCGGAGGCGGGAACGATCGCGTGAATGGCGGCGACGACAAGGACGTGATCTCCGGGGGCGGCGGCAACGACCGCATCAACGGCGGCGACGGTCCAGACAAGCTTCGCGGCGGCAAGGGCGAGGACGAGTGCATCGCTCGCCGTGAGGACGACTTGAGCGGGTGCGAAAGCTGATGTTCCGACTCGGGGGAGGCAGGGGGAGGGGCCGGCGCCTCGCGCTGGCGGCAACAGTCGCCGGGATCACCGCGCTGGCCCCCGCCGCGGCGCAAGCGGGTCACGGCCTGCTCGACCACCCGGCGCCCGCGTTCTCACCCGGCGGCCCGCCGTCTTCGAATTTCAACTCCGGCGGCCCCGGCGCCGAGTGGGAGCTGATCGAGACGGTCACCACGGGCAACCCGCACACCGACCTCGACTTCTTCACCCAGGGAGGCGAGAGCTACGCCTCGGTCGGGACGCTCGGCATCGGCCCCAACGGCGGCGGCCAGAGCGTCATCCAGCTGACCGAGGGCGGCGTGGTCGACCCGAGTTACGTGAGCGCGCAGCCCTCGGCGACCTGTATCAGCGACCCCTCTGCCGCCACGGGCCTCCAGCACGACGTCGAGGCCACGCCGAAGGGGACCGGCATTCCGCTCAATGCCACGAACCCGTCCGCCGTCCAGGCCGACGCTCAGTTGCTCGTCGACGCCACCGACGCAGCCGGCCGCTGCCACGACCAGGGCGTCCTCGGCCTCGAGGGCGCGCCGCTCGGCGGGCTCGAGATCATCGACATCACCAACATCGCCGACCCGGTCGAGATCGGTCTGACGAGCCACATCGGCGAGTCCCACACCGTCAACATCGATCCGAAGCGGCCCCACATCGCCTACTCCGCGACCTCCGACGCAGTCGCCGTCTCCGACGACAACAACGACGTCGACGGCGACGGCAACACCACCGAGCTGATGCGTGAGAACGAAGATCCGGCCGATAGCGACCGCCTCGACCTCGACGGCTTCGAGGTCGTCGACATGTCCTCGTGCATGGACTTCCCGGCGGGGACGACGACTGGCGCGAAGCGGATGACCTGCCGCCCCGAGGTCTACCGCTACCGCTATCCGACGATGGAGATGGCGCTCGGCCACACCATCAACACCGGCGCCTCGGCGATCTTCGGATGCCATGAGCTCGAGATCTATCCCGACGACCGGCTGATGTGCGGCAGCGGCAACGCGCTGATTGGCCTCGACATGAGCGGCGCCTTCAACGACATGGGGACGCCGAACGACTTCTCAGACGACAAGCCGCGCGGCACCCCGCTTCCCTGCAAGGTCCGCGCCAGTTCCTCCTCTCCGCCGTTCACGACCGGCGCGATGGTCGCCGACTGCGTCGACGGGACCAACGACGCCGACCCCGGACCCGCCGGGGTCGCACCGGACGAGGACCTCTCGATCCCGGCGTGGCTCGCGTCCGGCGCTCCCTCGCTCGAGGGCGTGACGTACCTCGGCAGCATCTACCACCAGGGCGGCGGGCCCGGCGGCGCCGACACGGGCGCTCCCTTCAACTCCAAGGAGGACATCGCCTTCGACCACGAAGCCGAGCTGACCGGCACCGGTCAGCACCTGATCGCGACCGACGAGCGTGGCGGCGGCATCCTCCCGCCCGGCGCGACCTGCACCCCGGGAGTCGACAACGTGATCGGCAACGGCGGGGTCAGCTTCTACAAGACGAGCGCGCTGAGCAAGACGCGTCCCACGTCTGCCGAGGACGCCCAGAAGGCGTACGCCAAGACCCCGGAGGGCGATCCGGCGATCTATCGCGCCCAGGTCCGGACCCAGGCGCGGGCGACGATCTGCACCGCGCACGTCTTCCAGCAGATCCCCGGCGAGAACCGGATCTTCATGGGCTGGTACTCGCAGGGGACCCGGGTGCTCGACTTCGTCGAGGAGGCCAACGGGCAGATCCGCTTCGAGGAGGCCGGCTACATGATCCCCGAGAACGCGAACACCTGGGTCTCCCACATCTTCAAGACCGAGAAGAACGCCGACGGATCGACCACCTACTACGGCGCGACCGGTGAGTTCAATCTCGGCGAGGCAGGCCGGAACGCGATCGACGTCTACAAGGTGACGCTGCCGCCGGCGCCGAAGGCGGTCGAGCCCTCGGGTGGTGGAGGCGGCGGAGGCAGTGGCCCGGGCGCCGGCGCCGACCCCGGCGCCGACTCCGGCGCCTGCGCTCAGTCGATCAGCGGCTCCCGTGTCAGCGACCGCCTGACCGGCTCGATCGCCGGCGACCGGATCAACGGCCGCGGCGGGAACGACCGGATCAAGTCCCGCGCGGGCGAGGACTGCGTCAAGGGCGGCTCCGGGAATGATCGCCTCAACGGTGGGACCGAGAACGACACCCTCAATGGCGGCCAGGGCCGAGACCGGCTCAACGGCGGCGAGGGTCGCGACGCGCTCAAAGGTGGTTCCCAAGCCGACCGACTCAGCGGCGCCGCCGCGGGTGACCTGATCAAGTCACGCGGCGGCGGGCGCGACCTCGTCCTCTGCGGCCGCGGCCGCGACGTGGCCCTGGTCGACAGGCGCGACATCGTGCGCGGCTGCGAGAAGATCCGCGGGCCGAGGAAGAAGTAGCGGCAACCCCGCTATTCTCCCCTGCACCTCGCGCCCGGGACCGAGAGCTTTCTCTCAACCTTCGGGGCTCCGACTGAGAAGCCCCGAGGTGCGGTCCGTCAGGGGTGAGGGAGTCGCAAGACGCAATCAAGGATCAATTTCAACCGACCCCGTCTGGATAGCCCATGGCCCGTGGAGACGTACGCATCGCTGTGACCCTCGCCTGCGAGGAGTGCAAGCGGCGCAATTATCAGACCAACAAGTCGCGGCGTAACTCGCCGGACCGGATCGAGATGCGCAAGTACTGCAAGTACTGCGGCTCCCATACGCCGCACAAGGAAACTCGCTGATCGCTCATGGCGAAGTCACGCGCACAGCGCAAGGCCGAAGCGGAGAAGCGCCGCAAGCAGGGCCTGCCGCCGAGGGCGGACGACCCGACGCCGTCGGACTCGCAGTCCCAGCACGACACGCAGGTCCCCGAGTCCTACGAGGTGATGGAAGCCGAGCTGGCGATGGAGCATGGCGCCGAGGAGGCGGATCGCCTCACCGACATGGACGCGCCGGCACCATCGCGAGCCGACGTCGGCAAGCCCTCCGATGCGAGCGAGACTGCGGAGCAGAAGCGCTCCCGCCGCGAGCGCAAGCGCGAGGAGCGGGAGGCCGCCGAGCGGTCGAAGGCCCAGCTCGAGCGCCGCGCTCCGAAGACCGCCGTTCAGGAGAAGCAGCACGGCGCGGTCATCGGCTTCTTCATCTCCGTCCGCAAGGAACTCCAGAAGGTCCAGTGGCCGGATCGCGACACGCTCGTCCAGGCGTCCGCGGTGACGCTCCTGTTCGTGGCGGTCGCCGCCGCCTACCTGGGAGTGCTGGACGCGATCTTCTCCCGACTCGTCGACCTGCTGATCACCTGATCGCAGCGCCCACCTTCTTCCCGCAAGCCAACACAGAAAGCCTCTAAACGCATGTTTCGCTGGTACGTGATCAACACCTATTCCGGTCACGAGAACAAGGTCAAGCACAACCTCGAGCACCGGGTCCAGACCATGGGCCAGGCTCGCCGCGTGCGCCAGGTCACGGTCCCGACCGAGCAGGTCCAGGAGATCAAGGACGGCCGCAAGGTCAGCGTCGAGAAGCGGACCATGCCCGGCTACGTCCTCGTCCAGATGGACATGACCGACGACGCGTGGGGCCTGGTCAAGAACACTCCCGGCGTCACCGGCTTCGTCGGCTCGCGCAACAAGCCGCTGCCGCTGTCCCAGGCCGAGGTCGACAACCTCCTGCATACCGAGACGCCCGGCCAGGCGGCCGCCTCCGGCGCCGCCGCGAGCGGCGAGGGCGCCGCGAAGCCGAAGGCGCGCGCGCAGTACGAGATCGGCGAGACCGTCAAGGTGATCGCCGGCCCGCTCTCTGACTTCTCCGGCGAGATCGCCGAGATCAACGACGACGCCGCCAAGCTCAAGGTGCTGGTCTCGATCTTCGGGCGCGAGACGCCGGTCGAAGTCGGCTACGACCAGGTCAAGAAGGTATGAGCGCGGTGGCGGAAAAGCCGGTGGAGTCCCCGACCGCGGCGTCCGAGCACCATTCCCACGGGGGCGTGCTGCGGACGGCCGACGCCAATCGGATCTTCTACGCCGATCACGCCGCCGCCTACGACGGCGCCGAGCACTGCATCGCCCAGGCCGACCTCCGCGAGAAGCTCGCCGCGATTCTCGCCCGCGCGATCGCGGCCGGCTCGACCGCCGATCCGCGCACGCTCGACGCCTGCGGCGGCACCGGCAACGTCTCCGAGCTGCTCGCCCGCCGGGGAATCGCGACGACACTCGTCGACGTCTCCCCGGAGATGCTCGCCCGCTGGCGCTCGAAGGCCGACCGCCTCGGTGTCGCCGCCGACGCGATCGAGGGTGAGATCGATTCCTTCCTCGCCGCCGACGAGCGCGAGTGGGACCTGATCGTCTTCTCCTCCGCCCTCCATCACATCGACGACCCCGCCGCGGTCGCCGAGCTCGCTTACGGGCGACTCGCCCCTGGCGGAGTGCTCGTCACAGCCTTCGACCCGATCCGGACCACGGACGCCACCTCGCGCCGCCTGCGCCGCTTCGACTACCTGCTTTCGCTCGCGGCGCACCCGCGTGCGCTCGCCGACGCGCTCGGCCGCCGCTCCAGGCGCCGCAGCGGCGATGAGGTCAACGTCGGCGACATCGCCGAGCGCCACGCGCTCCACGGCATCGACGACGCCGCGATCGCCGCCCGCCTCGAGGCCGGCGGCGCCGAGATCGTCGAGCGCGGCCGCTACGCCTGTCAGCGCTACCGGATCACCGAGCGCCTCATCCGCGCGACCGGTCGCGCCACCACCTTCCACCTGATCGTCCGTAAGCCAGTAGTCGAGTAGAGAGTCGAACCTTCGTCATGGCCAAAAAAGTCCTCACCCTGATCAAGCTGCAGATCCCCGCCGGGGCTGCCAACCCCGCGCCGCCGGTCGGTCCAGCCCTGGGCCAGCACGGCGTCAACATCATGGATTTCTGCAAGGCGTTCAACGCCCAGACCCAGCAGGACTCCGGCACGATCATCCCGGTCGAGATCACGGTCTTCGAGGACCGCAGCTTCACCTTCATCACCAAGACGCCGCCTGCGGCCGTCCTGATCAAGGAAGCCCTCAACATCCAGAAGGGCTCCGGCGAGCCGCACACGACGAAGGTCGGGAAGATCACCAAGGCCCAGATCCGCGCGATCTCGGAGAAGAAGATGCCGGACCTGAACGCCAATGACCTCGACGCCGCCGACAAGATCATCATGGGCACCGCCCGTTCGATGGGCGTCGACGTGGAGGGCCAGTAGTCATGCCCGCCAAGCACGGCAAGAAGTTCCGCGACGCCTACGACCGCGTCGACCGCAACCACCACTACGAGCCCGGCGAGGCCGTCGACCTGGTCAAGAAGACCTCGACCGCCAACTTCGACGAGACCGTCGAGGTTCACATCCGCCTGGGAGTCAACGTCCGCCACGCCGAGGAGCAGCTTCGCGGGACCCTGGCGTTGCCCAACGGCGCGGGACGTGACGTCAGCGTCGCCGTCTTCGCCGAGGGCGACAAGGCTAAGGAGGCGACCGAGGCCGGCGCCGAGTTCGTCGGCTCCGATGACCTAGCCGAGCGGATCGAGGCCGGCTGGACGGATTTCGACATCGTCATCGCGACTCCCGATCAGATGCCCAAGGTCGGCCGCCTCGGCCGGATCCTCGGCCCGCAAGGGAAGATGCCGAACCCCAAGGTGGGCACGGTCACCGACGACGTCACCAAGGCGGTCAGCGAGACCAAGTCAGGCAAGATCGAGTACCGGACCGACCGCCAGGCGGTCGTCCATCTCTCGATTGGCAAGGTCAGCTTCACCGAGCAGGCGTTGCTCGAGAACTACGCCGCGGTGATCGACGAGATCGTCCGCGCCAAGCCGGCCGCCTCCAAGGGCCGCTACATCCTCTCGATCACCCTGGCGACGACCATGGGCCCCGGGATCCGCGTCGACGAGTCCCGCACCCGCGAGGGCGAGATCCTCGCCAGCGCCGGCCTGATCGACGAGGCCGAGGTGACGAGCAGCGGAGCGGTGGCCGAGGGTGTCGAGGTGGGCGCGCCGGCAACTGCCTAAGAACCAGCCGGCCGAAGCCGCGCTGCTGTTGTCGCTTGCACGGAAGGAGCGCGGCCCCGTTTCTCATGATTGCAACCCACCGCATCCCTCCCAGTCGGCGCATCCGCGTGCTCCGAGTGATCGGGCGACTCAATATGGGGGGACCAGCGCATCAGGTGACGCTGCTCTCCGGCCGCCGATTCCCTAGTCGGTACGAATCATTGCTCGCACACGGCTCCGTCCCCGCCGGGGAGGGTTCGCTTGCGTATCTCGCCCGACAGGAGGGAGCCAGGGAAATCTTCGTCAGCGAGCTCGTCCAGCCAATCTCACCCGTACAGGACGTTCGCGCCTTGCGACGACTTGCCGGGATCATCCGAAGCTTTCGTCCAGACGTGATTCACACGCACACCGCGAAGGCCGGTTTCATCGGGAGACAAGCGGCATCCCTTGCGGGCATCTCGCGACCCGTCCTTGTGCACACCTTTCATGGCCATGTGCTCGAGGGATACTTTGGCAGGATCAAGTCAGGTCTCTACCGACGCCTGGAGCGACGTCTGGCATCGGGCACCGACGCGTTGATCGGCGTCAGCACTGCCACCGTTGACGACCTGGTTCGGCTGGGGGTCGCCCCCCGCGAGAAGTTTCGGGTGGTCCCTCTGGGACTCGATCTCGAACGGTTCGACTCGATTGAGGCCGCCGCGCGGCCCCGGGCACGCGCCCGGCTCGGCTATCGCGAGGGGGATGTCGTCTGCACGTTCGTCGGTCGCCTCGCACCTGTGAAGAGGGTTGGGCTGCTGATCGCGGCTCTGGGTCGTGCTCGCGCTTGCGACGAGCGACTGCAACTGCTCGTGGTCGGCGACGGCGCCGAGCGAGCCTCTCTCGAACGTCAGGCGAGAGCGGCAGGACTCGCCCAGGCCGTGCGCTTTGTGGGCTATCGAGATGATTTGGAGACGATCTGGGCGGGAAGCGACCTCGCTGTCCTCAGCTCGGAACAACGAGGGAACTCCGGTGGCCCTCATCGAGGCGGCCGCCGCCGGGCTACCCGCGGTGGCGACCGATGTCGGCGGCGTCGCCGAGGCCGTTTCGCCCGAGTCCAGCCTGCTCGTTCCGCCGGGGGACGAGCGCG
>Ga0190275_10000961_pt1 | contig 22518 bp, 22 predicted proteins | sample Popmic550T_FD_133745 | JGI IMG/M metagenome (GOLD analysis project Ga0190275, IMG submission 133745) | Populus adjacent soil microbial communities from riparian zone of Yellowstone River, Montana, USA - 550 T | ecosystem: Environmental > Terrestrial > Soil > Riparian zone > Trees stand | place...
GTGGTGGTCTTGATCAGGTTGACCAGATTGTTGTTGAGCGCCGGCAGGCTGATGCGGAAGGCGAGCGGGAGGATCACGTAGGCGTAGGCTTTCAGCCGCGAATAGCCGAGGCTTTCGGCGGCTTCGAGCGTCTCGCGCGGCACCGCTTCGATCCCGGCGCGGAAAATCTCGACATTGAACGCGCCGGCGTAGAACGAGAGGCAGATCGCCGCCCAAGTGAAGCTGGAGACAAGCGGCACCGACATGCCCGTGCCGGTCGTGAGCTTCAGGTACGAGCCGAGCGCGAAATAGAAGAAATAGAGCTGCACCAGCGGCGGCGTGTTGCGGAAGAACTGGATGTAGCCCGCCGTGACGAGGCGGAGCACGCGCAAGCGCGAGCCCTGGATCCATGCACCGACCACGCCGATCGCCACGCTCGCCACAAGGCACACCGCCATCAGGCGGACCGAGGTGAGAAAGCCGCTGAAGAACCGCGCGCGGTCGAAGTTGTCGTAGAAGATGGTGAGCTTGATCCCGGATGTTTCATGCAACACCCGGAACCATTCCCAGAGCGGTTGGAGGTCGAGCACGCTCACACGCGCTGCGTCATTCCGGGGCACCGCGCAGCGGCGAGCCCGGAATCCATAGACGCGAGAGCAGCAATTGGCACTGCCTGTGCCACATCGATAGTGAGGTGGTTATGGATTCCGGGCTCGCGCCTTTCGGCGCGCCCCGGAATGACCAAGCCTCACGACCCCTTCTTCGAATACTGCTCGTGCATCTTCTTCAGATAGGCCGAAGCCGGGATGTTCCACTTCTTCTCGAGCTCGATCATCTTGCCGTTGCGGTGCATTTCCTCGAGCGTTGCGGCCATGAACTTGCCCCAGGCGCCTTCGCGCTCCGGAAGCGCGACCGCGAGACCCCACGGCTCTTCCATGATGGTCGGCAGCGTCATCTCGAAGCCCGCCCACTTCGGGTCCGCGAGGCGCTCGGCGAAGGCGGTGTCGTCGTACACCCAGCCGACGCAGTTGCCCTGCTGCAGTGCGACCTCGGCCTCGGTCTGACCCTTGAAGGCCACGAACTCCGCGCCGTATTTCTCGGCCACCGGCTTGTTGTACCAGGCGCCCTGGATGCCGCAGACCTTCTGGCCCTTGAGCTGCTCCCAGGTCTTCAGGCCCGCCTTTTTGTTGGCGAGCACGTTGACGCCGGAGGCGTAGTAGAGCGGCTCGATGATGCCGACGATCTGCCGACGGTCCGGCTTGTCGTTCATGGTGGCGATCATCAGGTCGATCTTGCCCTGCTGCAGGAACTGCATGCGGTTGGACGAGACGACCGGCTCGAGCTCGAGCTTCACGCCGAGCTTGTCGGCCACGTACTTCGCGATGTCCGGCTCGAAGCCGACGATCGCACCCGACGGATCGCGGAAGCCGAACGGCTTGTAGTCGGCCTTCGAGCCGACCACGAGCACGCCGCGCTGCTTGATCTTTTCGAGCGTCTGCGCGGCGGTGGGCGCTGCGGAAAGCGCTGCGCCGATAACGGCCGCGGCGGCGGCCAGAAGCAGTTTGTGCATGAGATCCTCTTTGGGGTGAAAAGCTGGCGGAAAGCTTAGCCGGGATGCACGGGGCGTGCCAGCCGCCTCAAGTTGCGAGCCCCCTCACCTGCTTCGCCTGTGCGGTCGCAGCATTGAGCAGGAAGCCGAGGTCAGTACCGGTTGAGACGTAGCGCGCGCCCATCTTGACGAACTCGGCGGTAAGCTTTGGCTTTCCAGCCAGCCCGCCGACGCCAACATGCTTGCCGTGCTTCCTCGCCGCCGCGATGGCGCGCTTGTAGGCCTCGTGCACCTTCGGATTCTCGTAGTCGCCGGGGATGCCCATGTCGGCGGTCAGGTCGTTGGTGCCGAACAGCGCCATGTCGACGCCGTCGACAGATAGGATTTCGTCGGCGCGGTCGATCGCCTCGGCGGACTCGAACTGCACGATGACCATCGTGGCGTCGTTGACCGCGGTGTAAAGCTCGCGGGTCGGCACCGTCCGGTACTGCAGCTGTGCCAGCACGCTGGCAAAGCCGCGCTCGCCCTGTGGCGGATACTTCGCGGCGCGCACCGCCTCCTGCGCCTGCGCGGCCGTGCGGACATCCGGAATGATGACGCCGAGCGCGCCCCCGTCGAGCACGCGCTGGATCAGCTCGATCTGCGCCACGCGTACCAATGGCGCGATCCCGCATGTGAGCGCCGCGCAGCAGATTTGGCTCGTGGTTTCGAGCGAGAGAGAAGAATGCTCCAGATCGATGTAGAGCGAGTCGAAACCCGCAGTCGCGGCAACCTGTGCAATCTCGACGGAGCGTGAGAGCCGAACCGTCATGGACGATGCGACCTCGCCGCGCGCGAGACGTTCCTTCAGGCTGTTGCGCACTGTTTCGGTCATGTCGCGGGCTCGAACGAATAACCATCACCCTGTCGGCGCACGTATCCGCAATAGGGTGCGCCGAGGTGCATTGGCATCAGCAGTGCGCCGCGCTCGCAGGCGCGCTTGAGCCCGAGCGCGCGCGACTCCAGCGCCTTGTCGGCCCACAGCACGTAGCGGTCGTTCCAGTCAGGCCTGACGATCTGGATGGCGTTATGCAGGATGTCGGCGCAGAACAGGCCTTCCTCGCCGCCCGAGCGGATGCGGAACGAAAGCATGCCCGGCGCATGCCCCGGCACCGGCTCGGGTGTCAGGCAGCCGGCAACGTCTTTCGCTTCGTCGATGAACTCCGCAAGGCCGGCATCGAAGATCGGCAGCACGCTGTCCTCGAACGCGCCCTGATTGACGGTCTTGTCCTTTGCGTATTCCGCCTTCCAGTACTCGAATTCGGCCTTGGGAAAGAGATATTTTGCCTTCGGAAACGTCGGCACCCACTTGCCGTCCTGCGGCACGGTATTCCAGCCGACGTGGTCGGTGTGCAAGTGGGTCATCACCACGTGCGTGACCTGCGCGGGGCCAGCGCCGATCGATTCCAGCCACGGCATCACCAGGGTGTTGAGCTGATCCATCCGCGCCGCCGCGGCGCGCGGCTTGCGGTTGCCGACGCCGGTGTCGATGATCATGACGTTGCCACCCGCCCGCACGACCCAGAGCTGAATCGTGACAACCAGCCGGTCGATGCCCGGCGCGTAGTGGTTGGGCGCGAGCCAGCTGGCGTTGGCCTTGAGCACCGCGTCGCGCTCGGCCTTCGGCACGTCGGGATAGAGAAACGCGGGATCGTGGGTCGGGCCCGAATACTCGATCACGCCCGTGACGCGGGCATCGCCGATCTTATGGTGATGGATCACGGCTCGTCCTTGGCCTGCGTGGCGCGCGCGGACGGGCGCGCCTCGAAGTCCTTGTGCCAGGCGGCAAGCTTGGGATGGCCATCGCGCCAGTTCAGCTCGGCGAAACGAAAATCGATGTAGCCGAGCGCGACCCCGATGCCGATGTGACCGATCGAGAATGCCGACGATGAGAGCGCATCGGCCTCGTTCTCGAGTGCATCAACCGAGAGATTGGTCTTCAGCTTCCACGCCTGCATGTGCTTGATCGACTGCTGCTGCGGCGGGCGCAAGATTTCGCCGCGCCACATCATCATGGTGTCCAGCATGCCGTCGCCGAGTGCATGGCGGCGCAACGCCACGAGACGATCCGGATATTTCTCCGGAAAAAGCTTCGTCCCCATGTGCAGCGTGTCGAAATATTCGCAGATCACCACGGAGTCGTAGATCGCCGTCCCGTCCGCGAGCCGCAGCGTCGGCAGGCGGCTTTGCGGATTTTCCTTCATCAGCTCGACGTTCGGCTCCGCGCCGGCGACCACGGTCCGCACGGTTTCGATGCGATCGGCAAGCCCGCATTCATGCGCCGCAATCATCACCTTGCGCACATAGGGCGAGCGCGGCGACCAGTGCAGCAACATGTCTTTCATGCGCGTTCCCTCTGCGGGAAGCTTTTCGCACCATTCCGGCCGCTCGCAAAGTCATGACACATCCCCGCATTCGACATGGCCGGACGCAGCGGCGGATGCTAAACAATTGCAAAAATCGCGGGGGTGGAATGCCGATCGACAAGCGTGCGACTCTTGCCGATGCGCTCGATGGCGTGTCGGACGGCGCAACGGTCTTCATCACCGGCTTCGGCGGCGCGGGCTTTCCCAACAAGCTGCTTCGCGCGCTGCGCGACAAGGGACCGAAGGATCTCACGCTGGTGGTGAATTCGGCGACGCACCGCTATTCGGTGACCCATGAGCTGATCGCTGCCGATCTGGTGCGCAAGGTCATCTGCACCGCCGCGCGCGGACACGACAAGGAGCCCTCAGCGTTCGAGACCCGTTGGATGGCCGGCAAGATCGAGCTCGAGATGGTGCCGCAGGGGAGCTTTACTGAGCGGATTCGTGCCGGTGGCGCCGGCATTCCGGCCTTCTACACGCCGGTCGGCTTCGGCACCGAGCTGACCCAAGGCAAGGAAATACGCCGCTTCGGCGACCGCGACTACGTGATGGAGACTGCGATCACTGGCGATCTCGCGCTGGTGCGCGCCGACACGGCGGACCGGCTCGGCAATCTCGTCTTCAACTATGCGCAGATGAACTTCGGGCCCGCGATGGCGAGCGCCGCGAAGCTCGCCGTGGCCGAGGTCCGCACCATCTCGGAAGACTTGCTCCAGCGCGAGCGCATTCAGCTTCCGGGTACTTACATCGACCGCGTGGTGGCCGTATGAGCGCGCTCAACCGCCTGCAGATCACCTGGCGCGCCGCCCAGGACATCGACGACGGCCAGGTCGTCAATCTCGGTATCGGGTTGCCGGTGCATTGCTCGGACTATTTGCGGCCCGATGTGGATGTGATCCTCCAGTCCGAGAACGGCGTGGTGGGCGTCGGGCCGCTCGCCGCGCCCGACAAGGCCGACACCGACCTGGTGGACGCTGGCTCGCGGCGCATCACGCTGCGGCCGGGCGCTTCGATCATCGATTCATCGTGGTCGTTCGCGATGATCCGCGGCGGGCATATCGACGTGACCATCCTTGGCGCGTTCGAAGTTGCGGCGAACGGCGATCTCGCCAACTGGGACATGCGTGTGCCGAACCGCGGCCCGCTGGTCGGCGGCGCCATGGACCTGGCCGCCTGTGCGCGCGAGGTACGCGTCATCATGGAGCACGTGACGCGCAAGGGCGCGCCGCGCCTCCTGGAGAAATGCGCGCTGCCGCTGACCGCGGTACGGTGCGTGAGCCGCGTCTACACGGACCTGGCCGTGGTCGATGTGACGCCGCACGGCTTCGTCGTCGCTGAGATGGTCGCGATCAGCCGCGACGAATTGCAGGCCAAGACCGGCGCGAAGCTGACATTCGCGCCGGACTGCAAGGTGCTCACCGCGCCGGCGATTGCGGAGCAACCATGAATTTCATCGAGGCGAACGGCGTATCATTGCGCTATGCCGTGGAGGGCGCCGGCAAGCCCGTTGTGCTGATCCACGAGATGGGCGGCAGCATGGAGAGTTGGGGCCTGGTTTCCCAGATTCTCGCGGCCAAGCGGCGCGTCGTCCGTTACGACACGCGCGGTGCGGGCTTCTCGGAGAAAATCCGCGGACCGCTCACCATCGACACGATGACGGACGATCTGATCGCGCTGCTCGACGGATTGGGCATCACGGAAAAGATCGCGCTCGCCGGAACAGCTGTCGGCGGCGCGATCGCGCTGCATACGGCGCATCGCTTTCCCGATCGCAGCGCGGCGGCGGCCGTGACCAGCCCGGCGACCTTCATGCCGCCCGAGAACCGTGCTGCGACGCTGGCGCGCGTCGACGAGTTCGAACGCAACGGCGTGCGCGTCGCCTTCGAGGCGACCGCCAACAACGGCTATCCGGAGGAATTGCGCGGCGACCGGCACCGCTTCGAGGCCTGGCGTTCGCGCTGGCTTGCCAACGATCCGGCGAGCTTCGCCGCCGTCTACCGCATGCTGTCCAACACAGATCTCACGCCCGAGCTTGCCTCGATCAAATGCCCGGTCCTGGTGATCGGCGGCGAGTTCGACCGCGGCCGCCCGCCGAGCCGCGTCGAGCCGATCGCGAAGGCCATTCCGGGCGCAAAGTTCAAGGTTCTGCGCACCGGCCACTACGCCGGCTGGCAGACGCCGGAGCTGGTCGCAACCGAGATCGGGAGGTTTCTGGACGCGGCGGGAGCTTAACTCAGACCTCATCCTGAGGAGGCCGCGTAGCGGCCGTCTCGAAGAATGGCGGCACGCTCGGAGCTACAGGGTAGCCCCGCTCCCCAGGATCACGCTCGCCTGCGCGGAGAGCACGCCGCCATTGCCGTGGACCATCGCGACGTCGTGCTTCTTCACCTGGCGCTCGCCGCACTCGCCACGCAGCTGCCGCACGCCCTCGATCAGGATGAACAACCCGTACATGCCGGGATGGCAGTAGGAGAGCCCGCCGCCATTGGTGTTCACCGGGAGCTTGCCGCCCGGCGCGATATTGCCGCCGGAGACGAACGCACCGCCCTCGCCCTTCCGGCAGAAGCCGAGGTCTTCGAGGAACAGCACCGTGTTGATGGTGAAGGCGTCGTAGAGCTGCACCATGTCGCAGTCTTTCGCCGAAAGCTTCGCCATCTTGTAGGCAGCTTCGCCCGCAGGCTTCGCGCCGGTCACCGTCAGGTCCGGCATGCACGAGATGCTCGCATGCGTCACGCCGTGGCCATAGCCGAGCACATAGGCGGGCGGCTTCTTCAATGACTTCGCACGCTCGGCGCTGGTCATCACGATCGCGCCGCCGCCGTCGGTGACGAGACAGCAGTCGCGCACCGTGAAGGGATACGAAATCATGCGCGACTTGAGCACGTCCGCGACGGTGAGGTCCTCCTTCTCCCAGGCGGCCGGATTAATTTGCGCCCACTTGCGCGCCGCGACCGCGACCTCGGCGAGCTGCTCGCGCGTCGTGCCGAACTCATGCATGTGGCGCGAGGCCGCGAGCGCATAGGCGCTGGTCGGCATGAACGGGTTGAACGGCGTCTCGTACGGGTTGATCTCGCGCGCCGACGACTGCCGCCGCCCGACGCTGCGCTGCGTCGAGCCGTAGGCGATCACCGCGACATTGCAGAGGCCGGCCTGAATGGCCGCCGCGGCCTGCGCGACATGAAATTCGAACGACGAGCCGCCGGTCATCGACGAGCCGATGAATTTCGGCTGGATGCCGAGATACTCGATCATCTGCACGATCGACATGCGCGCCTGCGTCATGGCGCAGAACAGGCCATCGACATCCTTCAACGTCAGCCCGCAATCGGCGAGCGCGCGCTGCGTGCCCTGCGCCACGAGGTCCATCGGGCTCATGCCATCGGCCACCTGGCCCAGATCGCTCTCGGCAACGCCCACGATCGCTGCTGCGCCGCGCTTCAAGCCGTCCATCACGCAGCCTCCGGGGTGAACACGGGAATGGGATCATTCTCACCGCCCGGCTTGTGCACGCGGAATTTCACCGGCATGCCGATCTTTACGGCGTCGGGCGCCACGTCCTCGACGCGGCTCATCAGGCGGAAACCTTCCTCGACGTCGATCAGCGCGATATTGAAGGGCGCGCCCTCGGCCGGATGAACGATGGTGGTCGAGTAGACTGTGCCGCGGCCTTTGCTGACGCGCCATTCGAGCTTGTCGCTGCCCGAATAGGGACAGAGCACGCGCGGAAAGAACACCGCGCGATTCGCCGCGGGACTGAACTGATAGGCGAGCTCGCCCTTTTCGAGGTGCGAAAGGTAGGTCGCGTAGGGCGACGTGGCGTCGTTCGGCATGCGTTTTCTCCCGGGCCCACTCTGCCCTTCGATGCGCCGCCGATCAACACGTCGCCCAAGCATGGTGCGCATGCGCGGCTGCTTCGGTAGTCACGGAGTGGTTGCGAGGGTTGACGTAGCTCGTGTCCCGGGCGCAGCGCAGCATGAAATGATGCGCTGCTGACCCGGGACCCCGGTTCTCTTACCAATTGATCAAGCCTGGTGTCAGATCCCGCCAAGCTGGATTCGCGTCTTCGATCAACTTTATCTTCCACTCGCGTCGCCATCGCTTCAGCACGCGCTCGCGAGCACGCGCTTCGAGAACTGAAGCGTACTCTTCGTAGTAGACGAGTACGTGCACCTTGTAGGCCTTGGTGAAGCCAGGAACGAATCCGCCCTTGTGCTCACCGACTCGCTTCGCGAGGTCGCGGGTAGCGCCAACGTAGAGTGTGCCCTTGTAGCGGCTGGCGAGGATGTAGACGAAGTAACTCATCGAAGGCCGTTCAGCAGAAAGTAACCGGGGTCCCGCATCTGCTATGCACCGCTACGCGCTGCATCGCGTGCGGGACACGATATCACTCCGCCACCACCGGATTCCTCAACACCCCGATCCCGCTGATCTCGATCTCGCACACATCGCCCGGCTTCATGTTCTCCGGCACGCCATCGGTGCCCATCCACATCACGTCACCCGGCTCGATGGTGCAGTATTTGCTGACCTCCGCGATGTAAGTCGGCGCGTCGAAGATCATGTTGTTGGTCTTGAACGTCTCGGTGACTTGCCCGTTGATCCGGATCGTCGTCACCATGGCGTCGAGATCGGGATCGGTGACGATCCACGGGCCCATCGGCTTGAACGTATCGCAATTCTTCGCGCGCCACAGCGTGCGGTCGTTCGCCTGCCAGGTGCGCTCGCTCACGTCGTTGCCGATGGTCCAGCCGAAAACATAATCGAGCGCCTTCTCCTTGGACACATTGCGGCAGCGCTTGCCGAATACCGCGACCAGCTCGCCCTCGTACTGGAACTGCTCGCCGGCATCGCGCGGCTTCACGATATTCTCCTCATGCGCGATCAGCGCATTGTTGGCGCGGTAACCGATGTCGGGACGCGGCGGATAGGCGGGCTTGGTGCCGCGCTTTGCCGCCATGCGATCGACGTGATCGCGATAGTTCACGCCGACGCAGAAGAAGGTGCTCGGGATCACCGGCAGTTCGAGCTTCACGGTCGCGAGCGGCGTAATCTGCCCGGTCGCTTTGTGATCGCCCCACGGAGTGCCATCGACTTTGATGACGGTGTCGTCCTGGATTGTCCCGAACGACGTCTCGCCGCCAACCGAATACCGGCACCATTTCATGGCTCACTCCGTTGTTCCTCGCGCAAACGCCGCGCGGCATCGAGCGCCGCCGCGACGATCGGCACATAGCCGGTGCAGCGGCAGATGTGGCCGCTGAGAAACTCGCGCAGCTCCGCCTCACTCGGGTCGGGTTGCTCACGCAAATACCAGTCGAGCGACATCAGGATGCCCGCCGTGCAGAAGCCGCACTGCAGCGCGTGATGGCGACGGAACGCCTCCTGCAACACCGAGAGGCGGCCGGGCTCCGGCGCAAGGCCCTCGACGGTGCGGATGCTTGCGCCGTCGGCCTGCACCGCGAGCGTCAGGCATGCGCGCGCCGGCGCGCCGTCGATCTGGATCGTGCACGCGCCGCATACGCCGTGCTCGCAGCCGACATGCGTGCCGGTGAGGCCGAGCTTGTGACGCAGGAAATCGGTGAGCAGCATGCGGGGCTCGGCCTCGCCTTCCATGGCGCGGCCGTTGATTTCGAGGCGCACGGTGTGACGGGCGTCGGCGCTCAGGCGCGGCATGCTTGCGCCTCATCGATGGTGATGCGCCCAAGGCGACGCACCAAATCGCGGCGGTAGTCTGCGGTCGCGTGCAGGTCGTCCCGCGCGTCGAGGTCGGCAGCGAATGCCGCAAGTGCGTCATCGCCGGGGTCGTCGAAGTCACGTACCACGGGCCGATCTGCGACGCCGCCGATCGCAAGCCGCACGTTCTTCTCCGTCACCACCGCCGCGCAAGCCACGATAGCAAAGTCGCCATGACGGCGCGCAAACTCGCGGAACGCAAAGCCCTCGCCCGGCCGCCGGCACGGAAACGATGCCGCCTCGATCAGTTCGTCATCGCTGCGCGCGGTGGACATCAAACCGGTGAAGAAATCATCGGCCTTCACGCGGCGTTGGCCTTGTTTCGAGGAAAGTGTGACTTCGCCGCCCAGCGCGAGAAGGCATAGCGGCAGTTCGGCACTCGGGTCCGCCAGCGCGACAGACCCGCACACTGTCCCCCGAGCGCGTGTCTGCCAGTGCCCGATCCAGGGCACCGCCTGCGCGAGCAGCGGCTGGTGCTTCGCCAGTCCGGACCACGCCAGCAGGTCCGCCTGCCGCGCGCGCGCGCCCACGCGGATCGCGTCATTCTCGATGCGGATGCCGCCCAGTTCCGCGAGATGCATGATATCGAGCAGCACTTTCGGCCGCGCCATGCGCATCGAAAGCAGCGGCACCAGCGATTGCCCGCCGGCGAGAACCGCAGCATCGCCCCCTTCCGCGGCGAGCACGTCGTGCGCCTCGGCCAAAATCCCGGCGCGCACGTAATCGAACGGCGCCGGCTTCATGCCGCCTCGGCGATCAGCGCCGCGAGCTTCGCCGGCGTCAGCGGCAGGTCGAGTTCAGCCATACCTAACGCATCCGCGACAGCATTGGCGATACACACCGGCGTACTCATGCAATTGCCCTCGCCTACGCCCTTCGCGCCCAGAGGCGTGAACGGCGACGGTGACTCAAAATGCAGGATCAGCGGCGCCGGGACTTCGATCGTCGTCGGCATCAGGTAGTCGGCGAGCGTGCCAGAGATAAAGCTGCCGTCGTCGGCGTATACATATTCCTCGTAGAGCGCAGCGCCGACCGCCTGCGCGAAGCCGCCGGTCACCTGACCGGCCACCATGCCCGGGTGCAACACGCGTCCGCAGTCGTGCATGGTCACGTACTTGTCGATGCGCACCGCGCCGGTAACGCGATCGACCTCCAGTCCGCAGAAATCGAAGATGAAGCCGTGGCAGAGCGAGGAGTTGATGCCGTCGTCCTCGGTCGGCGCTGTGAGCTGCGGCGGCGTCCAGAACACCGTCTCGCGGATCGCCTGGTCGTCCTCGGCAAGCGTGCCCGGCGCCCAGTGTGCCGCGGCGGCCACGCGGCCGAACGGCAGCGCGTTGTCGGGATTGCGCTTCGCGCGCACGCGGCCACTCGCGAACTCGACCTCATCCGCCGCCACGTTGAGCTGCGCGGCGGCGGCGCGTGCGAGTTTCGCCTTGATCCGCTCCGCCGCAAGCTGAACCGCGCCGCACACCGCCGGCCCGAAGCGGCTCGCGTAATTGCCGGACGCGATCGACCAGGCGTCGCGCGCCGTGTCCATGTCTGTGCTCACACGGATGTCCGTAGGCTTCAGGCCAAGCGCGTCAGCCACGACCTGCGACACCACCGTGCGATGCCCCTGCCCTTGCGGGACCGACGACACATGCACCGACACCGCGCCACCCGGATCGAGCGCGATCGTGGCGGTCGCCTGCGCACCGTTCTTCGGGCCGGCCTTGCGGCGCTCCTCCGGCGTAAGCACGGTCGTGATGTAGCCCATGTTGGAGACGCTCGGCTCGACCACCGCCGTCATGCCGATGCCGTAGAGGCGGCTTTCGCCATGCGCCTGTTTTTGGCGCTCGCGCAACTCGGCGAGCCCGCCCTCCTCCGCGGCCTGCGCAACACACGCCGGATAGTCGCCGGAGTCGAGCAGTCCGCCCGTCGCGGTGCGATACGGAAACGCGCCGCTCGGCACGAGATTGCGGCGGATCACGTCGAGCGCATCGAGCTTCAGCTCCACCGCGATACGCTGCATCAGCCGTTCGAGCGCGTAATAGACCTGAGGTCCGCCGAAGCCACGGTTCAGCCCGCTCGGCGTCTTGTTGGTCAGCACCACGCGGTTGCGCACCGATACATTCGGAATGTCGTAGGCGCCGGTGAGGTTGCCGTGCATGCGGTAGAGCGTAGCGGGCTCGGGCGCGCGGATATGCGCGCCGACATCTTCGACCTGATCCCACGCAAGCGCGGTCACCCGACCGTCGGCCTCGACCGCGGCTTCCAAGGTGATCAGGCGGTTCGTCGCCGACACCGATGCGGTCAGATGCTCGAGCCGGTCCTCGATCCACTTCACCGGGCGGCCGGCGACGCGCGCCGCGATCCCCATCAGGGCGATGTAGGGGAAAATGCCCTGCTTCACGCCGAAGCTGCCGCCCGCGTCCGGCGGCATGCGCAGCCGCAGCCGGTTGCCCGGCACTTTCAGCGCGCGCGCCAGAACAGCGTGAATGCTGAAAGGACCCTGGAACGTAGCGAGCACGTCGTAGGCGTCCTCGCCGGGGTCGTAGTCGACGACGAGCCCGTAGGTCTCGATCGGCGTGCAGGAATTGCGCGGATAGTCGACCTTGACCGACACGCGACGCGCGGCACGCGCGAACGCCGCCTCCGGATCGCCGTAGCGGAACGAGCGGTCGCTCGCAATGTTGCCGCGCAGCCCGTCGTGCAGCACGGCGCTGTCGGGCTTCAGCGCGTCAGCGGGGCGCAGCGTGATCGGCAGCGGCTCGTACTCGACGTCGATCAGTTCCAGCGCGTCCTCGGCGAGGTAGCGGTCCGCCGCAACCACGACCGCCACTGCCTCGCCGACATAGCGCACCTTTCCGACCGCGATCGGCCAGCATTCGATGTTGGCCCTCACGCCCGCAAGCAGCGGCGAACCAAGTCGCGTCACATCCTCGGCCGTAATCACGGCCGCGACGCCCTTGGCGGCGCGCGCGGCGCTCCCATCGATCGAGCGGATCAACGCATGCGGATGCGGCGAGCGCAGCACCGCGGCGTGCAGCGTGCCCGGCGAGACCGGGAGATCGTCGATGTAGCGCCCGCGCCCGGTGAGCAGCGCGGCGTCCTCCACCCGTTCGATCGATTGGCCGACCCACGCCATCCCGTGTCCTCCCCTTGCCATTGTCGCGCAACCGCACGCCGCGAGACAACCCGGCGTCGATTGATCTTGCCGCGCGCGGCCTGCAAGATCGGCGCAACGGGGTATGCAATGGCCTGGATGATCGGTGTCGATGTCGGCGGCACCTTCACGGATTTCTTTGCGTTCGACGACACAGACGACCGCATCGTCTTGCACAAGGTTCCCTCCACCCCCGCCAATCCGGCGCAGGCGGTCATTGCGGGCTTAGGCGAGCTCACCCGGCACGGCGTTGATCTAGGAGCGATTACACGGCTCTCGCACGGCACGACGGTGGCGACCAATGCGCTGATCCAGCGGCGCGGCGGCAAGGTCGCGCTGGTGGTCACGGAAGGCTTTCGCGACCTGATCGAGATCGGCCGGCAGATCCGCCCGAAGGTGTTCGATCTGCAGGCGGACTATCCGGCTCCGCTGGTGCCGCGCGAACTGCGCTTCGAGGCGGCAGAGCGCATCACGGCGGACGGCAGTACGGTGCGCGCGCTGGAGCCGCAGGCACTCGACGCGCTGGTGAAGCAGATCGGCGCCGCGAAGCCGGACGCCTGTGCGGTGTGTCTGCTGTTCTCGTTCCTCAACCCCGCGCACGAGGCGATGATCCGCAACGCACTCGCGGCTGCATACCCGGACATGTACCTTTCGATCTCGTCCGAGGTGCAGCCGGAATTCCGCGAGTACGAGCGGCTCTCCACCGCGGTGCTCAACGGCTATCTGCAGCCGGTGATGGACCGCTACCTCGGCGAATTCGCCGAGGGCGTCGCCAAGGCCGCGCCCAAGGCGGCCCTCGGCATCAACCAGTCCTCCGGCGGTCTGATGTCGGTTGCGCGCGCACGGCATATGCCCATCCGCACCGCACTCTCCGGCCCTGCGGCCGGAGCGGTCGGCGCGATCCACATGGCGCGGCTCTCGGGCCTGCCGGACGTCGTTTCGCTCGACATGGGCGGCACCAGCGCGGATGTCGCATTGATCCGCGGCTACACGGCCGGCACGACCTTCAACAAATGGATCGAAGGCTATCCGGCACGCATCGCCTCGCTCGACATCAATGCGGTCGGCGCAGGTGGCGGCTCCATCGCGTGGTTCGACCGCGACGGGCTGATGAAGGTCGGCCCGCAGAGCGCCGGCGCGCAGCCCGGCCCTGCTTGCTACGGCCGCGGTGGCCAGGAGGCCACTGTCACCGACGCAAACCTGGTGCTCGGACGGCTCTCGCCGCGCGGCCTGCTCGGCGGCGGGATGGCGCTCGACGACGCGCTCGCGCGCAAGGCCATCGCGCCGCTCGCGGAGCGCCTGAGCTTTTCGGTCGAGCGCACCGCGCATGGCATGCTTGGCATCGTGGTGGCCAATATGGTGCGGGCGATCCGCGCGGTGTCAGTCGAGCGCGGCCACGATCCGCGCAATTTCGCACTGCTGCCGTTCGGGGGCGCCGGACCGCTGCACGCGACCGACGTGGCGAAGAGCCTCGGCATCCGCCGCTCGCTGGTGCCGTTCGCGCCCGGAATCCTCTGCGCTCAGGGGCTGATCGTCTCGGACCTGCGCGAGACATTCGTGCGGACGGCGGTCACGGCGCTGAACGATGGGAGGATGACGGACGTGTCCGCGCGCATCAAGGAATTGAAGGCGCAGGCCGACGACTGGTTCGACGCGGAGGGCGTCGACAAGACAAGCCGCCACATCGATGTCGTGCTCGATGCGCGCTATGTCGGCCAGAACTTCGAGCTCGCGATTGGGCTGGGCAGCGCGGAGCCTCTACCACCGCCCGACGCCATCAAGCAGCGCTTCTTCGCCGAGCACGAGCGCGCCTACGGCTTCCACAATCCGGCCGACCGAATAGAGATCGTGAACTTCCGCCTGATCGCGGTGGGCAAGCTGCGCCAGCCTGGATCGCGGCCGGCCGACGCACGCAAAACCGGCAAGGCCGAGCCCGCATCGCATCGCAAAGTCTGGTTCGCGGCCGATTCCCCACAGGACACGCCGGTCTATGACCGCACGGCCTTGCTTCCGGGTGACACCATTGCGGGCCCGGCCGTCATCGAGCAGCTCGACTCCACCACGCTCCTCTTCCCGGGCGACCGCGCCGCCGTCGATCCTTATCTCAACCTCATCGTGGACATCGCCGCATGAGCATCGATCCGATCACCCTGGAAATCATCTCCAATGGCCTCAAGTCGATCGTCGACGAAGCCTACATCGCGCTGATGAAGAGCGCCTATTCGACCAACATCAAGGAGCGGCACGATCACTCGACCGCGGTCATCGATCCGCGCGGCCGGCTGATCGTGCAGGCGGAGAATTCACTCGCCATCCACCTCGGCTCGATGATGGGTCTGATGAACACCCTGCTCGCCAAGGTGCCGCTCTCGGACGTGCGCGAGGGCGACATCTTCCTCTCGAACGACCCGTTCGTCGCCGGCGGCACGCATCTGCCCGACGTCAACATGGCGATGCCGGTATTCGCGGACGGCAAGCTCGTCTGCTTCATGTGCGATATCGCGCATCACGCCGACATCGGCGGGATCACGCCGGGCAGCATGGCGGGTGGCACCGAGATCTATCAGGAGGGCACGCGCATCCCGCTGATCCGCCTGTTCCGCGAGGGCAAGCTGCAGGAGGATATCCTCGACCTGCTGCTGCTCAACGCGCGGGTGCCTGAGGAGCGGCGCGGCGACTACTTCGCCCAGGTGGCGGCCTGCCGGCTCGGAGTGCGGCGTGTTTCCGAGATGATCGAGGCGCGCGGCGTGCCGATGCTGGAGGCGGCATTCGACGACATCATCCGCCGCACCGGCGACCGGCTGCGCGAGGCGCTGACCCGCATCGCGCCCGGCGAATACACCTTCGATGACGTGATGGACGACGACGGCGTCGGCACCACCAACATTCCGATCAAGCTGCGCATCACCGTGCCGCCGCACGGCAGCAATCGCAAGCTGCTGTTCGATTTCGCCGGCACCGGGCCGCAGGTAAAGGGCAACATCAACGCCACGATGTCGGCAACGTCGGCGGGCGTCCTCTATTCGCTCAAGGCGCTGCTCGATCCGGACGTGCCGAACAATCAGGGCCTGATCGATCTCGTCGACATCACCGCGCCGCTCGGCTCGCTCCTCAACGCGAAGTTCCCAGCGGCCGTCGCGGCGCGTGCCAACACCTCGCAGCGCATCGTCGATGTCGTGATCGGCGCACTCGCGCCCGCGATCCCGGAGGCTGCGGTCGGCGCTGCGAACGGCGCGAACACCACCGCTGTCTTTTTCGGCCACGATCCGCGCTACGGCCGCGACTACGTCTATCTCGAAACGCTCGGCGGCGGGTTCGGTGGGCGCTTTTCCAAGGACGGCAAGGATGGCGTGCAGGTGCACATCACCAACACATCGAATCTGCCCGTGGAATCGATCGAAATGGAATATCCGCTGATGGTCGAAAGCTACGGCTTCGTGCCGGATTCAGGCGGCGCCGGCAAACACCGCGGCGGCTTAGGCTTGCGCCGCGTGGTGCGCCCGATCGGGCACACCATGACGTTCTCGGGCCAGGGCGAGCGCTTCGTAAACCGGCCTTGGGGCGTGTTCGGCGGGCACAGCGGCGGCACCGGCCGGTTCGTAAAACTCGCCGGCAGCGCAGAAGTGCTGCTGCCGACCAAGCCGGCGAATCTCCAGATTAACGAAGATGAGGCGGTCGTGATGGAGACGCCCGGCTCCGGCGGTTACGGCAAGCCGGAAGAGCGCGACGCCGCCGCGGTCGAAAACGATTTCAAATCGGGCAAGTTCTCGCGCGAGTTCATCAAGCAGCATTACGGCGTGGAGCCCAAGGAATGAGCTACGACGCGATCGTTGTCGGCGCCGGCATCAGCGGCGCCGCGACCGCCTACCACTTGCGCCAGGGTGGCGCGAAAACGCTGCTGATCGAGCGCGGCGCCCCGGCAAGCGGCGGCACCGGCAAGAGCGCCGCGATCATCCGGCAGAGTTACTCGACGCCGCTGCTGGTGCGGCTCGCGCGCGCCAGCATCACGATGTTCGAGAATGCAAAGGCTGAGCTTGGCCGCGACGCCGGCTTTGTGCAGTCCGGCTACTGCTTTGTCGTCAACGCCGAGATGCTCGATGGCGCGAAGAAGAACGTCGCGATGCAGCGCGGCCTCGGCATCGTGAACGAGTGGTCCGAGGGCGTAGGATTTCCGCAGCATCTCCCCGAGATCAATCCCGACGGCATCGCCGGCATGGTCTATGAGCCGCACGGCGGTTACGCCGATCCCGTACAGGCGACGGAGGCGTACGTCGAAGCCTTCAAGGCGTTGGGCGGCGAATTTCGTGCACGGACGCCGGTGCGGAGCCTCGCGCGCAAGGGCGATCGCATCGCGGGCGTCGAGCTCGACAACGGCGATGTAACGGCGAACATCGTGGTCAACGCCGCCGGTCCTTGGGCCAAGCCGCTCGCCGAAAGCGCCGGCCTCGACCTGCCGATGCGCTCGGTGCGCGAGCAGGACACGGTGTGGCAGGTGCCCGCGGGACGCGCGGTGCCGAAGACCTCGGTCTCGATGGGCGTCGATGCGACCTACTACCGCCCGCTGGGAACCAACCGCTTCATCATCGGACGCGGATTTCCGAAGGACTACGTCGACGTCGATCCCTACAATTACAAAACCACCGCAGATGCCGAGTTCATCGCGGACGTCCAGGCGCGCGTCGAGCGCCGCTTCCCGGCCTTCGCAGGCATGAAGCTGATCGAGGCCTATGCGGCGCTCTATGACGTGACGCCGGACTGGTATCCGTTCGTCGGGCCGCGCGCCGGCATCGCCGGTTATGCGGATTTCTCCGGCGGCTCGGGCCACGGCTTCAAGATCGCGCCCTCGATTGCGCGCGAACTGGCCGACTGGCTGCTGACCGGAAAAGTGGCCGACGATTTCCGCCAGTTCAGCCACGACCGCGTCGCGGCGGGAAAGCTGTTCGTGCAATCCTTCGGGGGAAATAGAGGCTAGCCTTTATGGCTTTGCTCGATGTGAAAGGCCTGCGGCGGCGCTTCGGCGGCGTGACGGCGCTCGACGGCGCGGACCTTGCCGTCGAGAAGGGCCGCATCACCGGGCTGATCGGACCGAACGGCGCCGGCAAGACCACGCTGTTCAATGCGGTCACCGGCGCGCTCAGGCCGAACGACGGCACCGTCACGTTCGACGGAACGGACGTCACCGGCTGGCGCGCGGACCGGCTCGCGAATGTCGGCCTCTCGCGCACGTTCCAGATCGCGCGCGGGCTGGCGCAACTCACGGTGATCGAGAACCTGATGCTTTACGGCAAGCACCAGCCCGGCGAGACCTTCTGCGCGGCCGTATTACGCACCCGGGCAGCGCGATCCCGCGAGGAGGAATTGCGCCAGCGCGCGATTACGGTCGCGCGCGAGCTCAATCTTCTGCAAGTCGCCGACAATCGCGCCATCGATCTCTCCGGCGGGCAGAAGAAACTGCTCGAGCTTGGCCGCGCGCTGATGGCGGAGCCGAAGCTGATCATGCTCGACGAGCCGGCGGCCGGCATCAACCCGACGCTCGCGAAAAAACTTGGCGAGCACATCCTGGCGCTGAAGGCGCGCGGCATCACGTTCCTGATCATCGAGCACAACATGGGCCTGGTCGCGGCGCTGTGCGATCATGTGGTGGTGCTGGTGCAGGGTAGGCCGTTTGCCGAAGGCCGCTTCACCGATTTGCGCAGCGACCCGCGCGTGCAGGAAGCCTACATGGGGCATCGGGCGTAATGCTCTCCGTCACCAATGTCGTCGCCGGCTATGGCGCGCATGACGAGGTCCTGAAGGGCGTCGGGATGACCGTCGCCGAGCGCGAGCTTGTCGTGCTGATCGGCCCAAACGGCGCCGGCAAGTCAACCCTGCTCAAGTCGATCGCGGGCTTCCTCAGGCCTCGCGAAGGCGCCATCACCTTCGAGGGCAAGCCGATCGGGGGCTTGCGCCCACGCGAGATCACCCGGCAGGGCATCGCCTTCGTACCGCAGGAGGCGAATGTGTTTCCCTCGCTCAGCGTCGAGGCCAATCTCGAGATCGGCGGCTACGTCGACCGCCGCGCGACCAAAGATCGCATCCAGGCGAACTTCGCCCGCTTTCCTATTCTGGCGGAGCGCCGCGCACAGGAGGCGCGCACGCTCTCCGGCGGGCAGCGCCAGGTGCTCGCCGTCGCGATGGCGCTGATGGCGGCGCCGCGCCTGATGCTGCTGGATGAGCCATCGGCCGGCCTTTCGCCCGCCGCATCGGCCGAGCTGTTCGATCTGATCAAGGCGCTGCACCACGAGGGCATGACCGTCATCATGGTTGAGCAGAATGCGCTCGATGCCCTTGCGATTGCAGATCGCGGCTATCTTCTGGTCGATGGCTCCAACGCCCGCGAGGGAGCGGCGGGTGCGCTCGCCGCGGATGCGGAGGTACGTCACGCATTCCTTGGCGGCTGATCGCTGCTATCATCGGAGAAACTTCCAGAAGGGGACTGTCATGCCGTCACGTCTGATTACACGCCGCAACGCCCTGCTCACCGGCGCCGGCGCCATCGCTGCGCCATTCGTCGTCACCACGCCCGGCTTCGGCCAGACCGGCCCGATCAGGATTGCGGGCCTCGTCTCGTTGACCGGGTCTGGCTCGCCGTTCGGACCGAACAACCGCGCTGTGCATCAGGCGGTGGTCGAGCAGGTAAATACCGCCGGCGGTCTGCTCGGCCGCAAGGTCGAGTACCTCTCCGAGGACGACCAGACCAACGCGGAAGCCGGCGTGCGCGGCGCGCGCAAGCTGATCGACGTCGACAAGGTGCAGGCGCTGATGAGCGTGTGGGCCTCGGCGGTCGGGACCGCGGTGCTTCCGCTCTGCTGGGAAAACAAGGTGATGATGCTGGCGATCTCGGCCGCAGACTCCATCGCCGAGCTGCCGCACCAGGGATACTTCGTGCGCACGCAGCCGCATACGGTTCTGCAGGCGAGGCAGTTCGCCAAGTTCATTCTCTCGCAGAACGCAAAGAGCGCCTACCTGATCATGCCGCAGACGCCGTTCACCGAGTCGGTGTTCAAGACGATCCGCGAGGAGGTCGAACCAAAAGGCGTCAAGATCACCAGCGCCATCATCGACAACAAGAAGAACTCGTTCCGCTCCGAAATCGACGAGATGGTGCGCGCGAACCCCGACATCTTCATGATGGGCGGCTACGTGGCGGAAAACATCGTGATGGCGAAGGACCTGTTCCGTGCGAACTTCAAGGGCAAGGTGATGGGCTTTGCCTATGGCATCGTGCCGGCCTTCATCGACGGCGCCGGCAAGGAAGCCGCCGAGGGCATCTACTCGATCGCCGATCCCTCGCCGGCCTTCGACTCGAGCGCCTACACAAAGCTCAAGGCGCTGGTGAAGAAGGACCAGCTCGATACCTTCCAGTGCCAGGCTTACGACCACACCAACCTGGCGATCCTGTCGATGGCCAAAGGCAAGGATGCGTCGGGGACCGGCATCCGCGACAACATCCGCAAGATCGCCAACAACGACAGCGGGACCGTGGTCGACAACGCGCTCGACGGGCTGAAGCTGATCGCCGAAGGCAAGGAGATCAAGTACTCGGGCGCTTCCGGACCGTGCAAGTTCGCCGACAACGGCAACATCATCGAGGTCGCATTCCGCACCGCGCAGGTGAAGGACGGGAAGTTGGTCGCGGTGAAGATGTGAGCGCGAAAACCTCGCGCCACACACTCGATCTGTTCCCCTCCCCCTTGCGGGGAGGGGTTAGGGGTGGGGGTCCCGCGACTGAACTCCGAGCTGAGCGCCAAACTCCGACCCCCCTCCCCAGCCCTCCCCCGCAAGGGGGGAGGGAGCACCACCTTCCGAATTGAACGACTTGGAAAAAATCCTCCAGCTTTCGTTGAACGGCCTGATGGCGGGCGCCGTGCTGGCGGTGCCCGCCATCGGCTTGACGATGATCTACGCGGTGCTGCGCTTCGTGAACTTCTCGGTCGCGGCGCACATGGCGGTCGGAGCCTTCGCGGGCTACATGCTCAACGTCTGGCTCGGCCTGCCGGCGTGGATCGCGATCTTTGGCGCCTTCCTCGGCGCCGGCGCCGCCGGGATCGCCAGCGATCATATCGGGCTGCGGCCGCTGCGCGGCCAGAGCGCGCTCACGCTCGCGATTGCCTCTATCGCGGTCAACCTGATGATCGAGAGCACGATCCGCTTCTTCTTCGGCGGAAGCCCGCGCGATTTCGCGATCCCGTTGCGGCGCGACTGGCATTTCGGCTTTCTGCATGTGGGGCCGCAGCAGGTGGAGAACGTCATCATCGCGGTGGCCGCGATGGCGCTGTTGTTTCTCTTCCTCACGTTCACTTTGACCGGCAAGGCGATGCGCGCCGTCGCCGACAACCCGATGCTCGCCGACTCCAAGGGCATCGACCCCGATCGGATGGCGCGACTCGCCATCGGCATCGGGATGGGGCTCGCCGGCATCGGCGGGATGCTGGTCGGGCTCGACACCTCGATCGATCCGCTGGTCGGCTTCCGCGCGATCCTTTCGGTATTCGCCGCTGCGGTCGTCGGCGGACTCGGCAGCGTGCCCGGCGCGGTGGTCGGCGGACTTGCCATCGGGCTCGCCGAAGAGCTGTCGCTGCTCGTGCTGGCTCCGACCTACAAGGGCGTGGTTGGATTTCTGGCGATCCTGGTGATCCTGTTGTTGCGGCCCGGCGGAATTCTGGGGACGCGCGCAGCATGATCCCGAAAAGTGGGCACCGGTTTTCGGATCAGATCATGCGCAAGAGAAAAACCGCATGACGAACTATCTGATCGCGATGGCGACCTTTGCGTCGATCTACGCGATCCTCGCGCTCGGGCTGAACGTGATGTGGGGCATGGCCGGGATGGTCAATCTCGGCATCGTCGGGTTCTACGGCTTTGGTGCCTACATCTCGGCACTGCTCACGGTGAAAGGACATGCGCCGATCGCGGTCGGCTTTGCCGCCGCGATGATCGGCACCGCCATCATGGGCGCGCTGGTGACGCTCGGGCTCACGCGCCTGCGCGACGACTATCTCGCCATCGTGACGCTCGGATTCGCCGAAGCCATGCGCATTGTGGCCGAGAACGAAATCTGGCTGACCAAGGGCACTGACGGCATTTCCGGCATTCCGCAGCCCTTGAAATCGGTACTCGGCCCCGATTTCAATGCCGTCTATCTCGCGTTCTGCCTCGCGGTGCTCGCGATCGTGCTCCTCGTTCTGGAGCGCGTGCGCTCATCTCCGTTCGGACGCGTGCTGCGCGCGATCCGGGAAGATGCGCAAGTCGCCGCTTTCGCCGGCAAGGATATCCTGAAGTTCAAGGTGAAGGCCTTCGCAATCGGCGGCGCGCTTGCGGGCCTCGCCGGCGCGCTCTACGCGCACTATTCGAGCTACATCGTGCCGGAAATCTACGTGCCGCTGCTGACGATCTACATTTTCCTCGCGCTCACCGCCGGTGGCATCGGGAACAACTGGGGCGCGGTGATCGGCGCATTCGTCGTGGTGTTCTTCCTTGAATCGACGCGCTTCCTGATCGGCGTCGTCCCGTGGCTCTCGGCCGAGCAGCTTGCCGCGCTGCGCGAGTTTCTGGTCGGTCTGCTGCTGCTGCTGGTGCTGTTTCTGCGCCCGCGCGGCCTGATGCCGGAGCCGCTCCCGAAGCTTGCTGGCCCTTAAGCCTTCTTCGCCCGCTCGATCGCCTCTGCA
>Ga0190275_10000962_pt1 | contig 22508 bp, 18 predicted proteins | sample Popmic550T_FD_133745 | JGI IMG/M metagenome (GOLD analysis project Ga0190275, IMG submission 133745) | Populus adjacent soil microbial communities from riparian zone of Yellowstone River, Montana, USA - 550 T | ecosystem: Environmental > Terrestrial > Soil > Riparian zone > Trees stand | place...
ACGAAGCGGCCGGGCGGTGCCTCGTCTGCTTCGGGGAGACGAACGATGATGCCGTCGTCCGTGTAGATGCACTGCACGTCAAGGCCGAGCTCGTCCCGCACGCGCGCCTCGATCGCCTGGGCCCAGGGAGCGTGCACGCGCGCGCCGAAGAGCGAGTGCACGCACACCCGCCAGTCTCCGATCTCGTCCCGAAAACGCTCGACGACGATCGTCCGATCGTCGGGAATGTTGCCCGTCGCGTCCTTCTGCTCGCCGAGATACTGAACCAGGTTGCCCGCCGCGAGGCGGTCGAGGCCGGCGGATACGAGCCGGGCGTCTCGGGCCGAGTCGCTGGCGTGCGTCACCTCGCGCACGAACGCACCTAGAGCCCTGCCGAGCTCGATGGGCCGGCCGGGGGCGTCGCCATGCCAGAACGGCATGTTGCCGCCGGCGCCGGGCGCGGGCGTAACGAGCACGCGGTCGTGGCTGATCTCCTCGATGAGCCAGCTCGATGTCCCGAGCACGAACGTGTCGCCGGGGCGGGACTCGTAGACCATCTCCTCGTCGAGCTCGCCGACGCGCACTCCGGGGCGGGTGGGGTCGGAGCCCGTCGCGAGAAAGACGCCGAAAAGCCCCCTATCCGGAATGGTCCCACCCGAGGTCACCGCGAGCCGCTGGGCCCCCCTTCGTCCCGTGAGCACACCGGTGCCCCTGTCCCAGTTGAGGCGCGGTCGCAGTTCCGCGAATTCGTGGCTCGGGTAGCGGCCCGACAGCATGTCGAGCGTCGCCTCGAGCCCGCTGCGCGGAAGCTCGGCGAAGGGGGCGGCACGCCGAACGATCTTCTTGAGGTGGTCGACCTCCCAGTCGTCCATCGCCACCATCGCGACTATGTGTTGGGCCAGGACGTCGAGCGGGTTACGCGGGTAGCTCATCGCCTCGATCGCACCTTGTTGCATGCGCTCGACCACTACCGATGTCTCGAGAAGGTCGCCGCGGAACTTGGGGAAGAAGACCCCCCGGCTGACCTCGCCGACCTGGTGTCCGGCGCGACCCACCCGCTGGAGCCCGGACGCGACCGAAGAGGGTGACTCCACCTGAACCACGAGATCGACCGCCGCCATGTCGATCCCTAGCTCGAGCGAGCTGGTCGCGACGACCGCTGGAAGCCGCCCTGCCTTCAGCTCTTCCTCGATGAGCAAGCGCTGCTCGCGGGCGACCGATCCGTGATGGGCGCGCGCCACGATGACGTCGTCAGGCTGACCCCTCTCACTCGCTCTCTCGTTGGCGATCTCGTTGAGGCGCGTGCACAATCGCTCGGCCTGCCTTCGGGCGTTGACGAAGATGATCGTCGACTCGTGCGCCTCGATGAGGTCGAGCAGCCTGGCCTCGACGTGCGGCCACACGCTGTGTGCCGCCACCACTGCGTCCGCGCGCTCGGACACCTCGGGAACCTGCGCCGCCCCCTCGAACGCCGCGTCTTCGCCGTGGCCTGCGCGTGCGGGCGGGTCCGAGACCGCGGGGTCCGCCATGTCCTCGACAGGCACCACAACGGAGAGGTCGAAGTGCTTTTCGCTGGGCGGGTTGATGACTTTGACCGGATGATCGCCACCGAGGAAGGTGGCCACCTCCTCGGAGGGCCTCACAGTCGCGGAGAGCCCGAGTCGTTGGGCCGGGCGATCGAGCAACTCGTCGAGTCGCTCGAGGCTGAGGGCCAGGTGGGCCCCGCGCTTGTTGTGCACCAGCGCGTGAACCTCGTCGACGATCACCGTTTCGACATAGCGAAGCTGATCGCGAGCGCGCGAGGTCAGCAGCAGGAAGAGCGACTCGGGAGTCGTGATCAGGATGTCGGGGGGAGACGAGCTGAAGCGGCGCCGTTCGTCTTGCGGCGTGTCACCCGTCCGTACCCCGACGGCCACGTCGGGCACCGACTCGCCCATTCGCTGCGCGGCGGCGGTGATTCCGGCAAGGGGGGTCCGCAGGTTGCGCTCGACGTCGACGGCGAGGGCTTTCAGGGGTGAGATGTACAGGACCCTCAGCCGTTTCTTCGGGTCCACCGGCCGGCCCGTCAGGAGCCGGTCGATCGACCACAGGAACCCGGCGAGTGTCTTGCCCGAGCCGGTCGGGGCGATGACCAGGGCATTGGATCCGGCCGTGATCGCATCCCAGGCCCCCGCCTGCGCGGACGTGGCCCCCTCGAACGCGCTCGTGAACCACCGTTTGGTCGGTTGTGAGAAATGCTCGACGGCGCTGGGGGCGGGTGTCACTCACTCATTGTCTCGCGGCCCTGTGACAATCGTTCCCCGGTCCGGCCGTGCTATCGCCCGAACCCGAACTCCTCGTAGTGGATACGGCCGCGGGGGACGCCGAGCGCCCTCAACTGCCGCTCGAGCGCCGCGGTCATAGGGGCCGGACCGCACATGAGAACGTCGGTGTCGGCGAGTCCCGACCGTTGCTCGATTTCCTCGGCCGTGAGGAAGCCGAGCTCGTCCTCGGGATAGGGGATGACCTTCAGACCGGGGTGGCTTCGGGCCATGTCCTCGAAATCGTCGATGAAGTAGCCCAGGGGCCGGGACTTCACCGCGTAGTAGAAGTCGACCTCGTAGCCCTCGGGGAGGCTGCGCGCCATGCTTAGAAAGGGGGTTACGCCGATTCCCCCGGCGATCCACACCTGACGCCGCGACGAGGTGTTGCGGAAGGAGAAGGATCCGTAGGGGCCCTCGATCCGGGCCCGGTCGCCGATCTCGAGGTGCTCGAGCGCGGCGGTGTAGTCACCCGACGCCTTGATGGCCACCTGCAGCTCGCGGCTGGCGGGCGAGGAGGTGATCGAGAAGGGATGGAACTGCTTTCGCACGGCCCCCGTGCGCAACGAAACGATCTCGGAGGGGCCCGACGGGCGGCGCGAGAAGGGTCTGAACCATTGGCTCAGCGAGCGAGACTCGAAGGTCAGGAACACGAACTGCCCCGGGGTGAACGGCAGCGAGCCGTCCGACGGGCTCAGGGTTATCTCGGCGACCTCGCCGCCGAAGCGGTTGATGTTCGTGACGCGGTAGTGACGGCGCTTCACGAACAACTCGCCGAACACCGACCGGTACGCGTAGGCGAGCAGGCCGGCCAGCACGAACGCGCCCAGATACACCGTCAGCGCAGGCGACAGCGCTTTGACGCCGGGAGTACGAAACGCGTGCACGGCCCCGATCAGAAAGACGAGTCCGAAGAAGCGGTGTACCCAGAGAAAGACCTCGTGGTTGATACGCGCGTAGAGGGTGAGGAGCATCACGACCAACAGTCCGGCGAGCGCGATGACTCCGAGGGTTACCGTCCAGCCGCGCGACGGACTGATGAGCTGCACCACCGCATCCCACGAAACCGTGGCGGCCGACGCCGCCATGAGCGCGCCGTGTGCCAGCAGGAAGTTGTACGCGACGAGTCCGATGCGGTGGTGGATGCGGTACATGCGATCGAGCCCGCCGAAGAACGGCTCGATGATCGCGATTCGCCCCCCGAGGATCAGATTCGAAGCGAACGCCGTGATGCCCACCAACCCACAGATGACGGCGACCGAGCGCAGCGTCGTCTGCGTGTCCCCGAAGCGGGGCGTGGCCGCCGTCGCCCGCTCCCACAACACGACCGGGACGACACAGATGAGTGCGACGGCGGCCGGGCCGGCCCGCGACATGGCCCGCGTTTGTCGTACTCGCATGGCGAAAGCCTAGTCGGGTAGTTTGTAGCGCGGTGAGCCGGGAAGCCTGGTCGGCACCTATTCTGTCTGCCCCGCGACACCCTGGGGAGGGTCAATGCCGTCGCTGCTTCCCATAGCGCTACTCGTACTCGGCTGCCTGGCCGCCGTCTCCCCATTGCTGGTCAGAAGAATGGGGCCCCGCGCGGCCTACGTGTCTTCCGCCGTCTTCGGTGTGCTCGCGGTCGCGTTCGGGGTTGCCGGCTCGGACACGCTCGGTGGCGACGCGCCGCGCTTCACGTACGACTGGCTGCCGGCCCTGGGCGTGCGGATCTCGCTGGTACTCGACGGCCTCGCGCTGCTGTTCTCGCTTTTGATCCTCGTGGTCGGCGCGCTCGTGATGGCCTACTCGGCGCGCTACTTCACCAGTTCATCGCCGTCGATCGGCAGTATCTATACGTGGCTCGCGCTGTTCGCCGCCTCCATGCTCGGTCTCGTCCTCGCCGGCGATGCCGTCCTGCTGTTCGTGTTCTGGGAGATGACCACCATCTCGTCCTTCTTTTTGATCGGGGGCCGGGGAGGCGACAACCGGGCACCCGCGACGCGCGCCCTTCTGGTCACGGGGATCGGCAGCCTCGCCCTGTTGCTCAGCCTCGTGCTGATGGCCTCGGTCGCCGGTGACTTCACGATCCAGTCGATCCTCGCCAACCGCAACGGGATAGTCGAGAGCTCGATAGCACCGCTGATCTTCGCGGGTCTCCTGCTCGGGGCGTTCACGAAGTCCGCCCAGGTTCCCTTTCACTTCTGGCTCCCCGGGGCGATGGTGGCGCCGACGCCGATCAGCACCTACCTGCACGCCGCGACCATGGTCAAAGCCGGAATCTACCTGGTCGCCAGGTTCACCCCCCTGTTCGCCGGCACGCAATGGCGCAACGTCGTCATCGCCTTCGGGGTTGCGACCGCGGTCTACGGCGCGGCAGTCGCATTGAAGCAGCACGACCTCAAATCGCTGCTCGCGTACTCCACCGTCAGCCAACTCGGCTTTCTGATGGCGCTCGTCGGCATCGGGACCTTCGCCTCGCTTGCGGCGGCCTCGGTTCACATCCTTGCGCACGGTGCCTACAAGGCGACGTTGTTCATGATCGTCGGCGTGATCGAGAAGGAGACCGGGAACCGCGACATCGGAGTGGTGTCCGGTCTGAGACGGGCCATGCCGCGAACTGCTCTCGTCGCGGGCCTCGCCGCCCTGTCCATGGCCGGAGTGCCGATCTTGCTCGGCTTCGTCTCCAAGGAGGAGGCGTACATCGCGCTCACCGAGGCGCCCGGCAACATCTCCTGGGTGGTTCTGACCACGGCTCTCATGGTGGGAGCGTCGGTTCTCACGTTCGCCTACAGCGCGCGCTTCTACTTCGGGGCCTTCGAGGGGTCCGCCACCCGAAAGCTCGACGAACCGGCCGCGTCCCTCGTGGCCCCCGCCGCGGCGTCGTCCATCGCGGGCGTAGTCCTGGGACTGGCGGTCTTCGCGCTCGATCGCCTGGTGAGCGAGGCGGCGAGTAGCGCCACCGGCTCGGAGCAGGAGATACACCTCGCGCTGTGGCACGGGTTCACCCCCGCGCTCGCGCTGTCCGTCGTGACGATCGCGGCGGGGAGTGTGCTGGTGTACGCGCGCGAACGGGTCGGCACCTGGATGGATCGCGTTCGCTCGGCGGTCCGGGGGGACGAGACCTGGGACCGGCTGTACGACTCGATCATCGCGCTCGGCAGGATGACGGGAGACCCCTTCCTCTCGGACGCTCCTCGTCGTCACCTGTCGTGGATCGCCATCGCGCTCCTCGCGCTGACGACGAGCGCGTTCTTCGTGACCGGCTTCGAGGTCGAGGGTTCTCCCGCCGAGTCGACCGCCGGGGACTGGGCGGTTCTGACGCTGCTCGTCGCCTCGACGCTCGGGGTCGCGAGCGCCACCAACCGGATGGCCGCCACCGCTCTGTTGGGCGCGACCGGCTTTCTCGTCGCGATCACCTTCGCACTGCTGGGGGCGCCGGACCTCGTTCTGACGCAGCTACTGGTCGAAACGCTCACCGTCGTGCTGGTGGTGCTGGTGTTCCGGCGGCTGCCGAGGACCTTCCATCTGACGTCCCCGCGCCGCCACCGGGCCGGCCTGGCACTTGGCGGCTCGTTGGGACTCAGCGCCATCGCCGTCACCTGGTTGCTCACGAGTCGCAGGGGCCTGTCGAACGTGGGCTCCTACTATCTCGACGAATCGCTCGATGAGACCGGCGGCACCAACGTGGTCAACACCATCCTGGTCGACTTCCGAGCACTCGACACCCTCGGTGAGATCACCGTCTTGGCGGTTGCGGCGATCGGCATCTTCCTTCTGGTGGGGACGAAGCGAGGACGGTCGACGTGAACACGCTGATTCTTCGCTTCACCGTGCGTCTACTCTCGCCGGTCATCTTCGCCCTGTCGCTCTACCTGCTGCTGCGAGGGCACAACTCCCCCGGCGGAGGGTTCATCGCGGCGCTGCTGGCGGGCACTGTGATCGTGCTGCGGCATTACGCAGGGAGGCCCAGCGGTTCGGCTATGTCCGTGCCGCTTTTCTTTCCCGTGCTGGTCGGCACGGGTCTGCTGCTGGCCGTCGGCATGGGATTCGCGGGAATCTTCGCGGGGGCGGATTTCCTTACCGGTGGAGTCCACGAGTTCACGCTTCCACTGCTCGGTGACCAGAAGGTGACGGCGTCGCTCGTGTTCGACATCGGCGTGTATCTGATCGTTCTTGGAATGATCGTTTCGATAGTCACGCATCTGGGGGACGACCGGTGAGCGCCGCCGCCCTCATCGTGGGAGTGCTGGTCGCCGCCGGTTCCTACCTGCTGTGCCAGCGCGGGCTGGTAAGGATCACCCTCGGCTTCATGCTGCTCAGCCACGGCGTCAACGTCCTGCTGCTGACTACCGGAGGCATCGACCGGCGCGGCATTCCCATCATCGGCGACGGGGGCGGCGACGTTCCGGCCGACCCCCTTCCCCAGGCCTTCGTACTTACGGCGATAGTCATCAGCTTCGGCGTGACGGCGTTCCTCCTTGCGCTCGCGTTCAGAACCAGCGAGCTCGGAGACCACGACGACGACACCGAGGACGACTAGTGGATAGAGCCCTGGCCCTGTTCGTCGCCCTGCCTATGGCCGCCGCCGCCGGCTGTGCGCTGCTGCCGAAGACGCTGGCGGTGCGACGGTCACTTATGTTCCTGGCGTCCGGGTCCAACCTCGTCCTGTCGGTGTTCGTCGTGGACCGCGCCGCGAGCGGCGATGTGTTGGTCACTCAAACGGGTGGATGGCCCCCTCCGTTCGCCATCGCGTTTGCAGCCGACACCCTGGCGGGACTCATGCTGTTCATCGCCGCACTGATGGTGATCGCCTGCAGCGCGTTTGCGGTGGCGCGCGAGGAGGACCGCTACCCCTTCTTCCACTCGCTCGTTCTGATCCTGCTGGCCGGGGTCTCCGGGTCGTTTCTGACCGCGGACCTGTTCAACCTGTTCGTCTTCTTCGAGGTAATGCTGATCGCGTCCTACGTGTTGCTGACACTCCAGAAGAGGTCGAGTCAGACCCATGCCGGAGCCGTATACGTCACCGCGAACCTATTCGGCTCGACGATTCTGCTCGCCGGCGTCGGGCTCGTATACGCCGCGACTGGAACGGTGAACATGGCCGCGCTCGCCGAGACCGAGTCGTCGCCTGCGCTCACCATCGCCGGGGTGTTCCTCCTGGTCGCCTTCGCAGTGAAGGCGTCACTGGCGCCCGTTCACGGGTGGCTTCCCTACTCGTACCCGTGGGCGTCGCCGGCGGTCGCCGCGCTGTTCTCGGGGCTCTTGACGAAGGTGGGCATCTACTCGCTGTTCCGCGTGTACTCGGTCGTCTTCGGCGGCGCGCCTCAGTGGCGGGGGCTCATCCTCGTCGCGGCCGGGGTCACGATGGTCATGGGCGTCCTCGGCGCGATCGGAAGGGAGTCGCTGCGCGACATCCTGTCGTTTCATATCGTCAGCCAGGTCGGCTACATGATCATGGGACTGGGATTGTTCTCTCTTCTGGGGGTAGCCGGCGGGATCTTCTACGTGCTGCACCACATCGTGGTCAAGACCTCGTTGTTCCTGTGTGCGGGGGTCGTGGAGACGACGGAGGGCACGGGGTTGTTGAAGCGGCTGGGCGGCATGATGTCCAAGCAGCCGCTCACGGGTGTGGCCTTCGTGATCGCGGCCCTCTCGCTGGCTGGGCTTCCACCCTCGTCCGGGTTCTTCGCGAAACTCGCGCTGTTGCGGGGAGCCGCCGAACAGGGGCAGTACACGATCGCCGCGGTGTCCCTAGCGGTTAGCTTTCTGACGCTCGCCTCGATGATCAAGATCTACGACGGCGCGTTCGCCAGACGTCCGGCGAGCGCCGAGCCGAAGCTCCGTGCGAAGCAGCCCGAGTTCGCCGGTGGATCGAAGCTGGCCATGGGCGGGCTGAGACTCGCCGCGCCGGCGCTGGTCCTCTCGTTGTTCTCGTTCGCCGTGGGCCTGTTTCCCGCCCCGGTGATGGAGCTGTCCGAGGCCGCCGCGCACCAGTTGCTGGACGTCACGGCCTACGTGGACGCGGTACTGGGCCGATGAAAGCCATAGCGCGAATCCCGCGCCTCACCTGGTTCCTGGCGTACTTCTTGTGGGAACTAGCGGTCGCCAACTTCGACGTGGCGCGCATTGTCCTGAGCCCCCGACTCGATCTGTCGCCCGGCATCGTGCGCGTGCCCATCGCATCCCACAGCGACCTCGAGGTGACGATGCTGGCCAACCTCATCAGCCTTACGCCCGGCACGATCACCATCGAGGTCGAACGGAACCACGAGGCCTTGTTCGTGCACGGACTGCACATCGACTCGCCGGAGACCTTTAGAAACTCGATACATCAACTCGAGGCCAAGCTGTTAAAGGCGCTCAGATGATCCTCGTCGAGATAGGTATCGTCTTCATCATCACCGGATTCGGCCTCGCTCTGTTGCGGATAGTTAGGGGCCCCACCCTCGCCGATCGCGCGGTTGCGGCCGACATCTGCTTCTTCTCGGTGGTTGCCACCCTCGCCATGCTGGCGGCGCGCGGTGAGCTCGCCGCGTTGGCCGACGCCGTTCTCGTCGCTTCGCTCGTCGGCTTCATAACGACAATCTCGCTCGCCCGGCTCGTGGGAAAGAGGCGGCGATGACGCTCGTCGCGCAAGTCCTTATCTGCATCGGCGGACTGCTGATCGTCCTTGCGGCCGTCGGGGTCCTTCGCATGCCCGACGTCTACACCCGCATGCACGCCGCGACCAAGGCGGCGAGCCTCGGCCTGGCCTTCATCCTGGCGGGGTCCGCGGTCCTTCTCGACGACGGGGTCGCGACCGCGAAGTTGATCCTTGCGATCGTGTTCCAGTTCATAACGGCCCCCGTGGCCGCGCACGTCATCGGCCGGGCGGCGTACAAAGGCGAGGTCGAGCTGTGGGAGGGCACTAAGTACGACGACCTGAAGGGGGCCTTGACCGAACCCGACGAGCCCAGCCCGGGCTAGCCGTCCCAGGATCGCGAAACGGGCGGGCCACCATCAAGGAACACGTAGGTCAACGTGACCGGCATGCCGTCCGTGATGAGCCCGTTGGCCTTCATCGCCCGTGCGTAGAGGTCGAGCTGATCGGCCTCGCCCGGCTCGAAGCGTTTGCCGGACTTGAAGTCGACGATCTCGAGGCCACCGTCGGTGGTCGGGTAGACCGCATCGATGCGCCCTCGCACGATTCGGCCGTCGAGCCGGAGCGTGAATGGAAGCTCGACCATCGGCTCGCCCGACTTCAGTGCTGCCGGCTCGCGCTCCGCGTAACCCGACGCGGCCCAGTGACCGAGCGTCGTCGACATGAAGTTCGGTCCCGTGACCTCGCCGGGCTCGTCCAGCTCGGTCTCCTCCGGGTACGGGGCGATGCCCCGCGCGCGCTCCTCGATGAGGCGGTGCACCTCGGTTCCGAGTCGCCGGGCCGTCGTGGGCCTGTCCGGTAGCGGCCTGATGAGCTGCCATGGTTCGAGGCGGCCGGCCTCGAGGGCGACGTGAGCCGTCGCAGACAGGATGTCGGGCAACTCGGCGCGCACAGGCTTGCGATCGGCGCCGGCCCGGGCGATCAGAGCCAGCTCCCCCTCGCGCTCCTCGACCAACCGCTCAACCTCCGCGGCCCGGCTGTCGTCGAGTTGATCGATCAACGCCCTCGCAAAGGTCTCGTCGGCCACCGCTTGGTCGGCGGCGGCCCCCCACCCACCGGGGAACAGGTTGTCGTTCATCCCCGAACGGGGCACCGGGGGCCAGTCCCGATGCTCCTCCAGCGCGTCCACCACAGGGTTGCTCTCGGGCAACTCGACATCCTCGACGATGTCGATGCTCTGCTCGGCGGCCATCGCCCGCAGCTCGTCGAAGAACTCTGACGGTCCTTTGGGAAGATCGGCGCGTCCGTACCACCACGCACTCGTCACGTAGAGACGTTGCTTGGCGCGCGTCAACGCGACGTAGAAGAGCCTGCGTTCGTCCTCGAGCGTTCTCTCCTTCACCTGGTTCTCGAAGTCGCTCGCCTTGCCCTTCCAGCGTGGAAGATGGTCGCGGTCCTCGCGCACTTCGTAAGGCAGGGCGTCGTAACTCCGCAACGGGTTCGACGAGCGCGTGTTCGGAAAGACCGAGTAGATGTACGCGCCCTTCTTGTTCTTGCTGGCAGCAACCGAGGGAAGGAAGACGGCCTCGAACTCGAGCCCCTTGGCGGAGTGCACGGTCATGAGTTTGACCGAGTTCTGCTCGGCGGGTTGTGCGGACTCGAGTGTCTCCTCGGCGACCTCGGCCGCATCGAGGTAGCTCAGGAAGCTGCGGAGCGTCGCTTCGCCCTCGATCGGCGCGAACGCAGCAACGTGGTCGACGAAGTTGGCCACGTTCTGCAGCGCGGCGGGGGCCGAGCGCGCCGGGCTGGACTCGAGCGCGTCGCGCACACCCGAGGTCTTGATGACCTCCTCGACAAGCTCGAGCAATGGCAGGTGGGTCCTCTGCCTCAGGTCCGACAACCGCTTGTTGAACGACTCGAGACGGGAACGCCCCTCGGGGCCGAGCCCCTCGATTGCGTCCACATGGTCGAGAGTCTCGGACAGCGAGAAGCCGACGTCCCCGGGGGCCAGGTCGCGCGCACGCTCGGAGTCTCCCGAGGCCAGCCGCAGCCGGAGCTCCCAGTTCTGGTCGGACGCCCAGCGAGCGCAGAGAGCGAGGTCCTTGTAGTGGATGCGCCAACGGGGGCCGAGCAGCAGGCGCGCAAGCCATCGGTTCGCCACCGGCTTGGCCTCGAGGCTTCGCAACCAGGCCACGATCTCGATGACCTCGGGGGTGTTGAGCAGACCGCTGAGCCCCACCACCTCGAGAGGGATGTCGTGCGCCTTGAAGATCTCCTGGATCGGATCCATGGTCGCTCGGCGTCGGACTAGGACCGCCATGTCTCTCCATTCGACGGGGTTCCGTCCCTCGGCTGTCGGCTCAGCGTGGAGTCGCTCGCATTCGCTTGCGAGGAACTCGGCCTCGGCGCGTTCGTCGGTGAACAGGCCGAGAGACACGGCACCGTCGCCGTTGGCGGGGTGCGACTTGAGGGGAGCACCCGGCCGGCGCTCTTCGTCAATTCCCGCGGCGACCCGGTTCGCGACGTCGAGAATACGCGCACCCGACCTGAAGTTCTCGGACAACGAGATCCATTGGTAGCGCGACCGATCACTGCGCGGGAAGTGGTCGGGAAAGCCGATGAGGTTGTACATCGTTGCTCCGCGCCAGGCGAAGATGGCCTGCCGGGCGTCGCCCACCGCCGTGACAGAGTCACCGCCACGTGTGAGGGCCTGCAACATGCGCCGCTGCGCGACGTTCGTGTCCTGGTACTCGTCGAGCAGTACGATCGGATACCGCTCGACGTATGACTCCTGGATGTGCGGATAGTCCTCGAGCACTGCCACGGCTTTGATGACCTGATCGCCGAAGTCAATACGCTCGAAGTCGTGCTTGGCTTTGACGTACGCGTCGACGGCCGCGCAGAGCTCCCTGCGTCTGGCGGACGTCTCGCGCATATCCCGCGTCGCGTCATGTGATGTCAGCGTCCGCTCGTCCGCGGCCAAGACACTCGAAGTCGAGACGATGTGGTCCGACAGAGATGATGCAAGCGCGAGCGTAGACCGCACGATGCTCCCGGGAGTCCGCAGCTCGATCGCATCGAACGGCGGAAGATCGTCGATGCAGTTGAGCACCAGCTGCCATTGCTGCGCGTCGGACAGCAGGCCGGCCTGTGGCTCGACGTCGACAAGCAGCCCGTGGTCGCGCACGATTCCTGCGGCGAACGCGTTGTAGGTCTGAACGGTGATGTCGTCGATTCTGTGTTCCCCACCGACAGTCAGTGCAGTGCGGACTCGCTCCTGGAGCTCCTCGGCCGCCTTGTTGGTGAAGGTCAGGCCAAGGATCTGCGTCGGCGCGTAACCCTGGTTCTCGATCAGCCACACGATGCGGGCGGCCATCACCGCGGTCTTGCCGGAGCCAGCTCCGGCGATCAGATACGACGGACCGCGCCCGGAGGCAATCGCGGCCCACTGCTCGTCGGTGGGCTCGTGACCCTTGAGCGCGGCGCGGATACGCGGCGACGCAACACGCTTGGCGTCAACACTCACGCCGGCAGCTCCTGTCCCTGAGCCCACAGCGGGCACAGCGGCTTGAACTTGCACCACATGCAATCGGCGGTCGGGCTGGGCCGGAAGTCCTCTTCGAGCACGCGCTCGATCAGGCGCGGCAGGCGCTCGAGCACCTTCTCGGCCTGCTCGGGCTTCTGGACCCGCACCGCGACGTCGTCGTAGTACGTCTTGGCCGGATAAACGAGCTGCATCCCCACAGGGTCGCCGAGTGCAGCTATTTCCGGGTCGGCCTTGGCGGCGAGGTAGTAGATCGCGAGCTGCAGGGAGTCCGCGACCTCGTCGAACCGAATCGGGTGCCGGGAGGTCTTGTAGTCGCTCACGAGCACGCCCTTGCCCGCCCTGGTCACGCGGTCGATACGGCCCCTGATCCTGTGACCGTCAAAGTCGACGGCGAAGGACTGCTCGACCAGAAGGGCCTCACCGGGGTTCATCTGGTCGATGAAACGGGTGAGCATGACCTCGCCGTCGTGCTTGAACTGTCGAGCGATCGCGCGGTTCGGAAACACGGTCTCGTCGAACAACTCTTCGTAGCGTTCGAACACTGCGATTCGCTTGCGAAGCCGCCGCCGGCCCGATTTCTTCTGCTCGTCGGTCGGCTCCTTCTCACAATCCTCGAAGATCTGATGGAGCCAGGTCCCGAACGCCATGTTGTGCGACGTCTCGGAGTCGAGTCCCAGAACGACGCTCAAGAGATATTGCAGGCCGCAGTTGTCGTAGTTCGAGATGCGCGAGTAGCTCGTTCGGAGCTTGTCTGGAGGCAGGTCGTCGTCGGCTTCGGCCCGCTGGGCGTTGATCGGAATCGCGCCCTCGGACCAGTCCCACCGCCACCACCACTCACCGGGCCGGGCCGTGGAGCAGCTCGGATCCTGCGCGCAGATGCTCGCCACGGTTACCAGCGCGGCAAGACGCTCGGGTTCATTCGCACTCGTGTCCGCGAGCACCCGGCGGGAGCGAGCTGCCGCCTCGCTGAAAGTGAGCGGCAAGCTTTCCGGCCGTGCCTCGATCTCTGGCATGGCGCCTGCGATCTCGGCGACGAACCGGCTCGGCGATCCCTTCCGTGTGGGACCTGGCGAGGCGGAGACGATGCAACGGCGGGCGGCACGGGTCAGCGCGACGTAGAAGACGCGGCGATCCTCGGCTTCGTTTCGTCGCAACCGGTCGCTCTCGCTGAGCCCGTCGAGGAAGTACGGATCGAAGAGCCCCTGCGCGCGCCGCCCCTTGGGGATGGCCCCCTCGACACACCCCGCGACGCAGACGACGTCCCACTGCTTGCCCTTGGCGGCGTGAAAGGACAGGATCTCGACTCCGCCGCGCCGCCGCTCGGGCGGCAACCAGGGGTCGGACCCGAAGTCGGCCCGGCTTATCGACTTGATGAACTCACTGAGCGTCCCCCCGCCCCTGCGCCGTTCGACGAAACGACTGAGCGAGCGAGAGAACGCGACCAGAGCATCGAGGTCCCGGTTGGCGGCGTCCTCGAAGTCGTGCTTGGCGGATTCCTCGAGCTTCCGGTAGTAGGTCGCGCGATCCCACACCTTCCAGAAGGCGCGGTCGGCGGGCTGCTCGACGGACGCTCGCAGGAGCTCGCGCAGCTCTAGCATCTCGCGCACCTGCTCGCCGAGAGTCACCCCCTCCGGTGGGTTCAGGACGTACTCGGTCAACGGCACGTGGGCGGCCCTTGCCGCACGATCCATTTCGAGCGCGTCCTGGGTTGCAAGTCCGACCAACGGCGAACGCAGCACGTCGCGCAGTGAATCGTCGTCCGGATCCCTGTCGGTTGAGAAGCGCGCCAGCTCGATGAAGGAACGAACCGCGGCCTCACGTTCGAGCGGCCTGTCGGGGGCCGAGATCGTGTACGGGACCTCGACCGCGCCGAGAGCGCGTTCGAGGGGAGGCAACATCTGACGTGGAGAGGTCAGCAGGATCGCCATATCCCCGTAGGCGACACCGTCCTGAAGGTGAGCGAGCCGCAGCGTGCGCGCGACCGCATCGACCTCGGCGGCAAGGCTCTGGTACCGGTGGACCTCGAGCGCCGTGTCGCCCCCGAACTCCTCCGGGCGATGCGTGGATTCGGCGTCGACCGATATGAACGTGCGCGCGGGAGTACCGACATCGGGCCCGAGCCGGTAGGAAGTCGGAAGCACGATGCGCTCGGCCGCCCCGAACTCGTCGTCGAATGAGTCCATCCACTGGGGTTCGGCCCCCCTAAAAGTCTCGATGGACGAGTCGGGGTCGGCTGCGACGACCAACGAGCGCTCGCCGGGACCACCCTCGGCCTCGCTGAACCCGGTTAGGAACCGCAGCAGGCGTTGTTGCACGCGTGCCAGTTCCTGCGCGTCGTCCACGAGGATGTGCGTGAAGCGTTGGTGCAAGCCCTCGCGCACTCCGTCGAAGTTCGCGATGAGCTCGGTCGCGTCGTGCAGCAGAGTCGGATAGTCGATGCGCGAACGCTGGCGCAGACGCTGGCGGTGAGCGATGAAGAACCGCACCAGGTCGGCCCACGCGGGCCTCATCTCGACAAGGCGATCAAGGTCCGCCGGCTCGAGCACGCGCTGTTCGGCTCGAATGCAGAAATCGACGACCTCGTCGACAAACCCCCGGTTCCTGAGCAAGGGCCTGTACTGCTTGGCCCAGTTGACTTCGTTCTCGTTGGCGAGCTCGTCCCTGACGTCGCCCCACTGCTCGGGGCTGGTGAGCAGAACGGGCGGCTCGGCGTAACCCAACAGGTCGTAGTGGCGGCTGACGAGGTGGTTGGCGAGCCCGTGCCAGGTATAGACGGGCACTGCGACCAGTGCCTCGAGGCCCTCGTCCAAGAGAAGGCGGCGGGTGATGCGGTCCTCGAGGGCGATCTTCTGTGCTCGGTTCGGGACGAGGAACAGGATGCGGTCGGCGGAGGCACCGGATTCGAGAGCCAGCCGGACGAAGCGCTCCTCGAGCACCGTCGTCTTGCCCGTCCCAGGCCCCCCGAGCACGCACATCGGACCCGTCCCGTGATCGACGGCGCGCCCCTGACGGGGGTCCAGGTTCTCGAGAGTGACCGTCTTGGATGTCATCGAGCATCAACCTAACGCGGGCCTGTGACACAACACCGAGAGCGCGAAAGCTGGCCCCCGAAACCGAAAACCAGCATCGAAGGACGAATGAGCATCAGCTCGCCTGAGCGTGGACCGTTCGATGGGGGTGCGTGACACTTTTTCTGGCTGAGTCCCGCTCAGCGGTTGCCAGATCGAAAGGTGTCGGATCGACGCGGGCGGGCCCTGAGAACCGGATCACGGCACCAACTCTCCCCCTTGATGCTCGGTTTTCGGTTCGGTCTCGCCAAAATTTTCCTCCGGTGTGACGCACGTCACACCACGGACCGGGGCCCCGTCCTAGCTTCATCCGAGTCAACCGACTCACGAGATGAAAGGACCACCCGAATGCACATTCGTTTCGCCGCAGTTGGGCTCGCCACGGGTCTCAGCCTGCTCGCACCACCTTCAGTAGCCGCACCTGGATGTGACAGAGGAACGACTGGCGACGACGTCATCCGATGCTCTCGCTTCGACGATTCTCATCCGGGCGACCCCGGCGACGACGTCATCTACGGGGGCCAAGGAAACGATTATCTGCACGGCGGCCAGGGCAACGAGGAGGTCTACGGAGGAGTGGGACATGACGTCGTGGTGGGCGATCGAGGCCGGGATCAACTGAACGGCGGGCCGGGGAACGACTCCCTGCACGGAGCGGAGGGCGACGATCTGATCCAGGGCTCAACCGGGGCCGACTCGCTCGGTGGGAACGAGGACGACGACAGGCTCGATGGAGGCCCCGGAGGCGACCAACTCGGCGGCGACGAGGGCAGCGATTCGCTCTACGGCGGTTCGGGCTCGGATCGCCTGAGCGGGAACGGCGGTCCCGACCGGCTGTTCGGCGAGAGCGGCAACGACCTGCTCAGCGGGCACGGGGGAGACAACCTCATCAAGGGAGGAGACGGCGACGACGTCATCTATGCCGGCAGCGGCGAGGATGTGATCTTTGGTGGAGAGGGGCACGACGTCATTTATGCGGCCGACCTCCGGCGCGACCGGATCCGCTGCGGGCCCGGCAGGGACTGGGTCGAGGCGAACGCCTTCGACGTGGTTCACGAATCCTGCGAGCGAGTACAGCGAGTCGGTTAGCCGAGGAACTTGATCATGATGAGACAGGGATTTCCAGCCACAACTCATATCTCTTCGAGGGCCCGAAAAACCGGGCCCTCGAATTACATGGATGAAATCCGGCCCGAGCCCACGCGCGTGTCGCATACTCCATTTCCCCGCGACGGGTTTACCGAGGAGGCCGGATGCAGTCGCAACTGCCAGAGTGGGAATCGCAGCTCATCGATGAGGCGATCGCCACCGCCGAGCGCAGGCTCGAGAAGGAACTCGCCCAGGCCCGCAAGCGGGCGGTTCAGCTCGCCAGGGAGCAGGGCTATCACCGTCTCGCCGTTGCCATCGACGGGTCCACTCGAAACGCTGTGTCCGGTGACCAATTAACGCTGTTCGGGGCGGTTCCGACGCTCTTCGACGTAGACGGATAGACCAGACACGTTCAGAATGCCCTGGTGCGCCGACCCGTAGCAGTTCTTTCACTCGCCTGTGTCCTCGTTTCGTTTCTCGGCTCCGACGCACTCGCGCGGCCCGGATGGAAACGCGATCTCGACAACATCGTACGCAACAAGCCGGTGGGGGTCTCCGTTCGGGATCAGGGCAAGACGCTTTACGCATGGTCGACCAAGAAGAAGCGCATCCCCGCGTCCAACCAGAAGCTGTTGCTCTCGATGGCTCTGCTCGATCGGATGGAGCCGGGCACGCGACTTGAAACCTCAGCTCGCGGGCGCAGGGTCCAGTCGGGCAAAGTGAGAGGAAATCTCTACGTCGTTGGCAGAGGCGATCCGACGCTCTCGGGTGGTGGTTCGTTCTCCCGGTCACTCCACCTAAAGCCCACCTACGTCGGCAGCCTGGCGCGAAAGATCAAAGCGTCGGGCGTCCGGCGAGTCGAGGGACGCGTGGTTGGTACTCGTACTTACTTCGCGAACGACTGGTGGGCCTCGGGCTGGAAGTCGTTCTACCCGTCCAGCGAGGTCGCGCTCCCAGCCGCATTGAACTTCAACGGCAACATTCACAAGGGCCGTCACATCGGCAACCCCGAGAAGAGACTGGCCGCGTCACTAACGAGCCGCTTGAGGTCTATCGGAGTGCGAGTCGGCGGCAAACCGAAGGGCGGCGGCGCGCCTCCCGACTACGCGCGTCATCTCGTTGCAAAGGTCCAATCCTCCCAACTCGCGTCGATGATGCGCCACATGAACCGAACGTCGTCCAACTTCTTCGCAGAGGTCTTTGGCAAACTGCTGGCGGTGCAACGCTCGGGTTCACCGGGAACGATCGCTAAGGGTGCCCGCGCCATCAGAGCTTGGGCCGCTCGCTACAACGTGACCGTTCGCGCGCACGATTCGTCCGGGCTGTCGTCGGCTAATCGCGTCTCACCACATGGACTGACGAAGCTCCTCGGAGTCGCGCACAACCAATCGTGGGGCAGGCGGTTGCGCGATGGTCTGGCGACCGGCGGTGAGGGCACGCTCGAGGATCGCCTCCACGGCGTGCCCGTCCGAGCCAAGACCGGAACGCTGTCGGGAGTCTCCACGTTGTCGGGATGGGTGCGGCTCAAACGAGCCGACTCGTGGGGTGAGTTCTCGATCATGTCGCGCGGGATGTCCAAGGCCAGGGCGGTGAAGCTCGAGGACCGGATCGTCAGGCTGCTCAGGAAGCGGGCCCGTTAGAAAACAAGTGGGCGGGGCCCATACGGGCCCGCCCACGAGAAACGCTAACTGCTGCTAGAGGACGTCGCGTCGCTCTTCCCGCACGACACGCCCCTCACGAGGTTCTTCCTCGCGCACGACGGTGCGTGACCCGGCCGTGCGACTCCGTTGCATCCACACGAGAGACAGCAGCAGGCCGATGCCTCCAACGACCATCAAGATGATTCCAATGGTGTTGATGTTGAAGCCGGTCGCCTCGACCTCCACTGCAAAGGTCAGAATCGCTCCGACCGCCAACAGAAACAGACTTGCTCCAAGACTCAACTCGTCACCTCCACGGGGATCGCTCCCCGATCTGAAAAACCACGCCCGGGTACGGGCGCGATGGTCGGAACGATCGCCGGCGCGGTCACTCCGCTACCCTCAGCTACCCGCCGGGCCATGATGAGAAACGCCCGGGCCGTTCGTCAGGCGGTGATGTGCCCGGCTGCGACCAGGTCCTCGAGCACGCAGCGCGCGGCATTGCGGCCCGGTGCACCGCAGACGCCACCACCCGGATGCGCCGCGGAACCACAGAGATAGAGGCCGGGGAGCGGCCAGCGGTGCCGGTGCCACCCTCGCGCCGGGCGCCGGTCGAACAACCAATCGGGAAGCAGCTCGCCGTGAAAGATGTTGCCTCCGGTCAACCCGAAGCGGGCCTCGAGGTCGGGGGGGCCGAGAACGAGCCGGTTCTCGATGAGGTCATTCAGTCCGGGGGCGTACCTCTCGAGCGTTGCGACGATCGAGTCACCAATGTCCTCTCGCCGCTCGTCCCACGATCCACTCGCCAGGTTGTACGGCGCGTACTGGGCGAAGATCGAGAGAGTGTGTTTGCCCTCGGGTGCCAGCTCGGGCTCGGTCGCCGTTTGAATCCACGCTTCGACGAAGAACTCCTCTGCCGGCCTGCCCTCGGCCGCATGACGACAAGCCTTCTCGAGATAGTCGACGGAGGGGCTAACCGTGATGGTTCCCTTGTGCTCGGGACCCACTATCCCTTGTGAGCTCATGCCCTTGAAGCTCGGCAGACCAGACAGCGCGCAATTGACCTTGACCACGGTTCCCTCGGTTGGAAACAGCTCGATGTCGTTCACGAAGTCCGGCGGGAGGCGTTCGGCTCCCACGAACGCAACCGTCCTCTGTGCGGTTGCGTTAGAGCAAACGACGGACGCCTCGACCTCTTCGCCCGAGGCAAGCACGACTCCCGCGGCGCGTCGACGATCGTCAAGCTTGAGCTCCGCGACCTCGGCCTCCGTGCGGATCTCTCCTCCGAGTGAGCGAAGAACATCCGCGAGTCCAGAGGTGATCGCGCCCATTCCACCGCGCACGAAACCCCACGCTCCGTCACTTCCCGTGGCTTGCCCGAACGCGTGGTGCAGTGCGATGTAGGCAGTGCCGGGAGTGCGGGGGCCGGCGAGCGTCGAGACGATTCCCTCGCTCGCAAGCATTCCCTGTAACAGCTCGGTCTCGTAGTACTCCTCGGCGAGATCGGCGATGCTCCCGTCGACAGTCTTGGCGAAGAGACGCTCGATGTCGCTCTGCCGGAACGCTCGTCGAATCTGCTTGCGCGTCGCCGGGTAGCTCAGGAAGGGACGGAGCCGCCCCGCGGCCTCATCGAAGAGCTCGTGAACCTGTTCGTGGGCATCGGCGTCCTTGGTCGACAGCTCCGAGATCGCGGCGTGACGCTTGCCGGGGTCGCGCCATATAACGAGGCCGCCCCCGTCCTCGTACGGATGGAAGCGACTCGGGTCCTTCATCCTGATGTCGAGGTCGAGCCCGAGCTCCTGCAACACCTCGGGGAGCAACAAGGAAAGCGAGTACGCCGCGGTCGAGATGTGAAACCCGTCGAAGAGTTCCTCGGTGACACAGGCTCCGCCGACGCGGTCGGCTCGCTCGAGCACCACAACGCTGAGTCCCTTCTGGGCGAGGTATGACGCGCAAATGAGGCCGTTGTGACCGGCTCCCACCACCGCGACGTCGTACTTCTTGCTCATCGCCTAGAGCTCCTCGATGGAATCTCTGTTGGAATGACCGGGTTTGACACCGATGAACCTCCAAAGGGGAAGCAAAACGAAGAAAAGCAGGCTACCTTGATGGAATGCCTCGTAAGGCTTTCTGCACAACCTGCTCTCGAACCGTCTACGTCGACCTCGAGGATTCCCTCGTCTGTCCCGTTTGCTCTTCGCCGATTCTCGAGGCGATCGACGATGAGGTCGAGCTCACCGGCGACAAGTCCGCTCAGTCCCCCGAACGAAAGTAGTTCGCAGAGAGCACCTTGCCGTCGTCCAGCACGAGTGTCGTCACCGATCCTGTCTCGCAGGGCAAACGGTCGAGCCACGGCGGACGCCGGCTTCGAGTTAAGGCGAGGCGCGCCACCATCACCGGAGTCTGATGCGATACCACGACGACCTCCCTCCCGCCGGCTGAATCGATCGCATCTCCGATAGCACTCACCATCCGTAGCCTGATGTCCGAGAAGGACTCGCCCCAGGAGGGGGCCAGTGGGTTGCGCAGATGCCACCATCGCATGGGGTTCCTGACGATGCCCCACAGGGTGCGGCTGACACCCTCGAGGGTTGAGTCGCTCTCGATCAATCTCTCGTCCGTTGTTATCTCGGTTGAATGATCCTCGGCAATCGCCTGAGCTGTCTCCTGAGCGCGCTCGAGAGGGCTCGCCCACAGAGCGCCGATGTCCGCGTTCTTGAGATGCTCGCCGGCTGCTTTCGCCTGACGTGCACCTCGCTCGGACAGGTTGTATCCGGGCAGCCGGCCGTAGATGACGCCTTTGGGATTCTCGACCTCGCCATGACGCACGAGATGGATCGTCCCGGTCGTCGTTTCGACCAACAACTCACCCTTCTCTCTTGCGATCCCGCCGAGCCGGTCTCGCTCTCTCGATCTTCGCCCGTTCCGAGCCTAAACAAGCCTCGAGCGCCGCGAGCGCAGCGGGTGCGGAACTAGGTAGGCTCGGGTGATGCCCGACATCCTGGTGTTCGGAGATACAGGCTACACGGGGAAGCTCGTGGCGCACGCACTGGCCGAACGAGGTGCGAGTTTCGCCATCGCAGGACGCGACCAGACAAGGCTCGAAGCTCTCGCCGCGTCGACGGGCGACCCCGAAGTCAGAGTCGCTTCCGTTGGGGATGTCCAGGGCCTGGCGGCGGCCCTGGAGGACTGCCGAGTGCTGCTGACCTGCGTGGGGCCCTTCTCGGAACTCGGTTGGACCGCGGTGGAGGCCGCTCTTCAGGCGCGCGTCAACTATCTCGACTCGACAGGAGAGAGTTCGTTCGTGGGTCACCTGATCGCCGAGAACAACGCACGCGCGCGATCTGCGGGTATCGCGATGGCACCGGCTCTCGGATTCGACGAGGTACCCGGCGATGTCGCAGCGACGCTCGCGGCCGACGGTCTCGAACGCCCCGAGGTCGTCCTCACCTACGCATTGCCTTCGGGGGGATCGAACGGGACGATAAAGAGCGCTCTTGGGATCCTGGTCGGTAGCGGTCCGTGGATTCGAGACGGCAGGCAGCTGACGATCTCGGCCGGGCAACATTCGCGCTGGTCCCCGATGCCACCGCCGCTCGGACCCAAGCCGGCGATCTCCTTTCCCCTCGCCAGCGGTCATCTGATCCCCCTGCATCTCGATCTGGACGCGCTCGAGCTCTACGTCACGATCGGGGCACCTCAGAAACTGGGAGTCACCTTCGCTCTCCCGCTCCTCAGGGCCGTGTACTCGCTGGAGGGGCCGCGCAAACTGATCGAGCGCGCGGTCGAGACGATTCAACCGTCCGGGGGGCCCAACGAGCAACAAAGGCACAGGTGGTGGACGATCCTCGCCGAAGCACGCTCGGGCGACCAGTGGCGCAACGTGTCGATTGCCGGCCGCGATGTCTACGGACTTACCGCGCGATTGCTGTCGGCGGCGGCGATGAGGATGGCTCAACCAGATTACGAGGCGACCGGCGTCCTGGCCCCCGTACAAGCCCTGGGCGTCGATTTCCTGGAGAAAGAGCTGCTCGACAACGACGTCGTCATAGAGGCATATGCCCCAACGAAGAGCTGATACATAGTGACCGCCCGCTGCGAGTGCGGTCTCTGAGAAGGGAGTTCGATGGGCGCGAGATTGCGCTACGGGAAGATCACCGATCGCGAGTTGTTCTTCGCTCAGGGAGGAAAGCTTCATCCCGGGCTCGACAACGTCATACTCGTACACGAAGAACCGGACGTGGCCGCCGCGTTCCTGGTCTTTCGTGGCTGGTCCGACGCTCACGGAAGCGTCACCGAGCAGTGGCGCATCGAGGGTCCGGGTGG
>Ga0190275_10000963_pt1 | contig 22474 bp, 20 predicted proteins | sample Popmic550T_FD_133745 | JGI IMG/M metagenome (GOLD analysis project Ga0190275, IMG submission 133745) | Populus adjacent soil microbial communities from riparian zone of Yellowstone River, Montana, USA - 550 T | ecosystem: Environmental > Terrestrial > Soil > Riparian zone > Trees stand | place...
CATCGGAGTGCGAATCGGCATCGGGGGTTCCTTGCCGTAATCCCACGACGGGATCGACGGCGTGGTACGGGGTAGATGAATAGATATTCAGACGCCGTAATCTGCCATGCGTCTTGGTCTGGCGCAAGGCTTCTGATACGGACGTCGTAGCAGTTTATGCGTCTGATGGCGCAAGCGGGACGGGTGGAGCGGGAATGATCAACGGAGCGACCACACCTCCAACCCACCGTTATCCGCGACCCGGACGCGGCCGTGGCGCTCGAGGTAGCGCAGGTGGGCCAGCCCCTCGCGCACGGCGTGGAGCAGGTTCTCGGGCGGGAGGTCGCCGAACACGCCGCGGGCGACCTGGAAGACGCTGCGCGGTCCGCCGGCCAGGAACGCCAGGATCTGCGCGTTGCGCTCGTCGTGGTGGGCGAGGAGGACGTCGATGCGCGCCGGGAGGTCCGCGAAGGGCTCGCCGTGCGAGGGGAGGACGAGCTCCACCGGCAGCTCGCGCAGCGCCCGCAGCGAGGCCAGGTAGTCCGACAGCGGCTCCTGAGCGTACAGGTCGGCGCCGACGTTGGGGGAGATGCGCGGCAGCACGTGGTCGCCGGTGATCAGGATCCGGCGCGACGGGTGGTAGACGGTGACGTGCCCCGGCGAGTGCCCGGGGGTGTGGATCCACTCCCATCCCCCGCCGCCCGGGAGCGGCCCGCGCTCACCCGCGAGCACCACGTCGGGGTGGAAGGCGGCGTAGAAGCCGTGGATGGCGTCGCTGGCGCGGAGGAAGGCGGGGATGACCTGCGCCGGCACGCCCAGCCGCGCGAACGCGACGCCCGCGTCCTTCCGATCCTCCGGCCAGCGGTCCACGAAGCGGCGCGCGAGCTCCTCCTCGGCCTGGTGGATGGCGACGCGCGCGCCGCTCCACTCGCGGACCGGACCGGCGAGGCCGTAGTGGTCCGGGTGCGCGTGGGTGAGGACGATGGTGCGCAGCGACTCGGGCGTCACGCCCACGTGCTCCGCCGCGTCGCGCAGCGCCCAGCGCGCGGGCGGCGTGTCGATCCCGGTGTCCACCAGCGTGTGCCCGTCGTCGCCCTCGATCACCCACGCGGCCACCTCGCCGGGGGGAAACGGGAGGGGGACGGAGACGCGGTGGACGCCGGGGGCGACCTGCACGGGGGCGGCCGTGGCCATCGTCAGCCCTCGGGGAAGAACTTCTTCCCGTCCGCCGCGTAGTCCACCAGCATCTTCGCGGGGGCGAAGCGCTTGCCGTGCTTCTGCTCCAGCGCGCGCAGGCGCTCGACCACGTTGGCGGCGCCCACGGTGTCCACGTACCAGAACGGCCCGCCGCGGAAGGGCGGGAAGCCGATCCCCATCACCGCGCCCACGTCGCCGTCGCGGGCGGAGTGGAGGACGCCCTCCTCCAGCGTGCGCACGGCCTCGTTCACCATCATCAGCCCCAGGCGGTCCTGGATCTCGGCGCGGTCCATCGACTTGCGCTGCGGCACGCCGATCAGCGCGTACACGCTCTCGTCGGCCTCGGTCTTCTTCCCGTCCGACCCGTACTTGAAGAAGCCCTTGCCGTTCTTACGTCCCAGCCGTCCGTCCGCCACCATCCTGTCGATCACCGTGCTGGGGGTCATGCGGTCGGCGAAGGCCTCGGCCATGATCTTCCCGGCCTTGTGCGCCACGTCCAGCCCCACCTCGTCGTACAGGGTGACGGGGCCCACGGGGTAGCCCCAGCCGGTCATCGCGCGGTCGAGGTCCTCGATGCTCACGCCCTCTTCCAGCAGCGTGGCGGCCTCGGCCATGTAAGGGGTGAGGATGCGGTTGGCGAAGAAGCCGGGCGAGTCGTTCACCACGATCGGCGTCTTCCCGATCTTCTTCCCGTAGGCGTGGCTGGTGGCCGTCACCCAGTCCGCCGTCCCCGCGTGGGTGATGATCTCCAGCAGCGGCATCTTGTCGACCGGCGAGAAGAAGTGCAGCCCGATCACGTGCTCGGGCCGGCTGGACGCCGCCGCGAGCTGGGTGATGGGGATGGTGGAGGTGTTGGAGCCCAGCACCGTCCCCTCGCCGATGTGCGCCTCGATCTCCCTGATCACGCTGTGCTTGAGGGACAGCTCCTCGAACACGGCCTCGACCACCACGTCGGCGGTGTGGAAGCCGGTGTACTCGGCGGTGGCCTCCACGCGGTCGGTGATGGCGGTGATCTGGAAGGGCTTCAGCTTCTTGCGCCTGGCCCGCTTCACCAGCGTCTCGCGCGCGGTGCGCAGCCCCTTGGCCGCGGCCTCGTGCTTCATGTCCTTCAGCCGCACGGTGATGCCGGACTCGGCGCTCACGGTGGCGATCCCCGCGCCCATGAAGCCGGCGCCGACGACGGCGATGTGGTCCACGTCCTTCGGCTTGGTCCCCTCGGGCACCGGCGCGGAGTTCTTGGCCGCGGTGCTGGCGAAGAAGAGGTGCACCAGCGAGCGGGCCTCCTGCGTGACGGCCAGCTCGCCGAACGCCTTCGCCTCCAGCTCCAGCGCGGCGTCCACCGGCTTGTCGAGCCCGCGGTCGATCACCTCCAGCAGCTTGAGCGGCGCGGGGTAGAGGCCGTGGGTCTTGCTCATCACCCCCTGCCGCGCCTTGCGCAGGATGAAGCCGCGCAGGCCGGGAAGGTTCTCGGCGAACTTCGGCGAGCCGCGGCGGCGGGCGCCGGAGGGCTTGAGCTTGCCGTTCGCCAGGTCGAGCGCCGCCCGCTTCGCCTCGCGCAGCAGCACGGGCGCGGGGACCACCTCGTCCACGATGCCGGCGGACTTGGCGCGGCGCCCTTCGAGCTGCTTGCCGGTGAGCATCAGGTCGAGCGAGGCGGCCAGGCCGATCAGCCGCGGCAGCCGCGCGGTGCCGCCCGCGCCGGGGATGATGCCGAGCTGCACCTCGGGGAGGCCCAGCTTGGTCTTGGACGAATCCGTCGCGATGCGGTAGGTGCAGGCGAGCGCGGTCTCCAGCCCGCCACCCAGCGCGGCGCCGTCGATGGCGGCCACGGTGGGCATCACCAGCCGCTCCAGGCGGGTGAGCAGCTTCTGCCCCTCGCGGCTGGCGTGCTCGCCGTCGGCGGCGGTCCGGAAGTCCTTGAACTGCTCGATGTCGGCGCCGGCGATCCAGGTGCCCTTCTTCTCGGAGATGATCACGGCGGCGCGCACGCCCTCGCCGCCGCCCTCCAGGCGGGCCAGGATGTCGTGCATCGCCTCCACCAGCTCGGCGGAGATGACGTTCACCGGCTTGCCGGGCTGGTTGAGGCGAATGATCGCGATCCCGTCTTCCACGTCCATGCGGACGGGGGCGGCGGCGGCGACCGTCTCGGTCTCGGTCAGCGTGGTTGCCATCGGATCTCCTGAGAAGGTTCTGTTGCTGCTCGAAAAGTCTACGGCACGCCGACGACGAACGGTGTCGGTTGATCAGAATCGGTGCGTCTTGCCGGTCCCGCGAGCCCTCTCCCTGGCTCGTTTCCCTCCCCCGAACTGCAGGGGAGGGACGGTCCGGGGGCCAGCGGGCGACGGAGCATGCCGCGGCGCCTGCGTGGCAGGGGGGCGGCTCCGAAATCCTCCAGCCGACGGAATCGCGCCCGGCTGTTCTCCCCGCTCTCCCGCGGAGCGCGGGGAGAGGGGCCGGGGGAGAGGGGGGCTGCCGCGGCCGCCTCGATCCCCGTTCCCGGTTCGATGCCGTCGAGGGTGTCGTCCCCGCTTACATCGCCGTGAGGCCGCCGTCCACGGCGAGGACTTGGCCGGTGACGTAGGCGCCGGCGGGGGAGAGCAGGAACACGGCCGCGCCCATCAGCTCCGTCTCGCCGCCCACGCGGCCGAGGGGGACGGAGCGGGCCACCTGCTTCTCGGCCCGGTCCAGCACGACCTCGGTCATCTTCGTCCTGAAAAAGCCGGGGGCGATGGCGTTCACGCGGATGCCGTGGCGCGCCCACTTCACCGCCAGGTCGCGCGTCATGGCCACCACGGCGCCCTTGCTGGCGGCGTAGCCCAGCGCGTCGAGCACCTCGGGCGGCGAGCCGCGCAGGCCGGCGATGGAGGCGACGTTCAGGATCGCGCCGGGCGCGCCGCGCTCGATCAGCCGGCGGCCCACCTCGCGCGAGCAGAGGAAGGCGCCGGTGGCGTTCACCTCCATCACCTTCTGCCACGCCTCCAGCGGCATCTCGGCGGCGGGGGCGCCCCAGGCGGTGCCGCTGTTGTTCACCAGCAGCTCCACCGGGCCCAGCTCGTTCTCCACCGCGTCGACGGCGGCGCGGACGTCGTCCTCGTTCCCCACGTCCATCCGCAGCGCCAGGGTGCGCACGCCGTGCCGGTCGCGTAGCTCGCGCGCAACCTCCTCGCACGCCTCCAGCTTGCGCGAGGCCACGGCCACCGCGGCGCCGGCCTGCGCCAGCCCGCTGGCGATCTGCTCGCCCAGGCCGCGGCCGCCGCCGGTGACCAGGGCCACGCGGCCGGTCAGGTCGAACAGCTCGCGCAGGGTGGTTTCGGGCATGCGCGGCGGCTCCGTGTGCGGGGATCTGTGCGCCGTTCAGCGGCCGGGAGACGGCAATCTAACCCGGCGGATTTCCCTTGCAAATGCTGGAAAAGCTGAGCGTCGCTCATTCGTCGTCCAGCGCCGCCGTCGCGCGTCTGCAGTCGCGCGGTGGATGGCGCTCTCAACAGGTGCGCGAGCGCGCGAGTGCGTTGAACGGATCAGGCACACGACGCGGTCCCGTCGGCGACCGCCGTCCGCGCCGGGCGCGCCGCGCCGCGAAATCGTCGTCGGTGGGGCACACAGGGGATGATCGGGGCGCCGGTGCCCCGGTATCCTCCGACGCCGTGCTCCGAGGCCGCGCGACGCATCTCCAATCATTCGGCAACTTGCGGCGGCTGGGCGCGATCCGCGCGGCGGGGGCACCGAGATTGCGGCAAAATTTGTCGACACACTTCATCCGTGCCGTTTTCGCATCCCCGTCAGACGCTTCATGGGCACCGTCCGCGCCGACATCGCCGCACCCGATCCACCCGCCCCCGCGCCCCCCGCGGAGTCGGGCGCGAGCGCAGCCGCGACGCCGGCCGCGGTCCCGCGGGCCGCGCGCCAAGGCGGCCACTGCGGCAACTGCGGGTTCGCCGACACGGGGACCTACTGCAGCCGCTGCGGCGAGCCGCTGCACGGCACCAAGGACACGGTGCTGCAGATCGTGTGGTCGGACCTGGTGGAAGGGCCGGTGCACAACCTGTTCGCCCTGCTCAAGACCACCTGGCTGATCCTGGCGCGCCCGCGCCGCTTCTTCGACGGCGTGCTGCGGCGCCAGCACGGGATGACGCACGTGCCGTTCTTCATGGCGCCGGTGTGGCGCCGGGTGAGCCACAAGCCGCACGGCGTTCCCAACGCGGTGAAGTACTTCGTGCTGACCTACACGCTCACCTTCCTGGGCGCGTGGATCGTGGGCGTCGACGTGATCAAGCCGATCCCCTTCCCCCTCCGCGGCCCCGACGCGGAGCTCCCGGGCGCCGTCACCGAGGCGCTCATGCTGCTCTTCGTGGTGTGCGCGGCGTACGTCTACTCCGCGGTGCTGTCGCGGCTGCTGGGCGGAAAGATCCCCACGGAGTTGCTCACCCGCTTCATGCTGTACCTGAACGGATTCGCGCTGATCCCGTTCGTGGGGATCGCCGTGTCGCTCGGCCACACGTGGATCCTGCTCGTCTGCATCGCGGGGTGGCTGTACGCGCTGTTCGTCCTCCCCCAGGTGTCGCTCCCGCGGATCTTCGGCATCTCGCGGGTGCGGCTGGGGCTGGCGCAGGCGGGCGCGGCGGTGGCCAACCTGGGGCTGATGGCGGTGATGGTGTTCTTCGCCGGCATCGTGGCCGACCTGGCGTACCCCGGCTGGTCGCGCGCGGGGAAGACCGTGGCGGCCGCGCCCACGCAGCCGTTCAGCGCCTTCGAGCCGGGGCTCGATGCCGTCCGCCGCGCCAGCGTCAACGTCTTCCCGATCGACACGGTCGCCACCCTGATCGCCCGGATGCCCTCGGCGACGCCGGCGGCCACGCGGGAACGCGCCGCCCAGGCTGCCGCCGCCGCCGCGCGGGAGCGTGGGTACCGGGCGCGCCTCGCCGCGGCCGCCGCGGCGCGGCAGGACAGCGCCGCCCGCGCGGCGCAGCAGGACTCCGCGGCGCGCATGGCGCAGCGGGACACGACCGCCGGCGCGGTCGCCGCGGCGCAGCAGGACTCGACGGGACGGACGGCGCAGCAGGACACCGCGCCCCGCGCCGCGCAGCAGGACACCACGCCCCGCACGCCCTGAACCAGCGGCGGGTGGGAGGATGGAGAACGGCCCCGGCGCGACCGCTTGCGCCGGGGCCGTTCGCATGGAGATTCAGCGCGTCCCGCGTTTCCTCCGCCGCCCGTGCCCGCCGGCTCCCATGGACCCCCGCTCCACTCCCGAGATCGAGGCGCTTCGCCTTGCCGCGCGCGCCATCGTGGACGAAACGCTGATCCCCGCCGAGCCCGGGATCCTGCGCACCGGCACCGTCCCCGACGAGGGCGTGCGGCGGCTGAAGGAGGCGGGGCTCTTCGGGATGACGATCCCGAAGGAATACGGCGGCCTGGGCTTCCACACCTTCGCGCAGGTGCTGGTGCACGAAGAGCTTGCGCGCGCGCACCACGGCTTCCTGGCCGCGCTCACGCTCTCCAACGGCATCGGCGTGTCCGCGCTGCTCACCGCGGGCGGGGAGGAGCTGAAGCGGCGCCTCGTCCCCTCCATAGCCCGCGGCGACCTGACCACCGCCTTCGCGCTCACCGAGCCCGAGGCGGGGAGCGACGCCGGCCGCATCGCCACCCGCGCCGTGCGGCACGGCGACGACTGGGTGATCGACGGCGTGAAGCACTACATCACCAACGGCTCCGACGCCGAAGTGGTGACGGTGGTGGCGGTTACGGACCCGGAGAAGGGGACGCGCGGCGGCGTCACCGCGTTCCTGGTGGACCGCCGCGAGACGCCGGGGGTGGTGGTGGAAGAGGTGCAGAAGACGATGGGGACGCCGCCGTACGCGCAGGCCCGCCTCCGCTTCGACGGCGTGCGCGTGCCCGCCGCGAACGTGCTGGGGAAGGAAGGCGACGGCTTCCGGCTGGCGATGAGCGCGCTGGACCACGGCCGCATCGCCGTGGCCGCCGGCGCGCTGGGGCCGATGGGGCGGCTGATCGGGATGATGGTGCAGCGCGCGAAGGGGCGCGAGCAGTTCGGCGGCCCGATCGCCCAGTTCCAGGGCGTGCAGTGGATGATCGCCGACAGCGAGACCGACCTCTACGCGGCGCAGCAGGTGACGTACGACGCGGCGTGGCGCCTGGACCAGGGCGAGCGCGTGACCCGCCAGGCCGCCATGGCCAAGCTCTTCGCCACCGAAGCCGTGGGCCGCGTGGCCGACCGCGCCGTGCAGCTCTTCGGCGGGCAGGGGGTGATGGAGGAGGGCCCCGTGCAGCACATCTACCGCGACGTCCGCGTCATGCGCATCTACGAGGGGACGAGCGAGATCCAGCGCCTGGTGATCGCCCGGGAAGCGCTGAAGGGGTGAGTGCGAGATGCGGGTATCTACGCCCCAGGCGGGTGTGGAATCGATGCCCCACACGGCCGCGTCGGCCGGGCGAAACCGACGAGATCGGCGCCATTGCTGGGCCATCCAGGGTCACCACGGCGGCTCGGCGCTTGCACGAGCTTCCGCTTCGTAGCGCACCTGGCGGGACTTTCCAGTAGTCCAATCCTTCTCGATCGACGGCCCCCTTACCGCCCGCGTGACGGGCGTGTGCGTCCGGGGGAACGCCATGACGTAAGCACCCCGCGTCCCGGTGGGCAGCCGATACCGCCGCGGGGCCGCGACCCGAACATTCTTGCCTCGTACGCGATTTACGCCATATTTCCCTGGCTGAGCACCGCTGGGCCTTTTCTTGTGCATTCCCCGGAAAACCGCCGAAGGCAAATCATGATGATTCCACTTCTGGCGCGTCCCGCGCCCCAGCCGGCGGCTTCCGCATCCTCGGCTCCCGCGCCCGGCCACCCTCCCCGGGCGATGGGGCTGAACCGGATCCAGGTGGTCGCCATCGTCGCGGTCTTCCTGTGCGTGGCGGCCACGGTGGGGGCGGCGGTCACGGGGATGGACCTGAACAACGTGCGCATCCCGATCGCCGGCATCAGCCTTCTCTGCGCGTTCATGTCACCTGCCTCGCTGCCGGATTGGCGTGGGAAGGCGGGGTTCGTCGTCTTCATGCTGTTCACCGCCTTCGTGGTCCTCCGGGAAGACCCCACGGCACGGCCGGCGGACGACTACCTGGACGACGTCCCGGCGCCTTCCCGCGGCAGCCCGCAGTCCACCGGGACGGCCGTTCGGCGCGGGAATGCGGCCGCCGCTCACCTGAGCCTGGGCTCGGCCGCGGATGCGCCGGACGCGCGCGGCGCCGGGCTGCACGTGCCGGAGCCGCCGCGCTTCGCGGCGACCGAGGCGATCTCGCTGCGGCTGGACAGCATCCGTGCGACCAACGACGGCTCCCCGGGCACCTCGGACTGGCGGTTCGACGTGTACGTGAACCGGCACCTCCAACTGCCGCTCGGCCGGCGGACCTTCCACGATTCGCCGCGCCAGCGCCCGAGCGCCTTCACCCGGGCGGCGACACCGATCGTCCCCGCCGCCCTCGCGCAGAATTCGCTGACCGTGCAGGTCCAGGGGATCCGCTCGGCCCTGTTCGGCAACTACGTGGCGAGCGGCTGGAGCGAGCCGGTTCCCCTGGCCGAGCTCGAGCACGGCCAGGCGAAGCAGGTCGTCGTCGCGGTCCGCGCCGACGTGGTGGAGCACGGCGACTTCAGCTTCTTCTTCACGATCCGCAGACCGTAGCCGCCCGCGGCAAGACCCTCCTTCCGGCTGCACCGATCCATCCGGTCCATCAGCGGAAGCGGTCGCGCGCCCGTGCGCACCGGCCCGCCCTCCACGGCAGCTCCCCCCTGACACCCGCCATGTTCACTCCGAAGCCGGTCGACCGCCGCGTGGAAGGGATCGGCGAGCTGACCTGGATGAACAACTGGAAGCACGTCGCCATGATGCCGTTCATGCCGCCGTTCCGCTTCCGCGACCACCCCGGCGACCGGGTGCCGCTGACGGAGCTCGCGCGGATCCTGGGCGTGAGCGGGCCCGGGATCGAAGAGAGTCTGCAGCGCCACGAGCGCGTGCTCACCGCCCGCTGGCGCACGGCCTACCTGCTTTACCTCATCGCCGTGCTGGTGATCACGGGGCTGATGCTGCTGGGGTTGGTCAGCCTGGAAGAGACCCTGCAGACTTTGTGGGATGAGGACCCGGTGGCGGCGGCGGCGGGCGGCCTGGCGCTGCTGGTGCTGGCGTATCTTTATGCGGTGGGTTCGTTTCGCGCCGCGACGCTGCTGTCGGACCGGTACTACGCGGAAACGCTGTCCGCCATCTCGGCCCTCTACATCCTGGCGGAGCTTTGCCGCGACGAGCCGATCACCTCGCCCGTGGTCAAGCGGATGCTCCTGATCCGGATGGGCTACCTGGCGCGTTCGCTGCTCCTGCTGTCGTTCCCGCTGCCCGTGGGAAGTGCCACCCAGACGTGGGTGACCGCGCATTTTGCGGAGATGTTCGATTACGTGCGCGAGCGGGAACGGTGGGTGCTCGCACCGGTCGCCGCGACGGCCGAGGTGCTCCGGCAGGACCTGGCATTGCTCGCCCCCATCCTGGTGCTGGGCACGTACGGCGAGTTCTCGTGGCCGACGGAGCCGCGCAAGCGCCACCTCCCGCCTCGGTCGAAGACCGCCGTCACGCTGGTGATGCTCAAGCGCGGGCTGGGGTTCATCCTCCCCGTGGTCGTGCTCTCCTTCGCCTTGAAACCCGGGGTTCTGCCGCCGGGGGTCGCGCCCAGCATCATCCTGTTCGTCCTGCTCACCTGGTTCCTGCTGGCGGTGAACGGGATGTTCCGGCTGGGCGTGATCGAGTCGTTCGTGAACGTGGCGAAGGCGATCAAGGACCTGAAATAGGAAATCGTCCGATTTATACGGGGTGCGAAAGTTGGTGCCGGAGCCCGGGATGGAAGAGCCGGATGCGGGCGTGTCCCTCCGCTGCGCTCCGGGCCGGGCTTCGCGCGCCGTAGGCAACGATACCGCCGGCGCGCCATGGCCCCGGCTCGTTCCCTCGACGATGGACGCCGGCGCGCCGGCGTCTCGGCCCTCCGGGCGCGAATCCCTCACGCAACCGCCACTCGAGGAACGGACTTCGTGGGACCCGTATTACATCCCCTCGGGCAGCCGCGCCCGCGCGAGGCCGTCCATCCGTGCGGGGAAGGAGTCGGGCGGGGCCGCGTCGGGCGGGGTGACGGGGCCGACGGGGGAGGCGCCGGGGCCGCCCAGCACCTTGCGCGCGTAGCCGTTGGCCGGGTCGCCGCCCGCCTTGCGGATGCGCGCCACGGTGCCGATGCCGCGGTTGTAGGCGTGCAGCGCCGTGCGCACGTCGCCGCCGTAGAAGCGCAGCAGCCAGCGGAAGTAGCGGAAGCCCAGCCGCAGGTTGGTGTCGGGGTCGTACAGCCGCTCGCGGGTGATGCCGGGCTGCAGCTCCCTGGCCGTCGGCAGCATGAGCTGCGTGAGGCCGATGGCGCCGACGGGGCTCACCGCGCGCGGGTCGAAGGCGCTCTCCACGCGCACCAGCCGGAACGCCAGCTCCGTGTCCACCCGCTCCGCCCGTGCCGCGCGCTCGATCGCGTCTGCCAGCTCCATGTCGATCCCGTACTTCCGCGCGTAGGCGGCCACCACGCGCTCGCGCGCCTCGGCCGCGCGGGCGGCGGCTACGGCGCGCCCGGCGGCGTGCGCCGCCCGCACCAGCAGCCCCCGCGTGGGCGGAAACACCAGCAGCACCACGGCCGCCGCGAGCGCCATCCATGCGCGGCGGTCCACGCGCAGCTTCGGGAGCTTGCGGCGGGTTCGGGGCGTGCGTCTGCGGGTGGGGCGTCGGGACAAGGGCGCGGCTCCATCGGTGTGCGGGGATGACGGAAGTCTAACGCGTTTCCGACGTTCGGTCACGTCCCGCCACGCGCACCGCCAACGGCGAGACACCCGACTCGACGGCCGCCGAGGGTTTTTCCATCGCGCCTGCAAGTCCGCTTCGCGCCGGATCGTGAAGCGCTTCCCTTCTTCCAACGGATATCCTAGACTCAGGCGCGACCCGCGCTTCCCCTGCGCGAGCGAGCGCATCCGGCACGATGGCGAGATCAAGTCCCGATCACGACCAGACGAGGATACGCTCCAATCCGCCGTCGCCGACATCAACCCACGATCGAATGGAGAACCTGATGCGCAAGCTGACGCTGGACCCCGAATCCCTGCGCGTGGAGTCGTTTCTCACCGCCGCCTCGCCGGCCGGACGCGGGACGGTGCGGGGCGCGCAGATCGGTGTGGCGACGGTACCCGAGCTGCCCATCGGCGTCGACACCGGGTGCACGGCGCCGTGCATGAGCAACCAGTCCGAGTGCCCGATCCAGAGCTGCGGAAGCGACTGCGATCCGGACGGAGTGGGATTCCGGGTCTGAAGACGTCTTCGGAGGGGGCGGTGCGGGTCAGCCCGGGAGGCGGTCGAGCGAGGCGCGCAGCCCGGCGGCCAGCGCCGCGTCGCCGCTCACGATGTCGTGCCAGGTGAGGTCGATCCCCTTGCGCTTCCCCTTCACCACCAGGTGCAGCCCCTCGGGGGTGAGGGTGACGACGTAGGCGGTGCCGTCGATCTCCAGCTCGCGCTTCAGGGGCTTGTCCAGCTTCGTCGCCATGACGGAATCCGCAGCGTAGGGGAGATCAGGAGCCGGCGCGCACGGGGGCGCCGAACACGCGCGGGGCCAGGCAGCGCACGTCGCGCGGCCCGGGGTCCAGCACGAGCTGGTCGATCACCAGGCGCACGCCCAGCACGAGTTGGGCGTTGCGCTCGGCGCAGCGCAGCGCGCCCAGGCCGCTCACCGCGCCGAACAGCCCCACCTCGCCGGCCGAGACGGCCACGCGCACCCGCCCGGGCCCGATGGTGGGCTCGGCGGCGAGGCGCGCCTCCACCTCGCGCTGGATGCGCGCGTCGTCGGTCTGGCGCGCGGCGACCTGCGCGGGGGTCTCGACGACCTCCTTCTGGAACAGGCTGCACGCCCCCGCCAGCGCCGGAAGCGCCACCGCCACGGCGAGCCCGCGCCGCCACCCCGCCCCGCTCGATCCGGATCTCCGCACCCTGTTCCCTGGCTCTGGCGAAACTTTCGGCCCCGCCGCGGCGTTGTAGATTGCAGCAGCGGCCGCGCGTTCACTGGCCGTGATGAGCAATCGCCAGGCCACGCCCGGCTCGCCGCACCACTACGGCCCAATGCCACGCTACTTTCAGCTCACCCGCAAGCACACCTATTCGCTGCTGTTCGTGCTGCCGCTGCTGCTGGCGTACGAGGTGGGCGCCATGATGATCAGTACCTCGTCGCGCGGCCTGCGCAACGGGGCCGACGTGCTGCTGCGCAGCGTCCTCTCGGTGGGCGGGATCCGCGGCACGCTGGGGTTCACGGCCGTGCTGGCGGTGATCTCCATCATCCTGATCGTCCGTGAGCGGCGGCGCGAGAAGGTGCCGCTGCAGGGCGGCGTGTTCGTGGGGATGGCAGCCGAAAGCGTGGTGTACGCGCTGGTCTTCGGGATGGTGGTGGGCACGCTCACGCAGTGGCTGCTGGGAAGCTGGCAGCTCTCCCAGGGCACCGGCGTGCTCGACCGGCTGCCGCTGCTGGACGGGATCGTGCTGTCGCTGGGCGCCGGCCTGTACGAGGAGCTGCTCTTCCGCGTGGTGCTGGTCGGCGGGCTGCTGGCCGTCTTCCTCTCGGCGGGGATCGGGAAGAAGCCGGCGCGGATCTACGCCGCGCTGCTCGCCGCGCTCGTCTTCTCGGCCTTCCACTACATCGGCCCGTACGGCGAGGCGTTCCAGGTGCCGTCGTTCATGTTCCGCTTCGTGGCGGGGCTGGCGCTGAACGCGCTGTTCATCGCCCGCGGCTTCGGCATCGCCGCGTGGACGCACGCGCTCTACGACGTGTTCCTGACGGTGACGCATCACGGGTGAGGCACGGCGGATCTCACCCTGCGGCTGGGCGGCATCCCCGCTGGGCCCTCACCCTGCCGCTTCGCGGCTGTCCCTCTCCCAAAACGACCTGGGAGAGGGACCCGGGGCGCTTCGCGCCGGCTCCTTCATCGGAGCCGCAACGCCATCGCCGGTCTCGTGGACGCCCTCTTCTGCACCGGAGAGGCTCCGCACGTCCCCTCGTCGACATGCGGCTCCGGACGACATGCTACGCTTGCGATCATCATCCCCCACCGCCGTTGAAACCCACACGGGCGCGCGAGGGTAAAGGGGGAGCGATACCCGCCGAACGGCGCCCACCCCGACCGACCCGGAGTTGATGACGATGCGTCCGCTGTCCCTGCTCGCCCGCCTGGTTCCGCTCGCCGCCGCCGCCTCGGTGGCCGCGTGCAGCGGCGGGGGAACGCCCCCGGAGCCCAGGCTCACCCCGGCCCAGGTGGCGGGGGTCTACAACGTCTGCTCGCTCCAGTTCCAGCCGACCCAGGCGGCGCTTCCGGCCGCCAACCTCCTGGCGACCGTGATCAACCCCTCGCCGCCCGCGCCCAAGCAGGCGCCGTCGCTCACGTTGAGCGGGTCGGTGGCCGGCTACCAGCTGCTGTACACGCGCCGCAGCGACAACTTCACCCAGGACCTGCGCAACCCGCTGGCGCTGGGCACCGAGGATATCGTGCTGAGCGTGCCCGACGAGGCGGCCAGCGAGGCGCGCAGCGAGCTGCTGCTGCCGGGCCAGTTCCGGCTGCGCTTCAGCGACAACCCGCGCACCCTCACGGCGCGGCCCGAGTTCTTCTACACCGTGACGCGGGCCAACTACGCGCGCGCCGCGGGGATCAGCGAGGACGGGCTGGCCGAGCGGATCACCGGCGTGATCTCGGGGGTGTTCACGGTGGGAAGCTGCGCGTGAGCCGGGCCGGGGCGGCGCCCGTCGCGCTCCTCGCGGTGGCGGCCTGCTCCGCGGGTGGCGGCACCCTGCCCCCGCGGCTGACGGCGGCGGAGGTGGCGGGCGTCTTCCACGTCTGTGCGCTGCGCTTCACCCCGGTGCAGGCGGCGCTGCCACCGGCCGACGTGCTGGGCAGCGTGCTGGACCGCGCCCCCGGCCCCGGAAAGCCGGCACCCAGCCTCACGCTGAGCGGGGTGGCGCCGGCGTTCGAGCTGGTGTACACCCACGCCGGCGACGGCGCGCTGCGCCAGGTGCGCGGCGACGTGGAGTACGGCGCCGGGTCCGTCTTCCTCCATCTCGCCTCGCAGTCGCCGAGCATCGTGCAGCAGGAGGCGCTGCTGCCGCCCGCGCACCTGGACCTGGTGTACCACGCCGCGCGGCGGCGGCTGACGGCCGGCGCCGAGGTGAGCGCCTACAGCGTGCGGCGCGCGGACTACACGCGCGCCGCCGGGATCGGCGAGGAGGGGCTGCAGGACCGCATCACCGGCCACCTGACGGCCGAGTTCGCGGAGGGCGGGTGCTGACGCCGGCGGGGCCCCGCGCCGAGGCATGGACGAGCCGGGTCCGGGGTCGCCCCGGGCCCGGTTCCGTCGATGGCCGCGGCGGAGGTATCTTTCCCTTCATGAAACGCCGACTCGCCCCCTGGGCCGCCGCGCTGGCGGCCCTCTTCGCCCTGCCCGCCGCCGCGCAGGAGCCCGCCTGGGACACCCCCCGCGCGCTGGAGCTGGTGGAGCGCGCCCAGGTGCGCCGCACCCAGGCGCTGTCGGACACGGGGATGGTGGACTACCAGGCCGACGCGCGCGGCTTCATCTACTTCTACCTGGACCGGCGCGACATCGAGGAGCGCACCCTGGTGAAGACCGACCAGGTGGCGCTGCAGGTGTTCTGGAAGGCGCCGAACCAGACCAAGCAGGTGATCGTGGGGATGCGCGACCGGAAGAGCCTCCCCACCAACATCCGCTACCACCTGGACCACCTGGCCGTGGTGCAGGACAACTTCGGCGACCTGATCCGCATCGGCGACGGCGACGAGGTGAGCGACGTGCTGCACCCGGCCGCGCCGCGCGGGGCGGGCTTCTACCACTACCGGCTGTCGGATTCGCTCACCATCCGCGTGCCCGGCGCGGGCGAGCCGGTGCGCGTGTACCGGGTGGACGTGCGGCCGCGCGACGAGTCGCAGCGGGCGATGGTGGGCGCCATCTACGTGGACCAGCGGCAGGGCGACATCGTGCGGATGGAGTTCACCTTCACCCGCAGCAGCTACGTGGACCGCCAGCTCGACTACATCAACATCTCGCTGGAGAACGGGCTCTGGAAGGGTCGCTTCTGGCTTCCCAACCGCCAGCAGGTGGAGATCCGCCGTCAGCTTCCCGAGCTGGGCTTTCCCGCGGGCGGGGTGATCCGCGGCACCATGACGGTGAACGGCTACCGCTTCAACCAGGGGCTCCCCGACTGGCGCTTCCAGGGCCCGCGCGTGGTGGCGGTGCCGATGACGCAGGCGCGCCGCTTCGCCTTCGAGCAGGGGATCGACGCCGAGCTGCGCGAGCAGGGGATCGGCCCCGAGCGCGAGCTGGGCGACGTGCGGCGCGAGGCGGCCGAGCTGATCCGCGAGCACGCGCTGAGCGGCCTTCCCACCACCCGGGTGGACGTGCCCGCCGCCTCCACCATCGCGCGCTACAACCGCGCCGAGGGGCTGGCGGTGGGCTTCGGGGTGCGCGCCAGCCCGCGCGAGCAGGTGGCGCTGGGCATCTACGGCGGCTGGGCGTTCGGCCCCATGCACCCGCTGGTGCGCGGCGACGCGGCGCTGACCCGGCCGGGGTCCCGCCTGTCGGCCTCGGGGTACCTGAACCAGCCGCGCGACATCGCCGTGGGGCCGGTGATCTCGGGGGCGATGAACACCTTCTCGTCGGCGCTGGCGGGGCGCGACTACTCGGACCTGTTCTACGCCAGCGGCGGACGGGTGGAGCTGCGGCGGCCGGTGATCGGCGCGTGGACGGGCACCTTCGGCGCGCGGGTGGAGGACCAGCGCAGCGCCTCGCTGCAGACGGAGCAGAGCGCGTTCGGCGACTTCCGCCCGGTACGGCCGATCGACGAGGGGGTGATGATCGGCGGCTCAATCTCCCTCTCGCGCGCCTCCCCGTCCGGGAAGGCGGTCGCGTGGAGCGCGAGCGTGGGCGCGGACGGCGGGCACCTGTACGTGCGCGAGGCGCCGATCGGCAGCGGGGACGCGGACGCGGGGTTCGGCTTCGTGCGGCCGCGGGTGGACCTGGGGCTGTCGCGCCGGTGGCCGGCGGGCGGCACGCGGCTGGAGGCGGCGCTGAGCGCCGGCGCGGCGGCGGGGACGCTGCCGGCGCAGGCGCTGTACCTGGTCGGCGGGCGGGGGACGGTGCCGGGCTACGCCTTTCGCGCGTACGGCGGCGACCGCTTCGCCACGCTGCGCACCACGCTCTCCACCGACGTGCGCTCGCCCTGGCTGCGCGGCCGGCTGATCGGCGCCGCGGGGTGGGCGGACGTGGGCGGTCCGGGACGGGACGCGCTGGCCCGGTGGGGCGCCGTGCCGATGGACGCGCCCAAGTTCAGCGTCGGCGCCGGCGTCGGCATCTTCTACGACATCCTGCGGGTGGACGTGGCGCGCGGCCTCGGCTCCGGCGGGCGCTGGGAGGTGATCGTCGAGGCGAATCCGAGCTTCTGGGATTTCCTGTAGGGGAGCGACGGCTGAATGGGTGCGCCAGTGCGTGAGTGTGCTTTATCATCGGTACGGACGAAGCGAGTCACACGGCGCCGGGGCGGAAGGTTCGCTCCGGCGCCGCCGTGCTTCGGCTTGCGGCGCATGGTAGTTTCCGGGGCACGCGACCCGACGCAACCGCGCGCCGGACTTTCGTACTCGCACTTCGCACCACCGTTCTGATGATCGACGCGTTCCACCTGCCGGCTCTCTCGCACGTCCCGACCACCACGTGGTCCTACGGGAAGGGTGCGGGCGCGTTCGACCTGCGCGTTCCGCGGCTCACCCCGGCGCTGCTGCGCGAGCAGGTGCGAGCGCTGGTGAAGGCACGCGAGGGATCGCTGGCGCATCGGCCGGTGGAGGAGATCGTGACGGTGATCGACCGGGTGGCGGCGCGGCTGCTCGATCCCGCCGACCCGCTTCGGCAGACGGCGGAGCGTGCGCTACCGGCCATCACCCACTATTCGCCGCCGATGGTGGCGCGCGTGCTGGACCGGATGGCCGCGGACTGGCGCGCGGACCGGCTGCGCGAGCTGCTGCGCGCGGAGCTCGGCGACGCGCGGATGCTGGACGGCTTCGCCCCCGCGCCGCACGGCCGCGGGCGGACGATGGCGATCGGGCCGCGGCTGACGGCGCACGTCTTCAGCGGCAACGTCCCCGGCGTGGCCGTCACGTCGCTGGTGCGCGCGCTGCTGGTGAAATCGGCCTCGCTGGGGAAGACGGCGATGGGCGAGCCGCTCCTCCCCGCGCTCTTCGCCCGCGGCGTGGCCGAGGAGGACGCGGAGCTGGGCGCCTGCCTGGCCGTGACCTACTGGGCAGGCGGCGACGGGACGATGGAGCGCGCCGCGCTGGAGCACGCCGACGCGGTGACCGTCTACGGCGGCCGGGGCGCGGTGCAGTCGATCCGCGAGCAGGCGCCGCCGGAAGCGCGGTTCCTGGGCTACGGGCCACGCCTGTCGCTGGGGATCGTCGGCCGCGCCGGGCTCGCGGGGGGGCGGGCGGAGGAGACCGCCAGGGCCGCGGCGCTCGACGCCTCGACCTTCGACCAGCAGGGATGCGTATCGCCGCACGTCTTCTACGTGGAGGGCGGCGGCGACGTCTCCCCGGGCGAGTGGGCGGCGCTGCTGGCGGGCGAGATGGCGACGGTGGAGCGCGAGCTTCCGCGCGGCGCGCTGAGCCCCGGCGAATCATCCGCCATCCGCCAGCTTCGTGGACAGGCGGAGTTCGCCGCGGGCGTCGATCTCCACGCGTCCGACAAGGGGACGGCGTGGACGGTGATCTATGACCCCGAGCCGGCCTTCGAGGCGAGCTGCCTCAACCGCGTCGTCCGTGTGAAGCCGGTCGCCGCGCTGGCCGATGTCCCCACACTGCTGGCGGAGTACGGCGGCGTGCTGCAGACCGTCGGCATCGCGGCGGAGGACGAGGAGACGGCGGAGCTCGCGGCTGCGCTCGGCCGCCTCGGTGCGAGCCGGATCGCGCGGCTGGGCGAGATGGCGTGGCCCCCGCCCTGGTGGCATCACGACGGATCCCCGCCGCTGCGCGCCCTGCTGCGCTGGTGCGACCTGGAGGCTTGAGGCCGCGCACGGTTCTGACGAGATCGCAATCTGCTGAATCTTCTACCGCATTGGAGGAAGAAAGCGGAGCTGGGGCGTTCGAGAATCGAGCCGCGATTCCGTCACGCACCCGTGGAGCCTCGCGCAGTTTGCGAGGCTTTCGTAGTTGTTGCCGCGGCTTCAGCCGCCGGTGCCGTTCCAGCCACGAGCCCTTCATTTCAGACGACGAACCCGCTTCGACCCTCCGAATCGAACCGCCTACGCAAGCGCCATTCTGCCGCTCCCAGTGTATGGTTCCGCCCCGTTGCGGAAACGTTTGGCACGGCTCCGCGACGCGAACGTAAAACTGGCGCCCTCAACAGTTTCCGTGGCACGCGCGTTGCTCCCGTAATGGGGAACTCGGAGTACCAACCTGCCCGCGGCCCCCGCGCCCGAAAGGGCGCGGGGCCCGGGCAAACGCGAACCTCGGCGGCGGCAAATGAGCCTTCATCTGTTCAGCACACCCGTACAGTGCACCCAGTGCGGGACCACCGTGGACGACCCCACCGTGGAGCGCTGCCCCAAGTGCGGCGCCCTGCTCAAGGAGCGCCGCGCGCCCCGGCGGCTGGCCGGCGTGGAACAGCGCTACGGATCGTTCCGCGTGCTGCTGAAGGTGATGCGGTTCCTGGGCGTGATCGTGCTGATGCTGGGCGGGCTGGTCTTCTTCTCGGGGCTGGGCAGCGGCCGCGGCACCACCGGGCAGAACACGGCGCTGTTCGTGGGCGCCATCGTGATCGCGGTGGTGATGTTCGCCTCGGCCGGGCTGTTCGAGCTGCTGATCGACATGGAAGAGAACACCCGCTCCAGCTTCCGCCTGCAGCAGATGATGCTGGAGGAGCTGGTGGAGGCCCGCGGCGGCGAGCACGGGCACCACGAGCACGCGCAGGGGGTTGAGGTCGCCCCCTCGCCCGCCGTGCCGGTCGCGCCGACCGGCGACGCAGAGCCGCAGGTGGTGGTCGCGTGAGCCGCCGCCCCGTCCCGTACTCCCGCAGGAGCGCCCGATGAAGTCCAGCAGCACCGTGATCCTGGTCGGCGGCCTGATGGTGGCCGTCGCGAGCGGCGGCTTCGCCGTCTACGGCACCCGCGCCGAGGCCGTGAGCGACGCGGCCCGCATGCGCGCCGCCGAGGAGGTGGCCGCCGGCGAGCCCGACCGCGCGGTGCGCCACGTCCCCGTGGCCGCGGCCACGGCGGGCGGCCCGCTGCAGGCGCAGGCCGAGGCGATCGTGGGCGGCGCGGCCGGGTGGGGGGTGATGGCCTACTCGGTGGACAGGCAGCAGACGCTGTTCGCCATCAACGCCGACTCGGCGCTCACGCCGGCGTCCAACAACAAGGTGTTCAGCACCATCTGGGCGCTGGAGATGCTGGGCCCCGAGTACCGCTTCCCCACCGACCTGCTGGCCTCGGGGCCGATCGAGGGCGGCGTGCTGCGCGGCGACCTGGTGCTGCGCGGTTCGGGCGACCCGGCGTTCGGCTACCCCTCGTACGACCGCGACCCGCTGAAGACGCTGCGCATCATGGCCGAGGCGCTCAAGCGCAAGGGCGTGACGCAGGTGCAGGGCGGGATCGTGGCCGACGCCACCATCGACGACGGCGCGCACCACGGGCCCAGCTGGCCCAACGACACCGGCAACGGCGCCGCGCAGTACGCGCCCACGGTGAGCGGGCTCCCGTTCAACCGCAACATGCTGTGGGTGGAGTTCGAGAACGGGCAGCTCAAGACCTTCCCGCAGACCATCGAGATCCCCGTGGTGTGGACGCGGCGCAGCGGCCGGGCGATGGCCGCGCGCAAGCCCGACAACGACACCATCATCGTGCGCGGCGCGCCGGGCGGGCGCGGCAGCCGCTACGGCGTGGGCGCCAACGAGCCGGCGCTGCTGGCGCCGGCGGCGCTGCGGCAGGCGCTGCAGGAGGCGGGGATCGCCGTGGGCGGCCCCGTGCGCCTGGGCAAGACACCCGCGGGCGCGAAGCTGATGCACCGCCACTACAGCATCACCCTGGGCGAGATGATCCCCCAGGCCAACCGCCACTCCGACAACTTCTTCGCCGAGCACTTCTGGAAGGCCGCGGCGGCGAAGGCCACCGGCCAGGGGAGCTACCAGAAGGGCGGGCTGGCGTCGGCGCAGTTCTACCTGGAGCAGGCCGGGGTGCCGCGGGGGCAGATCTGGCAGGCCGACGGCTCGGGGCTCTCGGCCGACAACCGGAGCAGCGCGTTCGCCCTGGTGCAGGCGCTGAACTTCGCCCACCAGCAGCCGTGGTCGCACCTGTACCACGAGTCGCTCCCGGTGGCCGGCAAGCCCGGCGGCACGCTGAACCGCATGTTCGTGGGGATGCCGCCCGAGGGAAACCTGCACGCCAAGACCGGCTACATCCGCCAGGTGCGCACGCTCTCGGGCTACGTGAAGACGGCCGACGGCGAGATGGTGGTGTTCTCGTTCCTCTACAACGGCCGCGGCACCTCGGGCGCCCGCGGGGTCCAGCAGAACCTCGGCAACCTGCTGGCGTCGTACAAGCGGTAACCGCCGCGCGACGGAGTCTCCGCCGTCGACGGGGAACGGGCCCGGCTCATCCGAGAGCCGGGCTCGTCGTCGTTTCGCCGGCCGCCGCACGGTGCCGGCGCATGGTCATGAGAGAAACGCCGTGGAAGGGGACATCTGTTCCGGAAATCCCGCGCTGGCCGCGTGGCGACGCAACGATTCTCCGCGCCGCCTCGTGGCTGCTACCGCGTCGGGTGCCGCGTGCGCATGAATCGTTGGATCGGTGTCGACGTTTTCACGGCGCGACTGGATGGAGATACGGAACGGGCAGTGTCATCCGTGTCTTCGGGGGATGAGCGACCCGGGTTCGGGAATGCGCCGTCCGCGTCCTACTTCGTCTTCCCCGGCCGGGTGAGCTGGGCGATGGTGCGGCCGGCGGCGCTGTCGTCGATCAGCGTGGCGATGCGCTTCTCGCGCGTCTCCTCCTTCTTGGCCGAGATCACCCAGTGCGTGGCCGTGCGGCGGTACCACGGGGGCTGCGACTGGAAGAACGCCCACGCGGGCGCGTTCGCCTGGAAGCGCCGCGCGTACGCCTCGGGAAGCTCCGCCGTCTTCCGCTGCTCGTATGCGTAGACGGCGGATTTGTCGTCCTCTCGCCTGGAGAACGCCTCCAGGCCGGCGGGGAGCATGCGCCCTTCCGCCGTCAACTCGCTTACCCGCTTGATGTTGACGGCGCTCCAGATGCTTCCCTTTCGCCGCGGCGTGAAGCGGATCACGTAGCTGTCGTCGTCCAGCCGCTTGCGCACGCCGTCGATCCAGCCGACGCACAGCGCCTCGTCCACCGACTGCGGCCAGGTGATGCTGGGGCGACCCGAGCCCACCTTGTGGAAGCCCACCCACAGCTCGCCCGCCGTCGCATGGTGCGCGTGCATCCACGCGCGGAACTCGTCCGGCGTCTCGAAGAAGTGCGGCGTCATCCCCTCAAATCCCCTGTCGGTGGCCGCGGCATGAAGGTGCCGCGGATGAAGTCGCGCTCCGGCACGCCGCGCACGTCGAACTCCGCCATCAGCCCCGCGGCGTCGTACGGGACGGCTCCGAAGCGCACTTCGCATCCGCCGTCGCCCGCCAGCTCCACGACCGCGTACCGCGCCTCCGCGACCTCCGAGCACCCCACGGACCCCGGGCTCACCAGCCGCGGCGCGCTGCCGACGTCCCACTGACGGTGATCGTGCCCGAAGAACACCAGGTCGAACGCTTGCCTGCCAAAAACGCGCCCACGCGCGTCGGCGTCGTGCAGGTCGACGGGCGCGAAGAACCCGCCGGCGGACGGGTTCAGCGGGTAGTGCAGCAGCTCGATCTCCACGCCGCCGTGCCGCACGGTGTCGGCGTACGGCCACGCGGCGACGACAGGCCGCAACGCTGGATCGAGCTGCGCGTGCACCCATTGATCGTGCGCGTACTCACCTTCCCTCATCCACTCCGGGCGCGGCGTGGGGAGGCCGAACGCGAACCACGCGTCGTGGTTGCCCATCAGCAGCCGCGTGGCGGGGCGATTGATCAAAATCTCCAGGCATTCGGCGGGATACGGGCCGATCCCCAGCAGGTCGCCGGTGTGGTAGAGGACGTCGACCGCCTCGCCATCC
>Ga0190275_10000964_pt1 | contig 22473 bp, 17 predicted proteins | sample Popmic550T_FD_133745 | JGI IMG/M metagenome (GOLD analysis project Ga0190275, IMG submission 133745) | Populus adjacent soil microbial communities from riparian zone of Yellowstone River, Montana, USA - 550 T | ecosystem: Environmental > Terrestrial > Soil > Riparian zone > Trees stand | place...
CCGCCAGGTCGACTGCGTGCGCGGGCTGAAGACGAAGCTGACGGCCATCGGCTCGACCGCGCGCGAGGTGTCCGATGCACTCGACCTGCTGCGCGGCGGCGTCCTCCGCAGCGTCAAGGAGCTGGAGGCGCAGCTCGCCGTCGTGGAGCCAGCCGCCTCCTCCAGCCTGACCGCCTGAGTCAGTTCGAGGCGCGGATCCAGATCCCGCCGGTGCTGGTGGTGGTCTCGCCGGACCCGGGAATGGTGCCTGTGACTGCCAGGACGCCGTCACCGATGGCGAGCCCGCCAAGGAACGCATCCGCGCCGAGGTCGACCGGCGACCACGTCGTCCCGTCGTTCGAGGACCACGTCCCGGGCGTACCGAACTCGGTCACCGTCGCCCCAGGCGAGATGATGAGCTCGTCACCGATCTCCTCGAACAGGCCCGTGCTGGCCAGGCTGCGCTCGCGCCCTTGGAGAGTGCCCGCTTCCGACCACTCGATACCGTCGGCCGACGACCACAGCGTGATCGTGTCGGCGCTATCGCCGAGGGTGGCCAGCCAGTTGCCGCCGTGGCTCGTCACCGCGACGTCCCAGATGAACGCCTGGTCGTCCGGCCCGAACGGTGCGGGGCTCTCGACCCACTCTCGACCATCTGCCGATGCAAAGGCGAAGCGCTCGTAGCTCGAGCTGTCCAGCTCGATCCGGCGACCGATGACGACGTAGCCCTCGGCCCCACCATCGGCGCCATATAGCTGGACGTACTGCTCGTCCTGGCTGAACTCGTGGACCAGCTCCCATGTCAACGCGTCGCTCGACAGCCAGATGGTCGGATTCGTCTGGCGACCCTGACCGCCGACGAGGAGATAGCCTGACGGGCCTTCTTCGATGGAGTCGACGAACATGTCGGACGGCAGGCCCGTCTCGACCGGCTCCCATGTCTCGCCATCGGTCGATCGCAGGCTGACGAGCGCGGTCTCCGTGACGCCGGAGTTGATCTGCAGCGCATGGAGCACGTAGCTCCCGTCCGCGGCACCACTCAGCGCGGCGGGATCATAGGTGCCGCCCCCGTCCGGAGACGGGTACGCGACCTGGGTCCACTCGCGGCCGTCGGCGGACCGCCACATCGCGTATTCGACGATCCGCGGGCCGCCCTCACCGCCCTCGTACCGCCGGGCGGTTGCGACGAAGCCGGCATCGCCCCAGGCGATTTCTCCGGCTACCCAGCGCGTCGATCCGTCGCCGAAGGAGTGAACGAGGGTCCACTCGTCCGGCGCCGCGACGGGCGGGGCCTCGGTTGGCGCCGGCTCCTCGGACGGCGATGGATCCTGGGAAGGCGGGGCGGCCACGCTGGGACCGGGGCTGGCAGTTGGCGACGGGTCACCGACGCCCGTGTCGCTGTCGCGGCTGAGGACGAGCGCGAACAGGAGGCCGGCAGTGACCGCGACGAGGACGACGCTGCCGATCAGCGCAGGCATGCGCCACGCTGGCCGGCTCGGGGTCGTGGAAGGGGCGGACTGGGTCACAGGTCTGATTCCTTCGGTTGAATTGGCGGAGATTTACTGCGTGATGACGCCAGAGGACGGAGGCGCGTTGCGCCTTTTCGCCGATTCAGGTCGCTTGTCGGGGTGGCGCCTCGGCTAAACGACGTAGCGAGCTCGGCGAGCTGCTCGACACCATGGCCCGCCGAGGTGACCGTCGGAGTCTGCGGCTGCGCATCGGCGACCCGGTCATCGGTCAGAAGGTGGAGGTCGTCCTGCGCGTGCGCTTCCCGGACATGCCGGTCGGCGCGCACACGACCGCGTTCTTCACCATCGGCGACCGCGACGGGGTGCTCAAGGCCGATGGCTGCACCCTCGCGTGGGAGCACGCCGCCCATGCCGCCAACGACAACCAGCCGCGCGACCGTGATGTGGACCGTATCGTCGCGCGTATCCATGCTGCGCGGGCTCGCACCGAAGCGGTGCGCCTGAATCGCCTCGGCGAGTTCCGCCGTGCCCGTCATGCTCTCCGGGGGGTGGCACGACGGATCGAGGACTACACCGGCTCCGACACCGAGCTGCGCGAGCTCGCCGGCCAGCTCGTCGCCGAGGAGACCGCCGTCTCAGCGCCGATGCCCGAGCTCGACCGCAAGCGCGCCCATTTCAGCTCGGCCAACCTCCAGCGCTCGCGCGACCCCGACGGCCAGGCGCGGCGTTAGCGAGACGCCGGCAGGAAATCGAGCGAGTCGGATGACCTGCAACTCGGCCCAAACGCAGGTCTCGCACGATTCGAGCTAGGGCCGAACGCGCTTCCCGTCGGCAGCGTTTGTGAAGACGTCGTACCGCCCTCGAGCTCCGCATGCCCCACAGACGAAGTACCGACCCCCCTGGGTCAGATCGACATGTTTGGCGGAGCATCGCGGACAGGACCCGTAGGGATACATGCGCGCGTTGCGCTGTCTGATCTCCTGATCCTCGAGAGTTGATTCAGCCGTGCCGCTTCTCTTTGGATCTCTTCGAGCTCCAGCAGGAGCTTTCGCCGTGTTGAAGAGAGATACCCACCCGTGGGATTCAGCCGACGCTCCTCGGCGATTCGACGCATCGACTCGAGCGCCTTTTGCCCTGGCGCCTCGGTGTCGGGCGCCTTCCGCGCAGCATCAACTGCCTTCTCCTCGTCGTTCTTCCTCTTGAATAGACGGCGCATCATTCGCACCTCCGGAGGTGTACCGGTCGGAATCCGCTACGCCGCGTTTCAGCTGGGCTGGTATCTGAGATGCGAACTGTTCTCGTTCCGCGGACGAACAACTGTGCGTTCGACATCCGCAAGCTCAGAGAGCGGCGATTCGCGATCGCATCACGTTGGCAAACTGAGTCATTGTCTCAGCCGCCCACCTGATCACGTCCGGGTCTGTGTCGAATGAGTCGGCAGCGGTATCGCGGTAGATGGCGAGTCGAGCAGCCTTCTTGTCGTCAAGCCGTTCCCAGCTGACCGCGCTACCCACTTCCTTTTCGATCTCTGCCGCGTCCGCGTGCAACCGATCGAACAGCGTCTTATTCATGTCCCTGTCCCCGACGTCGATGTACAACTCGACGCGCATTCGACTACCACCAGAAATCGACCAGACGAAAGAGAACCCTGCCCTGCCGGCACCAAACGGCAGCCAGTTTCGTGGACCCACCGTCGGTGGGACTGAGATGCCCGGATCTCCGGCCATGAATCTGTCGAGCACAGTCGTGAAGAATCGCTGATACCGGAGAGCGAGGTCACCGACAAGTTCAGCCGGTGCCTCGACGACTGGCTGCGCTTCGTTGGGGAGTACAGCAGATACCCGCAACTGATCGGCGATTTCCTCCATCAGACTGAGGAACGCCGTCCGGCGGCCGTCGTCATACAGGAGACTTGCTGGGAAGTTCGGCCAGCCCTTCAGGCCGCGCATTGAGGCACCTACAGCCTCGTTCACGCGGCTCAGGAAACGTTTTCGCTCCTCGACGTCCCGGAAGTAAGGGAGTCGGTCCCACGCTTCGACGGATAGGAAGACCCGGTTCTCTTTGGTGAGCGCGAACAGGGTGAGGGGCTCCCCGTGAACCGTCACGGCCGGCTTCAGCTCCGGGAGACGCTGCGCCTTCACAAACGACATGTCTCGGAATCCTTCGACCCAGTCCATGACGGATCTACCGACATCTCCAAGGGCTTGATCGACCTCGTCCAAGGCCGTTAGGGACTCGAACTCATCCCACAGGCGCTTGCGACGGCCTGTGCTAGTCACGAACATCCGAGCTTCGCCACGCTCAGTCAACGCGGGCACGCCGGGCTCGGGAACCAAAAGGGGCGACGCGCCGAATGCATCCGCCGCCGGCCAGATCTTCAAAGCAAGCGCCGCAAGCTCCTCTCCGCGTTGCTGGATCTGATCCTCGTCCCAGTGGGCGAGCTCCACGAGGGGCTTGTTAAGCATGTATACGTTGTGCTGGCGCAAACCTTCTCGCTTCTGGGGAACGCCGTCGTCCGCGACCCAAGGGCCGTTGGATAAGCCCGAGTTCAGTGCCTGCGCAACCAGCGTCAGATTCCCAAGCCGATGTTTCGCTGCGTCTCGGTCAAGCCGAGCTTCCAGCTCTGGCCGGTCGTGAAGTAGCGGCCAGTTGTGCGACCACTCCTGCGGCAACACATGCTCAATCGTCAGCTTGTTCCAATCGGCGAATGGGAGGTTCATCCGCCCCCGCAATTTGGCCTCGATGGCTTCCAGAACCATCCGCAAGCGGGCACGGGTGATGGCCGTGTAGTACGGCTGCGTCCGTAGGTTGGACAGAACCATCGCGTCGTCGGGCCAGACTTGGCTCTCGCCTTTGAGGGTGCCGAGGAACTCGGCGACGTCTGAGCTTGCGAAAGGACCGCCGGAGACTCGATCCAACAGCGATCGGACGACTCGGTTGTAGTTCTTGGTGGTCAAGCGGCACAGCATCCGCCGCACCAGCCAGCTCTCTATCGCGAGGAGTGCGCGCAGACGGTCATCGGGATCCTCGATTCCGCCTTCACCAAAAATGCGAATTGCCAATGGCTTGAGCGTGTTTGCCTCGAGGATGTCCAACCGATACATGAACAGCCCTTCGGGCGACCCCAGCGGGAACCGATCCAGCAGGTCGAATACGGACGCGACTTTGCGCAGGTCGGCGAGCAGATCCTCCGGCGATGCGTCCGTTGTGGATCGGTACTTCTTGAAGTCCAGGAAAAGCTCCTGCCAGTGCAGGTCCTCCTCACCGCGAAGGATCAACCAATTGCCGACCAGTTGATCGATCCGTGGACGTTTGACGCGCCCGGCGCCGACCTCGCGGCGCCAGGTTTGAGTGTCGAAGTCCGACCAGTATTTCGAATACAAGAACTCGGCTCGAGACTCGCTGGTTCCCTGGAAGAGGTAGTTCTTTACGAGATCGCCAGCGAGGAGCGGGGTTCCGCGGGCATTCATCGTCTCGAAGATGGCTTGGGCGTTCTCTTCTCGGCCAATATCGATGACGACCACCCGAAGATTCTGTCGAAGAGCGGTCACAAGGGCGCGGAGTTTCTCCCCACGCGACGCATCATCAACCTCGGTCAGCCACTCTTCGATCGAGACACGAAAGAAGTCGTATGCCTCCATCGTTCGGCCGCTGTCGCCCGGCGGTACCCGTTGAAGGTCGGTGACTCCGTATCGGGTGGCCAAGCGGAACGCAACGCGGTCGCCGTTCGTCGGCACCATCTTGAACTGGTCGTCCGGATTCTCGACAAGCCAGTCCTCGAAAAACAGAAGTGCGTCAAGCCGCTTCGCGAGATTGTCCTCCCCAGCCTCGAGAGCCGCGACCCGAGCGGCGGCTATGAGCAACTGGAGTGATGTGATGCGCTGTTGCCCATCGATGATGCTCTTAGTCGTGAGCTCTCGCGCTTCGCGCAGCTCAAGGACGATGGCGCCCAAGAAATGAGGCTCCTCGTCGTTCGTCGACGACTCGTCCGTCAGCCGATCAGCGACAGTCCGGATGTCCTGCCAGAGGGGCTCCCACTGCTTATCCCGTGTCCACACGTAGGGCCGCTGGAACAAGGGCGCGTGGTATTGGGTCGTAGGCTCGAAGAGCTTCGTAAGGTCGATCGGGCGCGCGTCCATCCCTGTGTTCCCCTCCGGGTAGATCTGAGTCAACGGGCGGTCATCGGACTTGCTCACAGATGTTACCCAGCAATGGCCATATAGCGGCGCCGTTGTGGCTGAGGGGTAATCGGTGGCCCTTTCGCATCCGCACTTGCGTCGTCGAGTGGCACACGCAGAGCGGGCGTTTTTGGGCCAGCACGCGTAGCCATCACTAGTTCGACACTAGGAAAGCAGGCTCGTACCCACCAGTGATCAGATCCTCATAGGTCTGTGTCGGTGGCATTCGATCCCAAAAGTGGCCGAGAAGCAGCGCCAAGCCAGCAGGCATCAGGAGAAACACGTGCAGCTTCTGCACACTTCGCTCGCGGACGAGTCGCCGTACCTCGTCTCGAAGCGCGACCGCGGCAGCTGCCGCTTCTGCACTCGATGCGATCGCCTGCCGGTTTGGGCCTGGCGAGAGCGCCATGGTGAGGTGCGTGCCCACTCCGTCGCTGCCGCGCAGGAATGATTTGACGTCGGCAGCGGCGTCTGCCGAAATGGCGAAAGTTATGGCCAGGTCGGCACCTGCCCCGACCGTCTCCTCGTCCATGACGATCACGTCCGGCAGCGGCGCGGCCTTCGCGTCTGTCGCTGACCAGATTTCGCCACCCTGGGAAGCAGACGGCATGGCGCCGGAAACCTCGGTGAGGTGAGCGCCAACGGTGAACCAGGTCGGAAGCCGCATGGCGCCCTGAACCAATACCCGGCGGTTCTGATGACGCGCGCGTCGCGCAGCCTCCACGAGCTCCGGCTGCAAGATGGAGTTCCACTCTTCAGGACGCTGCAGGCCGCGTCGGGTGCGCGGGCTATCTCCGCAGAACCGGTCCACCCAATCGAGGGCCTCCGCCGAGGCAGGCACGTCGGAGCGGCCGAGCGCCTGAACCACGAGAACGCTATAGGGATCCTCGCGTCGGAGACTGAGGCGAGCGATTGCGTTGCGCACATCAGACGGCGTGCGCGGCCGTCTTGAGTCCTTGATCCACTCGCGAACCTGACCGATCCCGGCTAGCAATGCGGCCTCGTCGGTACGCAAACCCAAACCCTGCGATACGTCGACCACTCTCTGGCGCCAGCTGCTCTCGCTCGCGTCCGTGTCGAAGTGGAGCACATCGAGCATCTCGCACAGCTGTTCGTCGGACACGCCGAGGTGCTGTGCCCAGCGGGTCCGCCCCTTGGCGGATGGACCAGTCTTCGCTCTTCGAAGGCCGTTGGCCAGCAGGTTGTTGCGATCGCGGACGCGCATGACTGGGTCGCTATGGTCCACAGATCGGTTCGTTACCAGGCGCAGTTGGACGGTGCCGCGAGCTTGGATAAGCTGCCAGGACTTCCAGAAGCGCTGGAGAACGCTTGGTCCGTCGTTCCGGCCGGGCTCCAGTAGCCAGTCGCTCCCAACCGGAGTCCCAGCGCTAACGACCGCCTTAATCTGCATGTATTCGGAGCCCGCGGTGGCGTACAGCAGAACAACGTCGTCGAGGTTGCCGCTGCCGAGGCTCTCAAAGGCGACCGACTGAATCTCATTTTCGGGCCGGAGCATACGCAGGGCGTGATACCAGCCGATCAGGTGCTGCAGGTCGTCGCCGGTGAGTCGGGCACCACTCGCGCTAGCTGGCGGAGTCGCGCCGGCGACCGAATGGTCCGTCATGACTCGGGCGAGAACGGCGCGGTCGGCGCGTGCTTCTTGATCTGCTCTTCGATGATCTCAAATGTCAGCGGACGGTCGGGGTACGCAGCAACGACCGCCGCGGGGATCACGCGGTCGACCAAGTCGCTGTAGGTGTAGCCGTATGTCAGGTCGCCGTGGCCGGTCATCTCTGCCAGCTGTTTGACCTGCTCCTCGTCGATATCGGTGCCGTCGAGGCCGGAACGGAAGACTTCTGCTCGTTGCTCTGGGGTTGGGCGTTCGAAACGAAATTCGGCGGCCGCCCGCCGTCGAACCGCTGGGTCGAGGGCTTCTATGCGGTTGGTGCACATCACGATCAGGATGCGCCGATCGTCTTCCGTCACTTGGTCAATGCCGCGGATAATCGCGTTCACGCCAGCTCGGTCCTCGTGATGCATCTGGCCGAGCGCGCGAGATTGCGCCAGTGCATCTGCTTCGTCGATCACCAACACGTGACCTACGGACTTCGCCTTGGCGGCAGCTTGGCCTATCTCGTCGAAAGCACTGGCGATCAGCCCGGTCATCTCGCCAACTGCGCCCGAGCCGCGAGAGCGCAAGCTGAGGCGGTAGACGCGGACATCCATGCCAAGCGTTCGAGCCACCTCGTCGCCGAACGTCTCGGCGAGAGTCGTCTTACCCGTACCGACGTCTCCCGCGAAAATCAGCAACGGTGGTCGGCGCTTGAAGCGCTCGGCAGCTGCGACAACGTGGCCGTGGTGCTTCATGCTCCATTCGTCGAGGCGCTCGGGGCGAAGGAGCATCTCAGCCTCCTTCTCCACGCGCTCTTTCACTTCGTCGAGGCCCACTAAACTGCCATAGCGGCGTTCGGCCTTACCATCAGGCAGGTCGAGAACCTCCTCAAACAGCTCGCTCATGAGCCGCTAGCGCCGAAGGGTTGAGCGACGAACACCGCCGCCATTCGCGGAGTAGGAATGGTCATGCTCCCAGTAGCCGCCAGCGACGCCGGGCTCGGCGGCGCCCACCCGTTGGAAGGGCAGTTTCTGTTCGATCGCCGCCCGCTGGGCAGGCGTGAGGTTGAACCACGCCTGTGTGTAGTCGAGGTAGCTCGTCGCCGTGAGTCCGCTGACATTCGCGTCATAGGGAAGCCGACCCGCGCGATCATCGGCTGTGAGGTTGCCGGCGAAGTCGGCGACGTATTTAACGGCCGCGATCCAGTTGCCATTGCGCTTGAACCCGTACGTCACGCTCTTGACGTATCGACCCGCCAAGAGCTCTACGAGCTCATCGAGGTACTTCTGGATCCATTCGGGGCTGGGACTTCCATACAGCGCTTTCATGTAGCGGAGATCGGCCGCCACCTTTGAGGCCACGTGTTGCGCGCTCGTTCGGGTGAAGCTTTCCGAATGAGTGTGGCTGTATGTCATCTCGCGCTACCCATGAAAGCTCGGCCCGAGGACGATCTGCCAGCATTCAACGGCACGACCCTTGGTCGTCGCGTACCTTGCTTCCGCAATCGCGCCAAGCGCATCCTGGGCCGCGTTGACGATGCGCTCGCGATCGGACTCGGTGTAGCGGTAGGCGACGTTGTTGCTGGCGTTCACCGGATCGAACACTTCGATGACCCCTTCGGTGGTCGACGGGAGCTCCGAGGGCTTGTAGTAATCGCTGAACGAGATTCGCTCGCGTAATCCGGACTTGAAGATGTAACCGAAGACTTGCTCGAGCGCGTCCAGATACGATGTCATCGGTGTGCCCGATTCGACCAAGTGGGTAACGATTAGCTCCGCCATAAACGACTTGAAGCGGAAGTCGGCATCGAGCTGGCGTTGCTGACGGATCCACCACTTCACAAGGCGGATGAGCTGCGCGTAGTGCCTCGGGTATGCCACCTTTCGCCCGCGGACAAATTCAAGATGGAGACGGACACTGGTGAGAAGTCGATCTCCTGTGTCCTTGGCGATCAGGAAGCCGAAGTCGTCGTCGTCACCTTCGTAGAGAATCGGAACTATGTCGACGTTCCGGATAGCCCCTGACTTGAAGGTGACTGTCGCGCAATGTGTGCCGGCCTGGATCTGGTCGGAATCGAGAAAGCCCTGATACACCTCCCGGAGTCGGTCTCTCAGCCAGTTCACGAGCTGCGAGTCATCAGGCGCCGCGGCATCGCGAACGTACACCGCCAGATCCATGTCGTTGGCCGTTCGCAAGGCAGTGCCCTTAGCGACGCTGCCAGCATGGAGCATCTTGACCAGGTCAAAGTCGGGGTTAGTGGCGATGTGCTGGGTCAGTCGATCGCGGAGAGTCTTCACGCGCACTCGGCCGGCCTCCGCATCGTCCGACGGAAGGTTCACCTTGCTTTCGGCGAAGGCGGCGAGGTCTGACTGTGTTACGAAGTCGTCCAATGCTTAACTCCAATTGACACCACTCGTGGCGTCGAGAGCGCCCTAGTAGGGGCGCTGTTCAGCGTGCAACGATGGCGACCCATGGCCTAGGCCGGTAGCGGGGATCGCCGACGTTTTGGCGCGTGTCGCTGCACCTGTCCACATCACTGTTGTTAAGGAGCCTTGTGGTCGCTGGTGTAAAGCGGTCAACACGTTAGTAGTACGTGCGGACGTAGCCGTACGCGCGCTCGAACAGCTCCGGGTCCTGGTGCAACTTGTACTTGAACAGCGCCTTCCGCAGCGCCTTCTTCACCTCACGCTCTCCGGCAAAGGTGTGCTGCCAGCCGTCGAAACGAACCACGCGGACTATCTCGTCGACATCGTTGACCACGCGCTCAACGATGATGGGCGTCTGGTCGTTCCGGACTTCCTCGAACAACTCGGTGAGAGCCGCCTTGCCGCGATCCTGCACCTCTTCGGGCGGTGAGGCGTTCTCCGCCTCGACGACGTCGCGGGCAAGCGTGAGCAGCTCCTTCAAGAACTGAACGCTCACCAGAAGTCCGCGCTCGTGCCGCTCGCGGAGCGCTTCAAGGCGCTCGCTCAGCTCGCGGAAGCGAGGGTCACCAGCATGGCCCCGAAGACGCCGAGCGATCTTGATCTCGATCTCGCGCGCCTTCTTCCCTGGTTCCGGCGTACCAAGCACCGCCGCGAGCAGGTCGGCATCGAGAACGAGAGTATCGAGGTCATCCCTCACTGCGTCCACGTGGACGTGCTCATGAATGAGTTCCAGTGTCTTCGGGCCCAAGACATGCCATACCAACTTTCCGTGGCCGGTAGATGGCTTCAGCGACTCGTAGACCTGTGCCAGCCAGCGGTAGTCATCCTGCAATTCACGGAGCACAGGATCAGGTGAGATTGCTTCCCACAGTCGCGACAAATAGCTGAAGTCGACGGCAAACGCGTCGCGCTTAGCGTTGTCCGGGAGGCAGTCCTGCGCGGCGGCCAGCCCTTCATAGCCCTCAAGCGTACGGTCGCAGGACTCAAAGAACCCCAGGCACTTCGCCATCGCGGGCGCGAGCTCCGACACGAGTTCGGCGATGTTCGTGACGACGCGCGTGATGCCCTCTTCATCAAACTGGATCGCCTGAGCTACATCGTCGAAAACACCGAGGTAGTCGACGATCAACCCATGCGTCTTCTTCTCCCCGTAGGGCCTGTTCGTCCGGCAGATGGCCTGGAGCAGCGTGTGATCCCGCATCGGCTTATCCAGATACATCGTCTGCAGAATCGGCGCGTCGAAACCCGTGAGCAGCTTTGAGGTCACGATCAGTATCTTGAGGGGGTCTGCCGGATCCCTAAAACGATCCAGAAGCTTCTCCTCGGCGTCGCGTTCCCGCCGCCAGGCGGCGTACTCATCCTCGCCGCTACGGACGGTCATCACGATGTCGGACGTTTCTGCCAGTAAGTGCTCGTCGAGAGCCGCCTTATACAGGACGCACGCCTCTCGGTCGAGGGTCACCACTTGTGCGCCGAACCCGTTCGGCTCGACCTTCTCGGTGAAGTGTCTGGCAATGTCCTCGCAGATCTTCCGCACGCGCTCCGGGGCCTTGACCAGCACACTCATCTTCGCCGCCGTCTTCGCCAGCTGATCACGATCGAGATCACTCAGCCCGCCGGTCAGGTCGCGGAAGGCCTCGTCGATCGCCTCCTCGTCGATGTGCATCTCTACCAGCCGGGGCTCGAAGTGGAGCTCCTTCGTCGCCCCATCGCGGATGGACTCCTCGAACCCGTACCGGCTCAGGTAGCCGTGCTCGTCCTCATCGGCGCCGAAAGCGTAGAAGGTGTTGCGGTCGGTGCGGTTGATCGGGGTGCCGGTCAGCCCGAACAGGAACGCGTTAGGGAGGGCCTCACGCATCTTCCGGCCGAGATCGCCCTCCTGCGTGCGGTGCGCCTCGTCGACGAGCACGACGATGTTGTCGCGGTCGTTTAGGACCCCCGAGGCCTCGCCGAACTTGAAGATCGTGGTGATCACGATCTTGCGGATGTCCTGACCGAGCAAGCGACCGAGCTCCTCGCGGCTGTCCGCCTTGACGAGGTTCGGCGTGTCCGTGGCGTAGAAGGTGCTCGAGATCTGCGCGTCGAGGTCGATCCGATCGACGACGATCAGGACGGTCGGGTTCTTGAGCTCTGGCTCGAGGCGCAGCTTGCGGGCCGCAAAGAGCATCAAGAGCGACTTGCCGGAGCCCTGGAAGTGCCAGATGAGGCCCTTGCGAGGCCGGCCGGCGAGCACACGGTCGACGATCTTGTTCACGCCGTCGAACTGCTGATAGCGAGCGATGATCTTAATGCGCCGCTTGCGCTTGTCCGTCGCAAAGGCGGTGAAGTTGGCCAAGAGGTCGAGCACGACCTCGGGGCGCAGCATCGACTCGACCGCTTCGCGGACCTGCTGCAGCGAAGGCAGGTCCGTGTCAGCTTCGATGCGCCACGGCCCCCAGAACTCGACGGGGAGCCCGATCGACCCGTAACGAAACTCCTTGCCCTCCGTCCCCACCGAGAAGACGTGGGGGACGAACAGCTCAGGCACGTTGCGCTCGTAGTCGTCGTGGATCTGTAGCGCGGCATCGAGCCAGCTTTCGCTCGAGCGCACCGGTGTCTTGGCCTCGATCACGACGAGCGGGATGCCGTTGACGAGCAGCACGAGATCTGCTCGCTTCTCCGCCTGTCCCAGGCGAATGATGAACTGCGTCGTGACTACGTAGGTGTTTTCGTCGACCCCACCGATCAGCCGGACGGTGACGTGCTCCGCGTGTTCGCCAAACGGCATCGAACGCTCGCCGTTGAGCCATGCGGCGAACTCCTCATTCGCCTTCACGAGCCCCTCAGTACGAACGCTCAAGATGATGGCACGCAGGCGATACAGGACATCCTCGGCCCGGTCGGGTTCCGCGGCGATCTCCGGGTTGAGACGGATCAGCGCCTCACGCACTTGGTCCTCAACAAGGACCTCATGCGGTTGCCGCGGCAGGTCCTTGCCAGTCAGGAAGTGCCAACCGAGACCAGACACCGATCCCGATCGGCGTGCGATGCCAGAACCCACTGCGGTGTAGTGCGTGATGCCGCCGCACAGGACGTCGCGAACGAACGCCTCTACGGTGTTGCCCTCGTTGAAGCTCATCCCAACACGCCGTTCACCAACGACATATGCAACTGCCGTGCTTGCTCCAGCCGCGCCTTGCAAACATCTTCGGCCCTATCGAATGCGGCGACTGCTACTTCCAAGGCCTCCTGCTCCTCGATCTCCGGGAGCGGGATGCGGACCTGCGTAAGACTTCCGACGTTGAAGTGCTTCTGAGCCGTGCCTGCGGTACCCGCTGTGAACTGCCGCCGCCCGAAGTTCGAATTGAGAACCGCCGCCAGGAATGCGGGTCGCAGAGTGGCGCTTGGCGTTGCAACGATCAGATCGATGCAATTGAGCTCACCTACATCCTCCGGGATGGCAGCTGCGTCGCCAGGGCGGCCGGTCCTGACGATGACAACGTCGCCAGGCAAGAGACTTGACTTCCGATGGGCGGCATGTCCGTCAGTCGAAATGCGCACCATGTCATCCCAGATGATGCGACCCGGCCGAACATTGAGGGACCGCAGCGCCGGAACGCCGCCGGTCTCGGTATAGAGCGCCGCAGGCTTGACGACGATGCCGACGGTCGCGCGATCGAGGCAGTCCGTCAGGGTGAACTCGGGGGCACTTGCAGCTAGTGACTGAAGCGTGTGGTCGATGAAGGCCGCTCGGCACGAGCCGGCAGCGGTACACGCTTCGCCAAGGCTCTCGGCACTTCGCCGGCTCGCTTCGAGAGCGTCGGCCATGCGGCGCTGCTCATCGAGAGCTGGGAGTGCCATCGACAATGTCGAGATGCGTTGCCAGCTCGTGCGCGGCGACAGCGACCCTGCTGACGTCTCAACCGCATGATCGAAGAAGTGGTCTGACTGACAGATGAAGGGCAGCAGCTCCGGCAACAACACGGACGAGTCTTTCGACTCGAGGACGTAGATGTCTCCGGAGCAGACGCCATCGAAGTCGGCGACGGCAACCTTGCGCTGATAGGCACGCCGCTTCCCGAAGAGCACCTGCCCAGGCCGGAACACGTTAGTGAACGTCGTGCCGTCTGCCACGTCACCCCACCGGCGGATACGGAAGTCGCCGGGATCGATGTGCTCTAGCCCTACGTACCGGTCGAATCCGTCGGCATCAGGGTCGCTGGTGCGCTCCTTGTTGAGACGCACGACGTCGCCGAAGGCGACTTGGGTCGCCCTGCCCTCAGCCACGATCCGACTCCGTGCTGACGTCGCGCAGAAGGTCGGTCAGGTCGCTCATCTGCTTCCAGAACGCGGGCCTGTCCTGCTCGAAGGCGTCCCAGGCGTCCGCGAGCGTCGACTCTGCGCCATTGCTCCGAGAGCTGACCTTGCGCACGTAGAGCGGGATGGATAGGTTCCCGTCCCGCTCGAGGATCTGGTTGGCGTCCGAGACGGCCGCGAAGCCGGTCTCGCTGCGGAACGCGCGGTATGCGGCAGCAATCCGCTCCTGTTGAGCAGGCCGCAGGAAGCTCTGCGCATTCTCGCGGGTCACCTCATTGAGCGCGTTGATGAACAGCACTTTGCCTCGACGATCCGCCGGCTTGGCGGTGCGGCAGATGACGATGCATGCCTCCATCGGTGAGTTGTAGAAGAGGTTCGGGCCGAGGCCCAGCACGCACTCGAGCAAGTCGAGCTCGATCAGCTGCCGCCTCATCGCGGCCTCCTCTTGGCGAAAGAGGACGCCATGAGGAAACAGAACGGCGCAGCGGCCGGTGCGCGGATCGAGGCTATTGAGGATGTGCTGCAGGAAGGCGTAGTCGGCGCGTCCCTGCGGCGGTGTGCCGAGGAAGTTTCGTCCCCATGGATCCTGCAGCCAGCTCTCGCGGTTCCACTTCTTGATGGAGTACGGCGGGTTGGCGAGCACGACGTCGAAGGTCTTGAGACGGTCGCCCTCGAGGAACGCCGGGCTGGCGAGTGTGTTTCCGGTGGCAATGTGGAAGTCCTCGACACCATGGAGTACGAGGTTCATGCGCGCGATCGCGGCCGTGATGCCGATCAGCTCCTGGCCGTAGAGGCCGATCGTCCGGTGGTCCCCTCCGCGGCTCTTCACGTCGGCGAGAGCCGAGATCAGCATGCCGCCAGTTCCGCAGGTTGGGTCGTAGATAAGTTCCCCCGGTACCGGCTGGAGCATCTGGGTCATCAAGTGCACGACGGTGCGGTTCGTGTAGAACTCCTGCGCCGTGTGCCCGCTGTCGTCAGCGAACTGCTTGATGAGGTACTCGTAGCCATTCCCGAGTTCATCCTCCGGGACGAGCGCGAGCGACAACGTCCGCTTCGAGAAGTGCTCGATCAGGTTCTTGAGTGTCTCGTCGGGCAGCTGAGCTTTGTCGGTCCATGGCGCGTTGCCGAACACGCCCGAGAGACGTTCCGGGTTTTTCTGCTCGATCGACCGGAAGGTCGTGAGAAGAGCGCGGCCCACGTCCCTCGAGACTTCGCGCACATCAGACCAGTGCGCGCCGGACGGGATCTGGAAGCGATCATTGGCGACGGCGGTGGCGTACCCGTCGTCTCCCGTGTCCTGGAGCGCCTGCGCATGCTCCTCGTCCCAGACATCGGATAGGCGCTTGAAGAAGAGCAGCGGGAAGACGTACTGCTTGTAGTCGCTCGCATCGACGAGACCTCGTAACAGCGTCGCCGCGCCCCAAAGGTAGCTCTCCAACTCTTGCTGGGTGAGCCTGCGTTCGACCGTGGTCATCGGAGCCACCCTGCGCTCGCAAGAACCGAGCGTAGGTGATCCTCCGCTACGCGACAGGCAGCGAGCGAATCTTCGAACGCTGCGATGGCCGACGGCAGCGATGGAACGTCCTCACCGAGAGATGGGAGGACGTACCGCGAGATGCTGAGGCTCCAAGCCTCGGACTTGATCTCGTCGAGTGACACGACTCTCGCTCGGTCGGGGACGTCTTCAAACGCGTTGAACCAAGAGACAATCTGGCTCGCGTGCTCGGGGTCGAGGAAGTTCTGGGCTCTGCCCTTGCGAAACGATGCTGAGGCGTCGACTACGAGCACCTTGTGCTGGCGTTCGACGTGCTTCGACCTTCGGAGCACCATGATGGAGCCAGCGAGCCCCGTCCCGTAGAAGAGGTTCGGTGCGAGTCCGATGACAGCTTCGACGAGGTCGGCCTCGAGGAGCTTCTGCCGAATCCGACTCTCGGCGTTCTTGCGGAACAGCGCGCCTTGGGGTAGCACGACAGCCATCCGCCCCGTACCTGGTGCCATCGAGGCCACCATGTGCTGGACCCAGGCGTAGTCGCCATATTCGTTCGGCGGCAAACCATAAGAAGCGCGTCCCCAGGGATCGGCCGCCCAGACTTCACGTCCCCAGTTCTTCAAGGAGAAGGGCGGATTCGCGATGACGCAGTCGAACGTCGCCAGCCTGCCGGTTGAGCTGTCAGTGAACGCTGGGGCCCGGAGGGTGTCTTGCCGAGCGACGACGAAATCCTCGATGCCGTGGAGGACGAGATTCATGCGTGCGATGGATGCCGTAGCGAGGTTCTTCTCCTGTCCGTAGATCCTTCCGAAGAAGGTCCGAGGGTCGCCTCCCGCATCGGTGACATGCTGGACTGCGCCCAGGAGCATTCCTCCGGTTCCGCACGCCGGGTCGTAAATACTCTCGCCCTCTGACGGATCCAGCAGGTCGACCATCATCCGGACGATGCTCCGGGGTGTGTAAAACTCCCCGGCCTTCTTTCGTTTGGTGACATCAGCGAAGCGACCGACGAGGTACTCGTAACTGTCGCCAAGAATGTCTGTCGTGACAGCGCGATTGCCGAGCGAGACCTTTGAAAGCTCCTCGATCAAGTCCTTGAGCGTCTCATCGCTCAGAATCTCGCGATTTGCCCAATCCGCAGCACCAAAAACTCGGTAGAGGGTGTCGGGGTTAGCCAGCTCGATCTCCCGCATCGCCCGACCGATCGCTGTGCCGACACTTGATGGAGCCTCGCGGACGTCCTGCCAACGGCACCCGTCCGGAATGACGAAACGATGGATCTCCGGGAAGTCAACCGGCTCTACTTCTCCATAGAGTTGGACGGCCTCTGCCCGCTCTTCCTCCCACACGTCCGACAAGCGCTTGAAGAAGAGGAGCGGAAGAATGTACGCCTTCCAGTCGGTCCTATCGACCGCGCTCCCGCGCAGTACCTCCGCGCACTGCCAGAGGCGGGCGCGCAGCGCGGCGGCGTTGGTCACTCAGTGTTGCCCTCTAGCCCAGTCCGCGATTTGACGGGACCTGACCATGCTAAGGCGGCCTCCCGGGCCACGTGTAAAGGCGCCTGCTGGCAGACCATGCCGCTTGGCGAACTCCGTCTCTCGTATGCTCGCTATTGTGGGGGCCACCTCTTCAGGCTCAATTCCTCGCCGGCCGGTCCTTCCGATTGAAGCCGGTACGTGGTGGTGGCTGTTCGACGGCTATATGCGGATCCCGGGCGACAAGACGCACCCCTGGATCTTCATCGTCGATTACGAGCCCCGGCGCGCGTTAGCACACGCTTGTCTCCGGACTTCCACTCACCCAGCCGCTTCCGAACTGCGGATAGAACACGCCCCGCATGCCGAGGGCCACGAGGCCACCTGTCGACTGAACAGGACGGGGTGGATCCTGCCTCGCCTGGTTCGTCCGATTTCATTGGGCAACATACATGTTCGCGAGCGCAACTGTCTCGAGCCAGACTCGGGGCTAGTGTCGCGGATCCGGGGGATGCGATGAGGCCCCGCACATGACGTTCGATGCGCTCCGAGAGGAGTACCTGTCCGAGATTGTCGGAGAACGGATCTACGCGCGTGTGCGCGATCTCATTGCCCGAGCGATGCGTCGCCGCGACCTCACAATCTACGGACACGGCTCCCTTAACTGGTCCGACGCCGTAAGCGAGGTGCTTCACGACTTTGTTCTTGACGTCCTAATTGGCGAGCGCCAGATCGACTACATCATGGCCGTCTCTGCAGGCCAAGATGACTTCGATCGGTTGGTCCATCGGCATCTCCGCCGCTACATGGCGAGAACGCGTCAACGTACGGTAATTGACAACCTCATCGACCGAGCAATCGAACGCTTGAGGCAACCGCCGTTTCGCGCAGACGGGGTGGGCGCCGAGGAGCGCTTCGCTCTCTCGGACGCCACGTGGGACGACCTGGCCTCTAATGACGATGTCCGTCGTGCTAGTGCTCTGGCGCAGGCAGTACCCAAGGACCGGTCTGCCGCCGAGGAGCGTGCGCCGCGCATCTACGATTCGGAACGCCTCACACGCATACTCACCGTCCTCTTTGGCGAGGTCCGCGGATGGATTCGCCGCCGCGAGCTACACATCTTCTTCGAGCTTCTATTGACACCCTGGACCGCAAGCTTCCTTGACGACAATGAGCGAAACGACCCGGCCGCTAGCGAACTCGACCCGGAGCAGGAAGCGCTCGTGAACGACACCGCGAGAGAGCTCGTTACCGAGCTCAATGGGGAGGCCCGCACGATCTTGGTTATGAAGTCCGCGAACCTACCGGACCGAGACGTGGCCAGTCGGCTGGGGGTAAGCCGGCCGACCGTCGCGAACCGAAAGGCCGAGGTCTTCGAGGCTGTTCGAAGGCATCTTGAACTCGTCGATCCTGCGCTCCACTCGCACGTTCTGGCGCGAGTGACTGACGTGTTAGTGATATTGGAGCGTTCGTGATCCCAAGTGACGTGATTGACGCGGTTGCGGCTGCTCGGCAGCAGGGCGTTCCGTCTGAGTCATCGGCAACAGGTGAAGTTAACGAGATCGCGGTGGCGGCAGGGCCTGATTCTTCAGTCCGTAGGGTCGTCGCCGTCGTCTCCAAGGACGGTTCGAATCAGACCGTCAGGATCCACCTGGTTGCGTCCGAGACTGAGCAGGCGACGGACCTCGACTTGATCATCGAACCACGCGACGACGGGTTGCCATTTCCATACATCGTCCAAGGCGAGCTGTACGGTCAACTGTTCAGTGATCAGCTACTCAATGCGATCGGTAGTCTCCGTCCGGACGAGGCTGAAGCCATCGCAACTGCACTCGAGACGGACGGAGAGTCGTTGGAGCATTACAAGATTGGTCCACCTTTAGCAGGTTCGGATGACACACGACGCGCATTCAAAGACGCTGAACTTGCGGAACTCGAAGAACTGGTCGCGGCATGCCAGGCGTGGATGATGGGCGCACCGGCGGAGCGCGCAGTGCCTGATCCGGCGATGTTGTTGCCCCCCCCGACCGGTTCAGCTCAGGAAGTGGCCGAGGCGATGTACCTGGAGCTCCTGACCGTTCTGGCTGACCGGGCTGAACCGATCGTGTTGCCCAGCGAGTTGCTGACAGGTCTTGGGCACTCACAGCTCTTCGATGATCTGAGCAGGTGGCAGACCGAGTTCGGACTCGATGTCGCGCGCGTTCTTGCCCAGATTCGCATTCCCGATGAGATTCGTGGTGGGGCGCTTGAACCACCGCTCCGCGAGCGTGGTGCTCAGGAGGATCGGTCACTTGTTGTGCTCCGGGAGTATCTGGCTTGCGAGGCGCGAGCGGGGACGATGGCCATCGACGTCAGATCAACGCACACCAGATGGACGCGCGAAGACCGCCTGATCCTCGTGAAGGCCGCGGAGCGGTTTTGTCGAGGTCGCGTCGTCTTAGAGGAGGCGGCGTAGATGGCAACTAACGAGCTCCTTCTACGAAAGGTCGAGGTCACGAACTTCAAGTCCATTGCGCGCGCGGAACTAGCGCTCCGCCAACTAACCGTTCTGGTCGGGGAGAATTCCGCGGGGAAGAGTTCGTTGATTCAAGCGATCTTTCTTCTCGCGCAGATTTCCCGAGAGACAAGCCGACCGGGGATCGTTTCCCTGAACGGAACTGAGTTAAGCCTCGGCAATTTCAGCGACATCGTTCATGCGGGCAATCCGACTGAGTCGATCAAGATCGGACTCACAATGTCCGAGCGTGGAGATCTCCGTCGCCGATCTCCGATGGCGCGGCGAACCGCTGCTGCCAGACTGGCCAGTCTGGATGATGCACTAACTGAAGCAAGCTGGCGCGTGGTATTGAGTGAGCCCGACGACAACGCTCTGGGTGTCGCCGCTGTGCGCGAGATCGTCATTGACGCTACCCGTGCCGGCGTGGAGTTGCACATTGAGCCCAACAGTCGCGCCGAGCAGGGCGCGGCCGAACGCGACTACGTGCATTCGCGGCGTCTCGGATTGGTCCGCCCCACGCCATCGGCGCGCGGGCGAATGGTCTCTGACGTGGAACGGGCAACTCGCTATCGAGGCCGGATCACGGCATCGACTTCGTCCGCGGTAGAACCCGAGGAGCAAGACGAGATACTGCCCGCGGTGGCGGTCGAGAATGCGTTCCCGATCGAGCTCTACGGCGCGGCGGACGAATCCCTTGCCTTAGCGCGTCGCTGGCTCGAGTCCCTGGCGGTAGACGTGGGCCCTCAGTATCGGCGACGGTGGATGGAAAGTAGGTACCGGGAGCGGCACGCGGGTCGCGACGCTGAAACGGCTGTCAGCCAGATCGACGCCGCAACCGACTCTCTATATCCGGCCTTTAGGCGCTGGGTCGACGAACTGGATCGCGCCGACACCGTCCGGCTGCCGCGGGCTTCCGTCGAGGAAGAGCACCGGGAGCTCCTGGAGCCAGCCATGCGCTACGCCGAAGCGGTCGCGAGAGAGTTTGCGAGCCGGCTGGAAACAGACCGCGAAGGGCGGGGAGCACTGATCCCTTACCCATCCGCGACTCTGGAGGTCGCAGCTGGCTTGATAGCACTGTTCCGCGGAGCCGTCCACTATCTCGGACCCCTTCGCGAAGACCCAAGCCCGTCGTACCGGCCTGGGCAGGCGGGAGGTGTTGCCACGCTTGGCGTGAAGGGCCAGTTCACCGTGGCGGCGTTAAACGCATATCGCGATCAGGTGACGGTGTGTCCCGTCGATGGCGATGTTCGTCACCTGCGCCTGGAAGAGGCCGTCAATCATTGGGCTGGTAAGTTCGGCATAGCCAACGCAATAGAGACGATCGATAGAGGACGGTCGGGACTGGAGCTTTCGCTGGTTGATCCGCAGACCCTGGCGCGGAGAGATCCGACGGGTGTCGGCGTAGGCGTGAGCCAGCTCCTCCCAGTAATAGTGCTATGCCTCCTTGCGCAGCCGGGTGAGCTCGTTCTGCTCGAGCAGCCCGAACTGCACCTTCACCCGGCGCCGCAGCAGATCCTAGGCGACTTCCTCATCGGCATAGCGGAAACGGGCCGACAGCTGTTGATCGAGACCCACAGCGAGTACCTCATCAATCGGTTGCGACGGCTCATCGCGGAGGACGAGTACGACAACGTGGCAAGCCTCGTACAAATTTGGTATGCGCGCCGATCGGATGGCAAGACTGTGTTCAGCTCGATGCAACCGAACCGGTTCGGATCGTTCGACGAGTGGCCACCTGGGTTCTTCGATCAGGCACCGAGAGACGCTGAAGCTCTCCTTCGCGCTGCAGCCTCGAAGCGGACGCGCGTCACGAATTAGGGGACGATCCCGAGCGCGCACGTGGGTGCTGAAGCCAGCCGTGGCCGAGCGATCACTGGAGCCCATGCAACGACGACCTGACCGGCGTCGCAAGTCCGGACCACAACGAGCAAGGTCTGGAGGTCGCGCGCATTGCACTGAGGAGGTCTGACCTCGTGGCTCGAACCGGCACGCCGGGAGTGGGGTCACAGGAGAGGTAGGGTTGCGGTTTATCGTGCGCTGATGGTGAAGCTGCAGCGACGCCCGTTCGGGGAGCCCGACAACGTGCGCGAGGTGCCTCTCGGGCATCTCGAGATCTACGACATGGGCGAGATCCGCATCGGTCGCTCCGTCCTCCAGCCCGGCTGGCGCTGGAGCGAGTCGATCAAAGCCGATCTCGCGCACGGAGCTGTGCGAGTACCACCACATCGGGGTGTGCCTCTCCGGCCGGATGCGCATCCGGACGCGCGAGGGCGCCGAGCTCACCATCGACGCCGGCCAGTTCTACGAGATCCCGGCCGGCCACGAGGCGTGGGTGGAGGGCGACGAGCCGTACGTGAATATCGAGTGGCAGCCGAGCGTGGCCTTCGGGGAAGCGCAGGGAGGCGATTTCGACCGGATCGTCGCCACGCTCCTCGTGACCGACATCGTGGACTCGACCGCGACCGCACGCGCGCTCGAGCTCGGCGACGGCGCCTGGCGTGACCTGCTGGCGCGGCACGATCGTGAGGTGCGGGATCAGCTCGACCGATTCCGCGGCCGCGAGGTGGCGACCACCGGCGACGGGTTCGTCGCTCTCTTCGACGGGGCCGAGCGAGCGATCCGGGCGGCGCAGGCGATCTGCCGTGCGGCATCGGAGCTCGGCATCGAGGTTCGCGCGGGGGTGCACACCGGCGAGGTCGAGCTGGAGAGCGACAACGTCCGGGGTGTGGCCGTCCACATCGCCGCGCGGATCGCGGATCTTCCCGGGCCGGGCGAGGTGTACGCGTCGTGGGCGACGCGCGAGCTGCTGGCCGGATCGGCCATCGGCTTCACCGACCGGGGCGCACAGTCGCTGAAGGGCCTGTCGGAGGAGCGCCGCGTCTACCTGGTGGAGAGGAGTTCAAATTGAGCCAACGGTCATCCGCGGGCTGCGGGGGAAACGCGGCGACCACTCCGCCGGGTCAGTCGTCGGGGAGCCACCGCGGCGCGATGAATCGACGCGGATCGTGATCCAGGCTGGTCAGCCCGGACCCGTCGCGACCGACGATGATGA
>Ga0190275_10000965_pt1 | contig 22469 bp, 14 predicted proteins | sample Popmic550T_FD_133745 | JGI IMG/M metagenome (GOLD analysis project Ga0190275, IMG submission 133745) | Populus adjacent soil microbial communities from riparian zone of Yellowstone River, Montana, USA - 550 T | ecosystem: Environmental > Terrestrial > Soil > Riparian zone > Trees stand | place...
CGGTGGCCTTCGACGGCACGAACTATCTCGTGGTCTGGAGCGATGGCCGGCGAGGGAGCGGCTCGGACCTCTACGGCGCTCGCGTAAGCCCCGCTGGCTCGGTGTTGGATGCCAACGGCCTCGCGCTTGCCTCCTCCACGGTCTTCAGCCTGCTGATGAGCGCCCCGGCGATCGCGTTCGACGGCACGAACTACCTCCTCGTCTGGGACGAGAAGATCGGCTTCGGCTCTCCCACCAACCTGCAGGGGCTCCGGGTGAGCCCCGCGGGCAGCCCGCTGGGGAGCCCATTCGTCATCTCCAACGCCGTCGGGAGCCAGCTCGCGGCCGCGCTGGCCTTCGATGGGACGAACTACCTGGCCGTCTGGCAGGACGACCGCTCCGGCTCTGGGACCGACATCTACGCCGCGCGGATCTCCCCGGCCGGGACCGTCCTCGACACCTCGGGCTTTGCGGTGAGCGCGCAGGCCTCGAACCAGCTCAACCCCTCGGTGGAGTTCAACGGGGCCTCCTATGTCGTCGTCTGGGAGGACTACCGCAACCTCCTCACCACGGGCATCGATCTCTACGGTGCGAAGGTCACCCCAGGAGGAGCCGTGCTGGACACCGCGGGACTCGGGCTCGTCCAGGCCCCGTCCACTCAGGCCCAGCCCGCGCTCACGCGCCTGGGCAACCAGTACGTGCTGGTGTGGCAGGATCAACGCTCCGGCAATCTGGACGTCTACGCCGCCCGGTTGGATACCAACGCGACGGTGCTCGATCCCGCGGGACTGGCGGTGATGACGGCGCCGGGCACCCAATCCACGGTGGCGGTGGCGGCCAATGGCACGAACGCCCTCATCACCTGGAGCGATGACCCGACCGCCGACATCATCGGTGCGAGAGTGACCGCTGGCGCGTCGCTCACGGTGCTCGACCCGAGCGGCTTCACGGTGAGCCTCTCGCCCAACAGCGAGACGAGCCCGGCGGTGGCCTTCGATGGCACGAACTTCCTCGTCGTCTGGCAGGACAACCGCGGCAGCGGGTTCGATCTCTACGGTGTGCGGATCAGCGGGAGCGGAACGGTCCTGGATCCCTCGGGCTTCCCCATCTCCGGCGCGCTCGGCCACCAGCGCAACCCGGCCGTGGCCTTCGACGGCACGAACTTCCTCGTCGCCTGGGAGGACACACGGAACAACCCCGCCAGTGACATCTTCGCGGCCCGGGTGAGCCCGGCTGGGACGGTGCTAGACGCCAATGGACTGAGCATCTGTCCTCGCTCGGGCGCCCAGGAGCACCCAGCGGTGGGCTTTGACGGAACGAACTACCTGGTGGTCTGGGATGACGCCGGTGCCAGCGCCGCCCGAGACATCTACGGCACGAGGGTCAGCCGGGCGGGCGCCGTGCTTGACGCGCTCTTCATCGGGATCAGCACGGACCCGAACGACCAGGCCTCGCCTGTCATCGCCTTCGATGGGACGAACTATCTCGTGGCCTGGAGCGACTGGAGGAACAACGCGACCGCGGATGTCTATGGAGCGCGGGTGAACAGGTCAGGCACGGTGCTGGAGTCGGCAGGGATCCAGCTCGCGGGAGGACCGGAGACCCAGACGGATGCGGCCCTCGCGTTCGACGGGACGAACTACCTGCTGGTCTGGTCGGACTACCAGGTCTTCCCGTCCTCGAACCTCTTTGCGCGGCGGGTGCGGACTGCGGGGACACCGCTCGACACATCGCCGATCACGGTGTCCTCCGCGGCGGGGCACCAGCAACGGCCCTCGATCGTCTACAACGGGACGGAGTTCCTCGTCGCGTGGCAGGACGCTCGCAATGAAACGGGCCTGGACCTCTACGCCGGGCGAGTCTCCCGAGCGGGCGCGACACTGGATGGAGATGGGTTCGTCCTCTCGACGAACCCGGCCGATGAGACCCGCGTCGTCCTCTCGTCCGCAGGAGCGGCGGGGACGCTCGCTGTGTACCAGGCGAGCGATCCCTCCCTGGGCAGCAACGTGCAGCGGCTGAAGGCACGGTGGTTGGGGAACTCGAGCAACACCCCGCCCGAGGCGCTGCCGCAGAGCGGGACCACGGACGAGGACGTGCCTCTCGCGCTGGAGCTCGAGGGGATCGACGCCGAGGGCGGCCCGTTCATCTACACAGTGGTCACGGCCCCCTCGCACGGCGCGCTCACGGGCACCGCGCCGAAGTTCCGGTACGTGCCTGCGCTGAACTACAACGGTCAGGACAGCTTCACCTTCAGTGTGTCGGACGGACAGGCCACCTCGGCGCCCGCCACCGTGTCCATCACCATCAACCCGGTGAATGATGCGCCGGCAGCCACGGCCCAGTCGCTCACCACGTCGGAGGAGACGGCGAGGACGCTCACCCTGACGGCCTCGGATCCGGAGAACGACACGCCGACCTTCGCCGTGATCTCGGGCCCCAGTCACGGCACGTTGACGGGGACTCCGCCCAACCTCACCTATACGCCCGCGCCGGACTACTTTGGCCCGGACAGCTTCACCTTCAATGCCTCGGACGGCCAGGACATCTCGGCTCCTGGGACCATCTCGATCAGCGTCTCTCCGGTCAATGATGCCCCGGTTGCCACGGCTCGCTTGCTGACCACCCCCGAGGACACACCGCTCTCCATCACCCTCTCGGGCGCTGACGTGGATGGGGACACCCTCTCCTTCACCGTCACCTCCCAGCCCGCGCACGGCGCGCTGACAGGCACACCGCCCAACCTGACCTATACGCCCGCGTCCAACTATGCCGGCCCGGACAGCTTCACCTTCACCGCTTCGGACGCGGTGACGGCCTCTGCTCCCGCAACCATCTCCCTCTCCGTGGCCCAGGTGAACGATGCACCCGTTGTCACGGCTCGTTCTCTGACCACTCCCGAGGACACGCCGCTGCCCATCACCCTGTCAGGGTCCGACGCGGACGGGGACACGCTCTCCTTCGCCATCTCCACGCCGCCGGCGCACGGCACGTTGACGGGGACGCCGCCCGACCTCACCTATACGCCCGCGCCCAACTACTTCGGCCCGGACAGCTTCGCCTTCACAGCCTCGGATGGCCGGGACACCTCGGCTCCGGGGGCCATCTCGATCAGCATTTCTCCAGTCAACGATGCTCCGGTCGCCACCGCTCGCTTGCTGACCACCCCCGAGGACACACCGCTCTCCATCACGCTCACGGGCACGGATGCGGAGGGGGACGCGCTCTCCTTCGCGCTCACTTCGCAGCCCACGCGCGGCACGCTGACAGGAACACCGCCCAACCTCACGTACACGCCGAGCTCGGCCTACCACGGCGCGGACAGCTTCACCTTCACCGTCTCCGATGGCGTGGCGACGTCCACCCCGGGCACGCTCTCGCTCTTCGTTGCCTCGGTGAACAACTCCCCGGTGGCCTCGTCCCGGTCGCTCACGATCGAGGAGGACACCCCGGTCGCCATCACGCTCGTGGCCTCCGATCCGGACGGAGACACGCTCACCTTCACCCTCACCGCGGCGCCAACGCATGGCACGCTGACGGGGGCTCCGCCCGACCTCACCTATACGCCCGCGCGGCACTACTTTGGTCCGGACAGCTTCACCTTCACCGCGACCGATGGGCTGGCGACCTCGGCTCCTGCCACGGTCTCTCTCAGCATCACCCCGGTGAACGATGCGCCCGAAGCTGCGGCACAGACCCTCAGCACACGAGAGGACACGGACAAGGCGATCACGCTCACCGCCGTGGATCCAGAAGGAGACCCAGTGAGCTTCACCGTGGTGTCGAGTCCCAGCCATGGCACGCTCACCGGTACGCCTCCCGCGCTCACGTACACGCCTGCGCAGCACTACCAGGGCCCGGACAGATTCACCTTCACGGCCTCCGATGGCGTGGCGACCTCGGCTGCGACTTCCATCTCGCTGACCGTCACCGAGCTCAACGACGCGCCCATCGCCCAGGCGCAGACGCTCACGGTGCCCGCGGGCAGCCCGACGCCCATCTACCTCTCGGGCACCGACGTGGATGGAGATGACCTCTCGTTCGCCATCGTGTCCTTCCCCGAGCAGGGGAAGCTCACCGGTACACCGCCGGACCTCGTCTACACCCCGCCCACGGGCTTTACCGGGGCCACGCGCTTCACGTACTCGGCCAGCGACGGCAGGGCGATCTCCTCGGCCGAGGTCCAGCTCACCGTGGCCCAACGCTCGCTCACCGTCAGCGCGGCGGTGGACACGGTGCGCCCAGCCGATGGCCAGCAGGTCCGCTTCTACGCCAACGCCGTGGACGAGCGTGGAGCCGAGATCTCGCTCCAGTGGGACTTCGGAGATGGCCAGACGTCCCAGGAGGAGCTCCCCGTCCATGCCTTCGCCACGCCGGGCACGTACGACGTTCAGCTGAAGGCGACGACCGCCACGGAAGAGGCCACCACCCTCCTCCGCATGAGGGTGCGCAGCTCCGCGGCGCTCACCCTCACGACAAGCGCTTCCTCCGCACCCACGGTGGTCGGCGTCGAGGGCTCCACGCTGTCCTTCAGCATCAGCGAGCCTCTGGCTGGGCTCACCTACACCTGGGACTTCGGTGACAGCGCGCCTGGAACCACTGGCACCACGGCCTCCCACGCCTGGGCGGATGATGGGCGCTTCACGCTGAAGGTGAGCTCCGGGGACGGCAGCGGCTCCCCCCTGGTGACCTCAAGGACCGTCGTCATCCACAACACGCCGCCCGTGCCGCTGCCGCAGGAGGAGCTGTCCGCCACCGCGGGCCAGCCGCTCACCGTCCAGCTCACGGGCTCGGACGCCGCCGGCGCGAGCGATCCGCTCCGCTGGGAGCTCGTCAGCGGTGAGGGCTCCCTGTCGCCCGACGGCACCTTCACGTGGACGCCTTCACAGGAGGGACTCGCCACGGTGATCACCAAGGTCCTGGACGGGGACGGTGGCGAGTCACGACTCGCCTTCCAGATCGCTACCGGAACCACTCCAGAGCCCGATCCGTCGGAGGGTTGTGGGTGTGGCACGAGCTCTGGGGGAGCACCCAGCGCGCTCGGCCTGGCCCTGCTGCTCCTATCGCTCGTCGCCTCGAGCCGCAGGCTCAAGAGCTGACGTGACGACGGGCTCGGAATCGCCTGCGGATTCCGAGCTGGCCTGACGTGGGGGACGGAGACACGCCCGCCTCACACGGCCGCGGACAGGCCGCCATCCACGTTGATGGCGGTGCCGCTGACATAGGAGGCGCGCGGCGAGACGAGGAATGCCACCACGTCGGCGAACTCCTCGGCACGCCCGATCCGCCCGAGCGGAACCCCTGCCTCCTTGCTCCGCTCGGCGTAGACCACCTCAGGAGACTTGCCAGCCGCCTCGGCGCGGCGCGCCCACTGAGCGCTCTCGATCATGCCCACGAGCACGGCATTGACGCGGATGTTGTCGGGCCCCAGCTCTTTGGAGAGCACCTTCATCAGCGACATGCCCGCGGCCCGGGACACAGAGGATGGCGTGGTGTTCTTCCCGGGCTCCTTCGCCTTGATGGACAGCACGTTGACGATGGCTCCGCCCCCAGCCGCGCGCAGATGGGGCACCGTGAGCCGCACGGTGCGGATGGCGGCAAACACCTTGAGCTGGAAGTCCTCCTCCCACTCTGCATCGGTGACAGAGAGGAAGGGCTTGGCCGAGGCCGAGCCGGCGTTGTTCACGAGCGCGTCGATGCGCCCCCAGCGCTCGTGGGCAGCCTTGACGAAGCGCTCCAGCTCCTCCGCGCGAGATACGTCCGCTGGGAGCGCAAGCACCTCCCCACCCTGGGCCCGAAGGGTGCCCGCGAACGCCTCCAGCTTGCGCAGGTTCCGGGCGCACAGCGCCACGCGGGCGCCCTCCCAGACGAGCCGGTTGCACACGGCGGCTCCCAGTCCTTCCGAGCCGCCCGTCACGAGCACCACCTTGCCGGCGAGCTCCAGATCCATGAGGCTCAGGCCGGCTGCTTCATGGCGGTGGGCCGCTTTTCGAATGCGGCGAGCGTGGTGGAGATCTCCTGGTTCACGGCGCGCAGCATGTCCTGCTTCTCGCGGAACGGCAGGAAGGCGCTCTTGAAGCCAGAGACGATGAGGGTGTTGAGGTCCTCCAGCGCCAGCCCCATCTCCTTGTGCGCCAGCCACAGCTCCTTGGTGACGGTGGTGTCGGTGATGAGGCGGTTGTCGGTGTTGATGGTCACCCGCAGGCCGTAGTCGAGGTAGAACTTGAGCGGGTGGGCGGCGAGGCTCGGCACCGCGCCGGTCTGCACGTTGGAGGAGGGACACACCTCCAGCGGGATGCGGTGATCATTCACATAGTTGAGCAGGTCGCCATCCTCGCGCAGCCGCGTGCCGTGGCCGATGCGGTGGGCGCCCAGGTAGTGAATGGCCTGGCCGATGGACTCGGGGCCGAAGGCCTCGCCCGCGTGCGCGGTGCAGTTGACGTTGTTCTTGAGGATGAGCTGGAAGGCCTCCTTGTGGTCCTTGGCGGGAAAGCTCGCCTCCGCGCCGGCCAGATCAAAGCCGATGACGCCGCGGTTCTTGTAGGCCACGCTCAGCTCGGCCAGCCGCATGGACGTCTGCGGGTTGATGTGGCGGATGCCGCAGACGATGACGCCGCACTTGATGCCCGTCTCACGCTTGGCGGCGCGCAGGCCCTCGAGGACCGAGTCGATGACCGTGGTCATCTTCAGGCCCTTCTGCAGGTGCAGCGCGGGCGAGTAGCGCACCTCCAGGTAGCGCACGTTCTCGGCGGCCGCGTCCACGGCCAGCTCGTGCGCGGCGCGGTAGAGCGCCTCGGCCGTCTGGAGCACGGACAGGGTGACGTCGAAGGCCACCAGGTACTCCTCAAGGCTCTGGCACACCTGGCCCATGTGGATGGCCTGGGCCAGCCCGTCCACATCGTCCGCGGGCAGCTTGATCTTCTGTTGCTCGGCCAGCTCCAGGATGGTCTTCAGCCGCATGGAGCCATCCAGGTGGCAGTGCAGGTCCGTCTTGGGGAGCGCGTGCAGCAGCTCTTCGGTCACCTCGATAGCCGGAGGTGGGGAGATGTCGGCACGCCGGGCAGCGGAGGGGATCCCGGTGGCGCTGGGGAGCTCGTCGTCACGAATGGAGGCCATGGTCGAGGTTCCTTGCTTGCCAACCCTCGGGCGGGTCGGAAGATGCGTCCCTCAAACCATGCTGCCGCGCGCCTGTCCATGTACCCACCTGCTGCTCGTGCTCCTGGCGACAGGCGGGCTGGGGTGTCAGCGAGGCCCGGAGCGGGTATTCGCGTTCTCCACGGATGCGTCCTCGCGTGCGGGCATGGTGGCGCTGGAGGACGGCGTGCTGGTGGGCAACGAGGCAGGCGCGCTCGTGCGGCTGGACCGGCGCGGGGAGCCGGTGTGGCGGGTGAAGTTGGGGCACGAAATAGCGGCTCAGCCGACGGTCTCTGGGGACAGCGTCATTGCGAGGACGATGGGAGGGGAGCTGGTCCGGCTCGGGCTCGTGGACGGAGCGGAGCGCTGGCGCCTCACAGGGGAGCCACCGGGGCTAACAGCGCTGGCCTCGGATGACACGTCCGTCTACGTCCTTGGACCGGACGGGGCCGTGCGTGCACACGCGCTGGACACGGGACAGGTGCGGTGGCGACGGCCCGCGCCGAAAGCGGAGGAGTCGCGCATCGACCCTGGTCAACGGCTTCCCGCCCCGGTGCTGGCGGAAGGGGTGCTGGTGGCGTCACTGGGGGATACGGGGCTCGTGGGAATCTCCACGGAGGATGGGGCGGTCCGCTGGCGCCGCCCGATGCCCCCGGTGCTGGGAATGACGAGAGAGGGAGACACGGTGTACCTCTCCACGCGCAGCGGGAAGATGGCGGCTGTGGGCGTGGTGGATGGCGCGCTGCGCTGGGAGCAGGCTCCAGCTTCGGTGCTCACGAGCCCTCCGACCTACGCGCAAGGAGTGCTCTGGGTGGGAACCGAACCCCCGCAGCTCCTGGCGGTCTCGCCCTCGGATGGGAGGCGGCTGTCGAGCATCACCCTGCCCTCCCTGCTCGTGACGCAGCTCGCCGTCCACGGGGAGCAACTCGTCGTGCCCACCAGCGGCCGCGAGGGCCTCCTGCTCGTCGTGCGGCGCCAGGGAGGAGCCCCCGTGCTCACCCTGCGGACGGACACGCCCCTGCGGACCCAGCCTGTGGTCATCGGAGACCAGCTCTTCGTGCTGGGGCTCGACGGTCGGGTGCTCTCCTGGAGCCTCCGCTCCCCCGCTCCGTGACTTCCCCCTTTTAGGCGAGCAGGGTCCGAAGTGCCTGGATGCAGCGATTGAGACTCCCACTCCGCCTCGCGGCAACTCCTGGGCGCCAGTGCTCCCGCGCAAACTCGGCAATTAGGGAGGTGTACTGACGCCCAACGGAGGCCGTGGACCCTTCAGCGGGAACGAGCGCGGCGCGCACTTCTCGTGACCGTGATGTGCGTGCCAGATTGACCAGCGCCTGCTTTGCATTGACGAGTTCATCGGGTGGCGACGGGACAGCCTCCATCTGGACATGAAGAAAAGCGGCCATCCGCTCCGCATCCGCAAGCAGCCAGCTCTCCCCCTGATGAACCGCGATCCGCAGCTTCATCAAACGAGCAGGTGCCTTAAGCAGACCTCCCACCAAAGCGGGGGCACAAGGGGCGTCCTGATCCATGTCTCGGAGAACAAACCAGGGAGCATTGCGCGCAGCGTTATTGTAGGCATGAAGCTTCTGATCAAGCTTGGACTTGCCACCTGCCTCATAAACAGGGCCTTCGGAAAGACCCACATGGCGAAGCAGCCTTCGAGCGACTGCGGTATCTGTGGGCCCTTCCACCGCGATGGTCACTGGCATCACAGCGCGTCACCAAACAGCGAAAGCTGATCCGCTCCGGCTGGAGCAGTCCTGGGAATGACTGCATCCGCCATGGACATTCCTCCTTCTAGGAGGGCGCGGATCTGCTCGACGTCCTTGGCAACTTCGACCTGAGTTCCTTCCTTGAGAGGTTCCAGTACCAGAACCTCCTCCGCACCGATTCCCGGGTCCGAGAGAAGATCCGCGCTATGGGTACTCACGAGCACTTGCCGGTCACTCTTGCGGCTTAACCGGGAGAGCATCTGCGGGATGTGGCGGACGACAGCGGTATGCAGGGACAGTTCTGGCTCCTCAAGAAGCAGCGGAGCTGCTCCATCGAGAAAGACCCATAAAAGCCCAAGAAGCCTCAGCGTTCCGTCAGAGAGCTGTGTTTCATTCTGCCAGCCTGCCTTGGGGCGCCAGTGCTTGTACCGTCCCAACAGGTGAGGAACCCCTCGCTCGTCCCGCCTCAAGTCGAGCTCTTGAAGTTGCGGCACCGCTACGCGAAGAGCACTTGTGATGCGCTTCAATCGTGACTCGAGTGTCTTGGAGGGTGTTCTCGCAAGCTGCTCCAAGAAGTCGCCACCGAACGGATCATTCACTCGTCCAGTGGACCGGTCAGGTTCGCGCACCAGCTGGGGAACGAGGTGCAGGTAACGCACCTTGGCGAAGAAGTCAGCAAGTCCACGGAACCCACGGTTCGTATTGACTTGCTCCAAGTGCGTCTGGGTCAAAAGCTCAGAATCCCTCTCATCTCTCCTATTTGGTCGCGACAGAAGCGTCTCATCACCATGCATGACGAGTTCGCGTTTGACCAAGGGTCTGCGCTGGTTGTCCTGAGTGAACTCCAGCCGGTACCTCCACGGTTCTCCATCAGAGAGGTCGACACTCACCTCAACCACGACGTTTGGATACCGGCGCGCATGCAGAGACCGGATCTGGGACACTCCGCGGCGCGTGGATGAGACGGCGCGCTGGAAACCGCCTTGGACGTCCGCAACATCACGCAAGAAGCGGATGGCGTCGAGAAAGTTGGACTTCCCAGAAGCATTCGGACCGACGAGGAAGACACGACCCTCAAAAGGCACATCAACGTGAAGGAAGTTGCGCCAGTTCTCAAGATGGATGTGGGTGAATCGCATGCGTGAACTCTACTGCCATTACGGTACCGCGGCACCATCTCCATCCTGGCCGCCGCTGCGCCTTGAGAGAAGCTCTCAACCCGGCATCAGGAAGCGGGCGATGACGCGCTTGAGGCCCACGCCCCCGCTGAACTCGACCGTCACCTTGGCGTTGGGCCCAGTCCCATCCACGGAGATGACACGGCCCACCCCGAACTGCTCGTGGCGCACCCGCACTCCCCGCACATCCCCGCCCACGCCGTCCATGTCCGGGGCCTGAGAGTAGGAGCGATCGATGCGCGGCCCATCATCGTCATCATAGGTGCGACGGCGCGGGGCCACGGGAGAGGGGGCGAGACGCTGGATCTGCTGAGCCTCTTGCTCGATGCCAAAGAGGTTTGGCGGCACATCGCGCAGGAAGCGTGAAGGAGGGTTGTACCGGAGCTCACCGAAGAGGGAGCGACACTGCGCAAAGCTCGCGAAGAGCCGTCTGCGCGCGCGGGTGAAACCCACGTAGCAGAGGCGCCGCTCCTCGGCCATCTCCTCGCCCTCCTCCGGATCCTCGCCCGTCAGCGAGCGCGAGTGGGGGAAGACTCCGTCCTCCATGCCAGTGAGGAACACCGCATCGAACTCCAGGCCCTTGGCCGCGTGCAGAGTCATCAGGGCCACACGGCCCTCGCCCACCACGGCGTCCGCCTCGCCCACCAGGCTGATCTGCTCCAGGAAGGCCTGGAGCGGAGGCACATCGGCGGTGAGGGGCGCTGCATCCAGCTCGGGAGGAGGAGGCTCGGCACCTTCAGGTGGCTGAGCCGAAGCCGCCGCCACGGCCGCGGCCGCGCGGTTCAGATCGAACTCCTGCGCGGCGCCGAGGAACTCGCGGAGGTTCTCCGCGCGAGTGAGGGACTCGTCACTGCCCTCGGCCGTGAGCGACTCCACGAGCTTCGTCTCCTGGAGCATCTGGTCCACGGCGCCGGCGGCATCCTGGGCCTGCTGGGCGAAGGCGGTAAGGGAGGACAGCAGCGAGTGGAACCCGCTCAGCCGCCGCACGGCGCTGGAGTTGAGCGAGGGAATGCGCTCCGGCTGAGCGATAGCCTCGTAGAGACTGATGCCCTGTTGATCGGCGTGGTCGGTGAGGCGCTCTACGGTGGTGTCGCCGATGCCACGGGCCGGAGTGTTGATGACGCGCAGCAGGTCCGCGTCCGAGCGCGGGTTGACCATGAGGCGCAGGTAGGCCGCCGCATCGCGCACCTCGGCGCGATCGTAGAAGCTGCGGCCGCTCACCAGGGTGTACGGCACCCGCGCCAGGCGCATGGCCTCCTCGAGCACACGGCTCTGCGCGTTGGCCCGGTAGAAGACGGCCATGCTGGAGAGCTTGATGAAGCCCTCGCGCTGCAGCGCGAGGATCTGCCGGGCCACCTCCTGAGCCTCGGCGCGCTCATCGCGATTGATGAGGAGCTGGAGGTGCTCCCCCCGAGGCCGGTCGCTCCAGAGCTTCTTGGGCATGCGCCGCCGGTTCTTGGAGATGACGGAGTGCGCGGCCTCGAGGATGTTCTGGTCGGAGCGGTAGTTCTGCTCCAGCTTGACGACCTTGGCGCCGGCGTACTGCTCGGGGAAGCGGAGGATGTTGTCCACGCTGGCCCCGCGCCAGCGGTAGATGGACTGGTCATCGTCGCCCACCACCACGAGGTTGGCGCCCGGGGGAGGTGCCAGCTGACGCAGCAGCTCGTACTGCACGGGGTTGGTGTCCTGGAACTCGTCCACCAGCACGTGGGTGAAGCGCTGCCGGTACCGGGCCAGCACGTCGGGGCGCTTGCGGAACAGGCTCACCAGCAGCAGGAGCAGGTCCCCGAAGTCCACGGCGTTCGCGGCCCGCAGCAGGCGCTGATAGGCCTGATACGTCTTCTTCACCACCATGCCGCGAAGGTCGTCCACGTCCACCTGCATGTCGTCGGGCAGGCGGGCGGCGTTCTTCTCCTGGTCGATGCGGTGGAGGATCTCGCGCGGCTGGAGGAGCGGCTCCACGCGGGCATCCCGCATGGCGCGCTTGACGAGCCCGAGCTGGTCTCCATCGTCATAGATGACGAAGCTGCGGGTGAGCCCCATGGCCTCGGCCTCGCGGCGGAGGATCATCGCGGCGGACGAGTGGAACGTGCTGACGACGAGCTCGTTGGCCTGAGCGCCCAGCAGCTGGGTGAGGCGCTCGCGCATCTCGCGGGCGGCCTTGTTGGTGAAGGTGACGGCCAGGATGCGCCAGGGGAAGACACGGCGGACCATGACCAGGTGCGCCACGCGGCGGGTGATGACTCGCGTCTTGCCGCTCCCGGCCCCTGACAGGACGAGCAACGGACCTTCCCCATGGAGGACAGCCTCCTTCTGGGGCAGGTTCAGGTCTTCGAGGAGGGCGGGTTCGTGTGGATTCACGGGGGGTACGTAGGCGAAGAAGCCCTGTCTTCTAACGAATTTCGGCGCGCGATGACGGACGTTCCGCAGGGAGCTGAACCGGCCGCCTGCCTTCCCAGCATCCGCCACGCTCGCGCCCGGCTCGCATAGAGTGGCGAGCCCATGTCCGACACCCCGTCCCGCCCCACGCAAGAGCAGCTCGACCGCTACGCGGACCAGTTCAACCAGAGCGGCCCCATGCGCTTCATTGGCGTGCGAGTCTCCTTCCCCGAGGGTCGCAAGGTCCTTGTCACCCTCCCCGAGGTCCTCCCCCATCACCGCGGCGGCCTGGGCACCGCCTCGGCGATCAACGGCGGCATCATCGCGGCCCTCTTCGACCTGGTGCTCGGCTGCACGCCAGCCCTGCTGGATCCGACCCGGCGCTGCGCCACCCTGCAGCTCTCCATGAGCTTCCAGCGGCCGCTGACGGGAGACACTGTGACCGCCGAGGCGGAGATCGACTCGTACGGCAAGAACACCCTCTTCGCTTCGGCCCGAGTCCTGGACAGCCAGGGCAACGTCTGTGCTCGGGCTCAGGGTGTAGTTCGGTTGTCTACACTCCCATGGGCCACGGGCGAGAGCCCCTCCATCGGCTAGCCAACCCACCTCAGCCTACATTCTCACCCACTCGGTGCGATATGCTGGGGCAGGCCGGACGTTTTCGGGGGCACCAGGGAGGAGGAGCGCCCGGGTAGACCACCGAAAACATAGGAAGACGCGATGGTGGGAGCGGCTGTGCAGGGCTTGCCGATGATAGGCCGACAGCGAGAGGACGCCGAACAATCCGCGGAGCGGACCCAGGCTGGGGAGGAGGATCTCTCTCAGCGGGCCCTCGCGGGGGACCGGCGGGCCTGGGATGCGCTCATCGCGCGTCACCACCGTCGCGTCGTGGTATCGCTGCTGGCGCGGGGCATCCGGGTGGACCGGGCCCATGAGCTGGCCCAGGAGGCCTGGACGCGGCTCATTCAACAACAGCAGCGAGGGCTGCTGACGGAGCTGCGCCTGCCGAACCTTGCGATCACCCAGGCGGCCTTCCTGGCCGCGGATGATGCCCGCCGCGCCCGGCGCGAAGCCATTGCGGGCAACGTGGAGGAGCTGCCCGAGCGCCAGCACCCGGTGGATCCCACTGTCTCTGCCGAGCGCCGCCTGTTGTCCGAGGAGCAGCTCGCCCAGGCCCACGAGGCCCTTGCCGGGTGCTCACCGAGCGCTCGGAATGTGTTTCTCCTGGCCTGTGATGGGCAGGAGCTTCCCCATGCCGAAGTCGCGGCGCGTGTCGGCCTGTCCGTCCAGCGTGTGCGACAGATCCTGTGCGAGGTCCGCAAGAAGCTGCGGTCCGCGCTCGAGGAGGAGAGCCATGACTGAACCGCACCTGACTCCGTCTGACACGGAGCAGTACATCCTGGGTGCGCTGGACCCGGAGCGCGAGCGCAAGCTCGAGGCCCACACGCTGGTATGCGAGGCGTGCGCCCGGTTGCTTCAGCAGGAGGCAATGCTGGAGGAGCAGCTGCGCGAGGTAGCCAGCATGGCGCCTCGCGAGGACCACGTGATCCGCCCGGCACGGTGGCGGGTGGCGCGCGTGGCGGCGTTGGCGGTGGGGCCGGTGCTGGCGGCGGCAGCGGCACTGGCGCTGATGGTGTCGCACACGGCACCTGTGTCCCAGCCGGAGCACGAGCCGACGGCGGCGCTCTCGTTGGACCTGCCGGTGGATCTGCCAAGCATGGTGGTGGCGTGCCCGGATCTCACCACGCAGGAGTCCTGCGCCGAGGCCGCAGCGGCGCGGGGGCTGCTCGTGCAGTACCCGCTCGGCATGAGTGAGGTTCCTCGCTACGAGGGGAGCACGGGAATTCCAGCGGGGGCGCTCTCTTCCCGGCCCGCGTCCCTGTGAGGAATGGCGTCATGACTTCCTGGACGAGACATCTCCGCGCGCTCCTGGCGCTGGCGGTCCTGAGCGTGGGAGTCGCGCGGGCGGACGCGCCGGTGTCGCCCAAGCTGGGTGGAGACTCCAAGTCCCTGCCCGTGGGGTGGTTCGTGACGCAGAGCGCGCCCCATCTCTATGAGGCGGGCGTGGACAGGAACTCGCCGTGCGAGGGCATCCGCAGCGCCTTCCTGCGTTCCCGGATGGACACCCCCACGGGCTACGGCACCTTCATGCAGGCCTTCGGGGCGAAGGATTTCCGCGGCAAGCGGCTGCGCTTCTCGGCCGCGGTGCGCGTCAAGGACGTGGCGGGCTGGGCGGGGCTGTGGATGCGGGTCGAGGGCGCTGACTCGAAGCAGCCGCTGGGCTTCGACAACATGCAGTCCCGCTCGCTGTCAGGCACCACGGCGTGCAAGCGGTACGACGTGGTGCTCGACGTACCGCAAGAGGCCGAGGCGGTCATGGCGGGGCTGCTGCTGAGTGGCACGGGGCAGGCGTGGCTGGACGGCGTGCGCTTCGAGGTGGTGGATCACTCCGTCCCGGTGACGGACCTGCTCGCCGCGCGCCGCGCCGTGCCGCAGGGAGGCCCTCACGGCTTGGAAGAGGTTGCGGCGGCAGCGGCAGTGACGCCGAGAGAGGAACAGCTTCCCACGGGCAAGGTGGGAGACATCTGGTTCAACCTGGGCCGTGTGAACATGGACAAGAGCTACACGCGGGGGGTGGATGGCATCTGGCGCAACATCCTCGACGAGGAAGTCACCGAGCATGGCAACGAGGTAAAGGGGACATTCCTCGCCAGGGCCATCTCCCTGAAGGTGACAACGGAGGGGACGCGGACGCTCATCGAGGGAACCTGGGGCAGCGATCCCGTGCGCATCCAGCTGGATCCGGAGCGGCTCACCATGAAGTCGGGCATCTACGAGCGCGAGATGTTCCGCGACACGGACTACAAGAAGGACCCGAACTGCTTCCGCTACCTGCGGGTCGAGGGACCACGCGTCACCGATCGGCTGGACATCTGTGGCGCGGCGCTCAGCACCAAGCCTCCGCCCGCGCAGCTGGCCCTGACCTTCCTGGGCAACGGCTTCCGGCGGGTCAAACCGCCTGGTGGGCTCCCGCCGCCACTGCCTCCCATGACGCCTCGGGACGCGATGCAGGCGGGGACGAACATCTCTCAGTAGGTGAAGTCGCGCTCCAGGGTCTCCCCTCCCGCCTGCACGGTGAGGTGAGCGGAGCGCGCGCCACCGCCATCAGCACCGAGATCAAAGGAGAGCCCCTCGGGCCCCTGAGTGGGCTTGATCGAGGGCTTGCCGGGCGAAAGGAACACTGCGGCGGTGACGGTACGGCCCAAGAGCGGCTGGACGAGGAGCTTCACGCGCTGGCGCTCGCGAACGAGGAGCACACGAAACTCGCGCCGCTCCTCCAGGACTTCACGGTGCTCGGGGTGACGGGCACCGGGCCGCCGAGAAGCGGGAGCACGGGAGGTGCGCACCGCGGGGCTGCTGGAACCCTCTGCCTCCATTTCCAAAGCCTCCTCGATGGCGGCGTCTCCTTCTTCGAGCGCGAGGACAGCCTGGGCACAGTCGGAGCACCGGGCCGTGTGCGCATCCATGCGGGCGCGCTCGTCGGTGGATAGGAGCCCCATATCGAAGCGCCAGAGCTCATCGGAACTCACGTGCCGGCGTGGAGGCTGATCGACGACCGCAGTCTCCGCGACATCCGCACGACATTCGGCACAGCTCTGAAGGTGGGGAGTGAGAGACCGGGGCTGCTGCGTCCAGGTGGCCACCAGGTCATCACAGTCGGCCCGGGCTGAGAACCACCAGGCCTGCACTCGCTCGCCTGCGTCGAGCATGTCGCGCTCCTCTCTGCGTTGCGGGTTCAAGGGGATGAACCAGCGAGCCCTCGGGTGGAGCGCTGCGTCAATGTTCCCGAGGGCCTGAAGAAAATCGGTCCTGCGTTGTGCCGCTTCCCCCGTGAGGGGCCCGTGGAGCGCTTCCCACTGTCCGAGGGCGCGGGCGGCGGAGGCGGCGCGATCTCGCGCACTCAATCCATCCATCGCTGAAGTGCGCCACAACTCGGCTTCCTCGCCACCCTCCCCCAGCGCTACTTCCACGGCTTCCTCTGCGGCTTTGAGGAGCGTGGTCCTCTGCTCCGCGGGTTTCTGACTCTGGAGCCATGTCTCGATCTGCGATCGGGTCAGCGCACGCAGGGCTGGCTCCACACCTTCAGTTCCGACTCGCGAGCTGCGGCGGAGGAGATCTCCTGCGGCTTCGAGTGTACCTCCCACGGAGGCGGATACCCCGGCGAGCTGATGGTGCCGGGCCTGATAACGGGAGAGTGCGTCGCTCATCGGGTACCTCGAGAGAAGAGTCGGTGGATTCGAGGGCTCAGGGCCCTCCCTCTGCGGCCTGCTTCAACTCGAGCAGGTACAGCTTGAGGTAGGCCTGGGCGCGGCTGACGCGCTTGTAGGAGTTGACCACGGTTATCTGCAGCAGACGGGCGCATTCCTCGTGATCCTCCACGTCCTGGTGGTGGTACAGCTCCCACGCTCCTGCCTCCTTGGGGTGCTCCTTCTGGAGACGAGCGAACGCGGCCCAGTAGAGCTCTTGAGCCTCACTGCGCGCCTCGGTGCGCCGGGCGTTCTCCACGGCGCGGCCCACCTCGGCAGGAGACTCCTCCATGACGTCATCTGGATCCTTGGACGCAGGGGCCAGGTCCTCGCGCTGCCGCCGGTAGAAGTCGATGGCGACGTGCTTGACGATGCGCAGGAAGAAAGTCTTGGGAGAAGCGGCCTTTCCGGGCATGTGCTCGGAGATGCCGCGGAACTGCTCCAACCCGCGGTCGATGAACTTTCCCACTGCGTCCTGGAAGAGCTCGTCCCCGTCCGCAGGAGAGCCCCGGCCGTAGCTGGCCTGAATCTTGCCAATGACGTAGCGAGCGGGACGGCCCCAGCGTGCGACGAGCGCGCCCAGCGGTCCATTGAAGGACTCGCCAGCGGAGCGGCGTCGGGACACTTCCGCGAACAATTCGTCATCCGTGAGCTGGTCGTACACCGAAGGAACCTAATTACGCCGAGGGGTTGAGTGCCTACCCACCTGAAGGGTGAGCTTGGCATCGACTGCTCGGCAAGGTACCACGATGGCATCCGCAGGCATCCTCCGATGACGAGGTCCCCAGGTTCTGGTGAACGGACAGGTAGGGGGGCGTCGGAGGCAGGGACGGGCCATTTCAAGCTTCCTGACACAAGCCCGAGTCCGGAAAATCCACCGTCAGGGCCAGGGGGAAGTGGCGTCCCTGCCGGCAACTCTTTTTGAGGTGTTGTTCCATGTCTCCCCGCACCATCGTCATTGGCGACCTGCATGGCTGTTACGACGAGGCCATCGAGCTGCTCGACAAGGTGGGCGCCACCACCAGCGACCGAGTCATCTTCGCGGGGGATCTCGTGGACCGGGGTCCCAAGCGCCGTGAGTGCGTGGAGCTGGCCATGCGCTACGAGGCCATCCAAGGCAACCACGAGGAGCAGCACCTGCAGCAGCGCCGCCGCCCGGACGAGCGTCTGCTGCCGGATCACCTGGAGACGCGCCGCGTGCTCGATCCCGAGCACATGGACTACTTCGCCAGGCTCCCGCTCTACATCCGCCTGCCCGAGCACAACGCCGTCGTGGTGCATGCCGGCGTGATGCCCGACAAGCCCATCGAGGGCCAGGACGCCTACCACTTGCTCCATGCCCAGTGCATCCAGCCTCCAGCGACCAAGAGCTTCTGGCCCTCGAAGGCGCCAGCGACACACCGGTTCTGGACGCACCACTGGAAGGGCCCTGAGCGGGTCATCTTCGGGCACACGGTCTTCGACAAGCCGCTCGTCACGGAGCACGCGGTAGGCATCGACACAGGCTGCGTGTACGGACGCTCGCTCACCGCGGTGGTGCTCCCTTCGTGGGAGCTTGTCTCGGTGCCTGCACGGCAGTCCTACCGGGGCGGCAAGAATGTGGCGCTGATCCCTGTACACGGAGACGTCTCGGTCTTCTCCTGAGCCTCACTCTCTTCTGATCTCGCGCCCGGCCGGCGAGGCCCTCCCTTCCAGGGTCTCGTGGCTTCGCCACTCAGGCGCACCTTCTCCTTTTCAACCCCACTTCACCTGAAGCGAGTACCGATCCCGGTGCTCGCTTCTCACGTCTCACCCGCAGCACGATCCCGGAGGGGACCATGACGACGAAGCAGAACACCCCGATGCTTCCGGAGGCACAGCGCGGGCCCGCCGAGCGGCTGCTCGAGCTTGTGCTCAACGGCTCCGCGCACCTGTGGCACAACCGGCCTGGCCTGGACGTCAACGGCGTCTGGCAGCCGGCGCCCCGCGGCAACGCGGCGATCCCGGCCAAGGCGAAGCGTGTGAGCCCTGGCCTCTTCGTGCCTGCGGCGGTGAAGCTGTACCGGCAGATCCTGGACATCCACAAGCTCAACACGGACCTGATGGCGCACTTCGCATCCTACGCCCTCACGCAGACGGACTGGAGAGACCTGAAGGTGGCCACCTGTGCGCTGATGCTGGTGCAGGGCCACGCGGGCCAGCCGGTGCGCGAGGACAACGGCACTGTGGCCTTCTACGACGACGACCACCGGGCGATTGGTGCTGCGATGATCCTGCACTACGAGCGCAAGTCCACGCGGATGCTCACGCCGAAGGCGGTGCTGCGGGTGGCCGAGCTGCTCGAGACGCCAGAGATCGCGCGCCTCAACCGCGAGGCAGGGTTCGGCGATCCGGGCTCGAAGAAGGCGCCCATGGGTCGGTGGAAGCGCGTGGCGCAGAAGTGGCTCCAGGCGAGGGAGAAGAACCTGCCCATGCTGGAAGGTCTGGTGAAGGCCGGCTTCAAGGAGACGCTGAAGAACCTCGCCCGCAAGGCCGGCTACAAGCCGGAGTCGCAGGCATTCTTTGAGGTGCTCGGCTGGAGGCAGAAGCAGGCGTCCGGTGGCCACCGCGCGGTGGGGCTCGAGGGGCTGAGGCTGATCAAGCGTGAGCGCTTCGACGGGCTCTCCGAGGCGGAGATCTGCGAGGCCATCGAGACGCAGCGGCTCTCCCACAAGGAGGTGGTGGGCCGTCTGCCGAAGGACATGGGGCTCACGCCGGCCATCATGGTGGCGTTGCTGCCGTCGCTGTCGGACAGGGACTTGCGGATGCTGACGCCGACGCTGGAGGAGCTGGGCCTGCTGTCTGAGCCCACCATCCGGGCACGCTGGGAGAAGGCCGTGGAGTCGGCGACCGACCAGCGGGCGCTCCACATCGCGAAGAACGTCCGGAGCAAGGAGCTGCGCGAGAAGCTGGAGGAGGCGAGCGACAACGCGGCGAGGCAGGCCGTGGCGGAGGCTACTGCGGAGGCGGACGTGAGGGTGATGTTCCTCATCGACAAGTCCGGCTCCATGGAGGGCGCCATCGAGCAGTCCAAGGAGGCGCTGACGCGCATCCTCGCGGGCTTCCCGATGGAGAAGCTGCACATCGCGTCGTTCGACACGGTGGGGACGGTGCTCAAGCCGAAGGTGTCCAGCCGCATGGCGGTACAGCACATGCTGCAGGGCATCAAGGCGTCTGGCGGTACGACTCATGCGGCCGCGGTGCACGCCCTGCACCGGGACAAGGTGATCGTGCCGGCGCAGGCAAAGCTCATCGTCATCGTGGTGGGCGACGAGGCGGGCGAGGCAGGTGACCAGTTCGCCCGGGCCTTCCGTGAGTGCGGCTACACGGTGGCGGCGATGGCGCTGCTGGTGAGCGTGGCGGGCGCACGGGGCAGCACCGTGCGCACGTGCGCAGGCCAGCTCCAGGTGCCGTTCAGCGAGGTGTCGGTGGATCAGTTCGTGGACCCGTACCAGGTCCCGCGGGTGCTCAAGGCGTTGCTGGACGCGCCGACGGCAGCTGGCGCCAGCCAGTCTGGCTGGGTCGAGCGGGTGATGCGGACCCCGCTGCTGAAGGTGGCCTGAGCCACGAGAGCGCCATCACTCCGGGTCACACCGGGTGGTGGCGCTCTTCATTTCCAGGCTGCGGCCCTACACCACCGGGCGCCAGAGGTCGCGCAGATCGGAGGGGAGCTGGCGCATGACCTGCTCCACCTCACCGTCGCTGACCTGATCCTGGATGGCGGCGAGCACTGCGCGGATGACCGGCTCGACGGCCTCGGGTTGGAGGCGAGGTGCTTGATGAACGCCGCATAGGTCTGACTGGTGCGGGACTCATGGCGCCGGGCGCGCCGGACTTCCAGCGGAACGTCCCTCGCTGAGGTTGTGCACCGAACGCGGGGTGCGCAAATCACGTTCCAGATGGAGCCTCCCGAAAGAGCGCGAAGGCGCTCGTATAGCCGTGGAGGAAGGTGGTACCGCCCACAGGGCCGATCTCCCCGTTGCAGAAGAAGCCCCCCAATGGAATGGAGCCCAGCATGCCCTCGAAGAGCGAGGTGTCATGGTCCGGGCGGCCATAGAGCTGCGAGCCGCGCCCCAGGCACGAGAAGAGCAGCGCCCCCTGGGGGCTGCCAGCCGCACCTCGCTCATCCCGATAGCGCTGAAGGAGCCGCTTCAGATCTTCGGAGGCCGTGCGCAAGTCCCGCAGGTGGAACTGGACGGCCTGATAGGGCCGCAGCGCCGCTCCAACGGCAATCGCGCCAGACTGAGGATCCACCCCGACGATGTTGCGCACGAGAAAGTCACCCTGCTGGTACTCCACCTGATCCTGCTTCATCTCGATGCCGATGAAGAGCGAGCGCCGGAACAGCGCCTGGTCCCGAGCGTCGAGAGCCTGATGGAGCTCGCGAAGCACCTCGAGAGCTGGGCGCTCGTTGAGCTGAACCAGCACATTGCCCTCACAGCGCGTGACGAGCATGGGCGTCCCGATGGGGCGACAACCCTGGGCGATGATGGCATCGACAACCACATTGCCCGTCAACGCAAGCCCCACGACGCCGGTGCGTACGGAGTGACCGCCAAGAAACAGCCGGGTACTTCCCGGCTCCCGGCTCCCGCTCGCCAGACCGCCTACCTTCAAGACACCCGGGTAGGCATGATCCAGACCCGCCACGAGTGCCTCAGCGTCACATGTGAATGGGTCTGCGATGACCAACAGAGAGGGCCGGTCCTCGGGAGGGACACCGAGGAGGGCGTGCCATTCGTCCGGGCTGGCACCCTCCCCTGGGAGTTGATTCACGTCCAGGTGGAAAGGAACGAGCCGCACACCGGGCAGCACGGCCCCGGTGAGCGAGAGAGCAGGGCCCTGCTCCACCTCATGGTTGGCACCGATGATGCCCCCCCCAGAGCAGCCCAGGATCACGGCTCCAGGAAGACGTGAGTGGATGAGAGCTGCCACATCGACCTCGGTAACCAAGGCAGGCGAGGCAAAAACGACCACCAGATCCGGCTCCCGGCTGCCGAGCCGCGTGCACAGCTCCGTCGTGGCCTTCTCCACGGCCTCTTCGACACTTCCAGACTGGGACAGTGCTGACGCCCACCTCATGACCCGGCTCTCCCTCCCCACCATTCTAGCCAGGACTCTGAGGGCGCGTCCGCCTGGGTCGCTCCAGTGCTCTGGACCTGAGCGGTCTTGAGGCTCACCGGTCGACCAAGTCTCCAGCGCGAGCGTCAACCCACCGTGGCCTGCGGCTTGCCCCCTTCCGAGGGAATGCCGTGGGACTGGCAGCGCAGGGCATTGACGAGGCGATGCGCATGACGGGTTGTCTCTGGCTCGCGATAGCGAGGAGTCAAGCGGAGGACCCACTCGACGGCGGTAGGGAGATCCATCAAGTGGCCTGGGGAGACATAGACGGGACTGACACCCCGGCGCGTCCGCACCGCCATGCCGACCACTTCTCCGCGATGTCGGATCTCGGCCATCGCACCGCGTTCCTCACCCAACGGCCCATGAGTCCCCACCAGCAGCGACTTGGCACAGCCGATGGAGGGCACGCCAAAGAGCAGGCCGCCATGGCAGGCCAGGCCCAGGCGGCGGGGGTGGGCCGCGCCCTGCCCATCGAAGACGAGCAGATCCGGCGCATGGTCCAGGCGCAACCAAGCGGCGGCGAGGACTGGCAGTTCTCGGAAGGAGAGCAAGCCGGGCACGTAAGGGAAACGGAGCGCGGCAGCGGCGCCCTGCTGTGCAACGGGGCTCAGCGACAACGCGTCGAGGACGACAAAGCCTCC